>Ga0209794_1001690_pt1 | contig 14900 bp, 16 predicted proteins | sample EBPBio232013_DNA_FD_185869 | JGI IMG/M metagenome (GOLD analysis project Ga0209794, IMG submission 185869) | Wastewater treatment Type I Accumulibacter community from EBPR Bioreactor in Madison, WI, USA - Reactor 1_5/23/2013_ DNA (SPAdes)... | ecosystem: Engineered > Bioreactor > EBPR >... | reverse complement strand
AAGGGGGCGCCGATCTTTTCCAGTCGCTCCGGCAGGTAGGGGCCGATCAGGTCGGTGCGTACATAAGCGCCGATCACCTCGGAGACGTAGATTTCGCCAGCCTTGAGCTTGCGCAGTTCGGGGAAGTAGGTTTCCGCCCGGACAAAGGTGTTGCGGCGTTCGCTGATGTTCTTCAGGGTCTTGTCGGTGAGGTCGCCGCTGGTGACCTTGATCCGCTCGTTACCGGCCAGGTCGACGTAGGTCATCTCGACGAACAGCGGCGTGGACTCGGGTTCGCCCAGGTACTCCGGGGGGCGCAGGTGAAAATCGCGGGCGTTGTCGGAGAGGATGGGGCGGGTCAGCTTGGCTTCCCTGTTGACCGGGGTAACCGGCTCCCAGGACTTGGCGTCGGGAGCCAGTTGCCAGGGGCCGTGGCGGTACAGGGTTCGCTTGCGTTGCGCCAGGAAGCGGCGGAAGGCTGCCTCGCTCAACTCGCTGTCGGCTGCCTGCAGGATGTCGGCGTCGCGGGCATAGAGGAAGCGGGCAATGTTGCGGGCAGCGTCGGTGGTCAGGGTTTCGATCGCCTCGCGCGAGCGTTCGTCGAGTGCCTTGATCGAATCCTCGGTGACGGTCTTGCCGATTTCCTGAATGGTGTGCAGCGAAGCATCGGCCATCCCGGCGGCCTTCTGCGAGACGGCGTCACCCAGGCCCTGCGCAGTGTGCCAGGCGAACCAGGCCAGCAGCAACAGGGGAACCACCTTGATCAGCACGAAGATGGCGATCAGCTTGCCACGAATTCCGTGCAGAAACTGGGGCAGCCGATTCGTCACTGTGGGTCTCCCGGAGACTGGCGGATGGCTGGTCTAGTGCTTTTCTTCCGCTGCGGCCGGCGCGGGTGCCACCGCCGGCGCCTCGCTTTCAGCCGCTGCTGCTGGTGCCGGTTTCTTGCGCTTGACGCCCGGGGGCTCGGGCGGCGGCAATTGCGGCGTGATCGTTTCCAGCTTGTTCTCCCGCATGTATTCGTCCATTTCACGCCAGCCGGCGTAAACACTGGCCTTGGGCAACCAGCCATAAATGGCGTAGCAATCCTCGATCGCGCGTCCCGAGTGGCGGCAGGCACTGCCGACTGCCTTACCCTCGGCGTCGGTTCTGGCTTCCTTGACCGCCGGGTTTTCGAGACCGAGCTTGCCGGCAATCTGGTCGCAGCCGGTGAGCGTCAGAAGGGCCATGCCGAGGATGAGGGCGCACTTGATCATGGCCGGAATTCTCGCACATCTGTCGTAAATCTGTCGAAATCCGCAAGCGGGACAGGGCGTTATAATACGCACTCGTTTTTTCCCCGGGTGTTGCCGATGTTGCCTGTTGTTCGTTCGCTGTTGCTCGTTCTTCCATTGACTTTCTCCCTGTCCGGGCATGCTGCCAAGGCGCCGGCCAAGCCTGCAGCGTCCGAGCCAACCCTGGCTCATAACCTGGATGCGGTCAACGAGGCCCGTCTGGCTGACGTAGTCGAGCGCTATCGCAAGGAGACCGGCAATTCAATCCGCCTGGTGCGCATCGAAAAGGGCGACAAGCCGGCCACGCTCAACCTGCTCAGCCGCTATCAGATGAGCGACGTGCTCAGCCAGCCCAAGGATTTCGTACCCCTGCACTCGATGATGAGTCGTGCCGGCGTGCCGCTTTCGGTCACTCTCTCCGAGGTACTCAAGCCGGGCGTCACCGATGCCCGTGGTCGCCTGGTGGCCCTGCCGGTGATCTATTCGACGCCGGTGCTGTTCTTCAACAAGAATGCCTTGCGCAAGGCGGGCCTGAATCCGGATGTGGCGCCGAAAACCTGGTTCGAAATGCAGGGTTACCTCGACAAGCTGCAGTCCGCCGGCTATGACTGCCCCTACACCTCGTCGTGGCCGGTCTGGGTGCATATCGACAACGTCAGCGCGGTGTCCGGCGTACCTGCGACCGACGCCAAGGGCAGCCTCAAGTTCAACGGGCTGCCGCAGGTCAAGCACGTGGCGATGATGGCGACCTGGACCAAGGCACGCTACTTCCGCCAGTTCGGTTACGGCAACGAGGCCAGCCAGCGTTTCCGCGATGGTCAGTGCGCGATGATCACCACCGACTCCCGCGAGTACGCCGATTTCCAGGATGCGCGCGGGGTTGAGCTGGGGGTCGCGCCGCTGCCCTACCATGACGATGTCTATGGCGGACGTCGACCGGCGCTGGCCGATGGTCCTTCGCTGTGGGTCGGTGCCGGCAAGCCGGCGGCCGAGTACCGGCAGGCGGCACGTTTTGTCTCCTTCCTGCTGTCGCCTGAAATTCAGGTTGAACTGGTCCGTAGCTATGGTGGTTTGCCGATGACCGAAGCCGCCCGTCTGGCCTCGCTCAGCCGCCTGTTGCAGGATGGCAGGCAGGCGCTTGATGCTGCCTACGCCTCGTTGCAGGGAAAAGCGAATAGTGCGGAGCTGCGGGTGAGCAATGTCGATGGCGCGCGAATCATTGCCGACGAAGAATTGAGTGCCGTCTGGAGCAGTGGCAAGCCGGCCAAGGCTGCACTGGATACGGCGGTCAGTCGTGGCAATTCGGTGCTTGGCGCGCGACCGGCGCTGAAGAAGGCGCAGCCTTTCTGAAGCCCTTGCGCCTGCCCCGCTGGATCGCCCACCGCGGCGGCGGGGCGCTGGCGCCGGAAAATACCCTGGCCGGCATCCGCCTGGCCGCAGCGATGGGTTTTCGCGCCGTCGAATTCGACGTGATGCTGAGCGGCGACGGCACCCCGGTACTGATCCACGACGAGACCCTGGAGCGCACCACCAATGGCCACGGCCGGGTGTGCGCCACCGACGACCGCAGCCTGTTCGCGCTCGATGCCGGTCAGGGCGAGCGCATCCCGACTTTCGGCGACGCCGCCCGCCTGTGCTGCGAACTCGGCCTGCTGACCAACGTCGAGATCAAGCCGGCGACCGGTCACGAGCGCGAGACTGCCGAAACGGTGGCGCGTCTGGCTGCCGATATCTGGCGCGAAACACCGGACCAGGTGCTGATTTCCTCCTTCGTTCCCGAAGCTCTTGATATCGCCCTGGAACTGGCGCCGACGCTGCCGCGCGGCCTGCTGTTCGAGCGCGTGCCGCCGGCCTGGGCAGGGCTGTTCCGGTCATTGCGGGCGACGACGCTGCATTGCCATGCCGACCATCTCGACGACCAGGTGTTGCGCGAGGCCGCCGCTCTGGGCGTGCCGATCGTCTGTTACACAGTCAACGAAGAAGCCTTGGCCCGGCGGTTGATTGAACGCGGGGTCAGCGCGATGTTCACCGACCGGCTCGACCGTTTCACTGAAGGGGCGATCTGAATCCCGGAAACATCGGCTTACAAAGCTTTGCATCCGACTGACATTTTTCTCGCTGCAGTTGAGGCTTAATTGCGCCGTCTACAGTTCAATCGTTCCCGGGAGGAAATCATGAAATACCGTCTTGCCTTGACCATCCTGTTTGCCACCGTTGCCGGCCAGGCCTATGCCCAGGTCGATTCGCCGCGCATCGACCAGCGCCAGCTCAATCAGGAACGGCGTATCGACCAGGGGACTGCCAGCGGCAGCGTGACCCAGCGCGAAGCCAACCGCCTGGAACGCGGTCAGCAACGCGTCGAACGCATCGAAGCGCGAGCCGAAGCCGACGGCGTGCTTACCCGCCGCGAGCAGGCCCGGGTGCACCGCGCCCAGGACAGGCAAAGCCAGCGCATCGCCATGCAGAAGCACGACCGCCAGCACGACTACAACCACAACGGTCGCGTCGACCGTCCCGCCCGGCGCTGAACGCAGCCGGTCCTGCCAGCAAAACCCGCCGTCCGGCGGGTTTTTCTTTTAAAATCACGGATTCCGTATTTAGCGAGCCCGTCGGGCAGAAACTCCATGAAAAGCGCCGAAATCCGCCAGAAATTCCTCGACTTCTTCGCCGCCAAGGGGCACCAGATCGTCGCCTCCTCGTCGCTCGTGCCGCACGACGACCCGACGCTGCTGTTCACCAACGCCGGCATGAACCAGTTCAAGGACGTCTTCCTCGGCTTCGACAAGCGCCCCTACAGCCGCGCGACCACCTCGCAGAAATGCGTGCGCGCCGGCGGCAAGCACAACGACCTCGAGAACGTCGGCTACACCGCGCGCCACCACACCTTCTTCGAGATGCTCGGCAACTTCAGCTTCGGCGATTACTTCAAGCGCGACGCGATCAAGTACGCCTGGGAACTGCTCACCGAGGTCTATGGCCTGCCGAAAGACAAGCTGATGGTCACGGTCTACGCCGAGGACGACGAGGCCTACGACATCTGGCACAAGGAAGTCGGCGTGCCGGCCGAGAAGATCGTGCGCATCGGCGACAACAAGGGCGCCCGCTACGCCTCCGACAACTTCTGGATGATGGGCGACACCGGCCCCTGCGGCCCCTGCACCGAAATCTTCTACGACCACGGCGAAAAGCACTGGGGCGGCCCCCCGGGATCGCCGGAAGAAGACGGCGACCGCTTCATCGAAATCTGGAACAACGTCTTCATGCAGTTCAACCGCGACGAAGCCGGCGTGATGCATCCGCTGCCCAAGCCGTCGGTGGACACCGGCATGGGCCTGGAGCGCATTTCCGCCGTGCTCCAGGGCGTGCATGCCAACTACGAGATCGACCTGTTCCAGGCGCTGATCGCCGCCGCCGCCCGTGAAACCAGCGACGCCGACATGAATTCGCCGTCGCTCAAGGTGTTGGCCGACCACATCCGCGCCTGCTCCTTCCTGATCGCCGACGGCGTCATCCCGGGCAATGAAGGTCGCGGCTACGTCCTGCGTCGCATCATCCGCCGCGCCATCCGCCACGGCTACAAGCTCGGCGCCCGCGCTGCCTTCTTCCACAAGATGGTGCCCGACCTGGTCGGCGAGATGGGCGAGGCCTATCCGGAGCTCAAGGAAAACCAGGCCAAGGTCGTCGCCACGCTGAAGCAGGAAGAAGACCGCTTCTTCGCGACGATCGAGAACGGCATGGAAATCCTCGAAGGCGAACTCGCCGCGATGGCCGCCAAGGGCGTCACGGTGTTCAACGGCGAAACCGCCTTCAAGCTGCACGACACCTACGGCTTCCCGCTCGACCTGACCGCCGACATCTGCCGCGAGCGCAAGGTCACCGTAGACGGCGCCGCCTTCGATGCCGCCATGGCCCGCCAGAAGGAACAGGCGCGCGCCGCCGGCAAGTTCAAGATGGCGGTCAATCTGGAATACGCCGGGACGGAAACGACCTTCCACGGCTACGAGTCGCTCGAAGCCAAGGGCAAGGTGCTGGCGCTGTACAAGGATGGCGCGGCGGTCGCTGAGCTGCACGAAGGCGACCTCGGTGTCGTCGTCCTTGACCACACCCCGTTCTACGCCGAATCCGGCGGCCAGTGCGGCGATCGCGGCGAGCTCAAGGGCGTCGGCGGCATCTTCGCCGTCGAGGACACGCTGAAGATCCAGGCCGCCGTGTTCGGCCACCACGGCATCCTGAAGACCGGCAAGCTGGTCGTCGGCCAGGAAGTCGGTGCCAAGGTCGATGCCGTCGCCCGCGCCGCCACCGCCCGCAACCACTCGGTCACCCACCTGATGCACAAGGCGCTGCGCGAAGTGCTCGGCGCCCACGTCCAGCAGAAGGGCTCGCAGGTCGATCCGGACAAGACGCGTTTCGACTTCGCCCACAATTCACCGCTGAGCGCCGAGGAAATCCGCGAGGTCGAGGAAATCGTCAACGCCGAGATCCTCGCCAACGCCGCCACCGACAGCCGGGTGATGGGCATCGACGACGCCCAGAAGTCGGGCGCGATGATGCTCTTCGGCGAAAAGTACGGTGACGAAGTGCGCGTCGTCGCCATCGGTTCTTCCAAGGAACTGTGCGGCGGCACCCACGTCGCCCGCAGCGGCGACATCGGCCTGTTCAAGATCGTCTCGGAAGCCGGCGTTGCCGCCGGCGTGCGCCGCGTCGAAGCGGTCACCGGGACCAATGCGCTGGCCTACGTCCAGGAGCAGGCGACCCGCGTCGCCGGCATCTCGGCGCTGTTGAAGACGCAACCGGACGACATCGCCGAGCGTATCGCCGGCATGCTCGACAACGTCCGTTCGCTGGAAAAGGAACTGGCCCGCCTGAAGTCCAAGCTGGCTGCCTCGCAGGGCGATGATCTGGCTGCCGGCGCGGTCGAGGTCAAGGGCGCCAAGGTGCTGGCGGCGAAGCTGGAAGCTGCCGATGTGGCGACGCTGCGCGAGACCATGGACAAGTTGAAGGACAAGCTGAAGTCGGCGGCCATCCTGCTGGCTTCGGTGGCCGACGGCAAGGTGACGCTGATCGCCGGCGTCACCGCCGACCTGACCGGCAAGGTCAAGGCTGGCGAGCTGGTCAACATGGTCGCCCAGCAGGTCGGCGGCAAGGGCGGTGGGCGTCCGGACATGGCGCAGGCCGGCGGCACCCAGCCGGAAAACCTGCCGGCCGCCCTGGCCTCGGTTGCCGCCTGGGTCGAAGGCAAGCTGTGAACCGGGCGCTGCTGCTGATCGCCGCGCTGGCCTGCGGGCCGGCGCTGGCCGAGGAACTCGACCGGACGCCGATCGAGGCGGTGACCGCCGACGGCCAGCCGGTCCGGCTGTTTCCGAACGGTCGCTGGGAGTATGTGGATCAGGCGAAGGCGGCAGCGGCCCAGAAAATTGCCGCCGATTATCCGGAGAACAAGACCCGCCCGGTCGAATCGCAGGGCATCGTGTTCGGCGGCATCGGCCGCTACGTGATGCCAGGCGACAAGGATTACAACCGCGGTTCGCTGAATCCCAAGCTGCGCTGAGCGCTCAGCGCAGCAGTTCGCGGGACGGGGTTTCGCGGACGCATTCCCCGTCGATGAAATCGCCTCCGCTCGCCCGTGGCGGCATGCCGGTCGGCGCGGCGTCGCGCATCGCCTTGCGCAGGGCGCGCGTCTTCCACCAGAACCAGCCGGCGAAGAGCAGGCCGCCGACCGCCGCCACGGCCAGGGCGACCAGCGAGAACATCAGGGCGAGGACAACGAAAGCGCCGGTCAGGATGAACGCGAACACCCGGCCGAGCAGGGTCTGCGGGGGGCGTACGAAGCGGGCGCGGGCCTGGAAGGGATCGTGGCCAGGAGTCATGGTCGGTATTGTTTCAACTGAATGAGCCGCCATTGTGCCGCAGCCTGAGGCTCGCGTCTGTGCTTGCTTGATGCGGGTTTTGTAACCGTCTCTTCAGCCCTGTCTTTCCTGGCCGATGCTGCTGGCCCAGCGCAGGGCCTCGGTCTGCGCGCGATTGAGGGCTTTCGGGCCGATCGCCGGGCATTGGGCGAAACATTCGGCCAGCCGTGACAGGTCGCCGTCCTCGCTGCATTCGGCGAGCTTGAGCAGCGCAGCGAACGGTCCGCTGACGTTGCACAGGGCAGCCTTGACCTCGTCGCCCAGGCCGAGCGGGGCAACGATGTCGCGGATCGGCTGGCCGACCAGCGCCGGCATCAGCGACATGATGCCGACCATGAAAGCCTGGTCGGCAAATCCCGGTGCTTCCGGCGCCATTTCCCGGGCCATCAATTCCATCAGCCGGCCGCGGGTGGCCGCCAGGTGCAGCAGGGGGCTGCTGGCAGTGCTCTGGCCGGGCGAGGCGAACAGCAGCAGTTGCAACCAGCGCTGCAACTGGCGACGACCGAGTACGGCAATCGCCTGGCTGAGCGAGGTGATGGTCTCGCTGGCGCTGCTGCCGACCGAATTGATCATGCGCAGCAGATTCATGGTCAGGCCGGGTTCCGGCTTCAGTACCTGTTCGATCTCGCCGCTGTCGGCATCGCTGAGCAACAGGCTGAGCAGCTTGCTCAACGACAGCTGCGAGTGGTCCAGCTTGCGTCCGGCGATGATCGTCGGACGGGCGAAGTAATAGCCCTGGAACAGCGCGAAACCGAGCGCCATGCAGTGTTCCATCTGGGCGCGCGAATCGACCTTTTCGGCAAGCAGGGTCTTGCCACTGGGCCGCAGCTGGCCGGTCAGCTCTTGCAACTCGTCCTCGCTGAGGTGCTGGATGTCGATCTTGACGATGTCGACCAGTTGCAGCAGCTCGGCGTAGTCCGGCACCAGCTGGGTGACGTCATCCAGTGCCAGGGTGAAGCCGGCGGCCCGGAGCGCCCGGCAGCGCTCGATGACCGCCAGGCTGGGGGGGACGGTTTCGAGGAGCTCCAGCACCACCTTGTGGCGCGGCAGCAGTTCGAGCATGTCGCTGAACAGGAATTCCTCGTCAACGTTGATGAAACCGCGGCAGTTGCCGAGCGCAGCTTCGACGCCGAGTTCGCTGAAGGCATTGGCGATGACGGTGGCCGTCGCCGCCATGCCGTCGGTGATGTTGGCGGCGTTGACGTTATCGCTGCGGAAAAGCAGTTCGTACGCGTGCAGCCGCTGATCGCGGTCGAGGATGGGCTGGCGTCCAAGGTACATCGGATCGGCGGTGCTTGCGCAGGAGGCTCAGAACGGCAGCTTGATGCCCGGCCAGACCTGGTTCAGCGCTTGCCGGAAGGCGGCCTGGATGCGCGCCAGGGCGTCGCCGTTATCGGCCTCGAAACGCAGCACCACCACCGGCGTCGTGTTCGACGGGCGGGCCAGGCCGAAGCCGTCCGGATACTCGACGCGCACGCCGTCGATGGTGACGATCTCGTCGGCACCGTCGAAACGGCCTTCGGCCTTGAGCTTGTCGATCAGGGCGAAGGGTTCGCCCTCGGCCATCTTGATGTTCAGTTCCGGGGTCGACGGCGAGTTCGGCAGCGCCTTCAGCGGCGCATTGACGTCGGCCGAACGGCTGAGGATTTCGAGCAGGCGGGCGCCGGTGTACAGGCCGTCGTCGAAGCCGTACCAGCGTTCCTTGAAGAAGGTGTGACCGGACATCTCGCCGGCCAGCGGGGCGCCGGTTTCCTTCAGCTTGGCCTTGACCAGGGCGTGGCCGGTGTTCCACATCAGCGGCACGCCGCCGTGCTGGCGGATCCACGGTGCCAGCAGGCGCGTGCATTTGACGTCGTAAATGATGGTGCCGCCCGGTACGCGCGCCAGCACGTCGGCAGCGAAGAGCATCAGCTGGCGGTCCGGGTAGATGATTTCGCCGTCCTTGGTGACGACGCCCAGGCGGTCGCCGTCGCCGTCGAAGGCGATACCGATTTCGGCGTCGGTATCCTTGAGCGCCTGGATCACGTCAGCCAGGTTTTCCGGCTTGGACGGATCGGGGTGGTGGTTGGGGAAGTTGCCATCGACCTCGCAATACAGCGGCACGATCTCGCAACCGAGGCGCTTGAACAGTTCCGGCGCGACCGCACCGGCGACGCCATTGCCGCAATCCATGACGATCTTGAGCGGGCGGGCCAGCTTGACGTCGGCGACGATCTTGTCGATGTAGGCGGCGACGACTTCGGCCGAGCGCCGCTGGCCCTGGCCCGACTTGAGATTGCCGGCTTCGATGCGGCGCTTGAGGTCCTGGATCGCCTCCAGCGCCAGGGTGGTGCCGCCGATGACCATCTTCAGCCCGTTGTAATCCGGCGGGTTATGGCTGCCGGTGACCGAGACGCAGGAATGGCAGCCGAGTTCGTAGGCGGCGAAATAGGTCAGCGGGGTCGGCACGCAGCCGACGTCGATGGCGTCGCAACCGGCGGCGTTGATGCCGTCCATCAACGCACCGGCCAGCTCCGGCCCGGACAGGCGGCCATCACGACCGACGGCGATGGCGGTCTGGCCTTGTTCCAGCGCCAGCGAGCCGAGCGCCTGGCCGACCTGGCGGACGACATCGGCGGTCAGGGATTTGTTGACGATGCCACGGATGTCGTAGGCCTTGAAGATTTCTGCGGGGAGAGTCGGGTTCATGATGGGTATCTATGACGTTTCAAAAAGGAAGAAGTGTAAAAGCCTTTGGGGAAGCCAGTCCAGGCGGCCGGGAAAGCCGCCGCTGACGAAGCCGACGTGACCGCCGGTCGCCGGTTGTTCCAGGCGCACGCAGGGGGCGACGTCGGCAGCGCCGGGCAGGTGGCTGGCCGGCAGGAAGGGGTCGTTGCGCGGGTTCACCGCCAGCGCGGGAACCGCAATGGTTTTCAGGAAGGCCTTGGCCGAGCAGCGCCGCCAGTAGTCGTCGGCGCCGGCAAAACCATGGACCGGGCCGGTGACGGCGTCGTCGAACTGCCACAGGTTGGCGGCGCGGCGCATGCGGGTTTCGTCGAAGAGGCCGGGAAAACGGCGCAGGCGCTCGCTGGAAATGCGCTTCAGTGTGCCCAGGAAGTGCCGGGTGTAGATGCGGTTGAAGCCGCGCGCCAGGTGGTGGCCGCAGGCGGCGAGGTCGAGCGGCGCGCACATCGCGGCGACACCGGTGACCACCTCGGCGGCCGCTGGTCCACGCTCGCCGGCCCATTTGAGCAGGGCGTTGCCGCCGAGCGAGACGCCGGCCGCGTGCAGGCGCTGGCCGCCGTGCGCGGCCTGGATGCGGCGCAGGATCCAGTCGATCTCCTCGCTGTCGCCGGAGTGGTAGGCGCGCGGGCGCCGGTTCAGTTCGCCCGAGCAGCCGCGGAAATGCGGCAGCAGCAGACGCCAGCCGGCGTCATGGCAGGCGCGCGCGGTGGAGCGGGCGTAATGGCTGCGGGCGCTGCCCTCCAGGCCGTGGAAGAGGACCAGTGTGGGCGCGTCGGCAGCGGCGTCGAGACAATCGACGTCTATGAAATCGCCGTCCGGGGTGTCCCAGCGTTCGCGCCGCAGCGGCAGCGCCGACGGCTTGATCAGCAGCGGCCACAGCGTCTGCAGGTGGCCGCCGGGCAGCCAGGCGGGAGCGCGGTAGGGCTTCAATGCAGGGTGTGCGGCATGGCGTCGGCCATCGCCTGATGACCGTCGTCGGCGGCCGAGGCGTGGCGGCTGGCCAGCCGCCAGCCGTGGGCGCTGCGGACATAGACGTGGGTGACGTGGAGCGGGCCGTGCGGCGAGGGATCGTCACCGACGAACAGGATTTCGGTCAGGTGATGCACCGCCATCACCGTGCCCTGCCAGTGGGCGACGCGCTGCGCCTGAATGCGGATGCGGGCGTTGGCGAAGATGCTGCGCCAGCTCTCGCGGATCGGCACGATCCCGGTCAGGCGCACACCGGTCGGATGCACGCACAGGGTTTCGTCGTCCTCGCACCAGTAGTGCATCAGCAGGTCGGCGTCGCCGCCGGCCAGCGCGTCGTAGAAGGCGGCCTCGACGTCGTCGGGAGAGGCGAAGGTGATCGGCTGGCTCATGCGGGTATCCATTTCTCGCAGGCGGCGGCGACTTGCGCCGGGCTCAGCCGGTTCAGGCAGTCGAGGTGGCCGAGCGGGCAGTCGCGCTTGAAGCAGGGGCTGCACTCGAGTTTCAGGCTGAGGATGTCGGCCCGGTCGGACAGTGGCGGCGTGAAGCCGGGCGAGGACGAGCCGTAGAGGGCGACGATGGGCCGGTCGACGGCAGCGGCGACGTGCATCAGGCCGGAGTCGTTGCAGACGACGAAGTCGGCTAGGGCGAGCAGATCCACCGCCTGGTCGAGGCGGGTGGCGCCGCACAGGTTGCGGCAGCAGCCGGGAGCCAGTGTGGCGATTTCCTCGGCCACCGCGTGATCCTTGGGCGAGCCGAACAGCCACACGGCGTAGCCGCGCCCGGCCAGGGTCCGCGCCAGTTCGGCGAAATGCGCGGCCGGCCAGCGTTTGGCCGGGCCGTATTCGGCGCCGGGGCAGAAAGCGACGACCCGGGTCGGGCGTTCCATGCCGAGTTCGCCGAGCGTAGCTGCCTGGTCGGCGGCGGTCGAGCGCAGGCGCGGATAGGCGAGCGGACGCTGCAGCGGGGCTCCGGGCGTTTCGGCCAGTTGCATGAAACGTTCGAGCATCAGCGGCAGGGCTGCCTTGTCCAGCGTGTGGCGGACGTTGATCAGGCCGTAGCGCGATTCGCCGGTGAAACCGACGCGCTGCGGGATGCCGGCAAGAAATGGGACCAGCGCCGATTTCAGCGAGTTGGGGAGGACCCAGACGGCGTCGTAATTGCGCGCCGCCAGTTCGCGGGCTAGCCGCCAGCGGGCCTTGAGCGAAAGCTGGCCGTGGCCGAAGGGGCTGTCGACGATGTCGGTGATTTCCGGCATGCGGCGCAGCACCGGCGCCACCCAGCGCGGGGCGAGGGCGTCGAGCTGCAGTCCGGGGTGGCGTTGCTGCAGGCGCGCGAACAGCGGCTGCGCCATGATCGTGTCGCCGATCCACGAGGGGGCGACGATGAGGGCTTTCTTCATGTGAAAACGGCGGGTGTTGTGCCCGCCGTCCCTGTTTCAGTGATGGCCCTTGGGCGCCTCACCGGTGAAGACATACTTCGTGCTGCAATAGGGGCAGACGACTTCGCCGGTCTTCAGCACGTCGAGGAAGACGCGCGGATGCTGGCTCCACAGCGCGGAACCCGGCTGCGGGCAGTGCAGCGGCAGGTCGGCGGCGGTGACTTCGACAACTTTCTGGTCGGACATCGTTTTCTCCCTGAATCGTTCTCAGACGGCGGCCAGCCAGTCGGCGTGCGCTGCCGAACGGCCATAGACGACGTCGAAATACTTTTCCTGCAGCGCCTTGGTGATCGGCCCACGGTAGCCGACACCGATCTGGCGGTTGTCGAGTTCGCGGATCGGGGTCACTTCGGCGGCGGTACCAGTGAAAAAGGCTTCGTCGGCGCAGTAGACTTCGTCGCGGGTGATGCGCTTCTCGATCACTTCTATGCCCAGTTCGCCAGCCAGCTGCATGACCGTGGCGCGGGTGATGCCTTCCAGGCAGGCGGTCAGATCCGGCGTGTACAGTTTGCCGTTCTTGACGATGAACAGGTTCTCGCCGGCGCCTTCGCAGGCATAGCCTTCCGGGTCAAGCAGCAGGGCTTCGTCGTAACCGTCGGTAGTTGCCTCGTTGTTGGCGAGGATCGAGTTCATGTAGTTGCCCGAGGCCTTGGCGCGCACCATGGTGATGTTCACGTGGTGACGGGTGTAGGACGAGGTCTTGATGCGGATGCCGCGCTGCAGGCCTTCCTCGCCGAGGTAGGCGCCCCACGGCCAGGCGGCGATGATCACGTGCACCTTGGCGCCCTTCGGCGAGACGCCCATCTTTTCCGAGCCGTAGAAGGCGAGCGGACGCAGATAGCCGGATTCGAGCTTGTTGGCGCGGATGACTTCCTTCTGCGCTTCGTTCAATTCTTCCTGCGAGTAGGGCATTTGCATCTGGAAGATGTGCGCCGAACGGAACAGGCGCTCGGTATGTTCCTTGAGCCGGAAGATCGCGGTGCCGCGCTCGGTTTTGTAGGCGCGCACGCCCTCGAAAACGCCCATGCCGTAATGCAGGGAGTGGGTGAGGACGTGGGTGGTCGCTTCGCGCCAGGGCACGAGCTTGCCATCCTGCCAAATGAAACCGTCGCGATCCGACATGGACATGGTGGAATTCTCCGTGATGCACTCTTGAAAGCGGACGATTTTAGCCGAAATCAGCGGTTAAAATAATGCTTTTGCACAAGATGCCACCGATGATCTGGAAGCCGAACGTGACCGTCGCCGCCGTCGTTTATCGCGACGGCAAATTCCTGCTGGTTGAGGAGGAAACCGACACCGGGCTGGCTTTCAATCAGCCGGCCGGTCATCTCGAGCAGGGCGAGGCGCTGGTCGATGCCGTGGTGCGTGAGGCCCTTGAGGAAACCGCCTACCATTTCAAGCCGACCCACCTGGTCGGCATCTACAACTGGCCGCATCCGAGCAAGGACCTGACCTACCTGCGCTTTGCCTTTGCCGGCGAACTGCGTGGCTACGAGGCCGGCCGGCCGCTCGATGACGGTATCGTCGGTGCCCGCTGGCTGAGTCTCGACGAAGTGCGGGCGACGCAGGATCGCCATCGCAGCCCGCTGATCCTGCGCTGCTGCGAGGATTACCTCGCCGGTCGGCGTTATCCGCTCGACCTGCTGGTACATTACGCCTGATGCGACGGCTGTTCGTGCTGCTGGCGGCGCTGGCGCTGCCAGCAGCCGTGACCGCCCAGACGCGGGTGTCGATCTGCCATGATTACGGTTGCAAGGCGGAAACGGAAGTTGTCTATTCCGCCGCCCAGTTGCTGGAAATCGATCGTCTGCTGGCGTCGGCCTTCGATCCGCGCAGCGAACGCAGCCGGCTGGCCGAAGCCGTCGGTTTGCTCTACCGCTGGGCCGGGACGCAGTCGCCGATTTCCCGCGACCGCGGCGGAAACTTCGCCGACGAGGACGAGCCAGGGCGGATGGATTGCATCGATCATTCGACCTCCACCACCCGCCTGCTACAGATGCTGGCGGCTCGCAACGGGCTGCGCTGGCACCGCGTGCTCGAAGTCGAACCGCGGTATTTTCTCGGCTTTGTCGCCAACCACTGGTCGGCGGTGATCGAAGAGCGCTGGGGTGGCCGTTTCGTGGTCGATAGCTGGTTTGTGAACAACGGAGAACCGGCGGTGATCCTGCCGCTGGAAGAATGGAAGAAAGGGGCTGGGCCCGATGTCTAAAGGTACGGTAGTGGTCGGTTTGTCCGGCGGCGTCGATTCGTCGGTTGCGGCGCTGTTGTTGAAGCGCCAGGGCTGGAAGGTGATCGGCCTGTTCATGAAGAACTGGGAAGACGACGACAACGACGAATACTGCTCGTCGCGCCAGGATCTGGTCGATGTGATGAGCGTTGCCGACGTCATCGGCATTGATGTCGAGGTGGTCAATTTCGCCGCCGAGTACCGCGATCGCGTGTTCGCCGAGTTTCTGCGCGAATACCAGGCCGGGCGGACGCCGAACCCGGACATCCTGTGCAACTCGGAGATCAAGTTCAAGGCCTTCCTCGACCACGCCCTGCAACTCGGTGCCGAGAAAATCGCCACCGGCCACTACGCCGGCGTGCGCGAGTTCAACGGCGAAT
>Ga0209794_1001672_pt1 | contig 15171 bp, 12 predicted proteins | sample EBPBio232013_DNA_FD_185869 | JGI IMG/M metagenome (GOLD analysis project Ga0209794, IMG submission 185869) | Wastewater treatment Type I Accumulibacter community from EBPR Bioreactor in Madison, WI, USA - Reactor 1_5/23/2013_ DNA (SPAdes)... | ecosystem: Engineered > Bioreactor > EBPR >... | reverse complement strand
CTATGCCTGCGACATCACCTACGGCACCAACAACGAGTACGGCTTCGACTACCTCCGCGACAACATGAAGTACACCAAGGAGGAGATGGTCCAGCGCGGCCATCACTTCGCGATCGTCGACGAGGTGGACTCCATCCTGATCGACGAGGCCCGTACGCCGCTGATCATTTCCGGCCCGCTCGAGGATCGCTCGGACTTCTACGCCACCATCGACCGTTTCATCCCCGTCCTTGCCAAGGAGGATTACGAGGTCGACGAGAAGCAGCGCACCGCTGCCCTCACCGAGAGCGGCAACGAGAAGATCGAGAAGGCGCTGGTCGAGGCCGGCTACGTCAAGGGCGAGCTCTACGACATCGAGAACGTCTCGACCGTTCACCACGTCAATCAGGCGCTGAAGGCCCACAAGCTGTTCCAGCGGGACAAGGACTACATCGTCCGCAACGGCGAGGTCGTCATCATCGACGAGTTCACGGGACGCATGATGCCGGGCCGCCGCTATTCGGAAGGCCTTCATCAGGCCCTGGAGGCCAAGGAGCGCGTCCAGGTCCAGCCGGAGAACCAGACGCTCGCCTCGATCACGTTCCAGAACTACTTCCGCATGTACAAGAAGCTCGCCGGCATGACCGGCACGGCGCTGACGGAAGCCGACGAGTTCATGGACATCTACAAGCTGCAGGTGGTCGAGATTCCGACCAACCGCGGCATCGCCCGCACCGACGAGGACGACGAGGTCTACAAGTCGGTCGAGGACAAGTACAACGCCATCATCGCCGAGGTGGAGGCAGCCCGCGCCAAGGGCCAGCCGGTGCTGGTCGGCACCACCTCCATCGAGAAATCCGAGACGCTCGCCGAGATGCTGAAGCGCGCCGGCTTCAAGCAGGTGGACCTCGAGGACCCGCAGGCCTTCGCCCCGCTCTATGACGGCGACCAGGGCACCGCGGCCGAGAAGGTCTTTGCCGTGCTGAACGCCCGCTATCACGAGCAGGAGGCCTTCATCGTCTCCCAGGCCGGCGTGCCAGGCGCCATCACCATCGCGACGAACATGGCCGGCCGCGGCACCGACATCCAGCTCGGCGGCAATGCCGACATGCGCGCCTCCGTCGAACTCGCCGGCATGGAAGACGGGCCGGAGAAGAAGGCCAGGGCCGAGGCGATCCGCGTGCAGGTGCAGCAGCTGAAGCAGCGCGCGCTCGACGCCGGCGGCCTCTACATCATGGGCACCGAGCGCCACGAGAGCCGGCGCATCGACAACCAGCTTCGCGGCCGCTCAGGCCGTCAGGGCGACCCCGGCCGCTCGAAATTCTACCTGTCCCTGCAGGACGACCTGATGCGCATCTTCGGGTCGGACCGCATGGAGGGCATGCTGACCAAGCTCGGCCTCAAGGAGGGCGAGGCCATCGTCCATCCCTGGATCAACCGGGCGCTGGAGAAGGCCCAGCAGAAGGTCGAGGCGCGCAACTTCGACCTGCGCAAGAACGTGCTGAAATACGACGACGTCGCCAACGACCAGCGCAAGGTCATCTTCGAGCAGCGCATCGAGCTGATGAGCCAGCAGGACCTGTCCGACATGATCGTCGACATGCGCCACGGCGTCGTCGAAAGCCTCGTCGCGACCTACATCCCCTCCGAAGCCTATGCCGAGCAGTGGGACACCGAGAAGCTCAAGGAAGAGATCTGGCGCGTCCTGAATCTCGAACTGCCGATCCCCGACTGGGCGAAGGAAGAGGGCATCGCCGACGAGGAGGTGACCGAGCGCATTACCAAGGCGGCGGACGAGATGATGGCCTCCAAGGCCGCGCGCTTCGGTCCGGACACCATGCGCCAGATCGAGAAGGCCGTGGTGATGCAGGTGCTCGACCACCTGTGGCGCGAGCACATCGTCCAGCTCGACCACCTGCGCCAGGTGGTCGGCCTGCGCGGCTATGCCCAGCGCGACCCGCTGAACGAGTTCAAGTCGGAGGCCTTCCAGCTTTTCGAGAGCCTGATGGAGCGGCTGCGCGAGATGACCACCCAGCAGTTGGCGCTGGTGGAGCTGCAGGAGCCGCCGCCGATGCCGGAACTGCCGCCGATGAGCGCGCATCACATCGACCCGACCACCGGCATCGACGAATTCGCGCAGCTCGGCCAGGCGACCGGCGGCAGCTTCTCGGCCGAGCCGGTCGGCGGCATCGCCGAAGCCCAGCGCAATCCGAACGATCCCGGCACCTGGGGCAAGGTCGGCCGCAACGAGCTCTGCCCCTGCGGATCCGGCAAGAAGTTCAAGCACTGCCACGGCCAGTATATCTGAGCCGGCCTGAAGGCCCGGCAGCGCCGCGTCAGGTGGCGCTGCTCCGACGTTCCTGAACGAGCGCGAGCAAGACGGTCGCCACCATGAAGCAGGCGGCGACCGCGAAGATCATGCGGTTCGCGCCGCTGTCCAGCAGCGCCGCATAGAGCAGCGGGCCGACCAGCCCGCCGATATTGAAACCCGTCGAGACCATCCCGAAGACGATGCCCTCAGCGCCCGGGGGCGCCGCGGCGCGCACCATCATGTCGCGCGAGGGCGTGATGATGCCGGACAGGAAGCCGGCAAGGCCGAGCAGCAGCAGCGCAACCAGCGCGGACGGGCTGGTCAGCGCCAGCGTGAGGCTGATCGCCGCCGTGGCGAGGAAAGCGCCGGCCGCCACCATGCCGTGGCGCGCGGTTCGGTCGGCGAGCCCGCCGCCGGCAAGCACGCCGGCCGCGCTGGCGAACAGGAAGGCGGTCAGCGCCGCATTGGCCGACGGCAGGTCGATGCCATAGCCCGCGACCAGCGCCGAGACCGAGAAGGACTGGATGCCGCCGGTCGAGAGGCTCAGCAGCGCGAACATGATCGTCAGCGAGACCACCGCGCCGGTGACGAGCCCGGTGCGGCGCGGCGCCGGTGCACCACCCTCCGCCGCCGACCTGGCGACCTTGCGCGGCATCGCGCCGGCGGCAGGCGCGAGGATGAGCAGCAGCGCGACGGCGAAGGCGATCAGGCCCGCGACCGCGAAGGCCTGCGGCAGACCTGCGAAAGCCGCGGTGCCGAGCAGCAGAACGGGTGCGATCGCCGTGCCGAGATAGCCGGCGAACGTGTGGATCGAGAAGGCGCGCCCCATCCTCTTGCCGTCGATACCATTGGCGAGCAGCGCGTAATCGGCCGGGTGATAGACGCCGTTGGCGATGCCGGCTGCCGCCATGGCGACGATCAGTGCCGCGTAGCTCTGCGTGACGGCGAGAAGCATGAAGCTGGCGCCGCCCAGCAGCAGCCCGCCGATCAGCACGCGGCGCGCGCCAAACCGGTCGCTGATGAAGCCCATCGGCGTCTGGACCAGCAGCGAGACGAGGTTGAACACCGTCAGCGCGAAGCCGATGCCGACGAAGGTCGTGCCGAAATGCGCCGGCAGCAGCGGCAACAGCGCGGGCAGCGTCATGATGTGCAGGTGGCTGACGAGATGCGCCAGCGAGACCTGCACGAGAAGCGGCATCTCGGACGGGGTGGCGGCAAGGGCCGGTGCGCTGTCGGGGCGGATCGTCATGAGCGGGCCATCAGGGACGCTGCCCATAGCACGAACGGCGACCGCGCCGCGCGGATATCGCCGCACGGCAGCCGTGCGACCGCTCGCGCCATCAGCTTCCGCGGTAGGTCGCCGTGCTCCAGGGCGTCATGACGAGAGGCACGTGGTAGCGGCCCTCGGGCTGGTCGATGCCGAAGCGGATCACCGCATCGCCGATGAACGGGATTTCGGGCAGTGTCACGCCGCGCCGCCGGAAATAGGCCTCCGTATGGAACACCAGTTCGTAGCGGCCGCGCCTGAGCGGCTTGCCGTGGATCAGCGGCGCATCGGTGCGCCCGTCCTTGTTGGTCACCGCCTCCGCGATCCGGGCGCGCCCGCTTGAGCCCACCTCGAACAGTTCGATCCGGATGCCTGCCGCCGGCTCGCCGTGATAGGTGTCGAGCACATGGGTCGAGAGATGGCCTGCCACGGCTGGCATGCCGGGCCCCTCCACCGCCTCGGCCAGCCTGAGCCGGGTGATATGGGCGATCTCGTCGAGGGCGCGGGCAAGTTCGCTCGCCTCGTCATTGGCGAGGCGCGGCTCGTAGGATGCCAGCACCGCGTCGCGCGTCTGCCGGCGCACACAGACGATGAACGGAAAGCCGAAACGCGTGAGATAGGCAGCGTTCAACCTCTGGAACGTCTCGTATTCCTCGTCCGACAGCCGGTCCAGTCCGAGGCCCGCCTGTTCCGACACCGAGGCGGGCGCCATGTCGCCTGCCCGTGCCGCCTTGCCGGCAAGGTCCGGATGCGCCTTCAGGAACGCGATCCTGGTCTCGCGCGGGCTGTCGAGAACCGCCTGTATCATCGCCTCGTGCAGCGCCGCGACGGTCGCGAAGGGCCTCTTGCCAAACGCGGCCTCGGCCACCCAGGGCGAGTGTTCGAACAGGCCGCCGAGCGCGGCGACGAACTCTTCCCTTGAGGCGCTGTTCAGCGTGTCGAGCGATACGGGCATGCGAAAGTCCTTCGGGATCGCGGGAAAGCGGCGGTCGGTCGTGATAGAAGCTACGGCCTCGCGCTCCGGCTTGCCAGCCGCCGGCCACCGGAGCCTGTGGGCTTCGCGCAGCGGTTTACGGGTCTTGCCCGCGGCCCGCAGTCGAGCCTATCGTCCGCGCAAATGAACAAAATTCAATAAGCTTCGGGAGAAACGACCACCATGGGGCCATCCGCTGATCCTGACCCGACCGCGGCGCCGCTGATCCCCTTCGGCGAGGACACGACCATCGGCGAGGCCTTCGCCAGGGCCGCCGAAGCCTATTCCGGCCGTGCCTTCCTCGCCGTGCCGTCCGGCGCGCGCCGGCCGTGGCACCGGCAGGGCTACGAGATCGACTATGCGGCCGCGCGGCGCGAGGTGACCCGCCTCGCGGAAGCCTACCGAGCCGCCGGCTTCGGCCACGGCCACCGCGTTGCCATGCTGCTCGACAACCGCCCCGAGCACTTCCTGCACAAGCTGGCTCTGAACACGCTCGGCGTTTCCTGCGTGCCGGTCAATCCGGACTATCGCGCCGGCGAGATCGCCTATCTGGTCGATCATTCCGAGGTGGATCTCGCCATCGTCGCGCCCGAGCGTCAGGACCAGCTTGCGGCCGGCATCACGGCCAGCAACCACCGGCCCCCCGTCGCCGTATTCGAGGACCTGTCAAACCTCGCTCGGCCCACAACAGCGCCCCGCGGCGGCGCCGTGTCGGCAGAGAGCGAGGCGAGCATCCTCTACACCTCGGGGACGACGGGGCGGCCGAAGGGCTGCATGCTGTCCCACGGCTACGAACTCGCGTCGGGAGCCTGGTATGCCGAGCGCGGCCACCTCGCGGCATTTCGGGCGGGCGGGGAGCGCATCTACAACCCGCTGCCCGTCTACCACGTCAATTCCTCGATCGTGTCGTTCTATGCGGCCATGCTGACCGGCAGCTGCCAGATCCAGCCCGACCGCTTCAATCCGGAACGCTGGTGGCCGGAAATCGCGGAGACGCGCGCGACCATCGCCCACTATCTCGGCATCATCATTCCCCTGCTCATGAACCGCCCGGCGAGCGACACCGACCGGAGCCACGGCGTGCGCTTCGCCATTGGCGCGGGCGTCGAACCACAGCTCCACACGGCTTTCGAGCAGCGGTTCGGCTTTCCCCTCCTCGAGGTCTGGGGCATGACCGAAATGGTGCGCGTGCTGCTCGACAACGTTCCGCCGCGCGCGGCCGGCACCCGCGCTTTCGGCCACCCCGTGCCGGGCGTGGAGGTGCGCGTGGTCGATGAGCGCGACGCGGACGTGCCGCGCGGCCAGCCCGGCGAAATGGTCATCCGCCATTCCGAGGCGACACCGCGCAAGCACTTCTATTCGGGATATCTCAAGGACGAGAAGGCGACCGCCGAAGCCTGGCGCGGCGGCTGGTTCCACACCGGCGACACGGTGCGGCAGGACGCGGACGGCATGCTGCATTTCGTCGACCGCAAGAAGAACATCATCCGCCGCTCCGGCGAGAACATCGCGGCGGCCGAAGTGGAAGCGGTGCTGCAGGCCCATGACTGGGTGAAGTCAGTGGCGGTCCTCGCCATCCCCGACGACATCCGCGAGGAGGAAGTGCTGGCCTGCATCGTGCTGGCCGACGACGCTCCGGCAACGCGCGCCACGGCGGAGGCGCTGTTCGCCCATTGCAACGCCGAGCTTGCCTATTTCAAGGCGCCCGGCTGGCTGCATTTCGTCGAGACCCTGCCGACCACCGGCACGCAGAAGATCCAGAAGCACAACATCTACCCCTCCGGCGTCGATCCGCGGACCTTGCCCGAGGTCTTCGACCTGCGCGCCGCGAAGAAGCGCAATCCGGGAACGGCGGGCTAGATCATGGGCCTGACCTTCGACGCCCTGGAGATCGGCGCGGTTCATGTCACGCCCCGCCGCACCATCATCGACGCCGACATCATGCAGTTCGCCGGACTGACGGCCGACTACAACCCGCTGCACACCGACGATGTCTTCGCCGCGGCAACGCCCTTCGGCGGGCGCGTGGCCCATGGGCCCATGCTGGTCGGCATGGCCTTCGGCCTCGCCTCCCGCGCCGGCCTGTTCGACGGCACGGTTCTGGCCCTGCTCGACATCGCCTGGACGTTCAGCGGTGCTGTCCGGCCCGGCGACACGGTCCATGTCCGCGTGACGGTCTCGGACAAGCGCGCGACGAGCAAGCCGGATCGCGGCATCGTCGACTTCGCCCTCGACATCGTCAACCAGCGCGACGAAGTGGTTCAGCGCGGCAAGGCGAAGATCATGATGTCGCGCCCGCCGCAGGACTGAGACGGGGCGCGGGGCGGGCCTTTGCCCGCCGCCGCTCGCAAGTTACTTCAACACGTCATTTCAGCATGCCCATCTGCCGCGGCAGCCACAGCGTCAGTTCGGGAATGAACGTGACGGCCGCCAGCGACAGGAGCAGCGGGATCAGCCAGGGCAGGATCGCGACGGTCGTCCGCTCCACGGTGAGGCCGGATATTCGGGCGAGGACGAACAGCACCATGCCCAGCGGCGGGTGCAGCAGCCCGATCATCAGGTTGAGCGTCATCATCACGCCGAAATGGACGGGGTCGATGCCGACCTTCAGGAGGATCGGCATCAGCACCGGCACGAGGATGCTGATCGAGGCGATGGGCTCCAGGAAGCAGCCGACGATCAGCAGCAGGATGTTGACGAGGACGAGGATCACATAGGGGTTGGAGGTGATCGACAGCAGACCCTCGGCCGCCATCTCGGTCAGCCGCGTCGTGGTCAGCACCCAGCCGAACAGCGAGGCCGCCGCGACGATCAGCAGCACGCCCGCCGTCGTCTCGATCGTGTCGAGCGTCACCTTGTAGAGCCGCTTCCAGGTCAGCGAGCGATAGAGGAGGAAGCCTAGGATCAGCGCCCAGGTGCAGGCGGCGATCGCAGCCTCGGTGGGCGTGAACCAGCCGAACGTCATGCCGCCGATGATGATCATGGGCGTCAGCAGCGCCGGCAGGGCGGCAATGAAGGTCTGGCCGAGCACGGTCCAGCGGAAGATCTGGTCGCGGCCCATATTGTACTTCCGCGCGCACCACCAGACGTAGAACATCATGAAGGCCGTCATGACGATGCCGGGTACGACGCGAGGAACAGCGCGCCGATGGAGACGTTCGCCATCATCCCGTAGATGACGAAGGGCAGCGACGGCGGGATGATCGGCCCGAGCGTCGATGACGCCGCCGTGACGCCGACGGCGAACTCGGTCGAGTAGCCGTGGTCCTTCATCGCCTTGATCTCGATCGTGCCGAGCCCGGCGGCATCCGCGATGGCGGTGCCGGACATGCCCGCGAAGATCACGGAGCCGACGATGTTCACCTGCGCGAGGCCGCCGCGCATCCAGCCGGCCACCGCCACCGCGAAGTCGTAGATCTTGTTGGTGATGCCGGCCGAGTTCATCAGGTTGCCGGCGAGGATGAAGAAGGGCACCGCGAGCAGCGGGAACGAATCCAGCCCGCCCGCCATCCGGTGCAGCACCACGAAGTCCGGGATATGGGCGATGAAGTGGGTGTAGATCAGCGCCGAACTCGACAGCGCGATGAAGACCGGAATGCCCGCGAGCAGGGCGATGAGGAAGATGAAGATGACGATGGTCATGACGATGCGCGCCCGCTCAGCCGTTCGTGTCCTGGGGTGAGGCGGGTTCCCGCCGGAAGCCGGCGCGGGCGTCGCGCCAGAGGTTCTGGGCCTGCCGCCAGACCATCAGGAAGCAGCCGATGGCGATGCCGCCATAGACCAGCGACATCGGCCAGTCGAAGACGGTCATGTAGAGGTTGTGCATCCGCTCGGTGATTAGCACCGACAGCCAGGCGAGGATGGCGACGAAGCCAAGGCTGAAAAGGCCGACGGCGGCGATCAGCACCCGCTTGGCCGGTCCATCCTTCATGACGTTGCTGACGAGTTCCACGGCGATCTGCGTGCGCCGGCGCGTCACCATCGCGCCGCCGACGAAGACCAGCACCATCAGCAGGTAGCGGGCGATCTCCTCGGTCCAGGCGAGCGAGTTGTTGAGCACGTAGCGGGTGAAGAACTGCAGGAAGACGATAACGGCGAGCGACCAGAAGATGCCGATGGCGAGCCAGTCCTCGGGGAAATACTCGACGGTGACCTCCTCGTCGGTCGCAACGATCAGATGGACGTCCTCGAGGTTCGGGTCGACTCCGGGCGCGGACGGGGATTTCGGTGGTTCCGACATGGGGCGCTCTCGCGGGCGGGCGCTAGCCGCGCCCGGCTCGTGGCAGGAAGGACGGAAGGGCGCCGGATCATCCGGCACCCCTTGAGGCGGAAGGTCCGTCAGCTGGCCGGCGCGAGGCCCTGCAGCGCGTCGTACTCGGCCTTGGACCAGCCGGCGCCGGAGCCCGCGTCGTTGTGCAGCGGCAGCGCCGCGGCGCGGAACGCCGCCCGATCAGGCGCGATGACCGTCTTGCCGAGCTTGCGGAACTCGTCGGCCAGCTTCTGCTCCTGCTCGCGAATCTGGTCGCTCGCGCGCGCGGCCGCCTGCATCAGCACCTCGCTGAAAATATCCTTCTCGGCGCTCGAGAGCCTGCCCCAGACATGGTTGCCGACCACGGAGACGAGCGACTCCGTGATGTGGCCGGTGAGCATGATGTGGCTCTGCACCTCGTAGAACTTCTTCGCCATGATGGTCGGCAGCGGGTTCTCCTGCCCGTCCACCGTGCCCTGCTGGAGCGCCAGATAGACCTCGGCGAAGGCGATGGGCGTCGCGTTCGCGCCAACCGACTTGGTGAACATCAGGAACAGCGGCGCCGGCGGCACGCGCAGCTTCATGCCGCGCATGTCTTCCGGCTTGTTGATCGCCTTGTTGGCGGTCACGTGCCGCTCGCCGTAATAGGTCAGCGCCGCCACCTTGTGGCGTGTGCGGTTCTCGTAGCCGCCGGCGATCTGCCGGAACAGCGGCGCGTCGCGATACGCCTTCCAGTGGTTGAAGTCGCGCAGCACATAGGGGGCGTTGGTGATCGCGATGGGCCGGTGGATCGAGCCGGCGAAGGCGACGCCGGTATAGATCATGTCGACGGTCGCCAGCGCGAGGCCCTCGTTGATCTGGTTCTCGTTGCCGAGCTGCGATGCCGGGAACACGTCGATCTGGTACTTGCCGTTGGTCCGCTTGGCGATCTCGCCCGCAGCCCAGACCGCTTCCGTGTGGTAGGGCTCGCCCGTCTCGTAGACATGCGCCCATTTGAGCTTGGCCTGCTGCGCGCGCAGCGGCGTGGCAAGTGTGGCAAGTCCGGCGCCTGCGATGATCGCGCTGCGGCGAGTAACTGTCATTGGGTAATCCTCCCTACCCGTTTCCGTTCGATATCGGGCGGTTCTGCCGCCGCTGGTTCTGCGTCCCGCTCTGCCGGCGGGCGAATGGTCGGGCCTTAGGCCCGCAAGAGATCAGGCCCGCAAGAGATCAGGCCGCGCCATGTCCTCCAGGAAGAAGTCCGGATTGAACCGTCGGACATCGTCCAGGCCGACCTGCAATCCCGCGATATGGCTGGCCATGGCCGCGGCGGCGGCATCGGCGTCGCGCGCCTCGATCGCCTTCAGCACCTCCTCGTGCTCGGCGACGACGCGCGCCATGCGCCCGGCGATCGGCAGGGTCAGGCGGCGAAACCGGTCCACCTGCAGTTTGACCTGGCTGACCAGCGTCCACACGCCGGGATGGCGGCCGACGGCCGCGACCGCTTCATGGAAGGCTTCGTCGGCACGGTGAAAGGCTTCGGTATCGCCGGCCTCGGCGGCCTCGTGGCTCCGGGCCACGATCGCTCTGAGTTCGATGATCTGGCTGCGGCTGGCGCGGGCCACCGCTTCCCGCGCGGCGAACTGCTCCAGCACGCCGCGAATGGTGATCGCCTCCGGCAGGTCCGCCATCGGAATACGCGAAACGTAGGTGCCCGACTTGGAGACGATATCGACGAGACCTTCCTCGGCGAGGCGCAGCAGCGCCTCGCGGACCGGCGTGCGGCTGACCCCGTGGCCAGCGGCAATGTCCTTCTCGCTGATCTGCGACCCGGGCTCGCGCTTCAGCGACAATATCTCGTCCCGGAGGACGCCATGGATCGTCGCCGCGGCTGTCAGGCCGCGTGGCCAGTGCGGGTCCCTGGATCGCACGATGGTGAGCATTCATCCCCCGTGCGAGTGAGGTACACCTGATATATCAGATTGGCAATTGCTTTTGCGTTTTGCCCGGAGCGGCCCTCCAGGCAGATATTTCCATGAATTCCGAACATCCGGCCACAGGGCGGCGCGCGCGTGGGCAGGCTTCGTCCGCGGCAGCTTCAACGCCTGCCGGATCGTCGGTGTTTCTCGGCTCCGCGGGACCCGCGCCCCGTCAGAAGCGGACCATCGTCCGCATGCCGCCGACCACCGCGTTGCGGCTGCGGTCGCCGTTCGGGTGGATCACATAGGTCAGCACCGGCTGCACCGTCAGGCCCGGCCGGATCTGGGCGAGATAGGTGGCCTCGATGTTGAGCTCGTAGTCGCGGACCACGACCGGCAGGCCGGTGAAGGCGGCGACATCCCGCTCGAAGGCGCGCACGCTGTCCGAGAAGCGCGAATAGATGACGCCGAAGCCGAACTTGTCATCCGGCCGGCTGGCGATCATGCCGGCGAAGACGACGCCGCCATCGGCGTAGAAGCTCACGAGGTTGCGGTCCGAAGGGCTGACAGAAACGCGGCCGAACAGCGAGATGCCGCTATCGGCGTCGCCGCCGGCGGGGCGGTAGACCTGCTGCTCGGCAACGCCGTAGAGCCCCCAGTTGCCGCGCCGCGCCAGTGGGATTCTCGACCCGGCGGGGTTTGCGATCAGGGTCCCGTCATTGGCGAAACGCTGGTCGTTGAAACGGCCGAGATGCGCCCAGCCGCCGACCTTGACGGTGGAGGCAAGGCCCGTGTCGCCGGGCGCGCGGTTGGTCCGGAACTGCGCCTCGGCCATGAGCAGCGGCGGATCCTGGACACGGAAGTTGAGCCCGTAGCGGTTGCGCGCCTGCTCGTCCCCCGGTCCTGGTCCGGCGGGATCGCCATTGAACACGGCGAAGAGCAGCGAGAGGTTGGGTGTCGGATCGATCTTCAGCCGGGCGCCCGGCGTCGACAGCGGATAAGCCGGCCCGCCGCTCGACATGTTGGTGGCGGCAATCGTCGCCCAGTCGCTTTGCAGCAGCAGTGTGCTGAGGCCGGAGAAGAAGAATTCCACATCCGCCGCGAGCTGGCCGAACCGGAGGCTGGCGAGATCGCCGCCCAGCTTCTGTTCCAGCCACAGTTCCGACAGGCGGACGGTCGGCACCGCCTCGATGGCGGCGATCGTGTTGATGCCGCCGACATAGTCGCGGCGGATGCGGCCGGTATTGTGGATGACGAAGACGTTGGCGAAGAAGGTCAGCCCCTGCATGCCGATCAGCTTCTGCAGATCGAGCTGCAGCGCCATGTCCAGCTTGCCCTGGTTGATCACACCGCGCCGCTGGCCGCCGGCCATGTTGGCGAGAATGTCGTTGGTATAGACGAAGTGGTAGTTGATGCCGCGCTCGGCGAGCAGCCGGCGATAGCCCATCGGATCGCCATTGGCGGGAAGGCTGGTGGCGATCGACGGCACGGGCAGGCCGGCCGGCGTATACTCGGCCTGATCAGCCGCAGCGGGCCCGGGCGCGCCGACCAGGCATGCGGTGGCGACGGCGGCAGCGAGAATGCGGCGGCGAACAAGGCCGCAACCCCGCATCAGGCCCGCGGCAGGCCAAGGGCGACGTACTGCTGATCCGGCCATGCTCGTCATCCCGCGGCTGCTTGCGGGACGACTGCCACAGGTTCGGTCACTTCGCAAGGCTGTTGCAAACTATTGGCAACAAGCCGGCTAATCAGCCCGCGGATTCCGCTCCGCAAGCGCTAGTAGAGGTTGGTCGTATAGGCGACCTCCAGCCGCTTGTTGGCGGCATCGGCATCGAAGCCCTTGATCTGGTCGGCGAGCACCGTGCCGAGCATCGGGAAATCCTCCCGCGCGACCTTCTTCTCCGGGTTCCACAGATCGGCGCGCAGGATGGCGCGGCCGCAGTGGAAATAGACCTGTTCCACCGCAATCTGCATCGCCGACGCAGGGACGATCTTGCCCTTGATCGCCATGGACTGGAGGACCACCGGATCGGTCACGATCTTCGCCTTCCCGTTAACCCGGAGGGTCTCGTTCAGGCCCGGAACGAGAAAGAGCAGGCCGATCTGCGGATGCTCCAGCACGTTCTGCATCGTATCAAGCAGATTGTTGCCGCGCCGGTCCGGCAGCAGCATCGTGCGGTCGTCGACGACCTGGACGAAGCCCGGCTCGTCGCCGCGCGGCGAGCAGTCCGTTCCCGCCGCGCTGGTGCTGGCGATGGTCAGGAAGGGCGACATGGCGATGAACCGACGCGCATGCGGATCCAGGTAGTCCAGCACCTTCTTGCGGGCCATCTCGACAGGCGGCTCGTAGGTCTGCCGCAGGGCGGTCGTGTCGGTAATGACGCTGATGCCGTCGCTCATGGGCTTGCTCCTCGCGGCGGCCGTCGAGCCGCCAGCTTCCAATAGCACCGCGTCCGCCACAGGACTTCATCGCACGGGACGTGGACTGTCGTGCTCCGGCCAGAATGGCTCAGTCGTGCCGGTCGCCATCATGAGGATCGCCCCAGCGCAGATAGTCGCGCGGCGACAGTCCCATGGTGCGCCGGAACATGGCGGTGAACGCGCTCGGACTGTCATAGCCAAGATCCAGCGCGACATTCGTCACCGTGTCTCCGGACGTCAGGCGGGTCAGTGCCTCCATCAGCCGCACCTGCTGGCGCCATTGCGTGAAGCTCATCTCCGTCTCGGAGCGGAACAGCCGCGTCAGCGTGCGGCGGGCAAGGCCGCCGTGGCGCGCCCAGTGGTCGAGGTCGTGATTGTTGCCGGGGTCGCGCAGGATGGCCTCGCAGATGCGGGCGAGACGCCGGTCCTTCGGCATGGGCGCGCTGCTGGCCAGGACCGGCACGCGCCCGATCTCGATGAGAATCAGGTCGATGATCCGCCCCTCGCGGCCTGCGGGATCGTATTCGACCGGCAGCGCGACGGCCTCCTGGACAAGGGCCGCGAGCAGCGGCGTGAGAGTCATCAACTGGCAGGTCGCGGGCAGCCCGGCCGCGGCATCCGGCTCGACATACAGCGTGCGCAGATTGACCTGCCCCCAGCAGCGCGTCTGGTGCATCAGGCCGGGCGGAATCCACAGGGCATGCTGGGGCGCCACCGCCCAGCTCCCCTCGTCGGTGATGACTGTCATGATGCCGGACGTTGCATAGAGGAACTGCGCCCGCCGGTGGCAGTGCCGCGTGCCAACCTCGCCATTGGCGAACTCGGCGGCCATGGCGACCACGGGGCGCTGCACATCCTGCAGCGCGGCCGCCTGCTGGCCGCTGGCCCGGTGGCCCGTATAGCTGACGAGGGCTGCCGAGCGGGCCGTTCTGCGGCCCGGGCCTCTCGCGGCGGGCGCACTTGCCGAAGACTGGACCATGCCGCGGCTCCCTGCGCGATGCGGTTGCGATGTGCAAGGCGCGATCTCGTCACAGACCGGCGGCGACCGCAAGATAGCGTTATTCCCAAACGGGAAGCACGAATCATGCCGATTCCGGAGGAAGGCCCGTTTGCGACAGTTCTCGGCCCTCGGACGCCAGCGCGCGCGAGGGCCGGACGGGAACATCCGGCCATTGGGTCCGCCTCCGTGGACGGACCTCAACAACGAGGGGACCAGCGCGATGAACAGGCGCGAATTCGCAAAACTCGCGGCGGCGGCAGGCGTTGCCGGGGCGGCCGAGATCCCCTGGGGCATCACCCGCGCCGTCGGCCAGACGCGCGGCGGCACGCTCAACGCCATCATCCAGCCGGAGCCGCCGGTGCTGGTCACGGCGATCAACCAGCAGCAGCCGACGCTGACGCTGGGCGGCAAGATCTACGAGGGTCTGCTGCGCTACAGCACCGACCTGAAGCCGATGCCGGGCCTCGCCCAGTCCTGGACGATTTCGCCGGACGCCAGAACCTATACGTTCAAGCTGTTCCCCAACATCACCTTCCACGACGGCAAGCCGTGCACCGCCGAGGACGTGATCTTCACCTGCACCAAGATGCTGATGGAGACCCACCCGCGCGCCCGCGGCACGTTCCAGCGCGTCGAGAAGGCCGAGGCGCCCGATCCGCTGACCGTGGTGTTCACGCTGAAGGAGCCCTTCGCGCCCTTCCTGTCGTCGTTCGACTGCACGACCACGCCGATCCAGCCGAAGCACATCTATGACGGCACAGACTACCGCAACAATCCGGCCAATGCCCGGGCCATCGGCACCGGTCCGTTCAAGCTGAAGGAGTGGGTGCGCGGCAGCCACATCCATCTCGCGAAGCACGAAGGTTACTACCGCCAGGGCGAGCCGCATCTCGACGAGATCATCTACCGCATCATCCCGGACGCGGCCTCCCGTTCGGTCGCGCTCGAAAAGGGCACGGTGCAGCTCACCCAGTGGACCGACGTCGAGTTCTTCGACGTGACGCGTCTCAAGGGCCTGCCGCATCTGGAAATGACCACGCAGGGCTACGAGCTGTTCGCGCCGCATCTGTGGG
>Ga0209794_1001666_pt1 | contig 15206 bp, 11 predicted proteins | sample EBPBio232013_DNA_FD_185869 | JGI IMG/M metagenome (GOLD analysis project Ga0209794, IMG submission 185869) | Wastewater treatment Type I Accumulibacter community from EBPR Bioreactor in Madison, WI, USA - Reactor 1_5/23/2013_ DNA (SPAdes)... | ecosystem: Engineered > Bioreactor > EBPR >... | reverse complement strand
GCTCGGCCAGGCGCGAGGCGCAGAAGGCGCCGAACACCGGCGCCGGTGCGGTTTGCGCCAGCAGCGCGCCCTGTACCGTCAAGGCCACGTCGCGCGCCAAACGGCGTGCCGTGGTTTCCTCGGCGTGGGTGTCGATCAGGGCCGGCAACGCCTCGATCATGTGGTCCAGCGCGGCGTGCTGGCCGCGCGCGGGTGCCAACTCGCGCGCCAGCGCGGCCGCCACGTCGCCCTTGCGCAGTGCGCGCAGCAGGTCCAGCGCCATGATGTTGCCGGCGCCTTCCCAGATGCTGTTGACGGGCATTTCGCGGTAAATGCGGGCCAGCACGCCTTCGCCGCCCTCTTCCACGTAGCCGTTGCCGCCCAGGCACTCCATGGCTTCCTGCGCCATCAGCGCGCCGCGCTTGCAGATCCAGAACTTGGCGATGGGTGTCAGCACGCGCGCCAGCAGGCGCTCATGCTCGTCCTCGGGCCGATCGAAGGCGCGTGCCAGGCGCATCGACAAGGCCACGGCGGCCTCGGTCTCCAGGGCCAGGTCGGCCAGCACGTTGCGCATCAGCGGCTGCTCGATCAGCGGCTTGCCAAAGGCCTGGCGCTCGGCCGTGTGGTGCAGCGCCTGGCTGAGGGCCTGGCGCATCAGGGCGGTGGTGCCCAGCGCGCAGTCGAGCCGGGTCATGGTGCCCATGGCCAGGATCTGCGGCACGCCCCGCCCTTCCTCGCCCACGCGCCAGGCCAGGGTGTCGTCGAATTCGACTTCGGAGCTGGCGTTGGCCTTGTTGCCGAGCTTGTCCTTCAGGCGCTGGATGCGCAGCACGTTGCGCGTGCCGTCGGGCAGCACGCGCGGCAGAAAGAAGCACGACAAGCCCCCGGGCGCCTGCGCCAGCACCAGGAAGGCGTCGCACATGGGGGCCGAGAAAAACCATTTGTGTCCGGTCAGGCGGTAGCGCTCGCCCCAGGCGTCGTGCCCATCGGGCATGGCCTGACTGGTGTTGGCGCGCACGTCCGAGCCGCCCTGTTTTTCGGTCATGCCCATGCCCATGGTCACGCCGGCCTTCTCGCGCCAGGGCTTCAGCACCGGGTCGTAGGCGCGGCTGGTGAGCTGTGGCGCCCAGTCGCGCAGAATGGCCGGGTTGTCGCGCAGCGCGGGCGTGACGGCGTAGGTCATGGAGATCGGGCACAGCACCGAGGGCTCCAGCTCGGTGAACAGCATGAAGGCCGCGGCGCGTGCCACGTGGGCGTGGCCGCTGGCCCGCTCGGCCGGGGCGTAGGGCGTGCCGTGCAAGCCCGAGGCGGTGGCCAGCCGCATCAGCGCGTGGTAGCTGGGGTGGAATTCGACTTCGTCGATGCGGTGGCCAAAGCGGTCGTGCGTGCGCAGCTGCGGCGTGTGCACGTTGGCCAGGCGCGCGTGCTGCTGCATCTCGGCGCTGCCGGCCTGCTGGCCCAGGCGCGACAAGACGCCCAGGTCGAGCCCGGGCGCGTTGAATTGGAGCGCGCCCCGCAGCGCGGCATGGCCATCGAACAGGTTCACGTCGGTCAGCGGGGTGACCTGGTTCAGTACCTCGTGCGTGACGGCCATGGCGCGTACCTCCTGCAGTCAGATGCCTTTTAAGTCAGCTTGACCAGTTGCTTGCCGAAGTTCTTGCCCTTGAGCAGGCCCAGGAAGGCCTCGGGTGCACTGGCGATGCCTTGCGCGATGCTCTCGCGCGGCTTGAGTTTGCCCTGCGCGACCAGCGTGCCCAGCTCCTGCAGGGCCTGCGGCCACACTTCCATGTGTTCGCTGACGATAAAGCCTTGCACCTTCAGCCGGTTGACCAGGATCAAGGCCGGGTTCTGCAGCGGCAGCGGTTGGCCGTCGTAGCCGGCGATCATGCCGCACACGGCGATGCGGGCGAAGGCGTTGGTGCGCAGCAGCACGGCGTCCAGGATGTAGCCGCCCACGTTCTCGAAGTAGCCGTCGATGCCCTTGGGGCAGGCTTCCTTGAGCGCCTTGCCCATGGTCTTGACGTCGGGATGTTCGCGGTAGTCGATGCAGGCGTCAAAGCCCAGCTCCTCGACCGCGTACTTGCACTTCTCGGGGCCGCCGGCAATGCCCACCACACGGCAGCCGCGCGCCTTGGCCAGGGCCGCGTAGGTGCTGCCCACGGCCCCGGTGGCGGCACTGACGACCACGGTCTCGCCGGCCTTCGGCTCGATGATCTTGACCAGGCCGTACCAGGCCGTCACGCCGGGCATGCCGACGGCGCCCAGGTAGTACGACAGCGGCACGTGCGTGGTGTCCACCTTGCGCAGCATGCCGGGCACGTTGCCATCGACCACGCTGTACTCCTGCCAGCCGCCCATGCCGACCACCTGGTCGCCAGCGGCGAACTTGGGGTGGCGCGACTCCACCACCTCGCCCACCGTGCCGCCGATCATCACCTCGCCCAGGGGCTGCGGCTGGGCGTAGCTCTTGCTTTCGTTCATGCGGCCACGCATGTACGGGTCGAGACTGAGGTAGTGGTGGCGCACCAGAACTTCGCCGTCTTTCAGCGCCGGCGTGTCGTTGGCGACAAGCTTGAAGTTGGCAGCGGTGGCTTCGCCCTGCGGGCGGTTGTCAAGCAGGATTTGCTGGTTGCGGGGCATGGGGCACTCCTTGGAAAAAAATCAATCGAATCGGCGCGGCGCGGGCTGGCCGACGCCCAGAATCCTGGGTTAGGCCGTCAGTCGGTTTTGAGCGTGGACGAGCCGTCGCGCGCGACGGCGGCCGTGACGTACTTGAACGTGCCGGTGCCGTGCGCGCACAGCTCGCCATGCACGTCGAACACCGAGCCCTGCACGAAGGCCGTGCTGCGCGTGCGGTGCATCAGCTGGCCCCGGGCCACGACGGGCAGGCCGGTCTGCACCTGGACGGGGCGCAGAAAGCTGGTTTTCATCTCGATGGTGACGATGCCGCTGGTGCGCTGCACGCTGCGCGCGGCGGTGGCCATGCAGATGTCCAGCAAGGTCATGATGGCCCCGCCGTGCGCCACGCCGAAGGAGTTGCAGTGCTCGGGCCGGGCCGGAAAATGCAGCACGGATTGACCGTCCTCGAACTTCTCCAGCGTCACGCCGAGCAGGCGGACAAAAGGAATCTCCACGCCATAGTCGATGCTCATGTTTGTCCGCCCTCCTCAACCGCCGGTGATCACGCTCACGCCGCCGTCCACCGCCAGCCACTGGCCGGTGATGTGCTTGCCAGCGTCGCTGGCGTACAGCAGGGTGATGCCCTTCAAGTCTTCGTCGTCGCCCAGACGCCGCAACGGGGCGTGGGCGGCCAGTTTTTCCTCGCCCAACGCCTCCAGCGTGCCGCGCGTCATCTTGCTGGGGAAAAACCCCGGGCAGATGGCGTTGACGGTGATCCCGTAGTGCCCCCATTCGGTGGCCAGGGCGCGGGTGAAGTTGATGACGGCGCCCTTGCTGGTGTTGTAGGCAATGGTCTGCATGCCGGGCGGGTTGCCGCCCAGCCCGGCAATGCTGGCCAGGTTGATGATGCGGCCCTGGCGACGTTCGATCATGCTTTTCTTGGCCAGGCGCTGGCTGAGCATGAAATAGCCGCGCACGTTCAGGTTCATCACCTTGTCCCAGGCGTCCAGGGGGTGGTCCTCGGCCGGTGCGCCCCAGGCGGCGCCGGCGTTGTTGACCAGGATGTCGACCGGGCCCATGCGCTCCAGGGTTTCGTCGGCCAGGCGGTGGATGTCGGCCTCTTTCGCCGCGTCGGCGGCGATCCAGCGCGCGTCGATGCCGGCGGCCTGCAGCTCGGCCACGGCCTGCTCCAGGTCCTCGGCCTTGCGCGAACTGATCATCAGGCGCGCGCCGGCCTCGCCCAGCGCCTGGGCCATCTGCAGGCCCAGGCCGCGCGAGCCGCCGGTGACCAGCGCGGTCTTGCCGGTCAGGTCGAAAAGTTGGGAAACGGTGCGGGTCATGGGGGCTCCTGCCAGTTTAGGGGGTCAAAACGCCGACTCGGGCAGATCGGCGCAGGTCATGTCGCGGCTTTCGACCACGCGCAGCCAGGCGTCGATCTTGGGCAGCTCATACCGGTAAAAATAGGTGCAGGCCGGCGTCTGCAAATCCTGACCAGCTATCGATTTTGAAGCACCCTGGGTCACGGCCAAGTCCAGCCAGATCCAGGCGATCACCACGTGGCCCGCCGCCTGCATGTAGGGCACGGCGTTGGCCAGGGCTTCGGTGGGTTCGCCGTTGGCCCAGGCGGCTTGGGTGGCGCTGCCCAGGCGCGCCAGCGCGGCGGCCAGCGCCTTGGCGTGCTCGGCCAGCCCGGGTTGCGCCCGCGCCCGCTCCAGGGTGGCCTGAATGCGCGCGCCCAGCAGCTTGAGGCCGCGCCCGCCTTCCATCAGCACCTTGCGGCCCAGCAGGTCCATGGCCTGGATGCCGTGCGTGCCCTCGTGGATCATGTTCAGGCGGTTGTCGCGCCAGTACTGCTCGACCGGAAAGTCGCGCGTGTAGCCATAACCGCCATGGATCTGAATGGCCAGGCTGTTGGCCTCCAGGCAGTTCTCGCTGGGCCAGCTCTTGGCGATGGGGGTCAGCACCTCGAGCAGCAGGCGCGCCTCGTCGGCCTGGGCGGCGTCCGCCGTGTGCTGCTCGTCCACCAGCTTGGCGCAGTACAGCAGCAGGGCCAGCGCGCCTTCGCAAGTGGCTTTTTGCGCCAGCAGCATGCGCTTGATGTCGGTGTGCTCGATCAGGCGCACCTGGGGCGCGGCGGCGTCCTTGCCGCCCACGCCGACGGGGCGGCCCTGGGTGCGGGTCTTGGCGTAGTCCAGCGACGCCTCGTAGCCGGCCAGCCCCAGCATGGTGGCGGCCATGCCGATGGCGATGCGCGCCTCGTTCATCATGTGGAACATGGCCCGCAAGCCCTCGCCCGGCTTGCCGACCAGGTAGCCCACGGCGCCGGCTTGGCCATCGACCGGAAACTGGCCCTCGCCGAAGTTCAGCAGCGTGTTGGTGGTGCCGCGCCAGCCCAGCTTGTGGTTCAGGCCGGCCAGGGCCACGTCGTTGCGCACGCCGGTCAGGCGCCCGTCGGTATCCACCAGCTTCTTGGGCACGATGAACAGCGAAATGCCCTTGACGCCCGGCACCAGTTTGCCGTCCTCGCCCGGAATCTTGGCCAGCACCAGGTGCACGATGTTCTCGGCCAGCTCGTGCTCGCCGCCCGAAATCCACATCTTGTTGCCGCGCAGGCGGTAGCGTGGCCCCAGCGGGTCGGTGGCGTTTTCCAGCACGGCGCGGGTGGTGACGTCGGACAGCGACGAGCCGGCCTGCGGCTCGGACAGGCACATGGTGCCGGTCCAGCGGCCATTGAATTCGTTGGCGGCAAACACCTGCTGTTGCAGCGCGCTGCCATGGGCCATCAGCAGGTTGGCGTTGCCCACGGTGAGCAGGTTGGCGCCGATGCTGATCGAGGCCTTGCCGAAAAAGGCGTTGGCCGCCGCCTCCAGCAGATAGGGCAGTTGCATGCCGCCCTGCTCGTAGTCCTGCGCGGCGGCCAGCATGCCGGATTCGGCATAGGCCAGGCGGGCTTCGTGCGTGGCCTTGGGCAAGACCACGCGCAGGCTGCCGTCGGCGTCGGTCTCGGTGCGCGGCTCCTCGGTATCGACCAGGCGGTTGAACGGCGCGTACTTCTCGCGCGCGATGCGCTCGCAGGTGTCGAGCACGGCGTCGAAGGTTTCGCGCGAGTGCTCCGCGAAGCGCTCACGCCCGGTCAGCGCTTGGGCGTTCAGCCAGTCGTAGAGCAGAAAGTCGAGGGTATCGCGCAGTGCCATCGGTTCAATGATCCAGAAATTTGATGGGTGGCCGGCGCGAACAGGGACGGTTCAGCGATCAAAAGACCAGCCTCACCGGCTGGGCGCGGGCAACGCGTGACACCAGGCGCACGCCCTGCCCGAACAGCCCGACCTCACCCATCGGGTGCGGGCCGCCACGGCCCAGGGGCGTCAAAGCACCTCGAACACGCCGGCCGCGCCCATGCCGCCGCCGATGCACATGGTCACGCAGACGCGCTTGGCGCCGCGGCGCTTGCCTTCGATGAGGGCGTGGCCCGTGAGGCGCTGACCGCTCACGCCATAAGGGTGGCCCAGGGCAATGGCGCCGCCGTTGACGTTCAGCCGGTCGGCCGGAATGCCCAGCTTGTCGCGGCAGTAAAGCACCTGCACCGCGAAGGCTTCGTTCAGCTCCCACAGGTCGATGTCGCTGACCTTCAGGCCCAGCTTGGCCAGCACCTTGGGCACGGCGAACACCGGGCCGATGCCCATTTCGTCGGGCTCGCAGCCGGCCACGGCAAAGCCCAGGAAACGGCCCAGGGGATGAATGCCCTTCTTGCTGGCGTAGTCTTCGCTGACCACCACGCAGGCACCGGCGCCGTCGCTGAACTGGCTGGCGTTGCCGGCCGAAATCAGGCCACCGGGCAGCGCCGGGCGAATGCCGGCGATGCCTTCCTTGGTCGTGCCTTCGCGGATGCCTTCGTCCTGGCTGACGGTGACTTCCTTGGTGATCAGGCCCAGGGTCTTGTCGGCCACGCCCATGGTGACGGTGATGGGAGCGATCTCGTCGTCGAACTTGCCGGCGGCGCGCGCGGCGGCGGCCCTTTGCTGGCTGGCGGCACCGTACTCGTCCATCACGTCGCGGCCGATGCCGTAGCGCTTGGCCACCTGTTCGGCGGTTTGCAGCATGCTCCAGTAGATCTCGGGTTTCTTCTTGGCCAGCGTCAGGTCCCGGAGCATGTGCAGGTTCATTTCCTGCTGCACGCAGGAAATGCTTTCCACGCCGCCGGCGACGAACACGTCGGCCTCGCCGGCAATGATGCGCTGCGCGGCCAGGGCGATGGTCTGCAGCCCGGACGAGCAGAAACGGTTCACCGTCATGCCCGAGGTGGTGACCGGGCAGCCGGCCATCAGCGCGATCTGGCGGCCGATGTTGGCGCCGGTGGCGCCTTCGGGGTTGGCGCAGCCCATGATGACGTCGTCCACCGCGCCGGCTTCGATACCGGCGCGCTGGATGGCCTGCGCCACGGCGTGCCCGCCCAGGGTGGCGCCGTGGGTCATGTTGAAGGAGCCCTTCCAGCTTTTGGCAAGCGGCGTGCGGGCGGTCGAGACAATGACGGCTGAAGTCATGGATTTACTCCTGAATAAATAGCGGCTCTGGCAATCTGGACGCCGGCCTTAGGCTGTTTTCTTTGAAAATTAGCAATAAGAGGAGTTGGTGTCAGCCACCAAAGCCCTTGCCCTCGGCCACCAACTGCTGGATCAGCGCCGCCGGCTGCCAGAACTCGGCATCGTCGTGCGGGTTCTTGGCAAAGCGCTGCATGGCGTGCGCCACGTTGAACAGGCCCACCTCGCTGGCGTACTGCATGGGGCCGCCGCGCCAGATCGGGAAACCGTAACCGGTCAGGTAGACCATGTCGATGTCGCCGGACTTGCTGGCGATACCGTCCTCGAGGATGCGCGCGCCCTCGTTGACCAGCGAGAACACCAGGCGCTGCACGATTTCCTCGTCGCTGATCTTGCGCGGGGTGATGCCCTGGTCCTTGCGGTACTTCTCGATCAGCTCGCCCACCACCGGGCTGGGGATGGCGTCGCGCTTGCCGGCCTGGTAGTCGTACCAGCCGGCGCCGGTCTTTTGGCCGAAGCGGCTGAGCTCACACAGCCGGTCGGCCGTGCCGCTGTACTTCATGCCAGGTTTTTCGACCGCGCGGCGCTTGCGGATGGCCCAGCCGATGTCGTTGCCGGCCAGATCGCCCATGCGGAACGGGCCCATGGCAAAACCAAACTTCTCGATGGCCTTGTCGACCTGCTGGGGCGTGGCGCCCTCGTCCAGCAAAAAGCCGGCCTGGCGGCTGTACTGCTCGATCATGCGGTTGCCGATGAAGCCGTCGCACACGCCCGAGACCACGGCCGTCTTCTTGATCTTCTTGGCGATCACCATCACGGTGGCCAGCACGTCCTTGGCGGTCTTGGCACCGCGCACCACCTCCAGCAGCCGCATCACGTTGGCCGGGCTGAAGAAGTGCATGCCGACCACGTCCTGCGGGCGCTTGGTGAAGGCGGCGATCTTGTCCACGTCCAGCGTGGAGGTGTTGGAAGCCAGGATGGCGCCGGGTTTGGCGACTTCGTCCAGCTTCTTGAACACCTGCTCCTTGACGCCCAGCTCCTCGAACACGGCCTCGATGATCAGGTCGGCGCCCTTCAAGTCGTCGTAGCTCAGCGTGGACTTGAGCAAGGCCATGCGCTGCTCGTACTTGTCCTGCTTCAACTTGCCCTTCTTGACCTGGGCCTCGTAGTTCTTGCGGATGGTGGCCAGGCCGCGGTCCAGCGCGTCCTGCTTGGTCTCCAGAATGGTGACCGGGATGCCGGCGTTGAGGAAGTTCATGGCAATGCCGCCACCCATGGTGCCGGCACCGATCACGGCCACCGACTTGATGTCGCGCGGTTTGACGTCGTCACCGACGTCGGGAATCTTGGAGGCGGCGCGCTCGGCCGCGAACAGGTGGCGCAGCGCGCGGCACTCGGGCGTGAGCATGAGGTTGAGAAAGATCTCGCGCTCGTAGGCCATGCCGTCCTCGAACTTGCGCTTGGTGGCGGCCTCGACGGCGTCCACGCACTTGGCGGGCGCCGGGAAGTTCTTGGCCATGCCCTTAACCATGTTGCGCGCGAACTGGAAGTAGCCGTCGCCCTGCGGGTGCTTGGCCGGCAGGTTGCGCACCAGCGGCAAGGCCGAGCCGTCGGCGTGCTTGGCGGCGACCTCGCGCGCCAGGGCCAGGGCCTCCTCGGCCAGTTTCTCGGGCGAAGCGGCGATCTTGTCGAACAGTTTCTGGCCTGGGATCATGGCCAGCATCTCGGCCGGCACCGGCTCGCCGCTGACGATCATGTTCAGCGCCGGCTCCACGCCCAGCACGCGCGGCAGGCGCTGCGTGCCGCCCGCGCCGGGGATCAGGCCCAGCTTGACCTCGGGCAAGGCCACCTTGGTGCCGGGCGCGGCGATGCGGTAGTGCGCACCCAGGGCCAGCTCCAGCCCACCGCCCATGGCGATGCTGTGCACGGCCGCCACCACCGGCTTGTCGGACAGCTCCAGCGCGCGGATGACGGACAGCAGGTTCGGCTCTTGCACCGCCTTGGGCGAGCCGAACTCGCGGATATCGGCGCCGCCCGAGAAGGCCTTGCCGGCGCCGGTCAGCACGATGGCCTTGACGGCCGGGTCGGCATTGGCCTTGTCCAGCGCCTGGGCAATGCCCACGCGCGTGCTCAAACCCAGGCCGTTGACGGGGGGATTGTTCAAGGTGATGACGGCGACGTCGCCTTCGACTTTGTATTCAGCGATCATGTGCTCTCCTGTAGCCACGAAAACGCCCGGCGCGCGGCCGGACCGGGAAACGGCGCAGGCCGGCCCCTTGCGCGGACCGGTCGCCACTGCGCTTGAGTTTATTGGGTTTGCGTGCCGGATGCGCGGCCTTGGGGCGCCGAAGGTGTCGCCGTCGGGACGACTGGCCGTGGCCGAGCCGGGCTCGACCTCAGACTTCCAGCCATTCCTTGCGCACCGCGGAATCGGCGCGCAACGCATCCGGCGTGCCCTCGAACACGATGCTGCCGTGGCCCATGACCAGCACCCGGTCGGAGATGGCCATGGCAATCGTCAGCTTCTGCTCGATCAGCAGCACCGAGATGCCCCGGTCCTTGAGCTTCTTGAGGTACTCGCCCACCAACTCGACGATTTTGGGCGCCAGCCCCTCGGTCGGCTCGTCGATGATGATCAGGTCCGGATCGCCCATCAGCGTGCGGCACAAGGTCAGCATCTGCTGCTCGCCGCCCGACAGCACGCCGGCCTCGGTGTGCTCGCGCTCCTTCAGGCGCGGGAACATGGCGTACATGTCGTCAAAGCTCCAGCGGCTGCCCTTGCCGCTGCCTTTTTGTCCCAGCAGCAGGTTCTGGTGCACCGTCAGCTTGGGGAAGATGTCGCGGCTTTCCGGCACGTAACCCAAGCCCAGGTGGGCGATTTCGAAGGGCTTCTTGCCCAGCAGGTGGCGGCCCTTCCAGTCGACCAGCCCCTCGGCCTGGACCATGCCCATGATGGCCTTGGCGGTGGTGGAGCGGCCCGAGCCGTTGCGGCCCAGCAAGGCCACGATTTCGCCCTGCCCCACGCCGAAGCGCACGCCGTGCAGCACGTGGCTCTTGCCATAGTACGCGTGTAGGTTGTCGATGGTCAGCATCAGCTTTTCTCGCTCGATCAATGGCCGGCGGCCTGGCTTTCGGCCACGTGCGAGCCCAGGTAGGCCTCCTGCACGCGCGGGTTGGCGCGCACCGCCTCGGGGGTGTCGAAAGCCAGCACCTCACCGTACACCACCACGGCAATCTTGTCGGCCAGGCCGAACACCACGCCCATGTCGTGCTCCACGGTCAGCAGGGTCTTGCCCACGGTCACCTCACGGATCAGGTCGATGAAGTGCGCCGTTTCGCTGCGGCTCATGCCGGCCGTCGGCTCGTCGAGCAGGACCACGCCGGCGCCGCCGGCGATGGTCACGCCGATCTCCAGCGCGCGCTGCTCGGCGTAGGTCAGGTTCACGGCCAGCACGTCGTGCTTGTGTTCCAGGTGGATCATGCGCATCAGTTCCTCGGCGCGCGCGTTGGCGTCGGTCAGGTTGGCCAGGAACTTGAGGAAGGTGTAGCGGTAGCCCAGACTCCAGAGCACCCCGCAGCGCAGGTTCTCGAACACGCTGAGCTTGGGGAAGATGTTGGTGATCTGGAAGCTGCGCGACAGGCCCATCCGGTTGATCTCGTAGGGCTTCTTGCCGTCGATGCGGTGCTGGCCCAGCCAGATTTCCCCGCTGCTCGGCGCGAAGCGCCCGCTGATCAGGTTGAACAGGGTCGATTTGCCGGCGCCGTTCGGGCCGATCACCGCCACCCGCTCGCCCGGCTGCACCGCCAGGTCGACGCCGCGGATGATCTCGGTCTTGCCGAAGCTCTTGCGCAGGTTTTTCAGTTGCAGGGCGTGGGTCATACGGCGTGCTCCCGCTTTTTCAGTTCCTGTTGCTCGACGTACTCCTGCACCACGTGCCAGCGCTGGGCAAAACCGCGCCGCACCCATTCGAACAGGCCGACGCCAAGCACCGCCACGGCCAGCGCGCTCAGCCAGTGTGTGGCGTTGCCGTCGTCGAGCGCCATGCCCAGGAAGTTCAGGGTGGCACCGGTGGCGCCGTCGAGTTGGCGGTGGTAGACCATCTCGGTCAGGGCCGACAGCCCCAGCAGCGCGATCAACGCGGTCACCGCCAGCAGCAGGTACTGCGGCAGCAGGCCACGCAAACGGCCGTAGGCGGCCACGCGCACGTTCATCATGATCAGGCTGGCGATGCCGCCGGGCGCGTACATCACCATGAACATGAAGATCAGGCCCAGGTACAGCAGCCAGGCCTTGGTGAGCTCGGAGAACAGCACGAAGGCCAACACCATCAGCACCGCGCCGATGATCGGCCCGAAGAAGAAGGTGGCGCCGCCCAGGAAGGTGAACAGCAGGTACGAACCCGAACGCGCCGCGCCCACCACCTCGGCGGTGACGATTTCGAAGTTCAACGCCGCCAGCCCGCCCGATATGCCGGCAAAGAAGCCGGCCACGATAAAGGCCATGTAACGGATGCGCTGGGCGTTGTAGCCCACGAACTCAACGCGCTCGGGGTTGTCGCGCACGGCGTTCAGCATGCGGCCCAGCGGCGTGCGCGTGAAGGCGTACATGGTCACCACCGACAGGAAGGTGTAGACGGCGATCAGGTAGTACACCTGCCGCTGCGGCCCGAAGGTGATGCCCAGCAGCGGCTCGGTCATGCGGTTGCCGGAGATGCCGCCTTCGCCACCGAAGAACTCGGGCACCATCAGCGACATGGCGAACACCAGCTCGCCAATGCCCAGGGTGATCATGGCGAAGGTGGTGCCGGATTTCTTGGTCGTCACGTAGCCCAGCAGCACGGCAAAAAACAGCCCGGCCAGACCGCCCACCAAGGGCAGCAGCATCACCAGCAGGGCCGAAGGCTTGCCGCCAGTGAACGCGTTCAAGGCATGCATGGCGACGAAGGCGCCGAGGCCTGAATACACGGCGTGGCCGAAGCTCAGCATGCCGCCCTGCCCCAGCAGGATGTTGTAGGACAGGCAGGCGATGATGGCGATGCCGATCTGGCACAGGATGGTGATGCCCAGGTTGCCGGAGAACACCAGCGGGGCCAGCAGCAGTGTCAGCGCGAAGACCGACCAGATGATCCAGCGGGCGCGCTGGAGCGTGGATGCGCGAAAGTTCGTCATTGGCTCAACCCTCGCGCGAGCCCAGCAGCCCCTTGGGCCGGAAGATCAGCATCAGCACCAGGAACAGGTAGGGCAAGATGGGGGCGACCTGCGACACGGTCAGCTTGAACAGCGAGCTGCCCTGCAGCGCCGGGCTGAGGGCGATGCCGAGTTGCTCGGCCAGCACGCCCAGCGACCAGTCGAAGGCCACGGCGAAAGTCTGGATCACCCCGATCAGCACCGAGGCCAGGAAGGCCCCGGCCAGGGAGCCCATGCCACCGACCACGACCACCACGAAGATGATCGAGCCCACGGTGGCCGCCATGGCCGGCTCGGTCAGGAAGGTGCTGCCGCCGATCACCCCGGCCAGCCCGGCCAGGGCCGAGCCCGCGCCGAACACCAGCATGAACACCGCCGGCACGTTGTGGCCCAGCGATTCCACGGACTCCGGATGCGTCAGCGCCGCCTGGATGACCAGGCCGATGCGCGTGCGGGTGAGCAGCAGCCAGACCGAGATCAGCATCACCACGGCCGTCAGCATCATGAACGCCCGGGTGGCCGGAAATGGCGAACACGCCACGCGCACGGCGGCGTCGGCGGCGCGGCACAGCTCGGGCGCGGCCGCGCCCCAGACCACGCTCAGGCCCGTGGCGGAGCTCTTGATCAGGGTGATGGCCGGGCCCTGCAGCAGCTCGGGTGGCTTGAAATCCAGCGCCAGCCGGCCCCAGATCAGCTGCACCAGCTCCAGGATCACGTAGGACAGACCGAAGGTGATCAGCAGTTCCGGCACGTGGCCGAAGCGGTGCACGCGGCGCAGGCACAGGCGTTCGAACAAAGCCCCGAGCAAGCCGACCACCAGCGGCGCCAGCACCAGCGCCGCCCAAAAGCCGGTGACGCGCGAAATGCTGTAGCCCAGGTAGGCCCCCAGCATGTAGAAGCTGGCGTGCGCGAAGTTGAGCACGCCCATCATGCTGAAGATGAGCGTCAGCCCCGAGCTGAGCATGAACAGCAGCAAGCCGTAACTCAGCCCGTTGAGCATCGAGATGACGAAGAATTCCATGTGCCTTTGATCTCTTTGGCAAAAAAAGAGCCCGATACGGTACACCCCCGCTCGGGCTCCAGCTTAAGCGCAATGCGCCTGACGGGCTCGGCGCGTGGCGCGCCGAGCGGCGTTCAGCCTGGTCGCTTCATCTGACAGCTGGTGGGCGTGCTGGACACGTAGTTGGCGTATTCCTTGACCGGCACCAGCGTCATGCCGGTGTTCTCCGGGCTGTAGGGGTACTTGCCGCCGGCTTTTTGCCAGACCGTGATGTACAGCGGCTGCTGCAGCTGGTGATCGCTCTTGCGCACCTCGATCTCGCCATTGAACGAGTCCACCTTCAGCCCTTCCATCGCGGCCGCCACCTTGACCGGGTCGGTCGACTTGGCCTTGGCCATGGCCGCGCCCAGCACCTGGTAGATGCGCGGGATCGAGCCGGTGTAGAAGTCGTCGTTGTACTTGGCCTTGAACTCGCTCATCCACTTGTCCATCTGGCCGCCCATGTTGTAGTGGGCGTAACCCACCTGGTAGACGCGGCCCTCGCCGTTCTTGCCCAGGGCCGAGGGCGTACCAGTGACCCCGGTGTAGTAGGTGAAGAAGCGGCCGTTGTAGCCGCCCTCGTTGGCGGCCTTGATTAGCAACGCCAGATCGGAGCCCCAGTTGCCGGTGATCACCGTGTCGGCGCCAGAGGCCTTGATCTTGGCGATGTAGGGCGCGAAATCGCGCACCTGACCCAGCGGGTGCAGGTCTTCGCCGACGACCTGGATGTCGGGGCGCTTGCGTGCCAGGGTCTCCTTGGCGAACTTGACGACCTGGTGGCCGTGCGAGTAGTTCTGGTTCAGCAGGAACACCTTCTTGACTTCGGGCATGTCCTTGATGAAGCTGGACATGGCCTCCATCTTCATCGAGGTGTCGGCGTCGAAGCGGAAATGCCAGTAGCTGCACTTGCTGCCAGTGAGATCCGGGTCAACGGCCGAATCGTTCAGGTACAGCACTTCCTTGCCAGGATTGCGCTCGTTGTGCTTGCTGATGGCATCCGACAGCGCCAGCGCCACCGACGAGCCATTGCCCTGGGCGATGTAGCGCACGCCTTTGTCCAGCGCGGCCTTCAGCGCATTCAGGCTCTCGGTCGGGCTGAGCTTGTTGTCGATGGTCTCGAACTCGAAGATCACGCCGGCCGGATTGCCCTTGCCGCTGAACTTCTCGGCGAAGTACTTGTAACTCTTGTCCTGGTTCACGCCCACCGGGCCGAGCAGGCCCGTCAGCGGATCGATGCGCACGATCTTGACGACCTGCCCCTGTTGAGCCACCGCCCAATTCGCGGCCATGGCCACCAGACTTCCAACCAAAAGCTTGCTTGCCAGTTTCACGTGGTATCTCCTGCAAAAAACAGCCCGCAGGGTAAAACGCGAAACCGAAAAACCAAGCAGGGTTTGCCCCAGGCCTGTGTCGCCAATGCGGCTTTATTTTGCCCAGCCGCAAAAAAACCCGCGTCCGCGGGCCTTGCGCAAGCGCCTGAAAGAGGGTTACAGCGAGGGCAGCTTGTACTCCTTGAGCTGCTCGCGCAGCTTGGTCTTGAGCATCTTGCCGGTGGCGCCGAGCGGAATGGCGTCGACGAATACCACGTCGTCCGGTGTCTGCCACTTGGCGACCTTGCCTTCGTAGAAGGCCAGCAGTTCCTCGCGCGTGACCTCCTGCCCAGGCTTCTTGACCACCACCACGATGGGGCGTTCGTCCCATTTCGGGTGGAACATGCCGACGCAAGCGGCCATGGCCACGGCCGGATGCGCCATGGCCACGTTCTCGATGTCGATGGAGCTGATCCATTCACCACCCGACTTGATCACGTCCTTGCTGCGGTCGGTGATCTGCATGAAGCCGTC
>Ga0209794_1001665_pt1 | contig 15232 bp, 15 predicted proteins | sample EBPBio232013_DNA_FD_185869 | JGI IMG/M metagenome (GOLD analysis project Ga0209794, IMG submission 185869) | Wastewater treatment Type I Accumulibacter community from EBPR Bioreactor in Madison, WI, USA - Reactor 1_5/23/2013_ DNA (SPAdes)... | ecosystem: Engineered > Bioreactor > EBPR >... | reverse complement strand
CGATCCGCGATCAGCCCGGCTGCACAACCCCGACCAGTTCCGCCGGGCTGATCGCTCGCGTCTTGTCGCCAAAATGGGGGTCAAAATTGGACGCCGATCCGGGGTCATTCTTGCACGCCGATTGACAGGCCATCTGAAAACGCCGGAAGGCAACGTGGTGCCGATGAAGCGAGGACACCAGCCATCCTACTGAGACGCTCGTCTACCATGAACGGCGCCCCCAAATAATGGGATTTGTCTGCATCCACCAACAACGGAGGCGGACAAATGGATATTCAAGATCGTGGCGCTCTCAAAATTGAGCAATTCTGTCACTGGGCAAGCATCGGGCGTTCTCACGCCTACAATGAAGCAAAAGCAGGGCGTCTTCGCCTGACCAAGGTCGGCAAGAAAACACTCGTCACCGTCGACGATGCCAAAGCGTGGCTGGCCAAGCTGCCCAAGGCTAACGCTGCGAAGGCCGCTTGATCGATGGCCACCAACAAGAAACCCGCCAGCTTGCGACCGGCGGGTTTTGGGGGTCTTGATGAATACAGCACGTCGAGACTAACCCAGAAAATTGCAAACTTCCAGCGCGAGGTTGAACTCGCTGATCCTGACGTGCTCCGTCAGAAGGGTGTCGAGGCCTTCCGTCGGCAGATCGAGCAGGAAACTGAAAACCGCGCCTTGGCCATTGCACTTTTTGGCGCGGAACGCTGCGCCGGATGCAGATTTTTCCAGCCTCGCGACGGATATTATGCAGGGCTTTGCCGACGTACCAGCTCCAAACTCCATAAGCCCGCTGATACGCGTGCAACCGAGTGGTGCGGGCGACATGAGGTAATTGAGGGGGCGCGCTAATGGCTGCGCTTCCCGCAACTGCTCCGGCTCTCATTAATGGCAAGGCGGCACTACGCCTTGCCTCCCTCGGCTTGCATGTGTTCCCCTGCCAACCCGACAAGCGACCGCAACCGGGCCTGAAGTGGACGGCGCTATCCAGCCGGGCAGAGGATCAGGTTCGCCGCTGGTGGCACGCGCAGCCTCAGCGAATGCTGACTGGTTTCAGATCGTCTCTATCGATCTTGGAAATGCAACCCAATACCGCCCTTCCGACCATGTTGGCGTTGTGGAGCGCTGGTTGCCACCTGACCCTCTCGAAGGTGTCACCGCAGATCATGTCGGGCGCGTGCAATCGGCGCTCACGGCTGGCGGCAACCGTCACGCTGGCGCTGCCTGCTTCACTCAAGACGCCTGCCGACCTTGCCGAAGCCCAAGCCTCGATCCTCACTGCGATGGGCAGCGGCGACATAACCACGGATGAAGCCGCCGATGCTGCAAAGGTGATCGAGGCAGTCGGGGCCGCGATGGAGCGGCGCGAGCTTGAGGCACGAATTGCAGCACTGGAAACCAAAGAGGCTGGGAAATGAGCAAGGAACTCCAAAAGCGCCTCGCGCGCATCGAGAGTGCTGCACGGCATAGCGTGGGGATGCTTCGGATCGAATGCGAGCCGCACGAAACCAATGCCGAGGCTGTGCGCCGCGTGTTTGGCGATACCGGCGCACCTGCTCGCGTGCCGCTGGCCTTCTTTGAGCGAGAACCGACCTCCGAGGAATGGGAGGCAGGAGAGAACGAGCCGACTGTGCCGCAGTCGCTCGAATTGCAGCAGGACCGCGCCGCGCGGTTCGCCTTCGTCCATGTGCCAGGGCCGTGCCGACTGCGCTGTTGCGCGACCCGTCGGTCGATGACGCGGAGCTTGCCCGCGCGGTGCGCGACATGGGCGCGAAGGGCGCATCAGACGGGATCGCCGAGGATGACCGCGGACGCATCTTCGCCGGCGACTATGAGAACAATGCCATTCGCGTGCTGGACGAGGGGCGATGGTCGACTGTCGTCAGCGATCCGCGCATTAGCTGGCCCGATACACTCTCGATCGGTCGTGACGGCTACCTCTACTTCACCGCCAACCAGCTGCATCGCCAACCGGGCTTCCACGGTGGCCGCGATATGCGCCGCAAGCCCTATGAGTTGCTGCGCATTCACATCGGTAGCGGCCCCGTCCTGCTGACCCGCGATTGAACTGGAGCGGCGGGCGGTCGCGGCCCGCCCGCCGCTCCATACTCAGCAAGGATCTGCCCATGATCCGGCCGATTACCAGCGATCCGACCTGCCACGCGACCTAACGGCCTACCGCAACCCAATCTACCGCCTGCTCAGCTATGTGTCTCTGGACTACCGTCGTTGGCCCACCTCGAAAAATCGCGGCATTGCAGCATGATGGTCGGTTGCGGCTCTATCGCGTCGACCAACTCAGATCGCCGCGCGAGCGGTCGGTATCGGAGGTACTTTGACCTTCGACTGAACGCTGCTCAAGCTCCATAGCGTCATAGGGTGTCTACGGAGATGTTCATCGCCGCCACTTCCGCTTGGCGGCAGGAAATCGGAATCGCAACGGTGTGATTTTTCTATACGTACGGTTGCGTCGACATGCGATGTGCTCTTCTCCGGTGGTTGCAAGATTACCGAGGCTTCCGGCTCAGGCACGTCCAGAAGAGCGCAGCGACGATTAGAGCGGGGAACACCAGTACGAATGCCAATCCCAACGTCACCGCCACCCCTGCCCAAACGAAGACCACAAGTGCCATCAATAGCCATGCCGCCACGATGGCGGCGATGCCGAGCAACCACGCCCGCCACCCCGTGATGATCGTCGACTTGCCGTTGCGAGAAATAACGATAATGCGATCTCTCATTTCTACACCTGTTGTCTGGTCGCGCGCGCAATGACGACTTCCTCGTCGGTCGGAATGACGAGCACGTCGACTTGCGATCTTGGAGAGCTGATCCTTGGGCCGCCCCTTTCATTGGCGACGAGATCGAGAACAACGCCAGCCCACGCGGATGGCTCGCAAATTCGACGGCGGACGCCAGCAGAATGCTCGCCGATGCCGGCCGTAAACACGAGGACATCGAGGCCGCCGAGGACCGCGACGAGCGATCCCAGCTCGCGCGCGGCACGGTAGGCGAACAGATCAAGGGCCTCGGCGGCGCGGGGATCGTCGCTCGCCTCGAGTTTGCGCACGTCCGCGCTGATACCGGAGACGCCGAGCAAGCCGGACTTGTTGTAGAGCAGGCTCGAGACCTCGTCCGGCGACATGCGCTTGTGCTGCAAGAGGTGAAGCACAACTCCCGGATCGAGCGCGCCGGAGCGCGTGCCCATCATCAGGCCGTCGAGCGCGGTGAAGCCCATCGTGCTGGCGACGCTGCGGCGCTCTTTCAGCGCGCACATACTGGCGCCGTTGCCGAGGTGGGCTACGATCACGCGGCCGTCGGCTCGCGGTCCGACATGCTGCGGCAGGACGCCGGCAATGTACTCGTAGGACAGCCCGTGAAAGCCGTAGCGCAGCACGCCATCGTCGGTTAGCTCCTGCGGCAAGGCAAACAGCTGGGCAAGGCGCGGCTGCGTGCGATGGAATTGCGTATCAAAGCAGGCAACCTGGGGGAGCTGACTCCAAGCCTTGGCCACCGCGCGGATGGTCGCAAGATTGTGCGGCTCATGCAGTGGCGCAAGGCTTACCAGGCTATCAAGCTCGCCCATCACCGCATCGTCGATGCAGACGGGGGCAACAAACCGAGCGCCGCCGTGCACGACGCGATGGCCGGCAGCGGAGATCGTGACGTCATCGAGCCGAGCACGTAGGGTTTCAAGCAACCAAGCCGTCAGAGTTTCGTGTGTGGCAGTCTCCGGAAGCGCCAGAGTTTCTGTGAGCCGCGCGGCCCTTGCCCCCTTCGCGACAAATCGCGGCGTGCCGCCAATGCCATCGATTTGCCCACGGCAGAGCACGTCAAGGTGCTCGGCCCCGTAGAGGGCGAATTTGATGCTCGACGAGCCGGCATTGAGCACCAGGACGGCGCGGGTCATGTCGCACCTCGCGCCTTATGATGAACAACGAGCAGCGCCAACGCGCAGGAAGCTTGCCGCGCCAATGCACCGTCGGCACGGCTGGTCAGCATAATCGGCACGCGTGCGCCCATGACGATGCCCGTCGCGTCGGCGCCGGCAAGATAGATCAGCTGCTTGGCGACCATGTTGCCGGCCTCCAGATCCGGCGCGACCAGGATGTCGGCGTCGCCGGCGACAGAAGAGAAGATGCCCTTGGTCTTGGCTGCTTCCTTCGAGACGGCGTTGTCGAAGGCGAGCGGACCGTCGAGCAGGCCGCCGGTGATCTGTCCGCGATCGGCCATCTTGCACAGAGCGGCAGCTTCCACTGTCGATGCAATCTTGGGATAGACGGTCTCGACAGCGGAGAGGATGGCAACCTTGGGCTCGGCCAAGCCGAGCGCATGTGCGAGATCGATGGCGTTCTGCACGATGTCGCGCTTGGTCTCGAGATCGGGGTAGATGTTGATCGCGGCATCCGTGATCAGCAAAGGCTTGGGGTAGTGCGGCACGTCGAGCGCGAAGACGTGGCTCATGCGCCGCTCGGTCCTGAGGCCGGTGTCGGCCTTGACCACCGCGCCCATCAACTCGTCTGTGTGCAGCGCGCCCTTCATCAACGCCTCGACGCGGCTCTCGCGGGCGAGCTCGACGGCGCGTATAGCGGCAGCGTGGCTGTGGGGCGTATCGATGATCTCGATGTCCTTCAGGCTGCGGCTGGCCGCATCGGCGGCCCTGCGGATCTTTGCTTGCGGGCCGACCAAGACCGGGACGATCAGTCGGTCGGCGGCCGCATCGAGTGCGCCGGCAAGCGACACCTCGTCGCACGGATGGACGACTGCCGTTCGGATCGCCGGCTGCTTCTGCGCTGCCTCGATCAACTGGCGGTATCGTGCCCCCCGCTCGTGCAGGTGGACCTCGGGAAGCAAGGCGCGTGGCCGACGCACCTTCTCCGTCGGAGCGACCACCAGGGCCTCGCCTTTGATGACTGTCTCACCAGCCTGGTTTGTGCACGCACAATCGAGTACGACCCGCTTCTTGTCGGGGATCTTCTCGCGCACCGTGAGTCGGACCGTGACGGTGTCGCCCAGGCCAACCGGCCGCCGGAAGCTCAGCGACTGGTCGAGGTAGATCGTGCCGGGGCCGGGAAGCTCGGTGCCCAAAACGGCTGAGATCAGCGCGCCGCCCCACATGCCATGGGCGATCACTTTGTGGAAAGGATCAGACTTCGCAAACTCCTCATCGACGTGTGCCGGATTAACGTCGCCCGACATGACCGCGAACAGCTCGATGTCCTGCTTCCGTAGCGTTCGCGTGATCTCAGCCGTGTCACCGACCTTCAACTCGTCGAATATCTTGTTTTCTATGAACTGCATGTTGCTTCTCCAGCCGCAATTGCGAGAGCGATCACAGCCGCAATGCTCGCAGTCGTCACTTGGGTGCCTCCTTATTGTGAGTTCGGGAGAGCAGGGATTGCAGGCTGGACAGTGCCGCCACCGCGAGAGATGCGTTGCTTCCAATCCGGCTGAAACGTCCACCAACTGATGCGATGCCTTCGACAAGGCTGCTCGTATCGGCACTCAGGGCGTCCAGTGCCACAGCTTCTGCCTCCGACAGCGCCTCGAGCTCGGCTGAAGCAGGCTCTTGCAATGTGAAGGCCAGTGCAATCGCTCCCGCGACCAAGTGCACAGCAGCGACGCCAAGCACCGCGCCGATGTCGCCGAGCGGGTTTCGCAGTGCAAGAAAGAGCGCGACATTGAGAAGCGCCACGCCGACAAGTAAGAGCAGAACCGCCAGTGTTCCGATTACGATGCGGCTTGCCGCGTAGCGGAACATGATCCGCTGGCGCAATACAGCAAGTCGGGCATAGAGGTGAGCATTCGTCGAAAGGCTGGACATCACTCGCGCGCTCCTATGGCCAGCCCTAAGAGGAGCCCGAGTCCAAACGTTGCCAGAGCCGTCAATCTCGGATTCTTCTCGACGCCTTCGACCGCATCCGCGATGATGGCATCGACGCTGTGCAACAGCGACAGTGCGTCGGACTCCGCACCGGGCTTATAGTCTGGAGACGCTTGTGGGCCCGACGCAGAGGCCTGTCGATCATCAGGCGCGCTCCTTGGCTTGGCAGCCTCAAGGTCGCCGCGCAATTCAGCGATATCATTGAGCAACGACATGATGCTTCCACACTCCGTGGTGAACGAAGAAGGCTGCGGCATCGCGGCTCTATTCCGATGAACCATTTCGCTCCTCTATGGATTCGGCGAGAGCTTCGAGATCGCGAAACGCCTCTGCGCCGCCCTTGTCGTCCACGACACGAGCCACAGTCTTCTCGTTGATCTTCAGATCCCCGTCGCCCCACGGCGTGGTGTCGATCTCGAGCCGATCCTCACCATCCTTGGCGGTGAAGCGCTGCACGGTCGCGCCCTTGCCGGCGGGGAGCGATACGTCGGCATCCCAGTCGATCTTGTGCTTCTTCGTCATCGGTTGCTCCTGATTCAAGCAGGCTAGTCGAGAGAGGTGGGTCAACAGCCACAACGCCGCGAGTGGTGCCGACGCTGGAAAAGCGACGTGCAGATCACGACATGACGTGATAGCCGGCGTCGACGTAGGCGATGTTGCCGGTCACGTTCGGCGCGTAGTCACTGACGAGGCCTGCGGCCATGGCGCCAACGTCGGCGATCGACACCAGGCGCCGCTCGGGCGCTCGGGCGCGTGCCTCGTCGATCAAGGCGTCGAAGTGGTCGATACCGGAAGCAGCGCGTGTCTTCAGTGGTCCCGGCGAAAGCGCATTGACACGGATGCCTTTCGGCCCGAGCTCGGCGGCGAGGTAGCGCACCGTTCCTTCGAGCGCCGACTTGACCGGCCCCATGATGTTGTAGTGGTCGACGACCTTCTCGGCGCCATAGTAGCTGACCGTCAGCAGGCAGCCGCCATTAGGCATGAGCGGCTCGGCCAACCGGGCCATGCGGATGAAGGAGTGTACGGAGACATCCATGGCGCGCGCGAAGCCGGGACGCGAGCAGTCGCTGACCCGGCCATGCAGGTCTTCTTTCGGGCAGAAGGCAATCGAATGCAGCAGAAAGTCGAGCCGGCCCCATTTCTCTTTGACCGCACCAAACACGCCTTCGAGAGAGCCGTCGGTCTCGACATCGAGCGGCAGGAGGAGACGCGCATCGACAGCGGCGGCTACCGGAGCGACATGAGGCTTGGCCTTGTCGTTGAGAAAGGTCAGTGCGAGCTCGGCACCCGCTGCGCGGAACGCTCTGGCGCATCCGGCAGCGATCGATTGGTCGTTCGCGACGCCGACGACCAAGCCAACCTTGCCGGACAGTAGTTCGAGTGCAGTCGTCATAACCTACTCCTGCAGAACATAGGTCCCGGGCGCTTCGCCGATCGGCGCGTAGCCTGCTTTCAGCGACCCGAGCGCCGGAGGCCGGGCCGGCTTGCCTGAGTGTGACGCGAGCCACGCTACCCATTCCGGCCACCACGACCCGTCCTTGCGCGGCGCAGATGCTGCCCAAGCCTCTGGATCGGTGTATCGGTCGACGCTCGACTTGGTCATGACCTGAAAGTTTCGGCCATTCCGTCCGGGCTCGGACACGATGCCGGCGTTATGGCCGCCGTTCGTCAGCACGAACGTGACATCGGTGTCGGTGAGCAGGTGGATCTTGTAGGCCGACCGCCAAGGCGCCACGTGGTCTCGGGTCGTGCCGACCGCGAAGATCGGTGCGCGAATGTCGGTCAGCGCAATGGCTTTACCATCGACCTGATAGCGGCCTTCGGCCAGATCATTGTCGAGGAACAGGCGGCGCAGGTACTCTGAATGCATGCGATAGGGCATGCGTGTGGCGTCAGCATTCCACGCCATCAGGTCGATCATCGGCTCGCGCTCGCCGCCCATATACTCGCGGATCATGCGCGACCAGATGAGGTCGTTGGACCGCAGGAGCTGGAACGTGCCAGCCATTTGCTTGGTGTCGAGAAAGCCCTGCTCCCACATCATGTCCTCGAGGAACGTCAGCTGGCTGTCGTTGATGAACAGCATCAGCTCGCCGGCCTCGGTGAAGTCGGTCTGGGCGGCAAACAGCGTCATCGACCTGATGCGGTCGTCGCCATCACGGGCCATCGCCGCCACAGCGATCGACAGGAGGGTGCCGCCGAGACAATAGCCCGCGGCATGCACCGACTGATCAGGGGCAACCGCGCTGACCGCGTCGAGCGCGGCCATGACGCCTAGCTTGCGGTAGTCCTCCATGCCGAGGTCGCGGTCCTCGGGATCGGGGTTTTTCCAGGAGATCATGAACACCGTGAAGCCCTGATCGGTCAGGTATTTCACCAGCGAGTTCTGCGGCGACAGGTCGAGGATGTAGTACTTCATGATCCAGGCTGGAACGATCAGCACCGGCTCGGGGCGGACCTCGTTGGTAGTGGGCGCGTACTGGATCAACTCGATCAGCCGGTTGCGGAAGATCACCTTGCCCGGCGTCACGGCAAGATTGCGCCCCACCTGGAATGCTTCGGCGCCGACCGGCTTCTTGCCCGACACGGCGCGTTGCCAGTCCTCGACGAAATTCTGTGCCCCGCGCACGAGATTCATGCCGCCCTGCTGCATCGTGTGCTGCAGGAGCTCCGGATTCGTCAGCAGGAAGTTCGATGGAGAGACCATGTCGAGAAGCTGCCTGGATGCGAACTCGACGACATTCTCGTGCTGTCTTGTAACTCCGCGCACGCCGGTCGTGGCGTTGTGCCACCACTGCTGCTGCAACAGGAAGCTCTGATACATGAAGCTGTAGGGCCAGCGCTGCCAGGCTTCGCCGACGAAGCGCCTGTCCTGCGGCAGCGGCGCGATGCAGGCGTCGGAGGCACCACCCTTAAGGGCGCACTGGCCCACATGATGCGCCAAACGCGTGCTCTTGCGCATCGACTTCTCGATCAGCTGCATTTGCTTTCCTGGCGAGCCGGCCAGGTGCGTGGCCCAATCCAGGTACGCTGCGGCCAGCGCCGCAGGGGACAGGCCCGCCGTAAAGCGCGCGAGGGCCGCGTGCAACGAGCGGTCGACGATGTCAGAGAAGGCAGTCGCTGCGTAAGAATCCCGTTCGGGCGGGGGTGGCGGACGAAAGGCGGCGGCGGGAACCCTGGGTTCCGGCCGGACTTTCCTGGTTGAGACTGCGCTATCGCCGACTGAGGTATTCATTTGGCGCGCTGCCTTCCCGTTGCCAGCCGGGATCGGTGTTGGAGGCACCACCTCGGACACGCCGGTCTGCCCCTGCTCGCGCGCTGCCATCACTGTTCTCCAATCGACGTTTGATGCTCTGCACCATAGGCGGCTGTTGCGGTGCAGCGATTGACGTACGTCAAGGCTCTGAATGCGCTAAACACCTAAGTTTCGTTGCATGTGGCGCCACACAATTGCGCTCGCACTTTCCCAAAGAGGTCCCCATGCAGGTCAGTCGAAATGCGGTGTTCTCGGTAGCACTGGTCGCGCTGGTCGGGGGAGTTGCCGGATTCGTGACCTGGAAGGAGAGTGCGCGGAGCGCGTTGCCGCCCGGCATCTTCAGCGCCAACGGCCGGGTCGAGGCCAATCAGGTCGACATCGCAACCAAACTCGCTGGCCGCATCGTCGAGGTGATCCCGCGCGAGGGCGATATGGTCGAGGCCGGCGCTGTTGTTGCCCGGCTCGACAAGGACCAGCTCGAAGCCCAGCTGCGTCAGGGTGAGGCCGAAGCCCAGCGGGCTCGGCAGGCTCTGGTGGCCGCAGAAGCCATGGTGGCTAGCCGACGGGCCGAGCTGACGTTTGCCGACCAGGAGGTGAAGCGATCGGCCGCGCTCGTCGACAAGGGCTACACCCCTCGCGAAAAGATGGATCAACGCCAGCAGCAGCTGGCATCGGCCGAAGCAGCGCTCAATGCCGCAATCGCCCAGGTCGACCAGGCGAAGGCCACCGTCAAAGCTGCCGATGCACAAGTCGAGCAGATCAAGACCGTCCTGACTGATGCGACGGTCCGATCGCCGGTGCGGGGGCGCGTGCAGTATCGGCTGATCGAGCCGGGTGCGGTGCTCGCGGCCGGCGGACGCATCTTGTCGGTGCTCGACCTGTCTGACGTCCACATGACGATCTTTCTGCCGGCGCGTGAAGCTGGCCGCCTGACCGTTGGCGACGAGGCGCGAGTCGTGCTCGACGCTTATCCCCAGTATGTTTTCCCCGCGAACGTGTCGTTCGTTGCCGGAGAGGCGCAGTTCACGCCGAAGACGGTCGAGACGCGCGAGGAGCGCGAGAAGCTGATGTTCCGCATCAAGCTGCAAGCGCCACGTGAGATGGTGAAGGAGATCGAGGACCGGGTGAAAACTGGCCTGCGCGGCATGGCATACGTCCGTACAGACCGAGTTGCCGTCTGGCCGGTCAAGCTCGCACCGAAGCTTCCGTCATGAACGAGATGATCGCGCCCCGCAGGCTTGCCCAAGCGGCAGGCGTGGCGGCATCGCTTGAGGCCGTGTCGCACCGCTACGGCAAGAGCATCGCGCTCGATGACGTCTCGATCACCATTCCGGCGGGCTGCATGGCCGGCCTGATCGGGCCCGACGGCGTCGGCAAGTCCACCCTGCTCGCGCTGATCGCCGGCGTGCGGCGCATCCAGACCGGTGCCGTGCGCGCGCTCGACGGCGACATGCACAGTGCCGCGCACCGCCAGCAGTGCTACGCCCGCATCGCCTACATGCCGCAGGGCCTGGGCCGCAATCTCTATCCGACGCTCAGCGTGTTCGAGAACCTCGATTTTATCGGGCGGCTGTTCGGCCAAGGCCAGGCCGAGCGCAAGGCGCGCATCGGCGATCTCTTGAGAAGCACCGGGCTCGACCCGTTTCCGGACCGACCTGCCGGCAAGCTTTCCGGCGGCATGAAGCAGAAGCTGTCGCTTTGCGGAGCGCTGATCCATGACCCCGATCTGCTCATTCTCGACGAGCCGACCACGGGTGTCGATCCGCTGTCGCGGCGCCAGTTCTGGGAGCTGATCGATCGCATCCGCGCACGCCGGCCGCAGATGAGCGTGGTGGTCGCGACCGCCTACATGGAGGAGGCGGAGCGCTATGACTGGCTGGCAGCCATGGACGCCGGCCGCATCATCGCCACCGGCACACCGGCCGAGCTGAAGGCGCGAACGAACGCGAGGGATCTGGAGCAGGCGTTCGTTTCGCTTCTGCCGGAGCCCAAGCGGCAGGCGCACCGCGGCGTGCAGATTCCGATGCGTATCCCGCAGTCCGGCCCGCCGGCGATCGAGGCCAATGGGCTGACCATGCGGTTCGGCGACTTCGTTGCAGTCGACCACGTGAGCTTCCGCATCGAGAAGGGGGAGATCTTCGGGTTCCTCGGCTCCAACGGCTGCGGCAAGTCCACGACCATGAAGATGTTGACGGGCCTGCTGCCGGCATCTGAGGGCAAAGCGTCACTGCTGGGGCAGCCGATTGATGCCCAGAACATCGAGACGCGGCGCCGGGTCGGATACATGTCGCAGTCGTTCTCGCTCTACCGAGAGCTGACGGTACGGCAGAACCTGCAGCTGCACGCGCGCTTGTTTGATCTTCCCGAACCTGAGCAGGGACCGCGCGTAGTGGAGATGCTGCAGAGGTTCGGGCTCGATCAGGCTGCCGACAGCAACCCGGAGAGCCTGCCGCTGGGCATGCGTCAGCGGCTGCAGCTCGCAGTCGCTGTGTTGCACAAGCCGGAGATGCTGATCCTCGACGAGCCGACGTCCGGGGTCGATCCGGTGGCTCGCGATCAGTTCTGGCAGTATCTGGTTGATCTCTCGCGCAACGAGGGCGTGACGATCTTTCTGTCCACGCATTTCATGAACGAGGCGGAGCGCTGCGATCGGATCTCCCTGATGCACGCCGGCAAGGTGCTGGCGGCGGACACGCCGAAGGCATTGACCGAGGCTCGCGCCGCCAAGTCCCTCGAGGCGGCATTCATTGCCTACCTCGAGGACGCCTCTGGCGTGGGAGCCAAGAGCAAGGCAGACGAGCGGATCGAGGCGCGACCGGAGCCGCCGCCGCGCGCATCGCGGGCGATGTCTGCTTCCCGCTTCGATTTCGGCCGGCTGTGGGCCTATGCGCGGCGCGAAAGCGTCGAGATCTGGCGCGACCTGCTGCGGCTCGCGTTCGCCCTGCTGGGTCCGATCATTCTGATGATCACGTTCGGCTACGGCATCTCGTTCGACGTCGAGCATCTGCGTTACGCGGCCCTCGACCAGGACCAGACTGTCGAAAGCCGGCAGCTGCTCGAAAGCTTCGAAGGATCGCGCTATTTCAGCCGGCGCCCTGATATCGTCGAGCCTAGCCAGATCGAGAGACGTCTCAGGAGTGGCGACTTGAAGCTCGCCGTGGAAATCCCTTCCGGGTTCGGACGTGATCTGCTCAACAATCGCATCCCAGAGGTCGGCATCTGGCTCGATGGCGCGATGCCGTTCAGGGCGGAGACTGCGAGGGGCTACGTCAGCGGACTGGCCCTCAGCTACCTGGCCGATCAGGCCGCGCGCCGCACCGGCTCGTCAACGTCGGCCTTGCCGATAGGGATCGAAACTCGCTTCAAGTACAATCAAGCGTTCAAGAGCGTGTTTGCCATCGTGCCAAGCGTCATCATGCTCATGTTGGTGCTCATTCCGGCGATGCTGACCGCAGTCGGCGTCGTGCGCGAGAAGGAGACCGGCTCGATCGCTAATTTCCGCTCGACTCCGGTGACGAGCCTCGAGTTCCTGGTCGGCAAGCAGATACCCTACGTGGTAATCGCGCTGGTGAGTTTTTTGACCTTGTTGGCACTGTCGCTGTTTCTGTTTGGCGTGCCGGTCAAAGGGTCCGTCGTGGCATTGCTGACCGGTGTCATCCTCTACGTCCTGGCGTCGACCGGGTTCGGCCTCGTCATATCGACGTTCACGCGAACGCAGGTTGGGGCGATCTTCGCCACTGCCGTCATCGCGATGATCCCCGCCGTCAACTTTTCAGGCCTGCTCGTACCGGTCTCCTCGCTGTCCGGCGCAGGTCGCTTTCTTGGCTTGGCTTTCCCGGCAGCGTGGTTCCAGCAGATCAGCGTCGGCACTTTCACCAAGAGTCTCGGGTTCGCAGAGCTGTGGATCAACCACTTGGCGCTCGCGGTTTTTGCGGTTGTCTTCATCGGCGCGGCCGCGGTCGTGCTCAGAAAGCAGGAGGCGTGAGATGAGGAAGCGCCTGACCAATGTGCTGTCGCTGGGCGTCAAGGAGTTGCGCAGCGTGCGCGCCGATCCGGTGCTCGTCCTGCTCGTGCTCTACACCTTCACCTTCGCCGTTTATGCGGTGGCAACCGGCGCCAAGCTCGAGGTCGAGCATGCGTCGGTCGCGATCGTCGATGAGGACCGCTCGGAGCTGTCAGGACGTATCAAGGCAGCAATCCTCGAGCCGTTCTTCAAGCCAGCCCAGGAGATTGGCGCTTCGGAGATCGACCGGGCGATGGACCTGAATCGATACACATTCGTGATCGAGGTTCCTCCGAAATTCGAGGCCGACCTGCTCGCAGGCCGCAAGCCCTCGGTGCAGATCAACGTCGACGCGACGGCGATGGCGCAGGCCGGCAATGGGGCGGTCTACCTGCAAAACATCGTCAGCCAGGAGGTGCTGAGCTACGCACAGCGGGCTGAGGGGACGAGCAAGCTCCCGATCAATCTCGTCGTGCGATCCAAGTTCAATCCCAATCTCGCATCGCATTGGTTTACCGCCGTCATGCAGGTGATCAACAACATCACCATCCTGTCGGTGATCCTCACCGGCGCCGCGCTGATCCGCGAGCGCGAGCACGGCACGGTCGAGCATCTGCTGGTGATGCCGGTAACTCCTGTCGACATCATGCTCGCCAAGATCTGGGCGAATGGCCTGGTCATCCTGGTCGCGGCGCTGGTCTCGCTCAATGTTGTAGTCGAGCTGCTGTTGAAAGTGCCGGTCGCGGGGTCGCTGGCGTTATTCCTTGCCGGCGCCGTGATCTATCAGTTCTCGGTGACGGCCCTTGGTATCTTGATCGCCACCTTCACGACCTCGATGCCGCAGTTCGGTCTCCTGGCAATGCCGATCCTGGTCGTCATGAATCTACTGTCGGGATCGACGACGCCGATGGAGAGCATGCCGCTATGGTTGCAGAACGTGATGCAGCTCTCGCCGTCGACACATTTCGTCAGCTTCGCCCAGGCGATCCTCTATCGCGGCGCAGACCTTTCGATCGTGTGGCCGCAGCTGCTGGCCATGACTGCGATCGGTGCGGCGTTCTTCGGTGTGTCGCTCATGCGCTTCCGCAATGCAATCGCTGCCGCCCAATAGCGTGTCTCACGGCTATCTCGAACTCGAGCAGCAGCAGCCTGACAGCCGTAAAGACCAGTAATATTCGACAGCCGGTCTGAAACAAAGGACTCAAAGTACGTCCTATCCACCGCGAAACTCATCTCATAGAACGTGTCGACGGTGTTGCATGAGCGGCTCGTTGCCCCGGCGCGAAAGCGACATGAAGTGGGTTTGCCGATGCAGCGGGTCCAGGTCCGGCAAGCTCCGACTGCAGACGGTGCCACTGAGAGCACTCATCCATGACCTCTGAAGTCAGCCGTTCGTCAACCAGCACGTGGAGGCAGATCCCGCGTGGCGTATGGGCGCTCGGAGCCGTCTCTTTGCTGATGGACGTCTCGTCGGAGATGGTACACAGCCTGCTGCCGGTCTTTCTCGTTACGGTTGTGGGCGCAAGCACCGTCGTCGTTGGTCTGATCGAAGGACTTGGCGAGGCCACGGCTGCTGTCGCAAAGGTTTTCTCGGGCGCGCTGTCCGACCGACTGGGCAAGCGCAAGCTGCTGGCTGGAATCGGCTACGCGCTTGGCGCATTGACCAAGCCAATGTTTCCGCTGGCAACGACCGCTGGCGAAGTGATGGCTGCACGATTCATAGATCGGATTGGCAAAGGCATCAGGGGTGCACCGCGCGATGCGCTCGTCGCGGACGTAACACCACAACATGTCCGCGGGGCTGCATTTGGGGTTCGACAAGCGCTCGACACCGCAGGAGCGTTCGCGGGACCATTGATCGCGATGCTCTTGATGGTTCTCTACGCCAACGATTTTCGCGCGGTTTTCTGGTGGGCCGTCGTGCCCGCTGTCATGTGCGTCCTGCTCATCGTATTTGGCGTGCAGGAGCCTGACTGTGTTTCGGCGTGCAATTTTGACCCCGTGAGCGTGGGAATCGGCGTCCAAAAATGACCCCTCTGGCTCTGTCTAGACTGCCTGCTTTTGGACGAAGCGGGCGGGACGGGAATGAAGGGCGTGGATA
>Ga0209794_1001663_pt1 | contig 15241 bp, 12 predicted proteins | sample EBPBio232013_DNA_FD_185869 | JGI IMG/M metagenome (GOLD analysis project Ga0209794, IMG submission 185869) | Wastewater treatment Type I Accumulibacter community from EBPR Bioreactor in Madison, WI, USA - Reactor 1_5/23/2013_ DNA (SPAdes)... | ecosystem: Engineered > Bioreactor > EBPR >... | reverse complement strand
CGGGGCCTCCGTGGCGTCGCCGGGGTCGGCGGGCGGGACCGCGTCGTCGGCGTCGCCGCTGTCCGCGCCGGCGCCGGCGGCACGCGCGCGCGTCGCCTCGGCCTCGATGCGCAGCTCGACCGCGTCGCCGATCACCGACTTCCACGCGGTGATGCCGAAGGCGGCGCGGCTGAGCGTGGTGGTCGCGGAGAACCCCACGGTCTGCCGGAACGGTGGCAGCGGGTGGCGCTTGGCGGCATTGAGCACGACGTCCAGCACCACCGGCTGCGACACCCCGCGCAGGGTGAGCGTGCCATGCACGCGTGCGTGGGTGGCGTCGACCGGTTCGACTTGCGTCGACACGAAGCGCGCCGTCGGATGGTCTTGCGCGTCCAGCAGGTTGCGCGCGAGCGTGGCGCGGTTCCAGGCGTCGTCGCCCAGCTCCAGCCGCGCCATCGGGATCTCGACGTCCACCCGTGCGCTGGACCAGTCCTGCGGGTCGAAGCCCAGCGTGCCGGTGCTGCCGGAGACCGTGCCCAGCGCCCTGGAGAAGCCGGCGTGGTCGATCGCGAACACGATCCGCGTATGCACCGGGTCGAGCGTGTAGCTTCGCGGCTGCGCCTGCACGCCGGCGCAGGCCAGCGCCAGCAGCAGGAGGGCCATCGCCAGCCACTTCGGCGGCATTCGTGGTGCGGAGATCGCGCGCATGGGGGCCTCGGCCGGAGGGGTCGGGGGCATTCTAGGCGTGCGAAGCGGGCAGGGTGCGGGCTTGCACGGGCAACGGTGCGTTGCGACGATGGACGACCGCCGCCGTTGGCGGGCAGGCGCGACACGGGACGGAGGTCGGGTGCGGTCGATCGCGGCGTTGGGGATGGCCTGGCTGCTGGCGGCGTTCATGCTGGCCGGCGGACGCGTCGCCGCGCAGGAGATCCAGACCCCGCAGCTGCCGCTGCCGCGCCAGCTCAGCGTCTACGACGGCCTGCCGTCCAATCGCATCAATGCGCTGGCCGAGGACCACCAGGGCTATCTCTGGATCGCCACCCGCGACGGCCTGGCGCGCTACGACGGCGTCGGCTACCGCGTCTGGCGCATCGGCGACGGCCTCGACGACAACGTGATCTGGACGGTGTTCGTCGACCGCCAGGACCGGGTCTGGATCGGCACCCAGAACGCCGGGCTCGCGGTGCTCGATGCGCAGCGGCGCACGTTCACGCCGTACAACCGGCAGACCCACCCGCAGTTCGCCAGCAACGACGTCTGGTCGATCACGCAGACCCCCGATGGCGACCTCTGGTTCGGCACCGCCAACGGCGGCCTGCACCGGCTCGATGGCGCGGGCCGCATCGAACATTTCATGCCCGTGCCCGGCGACGAGCGCAGCCTGCCGTCGGCCTCGGTGACCTGGCTGCAGGTCGACCGCGACGGCCGCCTGTGGGTCGGCACCTACCACGGGGTCGCGCGCTGGACCGGGCGCGATTTCGATCGCATGCTGCAGGACGTGCGCCCGAGCGCGGCGGTGAACGGACTGGTGTTCGACCGCGCGGGCGACCTGTGGGTCGGCCTCTCCGGCGGCGCCTGGGTGCATCGCGCCGCGGACGGCCGGCTCGAGCCGATGCCCTGGCGCGACCCGGTGACGCGCCAGCCGGCGCTGAGCATGCTGATCGAGGACAGCCAGGGCGTGCACTGGCTGGATGCGCGCAGCGGCCTGGCGCTGGAGCGCAACGGGCAGGTGTACGACGTGCCGCTGTACAGCAATACCAGCCGAGGCCTGGTGCGCCCCAGCTGGTCGTCGGCGCTGGAGGACCGCGAGGGCGGGCTGTGGTTCGCCAGCACCGACACCGGCCTATGGCACCTGCCGGCCAACTGGCGCAACTTCACCGTGCTGCGCCGGCAGATCGACGATCCCGCCTCGGCGGCGAACGCGTTCGTGTACGGGGTCGCGCCGACCGGCGACGGCGGGCTGTGGGTGGTCGGCAACGGCGGCGTGCTGGACCGGGTGGACCCGGACACCGGGCGCATCGAGCACCGGTTGCGCGCGGTGTGCGGCGACATGCTGCCCTACAGCGTGCACGAGATGCGCGACCGCAGCGTGTGGATCGGCTGCCGCGGCGCAGTCACGCGTTTCGTGCCGGCCACCGGCGAGGTCCGGCGCTGGACCCAGAACGACGCCGAGGATCCGGCGCCGGCCGACATCGTGCAGGGCATCGTCCAGCATGGCGACGGCACGGTGTGGCTGGGCGCGGAGGACGCGATCCAGCAGCGTGCCGCCGACGGGCGGATCCTGCGCAGGATCGTGGCCGGCGATGGCCACGGCTTCGAGACCGGCAGTTCGCTGCAGGCACTCGCGCTCGGGCCCGACGGCGCGCCGTGGCTGGCCACGCGCAAGGGCCTGCTGATGTGGAACGAGGGCGAGGGCCGGTTCGAGCCGGTGCCCGGCGGGCCGGACTGGCACGTCTTCGCGTTCGCCTTCGGCGCCGACGATACCGTCTGGCTCGGCGGCAACGGCATCCTCGCGTCCTACCGCTGGACCGGCGTGCAACTGGTGGCCGAGCGCACGGTGGACGCGCGCCAGGGCCTGCCGACGGTCGCGCCCGGCGGCCTGGTGGTGGACGACCTGGGCGTGGTGTGGATGGCGACCACGCGCGGCCTGGTGCGCTTCGATCCCCAGCACGAGCGCCTGCGCGTGTACGGCGTGCGCGATGGCCTGCCCAGCCAGGAATTCAGCGACTACGCCTTCCAGCCCGCGGCGCGCGGCTATGTCGGCGTCGGCACCGCCGATGGCCTGCTGCTGTTCCACCCGCGCCAGGTGCAGGTCAGCGAGCGCTCGCCGACGCTGTCGATCAGCTCGATCAGCGTGCGTCGCGGCGAGGACACGGTGGAACTGCCGCACGATCCGCCGATCCTGCTGCGCCACGACGACCGCGACCTGCGCGTGGTCGCGCGACTGCTGTCGTTCACCGACGCCCACGCGCACCGCTATCGCTATCGCCTGCACGGCTACGACGGCGACTGGGTGGAGGTGGGCGCCACCGGCGAACGCCTGTTCCCGCGCCTGCCCTATGGCCATTACATGCTCGAAGTGCAGGCGCGTACCGCCGACGAGGACTGGGCCGGCAGCCAGCGGCTCGAGTTCCGCGTCGCCAAGCCGTGGTGGCTCAGCGGCTGGGCGATCGCGGCGGCCGTGGTCGCGCTGCTGTTGCTGCTGTGGTGGATCGCGCGCAACTACCGCCAGCGCCTCAAGCGCCGGCACGCCTGGCAACTCGCGGTGCACAAGCGCGAGCTGGCCGAGCAGGCCTCGCTGGCCAAGACCCGCTTCCTGGCCACGCTCGGGCACGAGGTGCGCACGCCGATGACCGGCGTGCTCGGCATGAGCGAACTGCTTGCCAAGACGCCGCTCGACGACCGCCAGCGCGGCCACGTCGAGACCATCCGCCGCGCCGGTGAACACCTGCTGCGCCTGGTCAACGACGCACTCGACCTGGCGCGCATCGAGGCCGACCGGCTGGAACTGGACGTGCAGCCGTTCGACCTGCGCGCGCTGGTCGACGAAACCATCGCCTTCAGCGCGCCGCTGGCGCAGAAGAAGGGGCTGGCGTTCGCGGGCGACGTCGCCGCCGACGTGCCGCGCTGGGTCGAGGGCGACGCCGGGCGCGTGCGCCAGATCCTGCTCAACCTGCTGGGCAACGCCATCAAGTTCACCGAACACGGCAGCGTGCGCCTGGACGTGGCCGCGCTGTCGCCGGTGGGCGTGCGCCTGACCGTGGCCGACACCGGTCCCGGCCTCAACGAGGACCAGAAGCAGCGCCTGTTCCGGCGCTTCGAGCAGGCCGAAGGCGTCAAGACCACGGCGCGCTACGGCGGCAGCGGGCTGGGCCTGGCGATCTCGCAGGAGCTGGCGGCGGCGATGGGCGGGCGCATCGCGGTCGAAAGCACGCCGGGCGTGGGCACGCGCTTCAGCGTCGAGCTGCCGTTCCGCGCGACCGAGGCCCCGGCCGCCCGCGACGTCGGGGATGCGACGGCGCCCGCGCCGCTGCGCAGCCTGTCGCTGCTGCTGGTGGAGGACGATGCGACGATCGCGCAGGTCGTCGAGGGCCTGCTGGAAGCGCACGGGCATCGCGTGAAGCACGTGGCCCATGGCCTGGCCGCGCTGGCCGAGATCGCCACGCAGGGGTTCGATGCCGCCCTGCTCGACCTCGACCTGCCCGGCATCGACGGCCTCACCCTGGCGCAGCTCATGCGGCAGAAGGGCTTCCGGTCGCCGCTGGTCGCGGTGACCGCGCGTGCCGACGCCGAGGCCGAGGCGCTGGCGCTGCAGGCCGGGTTCGATGCCTTCCTGCGCAAGCCGGTGACCGGCGAGCTGCTGTCGGCGGCGCTGGCCACGGTGGTCGCGCGCGGCCGCGAGCCCGCGGCGCCACCGATCGATCCGGCCTGAACCGCGCCGCGCCTGATCCGGCAAGGTTCAGCGCCTGGATGACGCCGCGCCGCGAAACGGCGCCGGCCTGAGCGATTGGCCAGGCCTCAGCCCGGAATGACATGTCCAATCCGCCAGAGCACGCCTGTCGGATCGATCAGCGTGAAGTCCCGAATCCCCCACGGCCGATCGTCCGGCGGACTGGTCCGCACCGAGAACCGCGTGGCAACGCCTGAGTCCAGGACGTTCTGGTACCAGTCGTCGGCGTTGGCGACGAGCATGTGCATCACGAAGTTGTCTGCGTGCTCCGGATGGTAGAAGTGCGAGAGCAGGAAAGCGGTCCTGCCGTGGCTGACGTAGGCAAGATCGTCCGATTCCATCGTGATCCCGAAGCCCAGCGCCTTGTAGAAGGCCAGGGATTCGGGAAACTCCCGCGCCGGCACAAATGCCTTGATCTCGACGACTTCAAGATTCACGCGAAGCTTCCTCCGGGGACCAGGGCCTGTGAACACTGATGGCATACGTCGCATGGCGGTCCGATGGCCGCCACGCGGACGCACGCCGCGTGGCGGGTGCGACCTGTGCCATGAGGGTTGACGGGCCCTAGCGCGCGCTGTGGGCGTGCACCTCGTCGACCAGTACGGCGACGTGGTCGGGGTCCATGTCCGGCGACATGCCGTGGCCGAGGTTGAACACGTGGCCGTCGCGCGAACCACCGTTGCCGTCGCGGTAACTGTCGAGCGCGCGGCGCACTTCGCGGCGGATCGCCTCGGGTGAACCATAGAGCGTGGCCGGGTCGAGGTTGCCCTGCAGCGCGACCTTGCCCTGCGTGCGGCGCGCGGCCTCGTCCAGTTCGATGAGCCAGTCCACGCCCACGCCATCCGCGCCGCTGTCGGCCAGGTCTTCGAGGTACGCGGCGGTGCCCTTGCCGAACAGGATGAGCGGTGTGCGTTCGCTGCCCTGGCCGCGGTCGAGCTCGCGCGCGATGCGTTGCAGGTAGGGCAGCGAGAACTCGCGGTACATCGCAGGCGACAGCACGCCGCCCCAGGTGTCGAACACCTGCAGCGCCTGCGCACCCGCGGCGCGCTGCGCGGCGAGGTAGGCGATCACCGCGTCGGTGTTGACCGACAGCAGCTTGTGCAGCGTGCCGGGGTCGTTGAGCGCCATCGCCTTGATCCGCGCGAAGTCCTTGCTGCCGCCGCCCTGCACCATGTAGCAGGCCAGCGTCCACGGACTGCCGGAGAAGCCGATCAGCGGCACCTTGCCGTCGAGTTCGTGGCGGATCACGCGCACCGCGTCCATCACGTAGCGCAGTTCGGTTTCCATGTCGGGTACGAACAGCTTCGCCGCATCTTCGGCGTTGCGCACGGTACGTTCGAACTTCGGGCCTTCGCCTTCGACGAAATACAGGCCCAGGCCCATCGCGTCGGGGATGGTGAGGATGTCGGAGAACAGGATCGCGGCATCCAGGTCGAAGCGCCGCAGCGGCTGCAGGGTGACTTCGCAGGCGACGTCCGGATGCTTCGCCATGCCCAGGAAGCTGCCGGCCTGCTTGCGGGTGGCGCGGTACTCGGGCAGGTAGCGACCGGCCTGGCGCATCAGCCACACCGGCGTGGCGTCCACGGGTTCGCGGCGCAGCGCGCGCAGGAAGCGGTCGTTCTTCAGTAATGCCATCTGGGAAATCTGCCTGCATTCAACAAGTTCAAGGGTGCCATCCATGGCGCAGCCTGTCCGGCTCCGGACACCACGGCCCGGCCCTCCATGGCCGGTCGCTCGACGGCGCATGAACTGCCGATGGGGCAGTTCATGCGCGCGCCGTCTCGCCTTCCGCATACATGAGCTGGAAGCCGCGCTTGAGTTGCGCGTCGCGCGCGTGTTCCAGCGCGGCCAGCGCGCTGGCCTGGTCGAGGTACTGGTCGCGCCGCAGCGTGCTCTTGCCGCCGATCAGGCCGCTCTCGCGCAGCAATGCCCAGCCGCCGAGCAGGTCGGGCTGCAGGGTCAGCTGCACGAAGCGCGGGGCTTCACGGCCGTCGGGGCGTTGTTGCAGGAGCAGGCGCATGGGACGCGTATTGTACGGCGTGCGCCGTGGTGGCCCGCGCCGGCGTCGTATGATCGGATCCCGTCCATCCCGCCACCCCGGTCCCGATGCGCAACCTCGATTTCAGCTCCTGGGAGGCGGTGCTCTCGACCCTGGGCGGGGTGCTGCTGTTTTCGCTGGTGGTGGTCGGCATCCGCCTGCTGTTCATGCAGACCATCCAGCGCCGGCGCGAACGCGAGAACCGGCAGATCAACGAACGGCTGCGCACGCTGATCGCGGCCTACAAGACACTGGGCGGCTCGTTCACCGGCGAGCTGGACGTCGATCCCAGCCACCTGCGCGATCTGCGCCTGCGCGCCCGCGAACCGGGCGACTCCGGTGCGGCCGAGGGCGACGCGGACGTGTCCGCCGCGCGGTCGGCCGACGGTGCCGAACGCCGCCGTCGCATCCGCGATGCAGTCGAGGCGGCGCTGTCGGACGTGATCCTGCTCGGCACCGAGGCGCAGGTGCGGCTGGCCGCGCAGGCCGCGAGCGACATGGTGGCGGGGCGCCCGGTGCGTACCTCGGCGCTGGTCGTGTCGCTACGCGGATTCATCCGCAGCGCGCTCGACCTGGCGCCGGTGCCGGAGGGCCTCGCGATCCCCGACCAGGGGCCGACGCGCGTGGACGGCGGCGGCCGCAAGGGCGGCGCCGGGGACTCGGGCCGCAGTGGCGGCGGCGGTGCAGGCGGTGGCGCGGGCGGCGGTGGCCTGGGCACCGGCATGGGCCTGGGCGCCGGCGCCGGCCGCGCGGGGTCCACCGATGCGGCGACGAACGACCCCCGCTGAGCCCGCTCAGCCGGCCAGGACACCCCTCACCGCTTCCTCGGGGACGCCGGCCAGCACGCGCGCGCGGCCGGCCCCGTCCCAGACGATGAAGCGCAGGCCGTCGCCTTGCGCCTTCTTGTCCAGGCGCATGTGCGCGAGCAGAGCATCGGCGTCGAGTCCCGGCGGCGGCGCCACCGGCAGGCCGAAGCGCTGCAGCAGCGCGACCAGCCGCGCGCCATCGGCCGCGGGCGACAGGCCCAGGCGTTCCGACAGGCGCGCGGCCTGGACCATGCCGACCGCGACGGCCTCGCCGTGGTTCAGCCCGCCGTAACCCTGTTCGGTCTCGATCGCGTGGCCGAAGGTGTGGCCGAAGTTGAGCAGGGCGCGCTCGCCGCGCTCGAACGGGTCGCGCTCGACGATCGCCGCCTTGTGCGCGCAGCTGCGCGCGATCGCCTCGGCCAGGGCGTCGTCGTCCATCGCCAGCAGCGCGTCGGCATGGTCTTCCAGCCAGTCGAGGAAGGGCGCGTCGACGATCGCGCCGTACTTCACCACTTCGGCCAGGCCGGCGCGCAGCTCGCGCGCGGGCAGGGTGCGCAGCGTCGCGGTATCGACCACCACCGCGCGCGGCGGATGGAACGCACCCACCAGGTTCTTGCCCTGCGGCAGGTCGACCGCGGTCTTGCCGCCGACCGAGGAGTCCACCATCGCCAGCAGCGAGGTCGGCAACTGCACGCAGTCGATGCCGCGCATCCACGCCGCCGCGGCGAAACCGGCCAGGTCGCCGACCACGCCGCCGCCCAGCGCGAACAGGGTGGCGTCGCGGCGCACGCCGGCGCCAGCCAGCGCATCGATGGCCTGGCCGAACGTCGCCAGCGTCTTCGAGGCCTCGCCGGCGGGCAGGGTCCAGCTGCCGATGCGCAGCCCGGGCCGCGCCCGCGCCAGCGCCTCCACCACGCGCGCCAGGTAGTGCGGCGCGACCTGGTCGTCGCTGATGACAAACGCGTCGCGGCCATGCACGTGCGCGGCCAGGCGCGTGCCGTCCGACAGCAGGCCCGGCCCGATGCCGATGCGGTAGGGCTGCGCGCCGCCGACCTCGACGAACCTCGCGGGCGCGCTCACGCCGCGTTGCCCGGCGCGCGCGCGACGACGCCATCGCGCGTCCACGCCGCTTCCAGCTGCCGCGCCAGCTGCAGCGCCGCCTGCGGCGGGAACAGCCGGTCGGTGTCGAGGACCAGGTCCGCCACTTCCGCGTACAGCGGTGCGCGCTGTGCGGACAGGCGCTGCAGCACGGCCTCGCGGTCGTCGCCGGCCAGCAGCGGCCGCGTGCGGTCGCGCGCCAGCCGCTCGAGCTGGCGCTGCAGGCTGACCTGCAGGTGCACGACGAAGCCGCGGTCGCGCATGTGCCGGCGGTTGTCCGCGTCGAGCACCGCGCCGCCGCCGGTGGCGATCACCTGGTCCGCACCCTGCAGCAGGTCGGCGAGCGTGGCCGATTCGCGCGCGCGGAAGCCGGGTTCGCCCTCGCACGCGAAGATGGTGGTGACGCTGGCGCCGGTCCTGCGCTCGATCTCGCGGTCGGCATCGACGAACGCCAGCCCAAAGCGCCCGGCGAGGCGCTTGCCGATCGACGATTTGCCCGCGCCCATCGGTCCGACGAGCACGAGGTTGGGGGCGGTCTTCATGATTCGATGCTATCAGGCTGGCATGGCCTTAACGCGGCTGCGCCCACGCTGGTGTCCCGGCGCCAGGCGCGCCACGTTCGAAGGGTACGCACATGTCCATCGCCAAAGTCATCGAGATCACCGCTTCTTCCGCCACCAGCGTCGAGGATGCGGTGAAGTCCGGCCTGAAGAAGACCGCGGAAACCGTCAAGGGCATCCAGGGCGCTTGGGTCAACGAGATCAAGGTGGTGACCGGCGCCGACGGCTCGATCCGCGAATGGCGGGTCAACCTGCGGATCACCTTCGTCGTCGAGTAGGGCCTGTCAACGCGATTGGCTTCGGCCACGTTGTCGTGTCCGGCCGCCAGGGGGTCGTGCGTGGCGCAGCGGCAGGCTGGCCGCCTGTCCAGGCCGCGCGCGGCCGGCTGGCGGCTGGACACGGCACCCCGGAGGGCCGCGCTTGAATGCGCACGGGGCCGCGTCATCGCTCGGCCATGGATCGACATCCATTCCCTCCCTCTTCCTTGCCCTGCGCACACTCAAGCGCGGCGTGGCCCATGCCAATCGCGTGAACAGGCCCCCAATCGTTTCGCCGGTTACCGTCCGGCGCCGGCGCCGCCGGCGAGCAACGCCTCCAGCTGGCGCAGCTCGGCGTCCTCCTCGGTGCCCAGTGCGGCCAGCGCCGGCACCGAGGCGGCGAGCAGCGCGCGACCGCCGTCGCCATCGCCGGAAAGCACCAGGATCCGGCCGCGCAGCGCGCGCAAGCGATGTTCCCAGCCGGGCGTGGCATCGCCCGCGGTGAGCGCGGTGATGTTGAGGCCGTCCACCGTCTGCAGCGCCTCGCGGTAACGCCCCTCGTCGGCGAGCGACCGGGCCAGCGCGTAGCGGAAGCTGTGCGCGGCCACGTTGTCCTCGCCATACAGCCGGCGCAGTCCGCCCTCCGCCTGGCGCAGGTACTCGATGCCGAGCGCACGGTCGCCGCAGTCGTACTCCTTGAAACCGAGGTTGCCGGTTTCGATCAGCGTGCCCTGGCGCTCCTCCCCGTAGCGGCGGGCCATGCGCTCGCGGACCACGCGCGCGATCGGCAGGGCCTGCTCGCAGCGGCCGGCGTAGTCGTGGATGCTGGCCACGGTGGAGAGCTGGATCAGGGTGGAGTAGTCGTCCGGCCCGAGGATGCGCTCGGTGGTGGCGGCCGCGGCTTCGGCCAGCGGCAGCGCCTCGTCGTATTCACCCAGGCCGCGCAACGCGCGCGCGAGCATGATCCGGTGGCTCGCCATGCGTCCTTCGCCGACGCGGCGCGCATCGAACAGCGGATCGGCGAGGATCGCGCGCAACTGGGCGATCGCGCCCTTGGTGTCGCCCTGGCGCAGGGTGCCGTCGGCCAGGTCGCCGCGGATCGCCACCGCCATCATCGCGTCGTCGGGGCGCAGCCTTCTCTGCAGCTGGTCGGCGCGGCGGTAGGCCTCCAGCGCCGGCGCGACCTGCAGCTGCTGGAAGTGGAACACGCCGCGCGCGTAGGCCGCCTCCAGCGCAAGGTCGCCGTCCTCCCGGAGCCGCGGGCCGGCGGCCGCGTCGGTGGCGTCGAGCAGGGTGCCGGCCTCGGCGATGTGCCCGGGCGTGTTGGCGTAGGCGAGGGTGCGCACCAGGGCGTAACGGGTGGCCAGCGTGAGCGCGTCGCGCGCGCCGAACGCCTGCGCGTAATAGCGCTCGGCGTCGCGCAGGTGGGCGATGCTGCGCTCGCGGTCGCCGAGCGTGCGCCAGGCCTGGCCGAGCGCGGCATGCACGCCGCCGCGCGTGGCGGGATCATCGGGGAAGCGCTCGGCCACCTGGGCCGACGCCTGCTCCAGCACGTCGCGCATGCTCGGTTCGCGCTCGAACGCGGCGCCGCCGGGGCTGAGCGCGCCGAGCAGGTCGTCGCTGAGGAAGCGCGCCACCGCTTCGGCGCGTGCCGCCTGTCCGGTCGCTGCTTCGCGCAACCGCTCGCTGCGGAACCACAGCAGCGAGCTGGCGAGCAGGCCGATGCTGAGCATCGCGATCGTCGCCGCCATCCACGGCCTGCGCGCGCGGGTGCGTTCGAGCGCGCGCTGCGCGCGCAGCGCGGCCTCGGCGTCGCGGGCCAGGCGCGCGGCGTCCTCGCGGCGCGCGTCCAGCGAAGACAGCCGCGCGGTCAGTTCGGCCACGCTGCCCAGACGCCGCGCGGGGTCGCCGTCGGTGGCGCGGGTGATGTCCTCGACCAGCAGCGGATCGTCGATGTCGCGTTCCCAGCCCGGTGCCATCGGCCGGCGCAGGTCGCCGACCAGCCATTGGTAGAGCAGGATGCCCAGCGCGTAGAGATCGCTGCGCACGGTCGGCGGTTGCCCGGCGATCAGCTCCGGCGCGAGGTAGAGCGGCGTGCCCGAACCGTCGCTGCCGCCGGTGCCGGTCAGGGTCAGGCCGAGGCCGGTGATGCCCAGCTCCGCCAGTCGCTCCGGCTGCAGCAGCCGGCTGTTGCCGAAATCGGTGAGGCAGGCCTGCCAGTGGCCGTCCGCGCGCCTGCGCACCAGCACGTTGGCCGGCTTGATGTCCTTGTGCAACACGCCGACCCCGTGCGCCGCGTCGACCGCATGCGCGATCTGCAGGAAGAACGCCAGGCGTTCCGGCCGCGACCAGCCGTCCGGCACGCCCTGCGTCCCGGCCCATTCGCCGAGGGCCTCGCCGCCGTATTCGCATTCGAGGAAGTACGGCTCGGACTCGAAGTTCCAGTCGAGCACGCGCACGAAATCGTCGCGCTCGCCAAGCGTGTCGCGCAGCACGCGCATCAGCGTGGCCTCGCGCTTGATCGCCGACAGCCGCTCGCCGCCGAGGCTGAACTTGAACACGCGCGGCTCGCGGCTGCGGGGCTGCCGGGCCAGCCAGACTTCGCTGCCGAGCGTCTGCCCGAGCGCGCGTTCGAGCAGGAAATGTTCGCGCCCGGGCACCGGCTGCCCCGCCTCGAAGTGCAGTTCGCTGCCCAGCCGCTGGCCGACCGCGATGCGTTCGAGCGGGCCGTCGAAGCGATAGCCGATCCGCGGCACGGTGGCGATGCGGCCCTCGCCACCGGCCTCCAATGCCTTGCGCAGCTTGCCGATCGCGGTGGCCAGCACGTGGTCGACGGTGACCCGCCCGGCCCACACGGTGTCGAACAGCTCCTCCTTGGTCACCACCTCGCCGGCGTGGCGCAGGAGCAGGGCCAGCACCTGCAGCGGCTTGTGCTCGATGTCGACCGGCAGCCCGGACACCCGCAGTTCGTGGCGCGCCTCGTCGAACTCGACGGCATCGAACCGCCAGCGGTACAGGCGCGGGTCGCGCGAAGGGGCAGGCGGCGTCGACATGGTCGGGATCATACCGGCCCCACCGCGCCGTCCATGCGCAGCGCGGTGGCGGCAAGGCCTTGATCCGTCGTGGCTTGAAGGTTTCTTGAGGCCGCCGTGAGGACAGGCCCGGCTGCGGCGGGCACGGTGGCGCCCTGCCGGGTGCGGGTCGTCCGGCGCGACGGGGACCATCACTGAGGGGAGCACGGGCATGGGCAAGGGGACGATCGCGGCACTGCTGCTGGCCGCGCTGCTGGCGGGGTGCGGCGGCGGGCTGAAGGGCACGTTCGAGGACGAGATGGGCATGAGCACGTTCACCTTCCACGGCGGCGGGCGCGTGGTGCAGGCGAGCGAGCTGGCCGGGGTCGAGGTGGAGATGCACTACGAGGTCGACGGCGACAAGGTGCGGATCTCGCACCCCGAAGCGCAGGGCTCGACGATGGTGCTGACGCGGATCGACGACGACACGCTGTCCGGGCCGATGGGCCTGCGCTTCAAGCGCAAGCAGTGAGCACGGGTTTCGACAAGGGGATCGAACGGATGGACACGTGGATGAGGCAGGGCGCGGCGGGGCTCGCGCTGGCGGCGATGCTGACGGCCTGCGGCGGCGGATCGCCGCCCGCGGCGGAGCACGACGCGGACAACGCGGGCACAGCGGCCACGCCGGCCGCCGGATCGTCCAGCTCCGACGCGGGCGCGCCGTCGCCGGCAGGTCCGCCGGCGCCAGCGGCGGCCGCGGCGGACGCCATGCTGGTGGCGCCGGACTGGATGCCGCGCGACTGGGACAGGAACGCCTTCCGCGGCGATGCCTACTCGCGCCAGGACTTCAGCCTGCAGCCGGACCTCGTGCAGAGGCTGCGCCAGGAAATGCAGCTGACCACCCCGTTCACGCTGTGGGCGGTGGCCCACGACACGCTGATCGACGAACGCTTCGAGCCGGTCTGGGTGTGGTGGACCGCGCTGCGTTCGTGCGAGCGCGGCATCCAGATGAGCGAGGACCTGGCCGGCGAGTTCGGCGACCGCGCGCGCGGCAAGGCGGCGCTGACCGCGGCCCGCGAGGACCTCAAGGCCTTCGCCGCCACCCAGCCGCCGGACATCACCCTGCACTTCCTGGCCCAGCTCGGGAAGTGGAACGAGGCGACCGGCAACTTCCCGCTGGTCACCGCGGTGCACTATCGCGCCACCAACCTCGATGCGCGCGAGGTGGAGCGCCGCATCGGGGACTGGTCGACCAACGCCACCGAAGTGCAGCTGGGCTCCGATGCACAGGGGCGCTGGGTGTTGCGGCAGATGCGCGCGCCGGTGGACGACGTGGCCTGCGTCACCGCCGACGGCCAGAAGCTGTACCGCTTCCCGCGGCAGTCGCAGTGGTACGTGGTGTTCGGCGAGGCCGAACGTGGCCTGGGCGGGCTGGTGAACTACCGCCAGGACGCGCAGGTGCCGGCGCCGAACATGAGCCGTGAACAGGCCGCGGCGTTCAGCCAGCGCAACCCGGAGCGCAAGGTGATGGTGTCGATCACCTTCGGCGCGGGCGAACCGGGTTTCGTGGTGGGCGTGGACCATTCCGCGGTGCGCGGGGTGCTGCGGCGCTTCGTGGTGACCGACGCGCTCGACGGCAGCGTGCTGGCCGAACGCGGCAGCGACTGAGCGCGCGGCCCGGCGCCGCGTTCCAACGCCGCCCACGTCACGCGGGGGCGGCATGACACAAGGGGGATCGGATGCAGACGAAGGATGGGGGCGCGAAGCCCGGCGCCGTGCGCCAACGCGTACACGCGACCTGGCCGTGGCTGGCGTGGCTGGCGGTGCTGCTGGCGCCGCTGCATGCGCATGCGCTGGACCGCGGCAAGCAGGTGTTGCTCACGCGCGACGCGCAGGCAACAAGCCTGCTGGCCGCGGTGGAGGACGCGGTGTGGGCGGCCGACGGCCAGGCCGCGGACCGGCCGGTGTACGTGGTCTACAGCACCGAATGCAGCTGGAGCAAGCGCCTGTACGACGAGACCCGGGCGCTGGCGGGCAAGGTGCAGTTGCGCTGGATCCCGGTGGCCGGCCGCCAGGCCGGCGAGGTGGCCGCGCACCGCGACGCGGCCAGCGTGGGCGATGCCTTCGCCGGCCGCGCGGCGCGCGCGCAGGACGCGGCGTCGGCGCGCCGCGCCGTCGAGTTCAATGCCGCGACCATGGACAGCATCACCTACCAATTGCGTCCGCACGACAACTCGCGCACGTTCGCCTTCCCCACGCTCGTGTACCGCACCGCGCAGGGCGTGAAGGTGGTGGCCGGCAATCCGCGCAACCTGGCCGCGCTGCCCGCCGAGGTCCTGCGCGAGCCCGCGAAGGCGGGACTGGTGCCGCTGGGCGTCGAGCTGACGCGCCAGCCGGTGCCCATCGTGCGCAGCCGCAACCTGCCCAAGTGGAGCCACCGCCAGGCGACACCGGTGGTGTTCCGGGTGGCGCCGTCGCCGCGCGCCGCGCCGATCGACGACCTCGAGAAGGACTTCCTGCTGCCCGTGAGCGGCATCGTCGGCGACAGCGGCTGGATCGAGGTGGCGCCGTGGGGAGCGGACAAGCGCAAGACCTACGTGCACGACCCGCTGATGGCGCGCATGGCGCTGCTCGACTTCCGGGTACGGCCGCAGGGCGGGCAATGGCAGGCACCGCGCGCGATCGAAGTGCGCGAGTTCCCGGACGCGGAGGCGCCGGTGCTGGAAACGCTGCGTGCCGGCGAACGCTACCGGCGCAGCGGCGAGGTCGAGATCGGCGGGCGCGTCTGGGACCAGATCGTGCTCTACGTCGACGGCACCGTTGGCTACACCCTGCGTTGAACGCACCACCATCCTCGCCATCGGCCCGGGCCGATGGCGATTCGAACCCCAATCCCTTTCAGGAGGTACCCATGCGCGACCTGCTCTACTTCGACGCGATGATCACCCCGAAGATCATCACCTTCATCTACTGGCTGCTGCTGGCGGCGATCGCGCTGGGCGGGCTGGCGATGCTCGGCGTCGGCTTCTCGCGCGGCTTCGG
>Ga0209794_1001662_pt1 | contig 15245 bp, 18 predicted proteins | sample EBPBio232013_DNA_FD_185869 | JGI IMG/M metagenome (GOLD analysis project Ga0209794, IMG submission 185869) | Wastewater treatment Type I Accumulibacter community from EBPR Bioreactor in Madison, WI, USA - Reactor 1_5/23/2013_ DNA (SPAdes)... | ecosystem: Engineered > Bioreactor > EBPR >... | reverse complement strand
CGGTCACATAGTCGTCGGGGTTATGGCCGGACGGCACTTCCTGCGTCTTGAGCAGCACACGCTCACGCGTTGCCATGTTGTAATCGTAAAGCTGCGAGGGCGTGGTCATCGAGGAATAGCTGAAGCGGATCACATCCGTGTCGTATTCCGCGGCCCCCGACAGGCCGAGCGAATAGGCCTGCTCGTCAAAGGCAATGGCATGTTCCTCGCCGCTTAGGCGGTCACGGATGACGATGCGCGGCAGGCCATCGCGACGCTCCAGCCACACGAGATGGCGGGCATAGGCCATGTGCGAGAGAATGAGGCGACCCGGTTCATGCGCCACCACGTCGGTCCAGTTTGCCCGACCCGGTGCTGTCACAGGGGCCGAGACGATCTTGAAATCCTTGGCATCGTCCGCATTGGTCAGGATGAAGAAGACATCACCGCCCTCGGTCATGGAGTATTCGACGCCATCCTCACGTTCGGCCACCACAAGCGGCTCGGCGGTCAGGTCCTTGGTCGAGAGAATGCGGTATTCGGAGGTCTCATGGTCGTGAATGTCGATGAAGATGAAGTCATCCAGCATCGAGCCGCCAACGCCCATGAAAAAGCCGGGGTCGGTCTCCTCATAAACCAGCCGGTCGGAAGATTGCGGTGTGCCGACCATGTGGTGGAATACCTTGGACGGGCGATGGTTTTCGTCCTGAAGCGTGTAGAAATAGCTCTTGCCGTCCGGCGCGAAAGCCCCGCCGCCGCCGGTGTTTTCCACGATATCGCCGGTGTCCTTGCCGGTTTCGAGATCGCGCAGCTTCAGAGTGAAATACTCAGACCCCTTGTCGTCATAACCCCAAAGGCCAAAACGGTGATCGGGCGAGCGGGAAAGGCCGGCCAGACGGAAGTAATCCTTGTCTTTCGCCTCGTCATCGCCGTTGAGCAGAACCACACGTTCTCCGCCATCCCGCGCCTCGCGGAAGTAATGCGGCTGCTCGCCGCCGGTCACGAAAAGCGAGCCATAGGCATAGGGTCCGTCCTTCACCGGCACGGAGCTGTCGTCCTGCTTGATGCGGCCCTTCATTTCCTCAAACAGCGTTTCGCGAAGGGCGGCAGTGCCCGCCATGGCCGCGTCCACATAGGCGTTTTCCGCCTCCAGCATGGAACGGATGGCCGGGTCGAGAAGAGAGGTGTCGTGGAAAACCGCCTGCCAGTTATCGGCGCGCAGCCAGGCATAGTCATCCGTGCGCGTGATGCCGTGGCGGGTGTCGGAAACCGGACGGCGCTCGACGGCGGGGGCGGCGGGAAGCGTATCAAAAACATGAGAGGACAAGGCGAATTCTCCGGGGACTGTATCTCCCAGAGATAGGCGGATGCCTGCCCCGCCGCAAGGCTTGGGCGGCGAGGAAGGTCAGCTCGGCAGCACGGGGCGCTCTTTTCGGTGAATGACAAGTTCATCGAGGATCGTCATGACGATCAGCGAAACGGGAAGCGCCAGCATCGCGCCCGCGGCCCCCCACATCCATGTCCAGAACAGGATGGCGATAAAGATCAGGAACGGGTTGATTTCCAGCCGCTTGCCGATGACCGAGGGGACAAGAAGGTTCTCGACTAGCATGTGCAGGAAGAAATAGGCGATGGCGGGCAAAAGTCCGCCGATCAGCGTGTCGTTGGCAATCACCCCGGCAATGGCCAAGGCTGCCGTCATGGCGGCAAAGCCAAGGAAGGGCACGAAGCTCGACAGGAAGGCGAGGAAACCCCACAGAACCGGCATGGAAAGGCCACCTGCTGCGGCGATGATGGCAACGGCGATGCCGATGCCGCCATAAATCAGGCTGGCGGTGGCGAAGTAGAAGCCGAGAACTTCCTCGATGGCGTTGACGACGCGGATGATCGAAAGCCGCTTTTCCCGCTGTGAAAACATCATGATCAGGCCCTTGCGCAGTTGCACACGCCCGGCCAGAAACAGCGCCAGTGCGGCAAAGAAGATCAGGGTCTGGATCAGGAGCGGAATGACGTTGCTGCGCGCCACGGAAAGGACGCTGCCCGCATTTTCGATGACGCTTTCCAGCGATACCTTGCCGCTCAGCGTCTGCGGTGTGATGTTCAGCCACTTGTAGTGTTTGAGAAGCGGCACCAGACGGTCGCGCGCCTGCTGGGCAAGGTCCGGGGATTGCTGGGCAAGGTTGGTCAAGGGCTCGATCAACGCGTTGACCGTGAAAAAGCTGACCACGAAGAACCCGGCGGTGAGAAGCAGGCCGGCCAGCACGGGCGGAATGCCCGCCTTACCGAGGCGCGCTGCGGCCCGGCTCATGATGAGGCCGACCACCACCGCGAAGGTGACGGGCATGAGAATGATGGACAGGCTTTCAATCACCACGAAACAGGCAATCACGAACAGCCCGATCATCGACCAAGCCATAGCGGTTTGCAGGCTGCCGCGATGCGGTGCGTCGCCGGCTTTCGCCTCCATCTCCGCCGAAACCCGTTCGTCCATGTATGCCCCCGTTGTTGCGTGGCACAATAACACGGAAAACGCCGGGAAGGTTCCCGGCGTTTCAGCGTTTTCAACAATTGTCGTTCAAGTGGTAAAGACGCTCAGGCGGTGAGGCGAACGCCGATCCCGAACGGATCGATCACTTTTACCGCATCACCGTCGGAAACGGCCTTGATGTCGAGCGCTTCGGCAGCCTTGACGGCGGCATCAAGCGCGGCCTTGTCGTTAAAGGTCAGCGTGTAGTCGGCAAGCCCCGTCAGGCCCGTTTCGCGCGGCGAAGCACCGTTCGAGTTCCACACATTGGCAGCAATGTGATGGTGATAGGCGCCGCTCGCATAGAAATGCGCGCCCGGATAGGTCGCCATCAGCTTCAGGCCGAGCACATCGCGATAAAAGGCGTCAGCCTTCGGAATGTTGCCCACCTGCAGGTGAATGTGGCCAATCGCCGTGCCATCCGCCATGCCGCCATAGGTCTGGTCCGGCACGCTGTCGTAAAGCGCCTGCAGGTCCATGTGGAGCGTCGACATTTCCACCTGTCCGTCCGGCTTGTAGGTCCATTCCATCGGCGAACGGTCGCGGTAAACCTCGATGCCGTTACCTTCCGGGTCGGAGAGATAGATGGCTTCGCTGACGAGGTGATCCGAGGCGCCGTCAAGCGCCACGCCGCTATGGGCCGCATGGCGCAGCCAGCGGGCAAGCTCGGTGCGATTCGGCACGAGGAAGGCATTGTGGAACAGACCGGCAGAGCGGCGCGAACCGCGCCGAATATCCTTTTCGCTCGAGAGCGTCAGGAACGGACGGTCCCCCGCGCCCAGCAGGACGCCGGACGCGCTACGCTCGAATTCCTTGAAGCCGAGCATCCTCTTGTAGAAATCCGCCATCATGTCGAGGTCGGCAACGGCCAGATGCGATTGGCCGACATAAGAGGGGCGGGTGAGGGCGAATGAGGTCGTAATCGGATCAGACATGGCAGTGGCTCCAGCGCGGGAAACATCAAGCGTGGCGGCTCCGGCCGCCGCGAAGGCAAGCAAATCTCGTCGTGTGAACTCTGTCATGGGCCTGCCTTCGTTCCCTTTCGATGACCCATATCTAGCGAAAATCCATCGTTCACAAAAGAAGGTCTTTCTTTGATTTATCGTCAACAAAACAAAGACGACGAAGGTGCTCGAATTGATCTTGATCAATGCAGGCGACGGCGCGAAGATCGAAACTGCATCCAACACAACAGAGGTGCGGTTCCTGACAAGGAAAGAGGAGATTGGTCATGTACAAGAAAATCATCGTTCCGGTTGACGTCGGCGCCCTCGACAAAGGTGAAAAGATCCTTGCGAAAGCAGCGGCTCTTTTGGATGCCGGCGGCGAAGTGGTGCTTCTCAACGTGCTTGAGGACATGCCGGGCTATCTGGCGATCGACCTGCCCGTGGACCTGATGGAAAACGCGCTGGGCGAGAACAAGGCCAAGCTGGTTCAGCTGAAAGAAAAGCTCGGGCTCAACGCCAAGGTTGAAATCCGCAGCGGTGCCGCCGCTCGCGAAATTCTGGCCGCCGCTGAAGAGCATGGTGCGGATCTCGTCATCGTCGCTTCGCATCGTCCCGATATCAGCAATTACTTCATTGGCGCGACCGCAGACCGCGTTGTGCGCCATGCCAAGTGCTCGGTGCTGGTCGACCGTTAAGGTTCGAAGAAGCCCGTCGGCGTCAACAACATGCCAAACATGAAATGCCGCCGGGCGCGCCGGTCCTTGTCGGACGGGGCGCGCCTGAGGAGCGGCTGCCCGCATAAGAATCACAATGGGCACCCGTCAAAACATCAGAGGAGACACCCATGGACACGCACGCCTATGAGGCCGTTCTGCTGAAGCGCAAGCAGGAGCTGGACCGTCGCCTGCACAAGATCGAGGCTGATTTTGAACAGCCGCGCAACCCGGATGACGATGATCGCGCCATCGAGCGCAGCAATGACGAGGTTCTGGACGAACTGGGTCAGGTCGGTCAGGAAGAGTTGAAGGCGATTGATGCGGCGCTGGAGCGCATAGCCAAGGGCACCTTTGGCAAATGCGTTCGCTGCGGCGCGGAGATTTCGGCGGTCCGGCTTGAAGCCGTTCCCTACACGCCCTTCTGCCAGGAATGCGTCAACGAGTTGCACGAACGGGCCTGATCCCCGGATAGGGGCTCTTTCCGAAGTGGGGACAGATGCGCCGCAAAGGCCGCGCTGGGCTTCGGATGGAATGGACGGCGGAGGCTGGTAAAACCGGCTTCCGCCGTTCGTGTTTGTGCCGTTGCGGTGGCTGGACAAGCGGGGTCGCGGCGTTTCATAACCACGGGCCTGATTGCAGCATTGGATATTTCCCCATGGACACCACCGTCACCATCCGCCCGGCGACTGAAGCAGACCTTCCGGCCATTCTGGCGATCTATAATGATGCGGTGGCCAACACGACCGCGATCTGGAATGACACGCTGGTTGATCTCGACAACCGTCGTCAATGGATGCAGGCGCGTCTGGCAGGCAATCATCCGGTGCTCGTCGCGGATCGTGCGGGCGAGGTTATCGGCTATGCCACCTATGGCGACTGGCGTGCTTTTGACGGGTTTCGCCAGACCAAGGAACACTCGGTCTATGTGCGCACCGACCGCAAGGGCAGCGGTGCGGGAACGCTGCTGATGCAGGCACTGATCCTCACCGCGCGTGAACGCGGCGTGCATGTGATGGTCGCCTGCATCGAGGCCGGCAATGCGGCCTCGATCCGTCTTCACGAGAAACTCGGCTTTCGTACCGTGGGCACATTTACCGAAGTCGGCCAGAAATTCGGCCGCTGGCTCGATCTCACCTGCATGGAACTGCGGCTCGATTGAGCGTTTTACCGCTCCTGCGGTTCGAAATTAAGCGCATGGCCGTTGATGCAGAAGCGTAAGCCCGTCGGCGGCGGCCCATCCGGGAAGACATGGCCCAGATGCGCATCGCATTCACCGCAGCGCACCTCGGTGCGGGTCATGCCATGCGACGTGTCGCGATAGGCGGCAATGGCCTCCTGCGAAACAGGCTCGAAATAACTCGGCCAGCCGCACCCCGCGTCAAACTTGGTGTCGGAATAGAACAGGGGGCTGTCGCAGCACACGCAGCGATAAAGGCCCGTCTGGAACTGGTCCCAATAGGGGCCGGTAAAGGGCCGTTCCGTGCCATGTTCGCGCGTCACGCGATACTGCTCCGGCGTCAGTTGCGCGCGCCATTCCGCGTCGCTCTTTTGAACCTTGGGCTTGGTGTCTTCCGCCATGATGTCCTCCGCGTCAGGCCGAGAGGCTGAAGGGCTGCTGCACTGACGTACCCCGAAAGTGGGGCGGCTTCTGGCTTACGTCAAGTGAGCAAAGCCCGGACTGTGATGCGAGCATAAGGGCTGTAACGCAGGGGTTGCGCATCTCCATGATTCAACTTTGCAGACATTTAGCGATTTTGAATAGAACATGGGTAAAGAAAATTGCAGAGCTCATGCATCGATGTTCCAATTCATAGGTTTTGCGTACGAAAAGACCAAAATTATACTGCGAATACTGAAAATAGAATTGGCCCAAAGCGCTTTTCCTGATAAGTCGGCAAAAGAGCTTGATTGATCATGTTCGATTCTTTTCAGGCAGTTGGCTTCGTTCGGCGGTTCGTATCTGGGAGGGCACGCACTGCAGGGTGCGGCTTTTTTGCATTGCGGGCCTGTACAGGTTCTTGTCGAACAGGCCGGTGCCCACGTGGCGAAAAGAATAGCGTTATGAGGCCTGGTTGCCAGTGCGCTCGGCCCCCTTGGGCTTATGGGATTTATTGGAGGTTTTGATGAACGAAATGACGAACGAACTTGCTCCGGAACTTCTCGCCGAACTGACGGCTGAGATCGTTTCGGCCTATGTCAGCAACAACACCATGCCGGTTGGCGAACTTCCGGGCCTGATTGCCGAAGTTCACGCGGCGTTGGGTGGCACTGTTGCTCCGGCCCCGGTTGCCGTGGCTGTTGAAAAGCCGAAGCCCGCCGTGGCGGTTCGCAAGTCCGTTCAGGACGACCAGATCATCTGCCTGGAATGCGGCGGTTCCTTCAAGTCGCTGAAGCGCCACCTGATGACGCATCACAGCCTGTCGCCGGAAGAATACCGCGAAAAGTGGGATCTGCCGGTCGATTACCCGATGGTGGCCCCGGCCTATGCCGAAGCCCGCTCGCGCCTTGCCAAGGAAATGGGTCTCGGTCAGCGTCGCCGCCGCGAAAAATAAGATCCGCTTTTGTCTGGTCTGCAAAACCCCGCCACCGCCTGCCGGTCGCGGGGTTTTTCTTTGCCGATACGGCGGCGAGGTTCGGAAAATAGCAAAAAAGGGAGGAAATTAATCCCAGATTATTTCCACAGGTTTCCAAAAACACTTGTATAAACAAGCGGGGAATCTGTCTTCTCGGTTCCGCTCATGCGCGCCTTAAGCTTAGGATGTATGAATTAATTCCTACAATCTTGAGGATAGGCCATGCCCAGAATTGAAGACAGTCCCCCCGTTGCCGTCTCCCTTCAAAGCCTGCCCACAACTGATCGGGGGCGGGGCGTCAGTTGCCGTTTCGTCCAGATGCTCGCGGATGAAATGGTCGCGCTTGCCGGAGATCGCATCCAGTTGCGCCGCGATTGTCGTCGCACCCGCTGCCACACCCGCCAGATTGCCATGTATGTCTGCCATGTGGCGCTGCAAATTCCGCAAAGTGATGTGGGCGCGGCCTTTGGCAAGGATCGCTCGACGGTGGGCTATGCCTGCTCCGTGGTCGAGGACCGGCGCGACAACCGCGCTTTTGATGATTTCGTGTCGGCGCTCGAACGCATCACCCGCGAGGCCTTTGTCGGTGAAGACGGAGGTCTTCATGCCTGATTGCACGACGACGACGTTTACCCCCTGCGAAGCGCGCCGCCTGTCACGGCTGCTGGCGGGCATGGAGAAGGGGGGCGAAGCCTGCCAAAGGTCGGCCCATTCCGGCGCGACGCGTGATCTTATCGCCCGCGCCATCGCCGCCGGTCTTGTGGGCGAGAGCGCCGGAACACTTCATCCGCGCCCGGAAGCGCGAAGCTTTCTGCGTCGCATCTTCAGCGCGGACGGGGAGGATGGCTTTGCCCGCCAGCACGGCGAACATGAGACGGTGGAGATCGCCGAACCGCAGGGGCGCAAGGTGGTCCGCCGCAATCTCGATGAATCGCCGCTGGCCTCGCTGTCGCGCCTCAAGGGCCGTGATGGCGCCGCCTTTCTGCCGGGCGAGGCACGCGAGGCCGGAGAACGTCTGGCAAGCGACTTCAACCGGGGGCAACTCCAGCCGCGCCTCACCATGTCGTTCGAGCCGCGCCTGGCGGAACGGGTCAAAGGCGCGCCGGGCGGTCAGGCCGATCTCTGCGGTTCGGCGCTGGCGGCGCGCCAACGCTTCAACCGGGCGGTGGAATCGATGGGGCCGGAACTGGCGGGCGTTGCCATTGATGTCTGCTGTTTCGCCAAGGGTCTTGAGACGGTGGAACGTGAGCGGCAATGGCCGGTTCGCTCTGCCAAGCTGATGTTGCGCGCAGCCCTCATGACGCTGGCCCGCCATTATGATCCGCCCCGAAAGCAGAAGGGCACGCCAACCCGCCATTGGGGAACGGATGACTTTCGTCCTGTCTTGTAAGCTTCAACCCTTGGCGAGAATGCCGATGGCCGTCTCGCGGATGCGCTTGATCATCGAACGCAGGCCATTGGCGCGCTGGGCGGAGAGATGTTCCACAAGGCCGATCTTGCCAAAGGTGTCGAGCGCATCGGTCTTGGCGACCACGGAAGCGGGCAGACCGGAATAGACGGCGAGCACGATGGCCACGAGGCCGCGCACGATATGCGCGTCGGAATCGCCGCGAAAGGTGAGCACCGGATCAGCCCCGTCGCCGACCTCCGAAACAAGCCACACCTGACTGGCGCAACCCTCGACCTTGTTCTCGCGGGTGCGTTCTTCTTCCGGCAGGTCCGGTAACTGCTTGCCCAGATCGATGACATAGCGATAGCGGTCTTCCCACTCGTCGAGATAGGCGAAATCATCGAGGATCTGGTTGAGTGAGGACGACATGGCGGGCTCCGCAAGCGGTCAATAATCGGGCGTGACGCGCTGGATATAGACCTTCGGGGCCGGGAATTGAACCCGTGACCGCAACGAAAAAAAACGCTGTGAGGGGGATCACCTCACAGCGTCAAGGTCAGGGCAGGCACGTCTGGCGATGCGGGAAAGCATCGCCGCAAGATGCGTCGCCAGAGGGCGGCGCAAAATCTTTGAAAATCGGAGAAAGGGTTTAGAGCGTAATCCGACCGGAGTGAAACGAGGATCGATAAGATTACGCTTCAAAAAGAAACGTTTAGAGCGCCGATCTGATTGCGTCAGGTCAACCGGCGCTCTAATTCGCGGGTTTGGCGCGCGGAAGGGGAATGACGCTGCCGGTGGTGATCTTGTCATCGCGGGATGCGGCAGCGGCGGTCTGGCTGGCCTTTTCCTTGTCGCTCAGGTGACGGTCGATCATCTGGTAGGCGACGCGGGCACCTTCACGGGCCCGGTGCTGGATAACGACAAAGGCTTCGGCCCCTTTTTCGCAGACATCCGGCTTTTCGGCGCAAAGGCCGCTGATGTAACCATAGGCTTCCGTTGCCGCACCGATGGCGTCAGACACTTCGATCTGCGGCTGGTTGCCGGTTGCTTTCTCCGGCTGGCTGCTGAGGAACGACAGGGCAACCAGCGTTGCCGTCGTCCAGAAACTGCCCTTGATCAGGAACCACATTGCTTGTTCACCCTGCCTGTTTTCGTGACGGCGGTTGGCCCGCCTGTCCGTTTGTTGAGGTGACAATAGCGCCGACGTGAAAACACCGGCTTGCGGAAAACGGCGGCTTTTGCCTCAAATTTGCGTAAAATTTTATCGATCTGCATGGCGGCGCAGAATCCTGAAACGGGAATGGATAGCCTTTGAGCAAGCCACGTTAAGCATGGTGAGTGCCCAACCCCGCATTCACCGGGGTTTGGGCCAAGCGGCAAGCGGGAAAAGATTAACAGACCCGTGAAAATTGATCAAAATCCATCGCTTACCCCCCGTTAACCACAAAGTTCAAAGCGTGTTGCATTGGCCTGAAAACGGCTCAGAAACGGTATCCATATACCGCTGATGGGGTGTTCTTTATCGTTTCCTTAAGTGACAGACGCCTATTGTCAGGGTGTCGAAACACGAACCGTAATGCAGGTTGTGGCGTGCGAGTATTGAGTAACATCACCGACAAGGCGACGCTGGCCCTTTCAAGGGTTATCGCGCCGCATGCGGGCCTGGGCGCCGGAAGCGGAGCCGGGGCGGAATCTCTGCGCCGCTTTTCGCGTGGTCTGGCCATTTCCTGTGCGTCCATTGCTCTGATCGCTCCGGCAGCGCTGACGCTGCCGCTCGGGGCCGCCGTTGCGCTGCCGTCCGGCCTTGCCCTGTCGGCCAGCGTTCTGCTCTTCGGTTTGCTCGGCGGTATTGTCCATTTTTCGCGTAACGACGCCGAGGAAACGGCTAAGATCGTTGCGCCGGCAATCAATCGTGACCCCTATGCCGTGTGTCCCGGCCTTGTTCTGGAACTCGACGCCCAGGGTGTCGTCGAGCGCTTGAGCGGCCGTGATCGCACCGCATTTGACGCCTATCTGCGGGATCCGGCGGGCCGTTCCTTCATTGAGCAAATCCATGTTTCCGATCGTATCGCCGTGGCCGCCGCCATTGATGCGCTGCGTGAGGGCGAAGGCATGCGTGACGTTGAGCTTCGCCTTGAACGGCGTGCCGGTCATGTCGCTGCCGAACAATATCTTTACGCCCGCGCGGCCTTCAGCGCCGAACGCGCCGAAGACGGCACGCTGTCGGGCATTTTCTGCCAGATGTCGAATATCGGCGCCGAGCGCAGCCTGATGGATATGGCCCACCAGTCCGAATGCGATGCGCAGAACGCCAACGAAGCCAAGTCGCGTTTCCTGGCGGCCGTCAGCCACGAGCTGCGCACGCCGCTCAACGCCATTCTCGGCTTCTCCGACATTCTGATCGGCGAATATTTCGGCAAGCTCGGCAATGATCGCCAGCGCGAATATGTCCGCCTGATCCGTCATTCGGGCCAGCATCTTCTGTCGGTGGTCAATACGATGCTCGACATGTCGAAGATCGAGGCCGGTCGCTACGAGCTGATCAAGGAACACTTTGCCATTGCCGATGCCGTCACGGCTTGCGAATCCATGCTGTCGCTGCAGGCGGCTGAAAAGGGTGTGACGCTGACGGCGCGCATCCAGCGTGACATTGGCGAGGTCATTGCCGACCAGCGCGCCATTCAGCAGGTGCTGATCAACCTCGTTGGCAACGCCATCAAGTTTACCGATGCCGGTGGCGTCGTATCGATGGATGCCGTGATCGACGGTGAGAACCTGAAGATTTCGGTGGGCGATACGGGCATTGGCATTGCTGCTGAAAAGCTGGCGCTGATCGGCCAGCCCTTCATGCAGGTGCAGAACGAATATACCCGCCGTTACGAAGGAACGGGCCTTGGCCTATCGCTGGTCAAGGGTCTTGTGGCCCTGCATGGCGGCACCTTCGCCATCAGTTCCAAGACCGGCGAGGGCACCCTTGTCACCGTCACCGTGCCGCTTGATGGCACCGGCAGCGCGGACGTTGAGGGCGATGAAGAAGGCAACATGGTCGTATTTCCGCCGCGCTTGACGTCGGCGCAGGATAAGGTCGAAAGACACTGGGAAGCAGAAGCTCATGACACCGCGAAAGCGCAGAGCGCCTGAAAGACTGCCGGTCCGGCGGGAGGAGGGTATCCTCTCGCGCGCTGCTTCCGCCCTGTTTGATCTGGCGGCGGCCCGACCGGGTGCGACCGGCGGCATCCTCGTTTTTGCGATTGTTCTGGGTACCGTTTCGGCCAACGCCCTGTGGTATCAGCCGCAAGGCGGCCATCCGCACCCGCTTCTGCGCACCCGTGACAGCGAGCATCCCGAGCTTCTTCTGGGCTTCAACCGTGAACCGGAACCGGAAAACGTAACGACCTATCGCATCGAGCGACCGGATGTGACGGAAACCGGCAGCATCGGCACGCCTGCTTCCCAGCGCATGGCAAGTGATCTGGTGAAGGCGGTGCAGGAAGAGCTGATGCGGCTTGGCTATTATGCCGGTCCGGCAGACGGCCTTGCGGGCCAGATGACGACGGCAGCCATTGCGACCTTCCAGCGCGCGGTCAAGCTCGATGAAACCGGCGAGGCATCGCCAACGCTTCTCTCCTCCTTGAAGGCCCGCAAGACGGCACCAAAGCCCGAAGGCACGATTGCTTCCGCAACCTTGCCGGCTGCCCCGGCAGCGCCTGCCGCTCAAGTCCCGCCCGCAGCACCTGCGGCGCCGGTGGCCCATAGCGTGGTGCCGCCGCCGCGCCCGACAGTGATGGCACGTCCGGCTGCCCCGCAGCCGCAAAAGCCTGCCGAAGACATCGATCCCGTCGCCGCGGCCATTCGCAGCGCATCGGCACCATCCCCCGCCACTGCCAAGCCGGAAACGGCCAGCAAGGTTGCCGCAGACGCAACGCTGGTTGCCCGCATCCAGCGCGGCCTGTCGAAGGTCTATGCCGATATTACGGTGGATGGTGTTGCCGGTGAGGGCACGCGCCAGTCGATCCGCAACTTCGAAAAACACTATAATCTGCCCCAGACCGGCGAGCCGAACGAACGCGTTCTGAAAAAGCTCAAGGAAATCGGCGCTCTTTGAGCACAAGGCCTCGCTTTTCCTCGTACTCCCGGCCGAATTCTGCTTAAACCACAGCTATGAGAGTCACATCCGCCTTTTTCGTCTCCGCTCTGGTGCGCCGCGTCTTCGCGGCGGGTGGTTTTGCGGCCGTGGAAAAGAAGGGGGCGGAAGAGGCGGGTGCGATCTTCATTCGCATGGTCAAGCGCGATGGGCGCGTTACGCTTTTTGCACCCGCCGATCAGGCAAGTGCTGCCGAAGCGAGCGAACCGCTGCTCGGCGGTCGCCTGTTTCAGATGCGCCTCAAGGATGTCGAAAACGCGGAAACGGCGGCTCTTTTGGAGCGCGAGCGTCGTTTTGATCCCGATCTGTGGATCGTAGAGCTGGAGGTCGAGGACATCGGCGACCTGCTTTCGGTCGCCGCCTGACTCAGGCGCTTTTGCGCGCCGTTTCCATCGTCTCGTCCATCTCGTCCTTGCCGGAGAAGGTGTAACGGTCGGCCCGACGCCAGGCTTCCACCCGTTCGCCGCACTGTTCGCTGTCGAGCGTGCCGAGAAGGCGATGCGAGCGAAGGATATCGCCTTCCTTTTCTGCAAGATGCGGATAAAGCCGCTCCAGAATGAAGGCCGCATCCTTGCGGTTCATGCCGGTGCCGATCAGGGTCGTGGCCAGTTGCTTGCCGGAAATGTCGAGCATGATGCGTTCGGCAAGCCAGCGGCTGGCCGAAAGCGCATCCGCCAGCGTCGTGGCGAAATGGCCGGTCTCGCGGTTTCGCGAAAAGCGCACGAGCAGGGCTTCCTGAACGGGGCTGAGGGTGCGAAGCCCGAGGCGGTCATCGGCCCCACGATTGAAATGCTGGACGAGATTGCGTAGTTCGTTGCGAAGACGCTCTTCGCGTGCCGCACGTGACGCTGCTTCGCCCAGCGCTGAGGGGGCATTGGCATCGGGAAGGGGGGGCGTGATCGACGCCCGGATGGCCGATGCGGCAGGGGTTTCGTCGCGCGCGGTGCGCGTTGTGGTCTCGTCGTGTTCGCGTGCCTCGTCTTCGACCACCGAGCGGCCTTCGCTGGCGGCGCGATCATGGCGAAGGCCAACCAGCGCATCGATGACGGTTGGCGAAAGATTGGCGCGGCGCACGATGGCGCGGGCATGGGCCTCGCCCTGCGTACGGGCAATATAGACAAGCATCTCGTCATCAAGGCTTTCCGAGCCGATGAGGAAGGGCGCGGCAATGGCAATCGGCTGGCTGGCGACAAACAGCGCCACCGGGCGCGGCACCGATTTGCACTGGGCAAGGGCCGCCGCCGCCTGCCGCCGCGCTTCATCGCTCGAGGCGGCAAAGAGCGGCTGGAACAGTTGGGCAAACTGCGTCAGCGCCGAACGTGAGGGGCGGGGCATGTTTTCGAAACTCGATACGGTCGCCATCAGCACCACATCCTTGCCGCGCATCGGTTGCGGCATTTCAAGCTCTCGGAAACGATCAGACACGGACACACCTGCTTCGCGCGCTATCTCGGGAAGCGATCATGCTCGCAAAACCACCGGGTTTACGGGCCAGATCGCGTGAAATTGACAAACACCTGCCGCGTCCTTTCTCTCGAAAGTGCAGCGTTGTGAAACAGGATAGTGGCAATGTGTTAGCGCTATGTTAACTATGACGGTGTTTGTATGACTTTGATGCTGCTTCGCGGCGGCGTCGACACCGGGCCGCAAGCGTCATGTCGCTGGCGGAAACCGGGAGAAAAACAAGGATGCGCGGGCCGGAGACTGGCCATGCATCTTGTTTCCCGCGAGGGTCCAAACGCTCACGTGTTTTGATTTGGACCGGCCGAGAGGCGTTTGTATCCAGTCGTGCGCCAATGGCCCGAGAAGCAGGGTGAAGGCCTGATCCATCCCCGACACGAGGGAGTGGAAGAACTATGGCTGTGATTATTCAACTGGTGGAAAAGCGAAGTCCCTTACGTTCGCCTGTCAAAGACGAGACCGGGCCGCACGAGGCGGAAATCGTGTTCTTCACAGGTGTTCGCTACGAACGCTATGAAGATGCGCCGAAAAGCGGCAGCCTGCCCAAAAAGGGTGGCGGACGCCGCGCCGGTAAAAATTGAAAATTTTACAAGCATTTCCAGCAAAAGTGATGCGGTTTTGCGTCCGGAAATGCGTCAAACAAAGAGAGCATTTCCAGCAAAAGTGTGAGGCGGTTTTGCGCCCGGAAATGCGTAAAATAAAAAAGGCTTCAGGGCGTGCAGCGCGCGCTTTTCAGGAAGTCGAGTGATTGCTGCCGCATGGTTTCATGCGGCGTAACGGTTCTGAGAACCGCATAGCCCAGTTCGTCGGGCACTTCGATCAGGATCATGCGCGCCATCCGCTCAGGGAACGATTTGCGCAGCTGGGCCGCCTGGGCTGGAAGCGCCAGAATGGCGTCGAGTTTTCCCGCCTCCGCTGAACGGTCGCTGATGCTGAACACTTCGCTGGACGTGCTGTCGAACACGGCAAACGACCAGAATTCCGCTTCCCCCGAAGCGTTGATCATCACCGGACCGGCTTGAAGGTCGTAGGCACAGGCCATCTGATTGACAAACGGGTCTTGAGGCGCCAGCGCACCCTGACCGGACGGATCATGGACAACCGCACGAAAGACGCCTTCCGGGCCGCCTGCAACAATGCGTGCATAGGCATTGCGCTCGGAAAAGGCCGGAAGCGCCAGAATGATCACCCCATGCAGGATTGCGGCCCCGATCAGGCCGACAATGAGCGCGTGAACCAGTTTAAGCATGGCCGCACCCCGTCTTGGTGAGAGTGGGCATGGCAAGATCGGAAAGCCCGGTCCGGTTGACCGCAGGCGTATCGAAAAGCGTCAGGACAAGTTCGAAACGTCCGACATTCGGAAGCGCCAGCCAGTTGCCGGGCTTGGCCATGGAGGACAGTGACCTGAGACCCTTCTTCCCTCCGGCGTTTGGTAGAGCCTTGGGTTAGTAATCTGGCCCTATGCGGCCTGTTTTTCCAGAGCTATTTTCATGGCGAATTCGTTTGGCGTG
>Ga0209794_1001661_pt1 | contig 15257 bp, 16 predicted proteins | sample EBPBio232013_DNA_FD_185869 | JGI IMG/M metagenome (GOLD analysis project Ga0209794, IMG submission 185869) | Wastewater treatment Type I Accumulibacter community from EBPR Bioreactor in Madison, WI, USA - Reactor 1_5/23/2013_ DNA (SPAdes)... | ecosystem: Engineered > Bioreactor > EBPR >... | reverse complement strand
CACGCCGCTCAACCCGCCCGACAGGGCCAAACCAACCGCTGGAACGAACTCAAGACTGGATAGAAACTGGGGGCAACGTCAGCACGAACTGTTGTGGGGAGTGCAAGTGATATGCCCCGATCGTTAGAAATCCTTCTCGTGCCTGGTGTCCTAGTCGCTGCAGCGGTGCACGCTCCAATTGGTGCACCTGCCGGGCTGCCCGTGCCACTTGGCTTCCTAAGCTTTGGCGAAAGTGTGCTTCGACGGGCGGAAGCCTTCATTGCTGAGCGTCTTGGGGCATTTCGGATGGAAGATGCCCTTTACGACGATCTTCATGCTGCCTTAGCCCGATCCACTTCTGCCGGCGACGATGCGACGGGAGTTCCTGCGAGCCTCGGCGAGACTGAAACTGATTGAAGATCGAAGGCACTCAGGGCGGCTTACCTGATGGATCATCCACCGCCTTGCGACGGGCAAGCATGCGCCACTCCAGCCCGGGAAAGTCGATCCTATCCATTGTCTCCGCGAGAAGGTCCGGTTGGGCGCCCTGGCCGTATTGGTTCTCGACGCCCCCGCCTCTTGCCCATCCGCCTAAGCTGCGCATCACATCGTTGGGCGCTTTTGCCCGTGTCAATGCATCCCGAAATCCATGACGGAACGAATGAAAGGAGGTCCCCTCTCTATCGAGCTTGAGCTTCTTCTTCTGCCAATAGGCGAACCGCTTCTGGAACAGGTCGGCGCACCGCTTTTGGTTTTCGCCTGGCAGGTCTTGAAACACGCGCTGCCAGCCCTGCTCCCGCACCGTTGCAACCCGTTGCAAAAATCCGAGTTCCAGAAGCACAGGGTGGACGGGTACAATGCGTTCCGATCCGTCAGTCTTTAGACTGCGTTCTGCCGTGCGCCATAGGCGGAGCATCGGCCTGCCGGCAATCTCCTGAACCTCTTGCGCTTGCAGCCAAACAATCTCGCCAAGCCGGAGCCCCATGAATAGGCCGATGAGCGGCACCCAGAAACGGCCGGATGCTCGGGCTTCGGCCCATTCGGGCAGGCTCCTTAGCATCACATTCAGTTCGTCCACGTTGAACGGTCGGCGCTTCCTCTCGGTTCTGGTCTTAGAAGGCGCGAGGCGCGTTCCAGGGTTGGCATTGATCAGCCCCTTTGTGATCGCCCAGTTGAAGAACGAGGCCATGTGCTGGACCGCGACGCGCACGTTACCGACCGACATCAACAAATCTTTGCGCTGGGATGCAAGGGCAGCGATCTCTCGCATCGTCTTCAGCTTGGCATAGGGCTTGAGCTTCGAGACATTCGGCGGAATGGACGCAATAAGCTCCTGAGCCGCCGCGCAATCGGCCCGCGAGACCTCCACAAGCGGTCGGGCATCGCCCGCAATCTCCCGGAGCGCCCGAAACGGCAGGCGGTACTTCTTCTCTGCGCTATCAGTTAGGTGCTTTCTGGTAGGATCGGCCTCGAACCGGCGGATGGCCTGGATCAGGGTTGGAGCCCGATCCAGTGTGACGGGAACCTCATGGGAAGCGGCTGTAATTCCCGTGAACAGCGGATCGTGTACTGCCTCCCCGTGCCCGCCGTTGAAGCGGTCCAGTTGCCGTTGGTAGTGCTCGATATAGACGCGACGCATCAGCTCGATTGCCCGAGCGAGTTGCGGCGACATCGGTCCTGGCTGGGGCAACTCCCTTCCGAGGACCAACTTCACAGGCGGCAAGGGCGCTGCAACCCCCAACCTCTTGATAGCTCCTATTGTCTCGGAAAGGAGCGATAGCGTGTCCGGTTGGCTGGGATGACGGAGCAACGCGATGAGCTGTCGAAGCTCATCAGCATAGGACGTATCCTCTGCATCGTCGGATGCGGGCACCATGGACAGCGCGGCCCGCTCCTTCTCCCACAGGATGCGTACAGCCCACTGTCTAAGTTCAGCCTCCGAGGCGGCCCCTGAATCGTCGACCGCGGCGAGTTCGCCTCGGCCAGCACGTCGAGCGTCTGCGAACATTGCATCGGCTCGAACTGCTGCCACTCTCGCAGCCCGAACCTTGCCGGCGTATTCGCCTGGACCGAGCGGCAGCCACAGTTCGTTCTTTCCCAGCACTGGCTGGATATCGACCGGCACCCGCCGCCTGTACCAGTACGTGCCACCTTGCCGAACGAGACCAGGAACCCGCGGCATATGCTCTTGGTCTTTCGTCATGCGGAGTGGCGACGTGGAGTAATCATAGCAGAAATTATCTATTGTTTCCAATATTTTGTAGAGATTTCAACGCCATCGCGAGTGTGTGGTGGGCCCGGCAGGACTCGAACCTGCAACCAAGCGGTTATGAGCCGCCGGCTCTAACCATTGAGCTACAGGCCCACCGTGCCGGCGCTCGTGTCGCACGGCCTGCCCCGAAATGGCTGCAAATCCGCCGTCGCGCAGGCAGGATGCGGTGATGGCATCCGCAACCCGGCGCCGTCAATCCTCGGCGCCTCCAGAAACCGCAAGAGACCAGCATGACCAAGGCCCGCCCGAACCCGCTTCCTTCCAAGCGCCAGGCCCTCCACGCCATGGCACTGTCGCTCGCCGGCCTCGCCGCGCTGGCGAGCCCCGTGCTCGCGCAGGCCGTGCAGCCGCCGGTGCAGCGTTCGATCACACTGCAGGGCGAGGGGCAGGCGAGCGCCGCGCCGGACCTCGCCGTCATCTCCGGCGGTACGCAGGTGCAGGCGCGCACCGCGCGCGAGGCGATGGACGGCAATTCGCGCACCATGCGGCAGGTGCAGCAGGCGTTGAAGGAGGCGGGCATCGCCGAACGCGACGTGACCACCTCCGCGCTCAGTCTCCGACCGGACATCGAATATCAGCAGAACACCCGCCGTCCGCGCGTCGTCGGCTATACCGCCGGCCATCAGCTGCAGGTGCGCGTGCGCGACCTCGGCAAGCTCGGCGACGTGCTCGACCGCATGGTCGCCGCCGGGGCCAATCAGGTCGATGGCCTGCAGCTGACCGTCGACGACTGGTCGAAGAAGGTTGACGAGGCCCGCACCGCCGCCATCGAGGATGCCCGGCGCAAGGCGGAGATTCTCGCGCGCGCGGCTGGCGCGCGGCTCGGCAAGGTGCTGACCATCGAGGAACAGGGCGGCGCGCCGCCGGTCCCTGTAATGCGCCGCGCGGCGCCCATGGCGGCTGCCGCCGAGCCCGTGCCGGTCGCGACCGGCGACCAGACCTTCCGCATCGGTGTCAACGTGACCTGGGAACTGGTGGACTGACAGGCCGTCCGGCGACGCGGTGCGGCTGGGTCACGCTCCATCGCATTTTCGTCACGCGAAACGGTTCCCGCCTCGCTTGAAAATGCCCTACTCCGCCGCGTCGCTGCGGTCGCCGAACTGGATCGAGACGTAGTGGGCATAGAGCCCGTTGCGGGCGATCAGTTCGGCATGGGTGCCGGTCTCGACGACCCGGCCACCCTCGATCACCAGGATGCGGTCGGCGTTCATCACGGTCGACAGCCGATGCGCGATGACCAGCGAGGTGCGGCCGGTCATCAGTTCGTCCAGCGCCCGCTGCACCTCGAATTCGCTCTCCGAATCCAGCGCCGAGGTCGCCTCGTCCAGCAGCATGATCGGCGCGTTCTTCAGGATGGCACGGGCGATGGCGACGCGCTGGCGCTGACCGCCCGAGAGCCCCTGCCCGTGCTCGCCGATCGCCGTCTCGTAGCCGTCCGGCAGGCCGGTGATGAAGTCGTGGGCATGGGCGGCGCGCGCCGCCGCGACGATATCCTCTTCCGACGCCCCCGGCCGGCCAACCACGATGTTCTCGCGCACCGTGCCCTGGAACAGGAAGACGTCCTGGCTGACGAAGGCCATGGCGCCCCGCAACGAGGCAACGGTGACGTCGCGCACGTCCTGCCCGTCCACCTTCACCGCACCCTGCGACACGTCGAAGAAGCGCTGCACCAGCGAGATGATGGTGGACTTGCCGCCGCCCGAGGGGCCGACCAGCGCGGTGGTCTTGCCGCCGGCCGCAATGAAGGAGAGATCGCGCAGAACCGGCTCGTCGCCGCGATAGCCGAAGGTCACGTTCTCGAACGCGACCGTGCCGGCCTCGACGGCGAGCGGCTTCGCGTCGGGCTTTTCCTTCAGCGTCGGCTCGGTGTCGAGCAGCTCGTACATGAGCCGGACGCCGACGAGCCCCTTCTCCACCTCGACGCCGAGGCGGGCGAGCCGCTTGGCCGGATCGTAGGCGAGCAGCAGGGCCGTGACGAAGGCGAAGAAGGCGCCAGCGTCGACGCCCTGATGGATGACGCGCCAGGCGCCGTAGACGATGGCAGCCGAGATGGCGAGGCCGCCCAGCGTCTCCATGAGCGGGGCGGTGCGTGCGCCGAGCGTCGCGATCTTGTCGGCGCGCTGGCGCACGGCGTCGATCGTCTCGTCCATGCGCGCCTGCATGCGCTCTTCCATGCCGAAGGACTTGACGATGCGGACGCCCTGCACCGTCTCCTGCACCACCGCCACCATCGAGGACAGCGACAGGAACTCGCTCTGGGCGAGGCGGCGAACACGGCGGCGCAGACGGTTCACGCCGTAGACAGCGACCGGCATCACCGCGCCCGAGACGATGAACATCAGGGGGTCGGAGATCAGCATCACCGCGATCAGGCCGGCGACCGTGAGGAGATCGCGCCCGACCGTCGTGACGATGTTCTGGAGCACGTCGCGTGCCGCCTGCGCATTGTGGGTCACGCGGGTGACGAGATCGGCTGAGGCGTGCTGCTGGTAGAAGTCGACGCCCTGCCCCAGCAGATGGCGGAAGATGCGCTGCTGCTGGGCGGCGACGATGGCGTTGCCGATGCGCGCGAGGATGACGTTGGACAGATAGGCCGCGACGCCCTTGATCACGAACACCGAGAAGACCGTGATGCCGAACCAGACGGCAAGTCCGAAATCGCGGTTCTGGAACACGCCATTGATCAGGTCGCGCATGATCCAGGCGGACATCGCCGTGCAGCCGGCGACGATCGCCATGCAGATGAAGGCGACGACGTAGCGGCTGGCATAGGTGCGCAGGCTTTCGGAGACGAGGCGCTTCAGCGTCTCGCCCTTCTGCACGTCGACCTTGAGGATGCGGCTGAGGAGCCTCATTGCGGGGCGGCTCTCGAATGGGATTGCTGCGAGCGCGAATATCAGGTTTGCCGCGCAATACCAAGGTCGGGCCAGCGTCGCCAAGGCCAGTAGAGGCGGTACCCCGATGCCGTATAGCGCGATCGTGAAAGGGGATCGGCCCTCCGAGGGTGACGTGCCACGGCATGATGCCGAACCTTGCCGGCCAGCCAGCGACCTGCGACAAGCCGTTCCATGGCTCCTGTCGATATGACCGCCTCCGTCGAAACGCTCTTCGCCACCAAGCTCTACCGGGCCGGGCTCGGCGCGCCCCCGGCCTTCCTCGACGAGGTCGAACAGGCCTGCCGCTCGCTCGCCGTCGACGACGCGGCCGGCATTCGCTGGTGCGCGAAGAACGGCTATCCCGGCTATACCAGCTACGCCTCGCTGAACGACCTGCCCTGGCGGTTCCCGACCTTCAAGACTCTGGCGCGCCATCTCGACCGCCATGTCGCGGCCTTTGCAAAGGAACTCGCCCTCGACCTCGGCGGGCGCAAGCTGGTCCTCGATTCGCTCTGGGTGAACGTGCTGCCCGAAGGCGGCTCGCACGCCTCCCACATCCATCCGCACAGCGTCATATCCGGCACCTTCTACGTCGCCATGCCCAGGGGCGCCTCGGCCCTGAAGCTGGAAGACCCGCGCCTCGCCATGATGATGGCGCATCCGCCACGCCGCAAAGCCGCGCCGCGCGACCTGCAGGCCTTCGTCTCGGTCGGCCCCGAACCCGGCACGGTGCTGCTCTGGGAGAGCTTCGTGCGGCACGAGGTGCCGATGAACCAGAGCTCCGATGAGCGGATCAGCGTCAGCTTCAACTACCGCTGGGACTAGTTGGCGCGATTCGCCTGAGCGCCCGGCCGAGCGCCGACAGCGGACGCCTGCTCTGGATCACCGGTTGCACCGGCTCCCGGCAAGATCAGCGGCACGTTCGCCAGGGCAGTGCCGCGTTCAGTCCGCTTCCGGCGGCACGGGGCGAGGCCGGCCGTCCTCGTCGATGGCGACGAAAGCGAAGGTCGCCTCGGTCACCTTCTCCCGATTCACGGTGCGGAATCGCTGCGCCCAGGCCTCGACATGAATCTTCATGGAGGTGCGGCCGACATGGAAGACCTCCGTATAGACCTCCAGCACGTCGCCGACTCGCACGGGCCGGATGAAGGTCATCGCCTCGACCGCGATGGTAACCACGCGGCCCTGCGCCCGCTCGACCCCGGCAATGCCGCCGGCCTGGTCCATGCGCGCCATCACCCAGCCGCCGAAAATGTCGCCGTTGGCGTTGGTATCCGCCGGCATGGCGCTGATGCGCACCGTCAGGAGGCCGCGGGGCACGGCGTCGGTCGGCCTGATTGTCGTGGGCATGAGAATTTCCGGCGGCGGGTTGCCGGCCAAGTCATGCAGCAATCCCGTCGAGACGCAACATCGCCAACCGGGGCACGGGCCGGGACGCCCTTCATCCACATATCGGCGCCGGAAAGCCGCTTCAATGCTGGCTCTCCCGGACTTCGGGCGGTGCGGCGGACAGCCACCGGTCATCTCGTCCTTGCAATCCGTGGCCGAAGCGAGTATCTAGCATCGACGTTTCGGCCGTTCTTTATTGGCCCGGCGCCCGTTGTCCGGGCGTTCAGCTGACGAAAAATCTTCGAAAACGTGAGCCCGAACTACTCGTGCATGACGCGAGTGATTTGTCTTTGCTCGCTTGCGCGAAAGGAAATACCATGCAGACCGGAACCGTGAAGTGGTTCAATTCCCAGAAGGGCTTCGGCTTCATCCAGCCGGATGGTGGCGGAACCGACGTGTTCGTTCACATCAGCGCCGTTGAGCGCGCCGGCCTCTACGGCCTCAACGAGGGCCAGAAGGTTTCCTTCGAGGTCGTCGCCGACCGTCGTTCGGGCAAGTCCGCTGCGGACAACCTGAAGGCCGTCGACTGATCCAGCCGATCTGTTCCACGCTGCCGACCGCGGATGAACCGGCGGCGGGCGTGGAATTCGGTTTTTCTGCACAGAAGGGAAGTGTCGGCCCGGCCAACCTTCCCTTCCCGTCCAACCAATTGCGAGGAGACGACATGCAGGTTCTCGTCCGCGACAACAATGTCGATCAGGCGCTCCGCGTCCTGAAGAAGAAGATGCAGCGCGAAGGCATCTTCCGCGAGATGAAGCAGCGCAAGTCTTTCGAGAAGCCTTCCGAGCGCAAGAACCGCGAGAAGGCGGAGGCGATTCGCCGCGCCCGCAAGGCGGCGCGCAAGCAGGCCCAGCGCGACGGGCTGCTGCCCGCTCCCAAGCCGAAGGCCCGTCCGGAGCGCCGTCCGCGTCCGGGTGCCCCCGCTGGTGCGCCCTCCGCGGCAGGCGCCGGCGAGGCCACGACGCAGCGCTGACATCGCCGATTTTCGATCGGCAGACGAACGCAAAGGGCTCCGTTTCGGAGCCCTTTTTCGTTGCTGGCACCCGCCGGGTGCCCGAGCGTCGTCACGCTTCGACGACAAGAGAAAGCCGCCAGAGGCGGGAACTCAACGCGTCAGCACGCCGATGACATCGCGGCGCGTCAGGGCGATCTCGCGCGTCTCGCAGAGATTCTGCCCCGCCATGGTCGCCGCCTCCGGGCCACGCACGGAAAAGACGCTCTTCAGATCGAAGAGGCAGGACGGCGCTGCCGGCGCGCGGCCGGTATAGTGCATCTCCTCGCCCATCACCCAGGCGCCGAGCACGTCGCCCTGCTCGGGCCCGTCAGCCGGCGAGACGTGGAGCGCCACGACCGGCGCGCCGGTGCGGTTCACCGCCCGGAACAGCGTCACGCCCGCGCGCGCCTCGGGCAGCGGCGTGTCCGCATCGGAGTCGCTGAGGGCGATGTCCGGGTTCTCGCACAGGTCGAGATCGAATCGCGTGATCTCGCGGCCGCTGGCGAAGGTGGCGCGCAGGTCGAAGCGGCACTGGCCGGTCGCGCCCAGTCGCAGCAGCCCGCGCGCGCCGGGCGCCAGCGAGCCGCTGCCCAGCCGGTCGCCGCCCCAGGAGGTCGCATCGACCGGCGTCACCTGCAGCACCCAGAGCGGCTTCGAACCGTGATTGGCGATCATGGCCATGCCGGTGCGTACGGGCTGGGTCAGCCTGACCGCCGACGTGTCGAGGCGCGCAGGCGGGCGCGGAAATGCTCCCGCGGCCGACCAGAACCCGAAGGCGATCAGGAGGGCGGCGGCGAAACGGGAGGGCATGAGCGATCCGCAGGATGAGGGCTGGCAGCCTTCTCCTCGCAAGCGCGGGTGTCGACGCCATGTCAGATGGCGCCGCCCTTTGTTTCCGCGCGCTTCAGCGGAAGATGCGATCGCCCTGTTCGTCGACGATCTGCCGACCCTTGGCGAGCGAGAACTGCACCGCATCCTCCATCGAGGCATGCCGGTCGGCGCGGATGAAGCGGTGCTCCTTCATCTCCCCGTCGATCTCCTTGGTCACAGTCCCGGCGGTCTGGAACTGGCCTTCGTTGCGAAACGGCGCGGCGGTGATCGTGAAGCCCTTGTGCGCGATGGAGGCGGCCGGTGCCGGCTCCGTCTCGGCGGCCGGCTTGCCCCAGCCAAACAGGGATTTCAGGAACGACATGGCGGCACCGCTGATCAGGTTTGAGGCCGGGAACCTAGCGCGTCCGGCCGGTGCCGGAAATCCCTCGCCCCAGGTTTCATCCGGGCGCACGCATGAGCCGCTTCTGGAGCGTCCGCAGCTCCTGAACTTCCTCGAAGGCGACGGCGAAGCCTTCGGCGAAATGGCGGCGCACCCGGCCGATAACCGAACCGACGGCCACAGCCATCCCGATCGGCGGCATGACGTCGGCGGATACCGCCGCGCCGGAAATCGACAGGTCCATGACGAGGCAGGTATAGGTTTCGCCGTTCGCCAGGGTCAGAATCGAGAAGGGCCGGCGCGGCACGATCCGCTGGTGGCCGCGGACATCGGGCGTGTCGTGGTTGCGATGGTCCTCGATCCAGGCGAGCTTCGCTGCGATCTTGTCGCGCAGGATGTCGTTGCCTTCGATGCTCATCACGAAGCCGCGCTCGAACGTGCGGATGATCTTGCCGTCGATCGTGCCGAACTCGCCGAAATAGGCGATGACGCGCTCGCCCACCGGCCCGAGCACCGGCGCGAGCAGGAGAAGCGCGCGCGTCGACATGTCGGCGGCGCGGCAGGCATATTCGCGCCGGTTGCCCTGGCTGTCGCGGCGCGACGCCAGCATGTAGCGGCCACCCATGTTCAGGATGACGCGCATCGTATCGCGGCGGTCGATGACCACCGCATCGGCCTGACGTTCGAGAGAAGCGATTGCGGACAGCATGGGGGGAGATGCCGAGTGACAATTTAACGGGATTGCCGGCATTCAGATCTAATTCGCAGCTCTTTTATCGGAACTAACGGCATTACTAAATTTTTAACTGTTCAGTTCATGGCGGTTCATAGGTCGTTCATCCCGTCCGGCCCAGATTACCGTCGAAGAGGAACCGGAAGCGGAACCTCTTGCTGGCGGCGTCGTTCCCGATCCGGTCGGAGCGTCGCGCGCGACAGGAGTTCGATGATGAGTTGGAGACCGCCGAAAGGCTTGATTCTCGCGGGGGCGCTGGTGGCCGGGCTGCTCGCGCCGGCCGCTGCCATGGCGCAGAGCGCCTACACGACCGATGACGTCAACATGCGCTCCGGCCCCGGCACGCAATATCCGCGTGTCGCCACGCTGGCCGAGGGCACTGGCGTCGATGTCGAGGATTGCGACGGCGCCTGGTGCCGCGTGGTCTATCGCGGCCTCGAGGGCTACGTCTCGCAGTCCTACCTCGATGGCGTTTCGGGGCGCCCGGCGGTCGTCGTGCCGCCGCCGGTCTATGTCGAGCCGCCCTATGTCTATCCGCCCTACCGTCCGGGCTGGCGCCCGCCTTACCGGCCGCCGCATCCCGGCTGGAGGCCGCCGCCCCGTCCGCCGGGCTGGGTGGGCCCCGGCCCGCGTCCGCCGATCGTCCGCCCGCCGCCGATCCGCCCGCCGGGTGGCCCCGGCTGGGTGCGTCCGCCGGATGGTGGTCGCCCGCCGATCACCCGTCCGCCCGGCGGTGGAAGGCCCGACTGGGGACGCCCGCCGACTGGCGGCCCGCCGCCCATCACGCGTCCGCCCGGTGGCGGCGGTCCGGGTTGGGTTCGCCCGCCGAGCGGCGGTCCGCCGCCCATCACCCGTCCGCCCGGTGGCGGCGGCAGGCCCGACTTCAACCGGCCGGGTCCCCGTCCCGGCGGTGGGCGCCCGGGTGACAATCGCCAGGGCGGCTGAGACAGTCTGACTTGGCCGAGAATCTGGCGGCGGGCTTCGGCCCGCCGCTTTGCGTTTCACTTCTCCTGCAGCGCCAGCCGGGCGCCGAGCGCCACGAAGGCGGCCGCGAAGGTCCGCCGCATCCAGGCCATCACCGACGGGCGCGAAATGATCCTGTCGCGCATGGCCGCGGCGAACAGGCCATAGACCGCGAAGACCGCGAAGGTCATGGCCATGAACACGCCCGACAGCTCCAGCATGCGCGCCATCGGGGCAGCCTCGTTCGCCGCGATGAACTGCGGCAGGAAGGCCACGAAGAAGATGGAGAGCTTCGGGTTCAGAACGTTGACGGCGATGCCGTCGACGATAACCCGCCATGACGAGCGCCGGTCCTCGCCGGTCTCGACCTTGAGCGCGCCGTCCTCGCGCAGCGTTTGCCACGCCATCCAGAGCAGATAGGCGACGCCGGCATATTTCACGAGATTGTAGGCAACCGCGCTCGTGTGCAGCAGCGCCGCCAGTCCCATCATGGCCGCGACCAGATGCGGCACGATGCCGAGCGTGCATGCGAAGGCGGCAAGCACGCTCGCCCGGCCGCCGCGCGAGAGGCCCGCTGCCAGCGTGTAGATGACGCCCGTGCCGGGCGAAGCCACGATGATCAGGGTGGTCAGCAGAAATTCCGGGGACATGGGCGCGCCTTCCGATGACGGGCGCCCAGAAGGACCCGCCCTGCCCGCTTTGGCAAGGCGGGCTCGCCTTCATCCAGAACATAATAGTTAGGCATTGACCTAACTATTATGGCCCGCTATATCACCGCCATGGCCCACGCCCAGACCGCCCTCGACGGAACCTTCCGAGCCCTCGCCGACCCGACGCGCCGCGCCGTGGTCGAGGCACTGGGGCGAGGTCCCGCCTCGGTCAGCGATCTGGCGAGGCCCTTCGCCATTGCGATGCCGAGCTTCCTCCAGCACCTGAAGGTCCTGGAGGAGAGCGGCCTCGTCGCGAGCGAGAAGGTCGGCCGGGTGCGCACCTGCACCCTGCGGACGGAACCGCTGGCCGCGGCCAATCACTGGCTGGAGGCACAGCGCCGGTTCTGGGAGCAGCGGCTCGACCAGCTCGACGCGTTTCTCATGCAGATGAAGTCCGACGAGGAACAATCATGACCATCCCCCACACCGTCTTCGATCCCACGCTCGATCTCGAACTGAGGCGGGAGGTGGACGTCTCCCCCCAGCTCGTCTGGCGCGCCTGGACCGAGCCGGAGCTCCTGATGAAGTGGTTCACGCCGGCTCCGTGGCGGACCACCGCCTGCGAGCTCGACCTGCGCCCCGGCGGCAAGTTCCGCACGGTGATGGAAGGCCCGGCCGGCGAGAAGCACGACAATACCGGCTGCGTCCTCGCCGTCGTGCCGCAGCAATTGCTGGTCTTCACGGATGCACTCGGCCCGGGCTACCGGCCAACTGGCAGCGCCTTCATGACCGGCTCGGTGTCGATCGCCCCGTCCGGCAAGGGCACGCTCTACATCGCCCGTGCCCTGCACAAGGACACCGAAGTGAAGAAGCAGCACGAGGACATGGGCTTTCACCAGGGCTGGGCGACCGCGCTGGACCAGCTCGTGGCGCTGGCGAAGACCCTCTGAGCAGCATCGCGCCAGGACAAGAGAAAGGGCGGGCCGCGACCTGCCCTTTTCCCGTGCAGCTATCGCCGGCCAGCGGCCGTCGATGCCGCCCCCTACTGATTGATCTCCGGCTCGACCAAGCGGGCGAGGTTGCGCAGGCATTCCTGCCAGCCGAGATAGCAGGCCTCGACCGGAATGAGGTCGGGAATGCCCTCCTGCACGATGCTGATCTCGGTGCCGCAGGAGACCTTTTTCAGCTCCACCGTCACCCGGATCTCGCCGGGCAGGTTCGGATCGTCGAAGCGGTCCGTGTAGCGAAGCAGCTTGGCCGGCACGAGCTCCAGATATTCGCCTCCGAACGAATGGCTGTGGCCCGTGGTGAAGTTGCGGAACGAAGCCCTGTGCTTGCCGCCGACCTTCGCATCGAGTTCATGCACCGTGCAGGTGAAGCCGTTGGGCGGCAACCATTTGGCGAGGGCATCGGCCTCGATGAAGGCGCGATAGACCTTGTCGGGCTTGGTGACGAGGACGCGGTGCAGGCGGACGGTGCCGGGCATGATTGTCTCCAGAGCAGGGCCGAAGGATCGGGACAGGCCATTCCGCCAGCTCCGGCGCATTGCCGCGCCGGCGTGATCCACGGGTCACTTCAGGGGAGGGATGGGTCTGAAATGGGGCCGGAGACAAATCTGGCTGACCGCTGTTGCCCATGTCTGGCAGCAGCGGCGCGTCAGCATGCCGTTCGCGGCTCCCGCGCCGCAAAAAGAAAACGGCGGGCCGAAGCCCGCCGCACTCAATTCCGAAAACCCGAGAGGATCCTCAATTATCCAGGAAGCTCCTGAGCTTCCGCGACCTTGACGGATGCTTCAGCTTCCGGAGCGCCTTCGCCTCGATCTGACGGATACGCTCGCGGGTCACCGAGAACTGCTGGCCGACTTCCTCCAGCGTGTGGTCGGTGTTCATGCCGATGCCGAAGCGCATGCGCAGCACGCGCTCCTCGCGCGGGGTGAGCGAGGCCAGCACGCGCGTCGTGGTCTCGCGCAGGTTCGACTGGATCGCCGCGTCGATCGGCAGGATCGCGTTCTTGTCCTCGATGAAATCGCCGAGATGGCTGTCTTCCTCGTCGCCGATCGGCGTTTCGAGCGAGATCGGCTCCTTGGCGATCTTGAGGACCTTGCGCACCTTCTCCAGCGGCATGCCGAGCTTCTCGGCGAGTTCCTCCGGGGTCGGCTCGCGGCCGATCTCGTGGAGCATCTGCCGGCTCGTGCGGACGATCTTGTTGATCGTCTCGATCATGTGCACGGGGATGCGGATGGTGCGCGCCTGGTCCGCGATGGACCGGGTGATCGCCTGCCGGATCCACCACGTCGCATAGGTCGAGAACTTGTAGCCGCGGCGGTACTCGAACTTGTCGACCGCCTTCATCAGGCCGATATTCCCCTCCTGGATGAGGTCGAGGAACTGCAGGCCGCGGTTCGTGTACTTCTTGGCGATGGAGATGACGAGGCGCAGGTTGGCCTCGACCATTTCCTTCTTCGCCTGCCGGGCCTCGCGCTCGCCCTTCTGCACCATCTGGACGATCTTGCGGAACTCGCCGATCTCCAGCGCGGTTTCGGTCGCCAGCGCCTGAATCTCGGCGCGGATTTCCTTCACCGTGTCCTTTTCCTCGGCGACGAAGCTCTTCCAGCCGCGCGCGCCGAGAGAGGCCACGCGCCGGATCCAGTTCGGATCAAGCTCGGAGCCCTGGTATTCCTTCAGGAACGACATGCGGTCGACGCCATAGCTCTCGGCGAGGCGAAGCAGGCGCCCCTCGTAGCCGACGAGGCGCTTGTTGATGTCGTAGAGCTGCTCGACCAGCGCCTCGATGCGCGCGGTGTTCAGGGACAGCGACTTGACGTGCTGGACGAGGTCCTCGCGCAGCTTCTTGGCCCGCCGCTCCTGGCTCGGCGACAGCTTGGTGTCGTTCAGCCGGTTCTCGACGTTCTGGTCCTGAAGGCGGCGCAGCTTCTTGTATTCGTCGGCGATGGTGTCGAAGATTTCGAGCACCTTCGGCTTCAGCTCGGCCTCCATGGCGGCGAGCGACACGGCGTTCTCCATGTCGTCCTCGTCCATGTCGCCCTCGGCGCCGGGCGGCAGGCCTTCGCCTTCGCCCTCCGGGGCGATGGGGGCCTCACCCTCGGTCACCATCGGCGCGTTCTTGGCGTCGGGGCCGGCATAGGTGGCCTCGAGGTCGATGATGTCGCGGAGGTAGATCTTTCCCTCGTTGAGCTCGTCGCGCCAGATGATGATGGCCTGGAAGGTCAGCGGGCTCTCGCAAAGGCCCGCGATCATGGCCTCGCGGCCGGCCTCGATGCGCTTGGCGATGGCAATCTCGCCTTCGCGCGACAGCAGCTCGACCGAGCCCATCTCGCGCAGATACATACGCACGGGGTCGTCGGTGCGGTCGAGCGGCTCGGAGGCGCGCTCGGACTTGACGACGGCGCGGGGCGTGGCCTCCTGCAGCTCGTTGTCCGGCTCCTCGGCCTCGGCGCTGCCCTCTTCCTCGCCGTCCTCGGCAGCGTCGTCATTGTCGACGACGTTGATGCCCATCTCGGACAGCATCGAGTTCATGTCCTCGATCTGGTCGGAGGTGAACGAGGCCGCGGGCATCACCGAGTTGATCTCGTCGATGGTCACATAGCCGCGCTTCTTGGCGCGCTTGATCATCGCCCGAACGCCGGCATCGGAGAGGTCCAGGAGCGGGCCGTCCGGGCCTTCCGTCTCCTGATCCGCGCCTTCCGGTTTCTCGGTTGCCTTGGTTGCCATCTAGACCGTCCATCGCTCGCAACGGGCAAAACCCGCTGCCTCACGCGCCGGGAGCGGGTTCAAGGCCCGCCTCAACGCCAAAAAAGGGGCTGCGCCCGACCGCTGGCGCGCCCCTGTCACACCTGACTTTTATCCCCTAAGGCCCGCGTCCTTAAGACCTTATGAACCATGAGCTTGCGCCTCGTCTCCGCTGCGCGGCCATGACCCCCTGATACATCCACCCGCCTGCAATTCACATTCGGTTCCGCTCACCCCTTGCGCGAACCCCGCCCGGAAGCCGCCCCGAAGCCTTCGATCAGGGCTTCGGTACCGACAAGCTCCGCCTCGCGCCGCTTGGCGTCGAGAAGCCAGTGCTCATTTGCTTCGGTCGGGTCCTCGCCGAAGGCGCGTTCGGCATCCCGGATTTCCTTAATTAGCGCTTGCTTCTTGCGATGCAAGGCCATGAGCTGCCCGAATGTCA
>Ga0209794_1001654_pt1 | contig 15346 bp, 11 predicted proteins | sample EBPBio232013_DNA_FD_185869 | JGI IMG/M metagenome (GOLD analysis project Ga0209794, IMG submission 185869) | Wastewater treatment Type I Accumulibacter community from EBPR Bioreactor in Madison, WI, USA - Reactor 1_5/23/2013_ DNA (SPAdes)... | ecosystem: Engineered > Bioreactor > EBPR >... | reverse complement strand
GCCGCCGACCGCGACCACGCCGCGATCCATCGGCGCCTTGTGGCGCAGCAGTTCGAGGTCGTAATTGAGCAGCGTGTTCGGCGACAGCACCCAGGTGAAGGACGGGGCAACCAGATAGCGATCGCTGTCGATGTGATCGCGGAAACTGCCCTTGTCCTCGACCGCGACGTTCAGGCGGTAGGCCAGTTGATCGGCCAGCGGCCCAGTGGCGTCGAAGGACAGGCGGTAGCTGTCGTAGCTGCCGGCATAGAACTCCAGCGACCTGCCCGCCTTGAACTGCGGTTTCTTGGTCACCACATTGAGAATACCGCCCGGCTCGCTGGCGCCGTAGAGCGCCGCCGACGGCCCCTTGAGGACTTCGATGCGGTCGACGTTGGCCATGTCGCGCGGGGCGTTGTAGCCGCGGTTGCCGGCAAAGCCGTTGCGCAGGAAGTTGGGCCCGGTGTTCTCGTTGCCAGCGAAGCCACGGATCGCGAAATTGTCCCAGAGACCGCCGAAGCTGTTCTGGCGGGTGACACCGCTGACGTAGTCGTAGGCTTCCTCAAGCCGGACAGCGCCGATGTCGTCGATCAACTGCCGGGGAATCACCCGCACCGACTGCGGCAATTCGCGCAGCGGCGTTTCCGAACGGGCGACGCCGCTCTCCTCGTGATAATAGGTCTGCCCCTCTGTACGACCGACGACGCTGATTTCCGAAAGCTGACGCTCGACCTCCTGGGCCCAGGCAACGGGTCCGAAACCGACCAGCAACAGCGCCGCGACAGCGGGCTTGAAAACGAATTGGGCTTGCATGTGTATCTCTGAACGCAAAAAAACGTAATGTTATAACATCGCAAATGCGATTGCATAGCGTTCACATTACAGCATTCCCGGACAGATTTTCCAGAAGCCCCATGCTTGAGAAAACAACTTACTGAGGGGAAAAGCGCGTGAGCTGATCCTTTCGCCGCGCGCCACGATCTGGATCAGCGTCGCCAGCATCTGGGAAATCGCCATCAAGCACAGCCTCGGACGGGGCGACATGCCGGTATCGGGCGACGATGCCGTCCGCCATTTTCGCGCTGCGGGTTACCAGTTCCTGGCCATCGAGGCAGAACACGCCGCCGCCATCGAAACGCTGCCCAAGCACCTCCAAGACCCCTTCGACCGCTTGCTGATCGCCCAGGCCCTGGTCGAACCCATGGGATTGCTGACGCACGACCAGACCGTGGCCCACTACAGCGATGCCGTTGTTTTGGTTTAGCGGGAAAAGCTGTTCATGAGGGTCTGCGAACTGGCCCGCCTCGCTCGCTGCGATAGATACTGATCCGCTCGTCCAGAGGGGTTTCGGATGTTTTGGTAAGAGGCTGGAGTTCGGTCTGAACGGACCTTGGAACTTCGATCAGCATTGGCAGCCACCGGCCAGGAGCAGTCACTGTTCAGATTGCCCGAAAGTAGCCGTACAATGCCATCAGCACATTATGGTGTTTGCAAGGTTTGACGGAATATTTAGTACTGGATGCAAACAAACAGCATCCGAAAATCCAATTAAAACCATAGGACTGCACCAGTGGAAGCAGAAAAGTTATCTGTCACGAGTCCGAGAAGCCCTGCAAAATTGACGCCCACTTTACGGTAACAATCTCCCGGCAGAGCAGGGGGAGTTCCCTTGGTAGTTGAATTTCTGGAAATGGCCATGAAAGTACAGTTTAAATTTCAAATACTAGGGCAAATAAGACTAGATCCAGCCGGGGTTTTTCCTATCGTTCATCAGGGGCGACGATTTGAATTTATACTCGATGGAGATCGCATGTTAAACCATGTGCGAGTAACCGCATCAATTGAAACACCTGACATGCCAAGAGCAATCGGAAGCAATAAGGAGATCAAGCGATACGTGCTAGAAGACCCACTGTTAAAAGACATTAAAAATCAGATACGTAAGCTTGAAGCTCTGCTCTCTGTATGGGGCAATATAAGATCCATTAATACTGAAGATTTTGAGATAAATTGGATACCAGAAAATAACACCGAACGACATCCTCTCAACCTTACCACATTCCAATGTAAAAGATATAAGCATGCTCCTTATGAATTAGAATACATGCCTTACGACTTAATTGCCCGCTCTGTCTTGGCAATTGAGAATGGAAAAAACATATCTACAATTAGCGGTTTCTTCCGTAAAGGTAATTGGGATTTCGAAAACGAAGACTACATAGATGCTATCTACGATTACTACCTGATTTTCGAAACTCTTTTCGCCAATGGCAAATTCAGAGGTGCAGAAGTAAAAAGGGAATTCAGCGGCTCCATGGAATTTCGTTTACTCTTCGAGCGGGCGTTTTCAGAACCGATTGAAAATTGGCTGGGTGATAAGTTTCACAATGAGTTTTTGTCCCACTCAATTTATTCAAAAAAGGAATTTTCAGGCTATATTGATCATTTTGTAAATACGCGAGGAAAGCTGCATCATCACAGCCTAGGTAATCCGAATGCGTGGGACCCCAATCAACCTGGGATTTATGGGTTAGATGCTGCTGTAATGGGGCATCTGGCTTACGCTGTCATTTTTGAAAGTACGTTTTTATTTCTTGATGATCCAGAAATAGTTTTAAAATACAAACAACAAGAGAGAAATTTCGTTGAAACTCCCATCTATTAAATACCGAACAAAATACTCGCTGCGTTCGCAATTTCCTGTGAGTTAGGCGTTCCTGAACGTCGGCTTCCTACAATGGACAACTACCGCTTCGGGTCGAGGGCTGTCCTACAGCCAGCAATCGGGTGGCATCAGGCAGAAGCCGGCCAGAAGCGGTCGTTGCTCTTGCATACTATTAGCAGACAATCGATTTCTAACAGGTATGCTATAGACGTTTTTACTGGGCCTGTCTTCGATAAATTCCTTTTGCCCCTTCTCGAAATCTTGGCCGAGGTCGGCGACAATCCCACTTCCAGCCTGATTTCCTGATTGCCTCTTACACTACGTCCGGTGACATGATTCGTGAATTGGTCAGAAAGAAGAGTTCAAATGGTATCTGTATATCTCGATAGTCAGGACTTTTCGCGTTTCTCAAAAAGGCACAAGGATTACGCGAAGTTCGCTTCACTCAAGGCAGAACTTTTGGCGCTGAAGCAGAATGGGCATGTGACATTTGTCTTCAGCGATATCCATATTTATGAGGTATTTCCTAAGAACCACACTGCGAACGAGGAAGGGCTAGACCGCATTCGCACCATAGCGGAGTTATGCGGGAAGCAAAGCATGCCCTCATTTGTTTCATTGATTGAGCATGAAGTTCATGCTGCCTTGAGTAAAATAACGGGCAGAGCCCCTCCCGCCCTCTCTCATAATTGGTTTCCCGATCTTGGCATAGCCAATGAACCGCTAGAGAGGGAAAATATACGCCGAAATAGAAAAGAACGGCGCTTCTTGGAGAGGCAGGTGCGAAAAAGGAACAGCCCATTCATGGTAGAGGCCAGAAATAAATACCCCTTCATCAAAGACTCTAGTCTATTTTATAGATACTACGTCCACGAAGCAGAATGGTCTGATGTTGTCAAAATGATTGAAAACGGCATGCAGGACATTAAGTCTTTCGTCTCGTGGATAGCTAACTCGAATAAGACTAATTTTAATCTTCCGGATATCCTACGTGGCGGCTACGCAGGCTACGTCGACGCAGTGCAAACTATCCGTGAAGAAGTGGCGAAGCGTGTCAGCGCTCTTGAGTCTATGGATCAGAGAGATAAGCTTGCGAAAGAAATCGGAAGTGCTATTGAAAAATCCCTTGTGGAGTTGCGGTCCTCCATTCCTCGCAAATTGATCGACGATCTCAAGGATTACCCTTGTCCCGTAGTCGTGGATGAGTCTATGCCTTCATTTGATGCGCTTCTGCGCTATTTGGCCGAACTCATTAGACGATCATCCCAGCTGTCGACTCCGCGCAAGCCCATTGGTAGTGACCTTGCTGACGCATTGCATGTTTGCTATCTGCCGCGAGTGGATATCTTTCGTACGGATGTGACTGCCGCTGATGTAGTAGCACGCGTTTATCCAGAACGGAAGGGGGACATCCTTGGAGATATTTTTAAGCTCCCCGCGCTAATTATGGAGAAAACCAAAGCTTCGATTGACTAGCTTCAATCCAACTTCATGTATACCAATGTCGTTGCGGTGTCATTCGAAAAGGCATAAGAATGTCTGCTTTGGGTCGATAGTTGCCGTGTGGCCTGCTCAAACGGCAGACCGGTCCGTTCGATCTCCTGCCGGAAAACACCAAAAACCAGCCGCAGTTTCCTGACACCCGCCCCTTAAGCGGCGCGCAGCATCAACCGCAAAACTCTCGGAATCGCCCATGAAGTTCACCCACCGCACCCGCTACTGGCTGGCACTGGCTGCTTGTTGCCTCGCCTTCTCGACCGCCCGAGCGGACGCGGAGCCATTTCAGGGCAGTTGCCGGCTGGGAGATGCTCGCCAGGGCAGCAGCGTCGAAATGCGCCAGGACCCCGAGAGCCGCGTGCTCACCCTGGTCGTCGACGGTCAGCCCCTACCCGCCTTCGGCGATCTAGACGCCGCCGACTACGAAGTCGGCGAAATCGTAGTCAGCCACTGCAGCAAAGACCTGTTTGTCTTCGTCTTCAACCACGGCTCGCCCTACCTGAAGGGGTTTGTTTATCGCAAATGCGGGTCGCGCCTGAGCCGCATCGATTTCGCCGAAAAGCTTCCGCCGGTTGCCGTGAGCCGCTGCCCGGAAGCGCTCTTCGCGGTTTTCCCGGACACCGAGACGGAGGCTTTCAAGATCGTCGATGCCCGCCATACCCGCCGCGTTGCCCGGATCAACCGGGCACGGTTATGGTCATTGCCGGATAGCCGGCAGCCCTGACCCGGCGCGGGCGATCGCTCGGCGAGGAGAAATCCTCGCTCCTGGCTCAATCCCAAGCCAACGCCCCACCCGTCTGGTATTCCGTGACTCTCGTCTCGAAGAAGTTCTTTTCCTTCCTCAGGTTGGCCTGTTCATCGAGCCAGGGCAGGACGTTGTCGGCACCGGGGAACGGTTCCTCGACACCGACCTGCCGCGCCCGCCGGTTGGCGATGAAGCGGAATTGCTGGACGTGCAGCTCGGCGTTGTAGCCGAGGATGGGGTCGCGCAGGATGTAGCTGGCGTAGGCGCGTTCGGCGGCTTCGGCTTCATCCCATAGCTCGCGCAGCGCCTGCGGGTCGAGTTCCAGGCCCTCTTCCTTCAACAGTTCGCGCACGACGCGGATGCCGAAGGCGCAGTGCAGCACCTCGTCGCGCATGATGTATTGCAGTTGCTCGGCGGCGCCCTTCATCAGGCCGCGCCGTTGTAGCGCGAAGATGGGCGTGAAGCCGTTGTAGAACCAGCAGCCTTCGAAGATCACCGCGAAGAAGAAGTAGGAGAGCGCGAATTCGTGCAGGTTGGCGCGGTCGGTGAGGTCGAAGTCTGAACGCAGCACCTTTTCCAGCCGACGGTTGGCGAGCGCGATCTTGCCGTGGATCTGCGGCACGACGCGGTAGCGGTTGTAGATTTCCTGCTGGTCGAGGCCGATGCTTTCGATGCAGTGCTGGTAGGTCCAGGTGTGCAGCGCTTCTTCATAGACCTGGCGGGCCTGGTAGATCTGCAGTTCGGGCGCGCTCATCTTCTCCATCACCGCCAGGCCGATGTTGCGCATGGCGAGGATGTCGGAGGTGGTCAGGTAGGCGAGCACGTTCTCGAAAACGTGGCGCTCGGCCGGGCTGAGCTTGTGGTGGTAGTCGTGCACGTCCTGCGCCATGCTGATTTCGAGCGGCGTCCAGTGGTTGCGGTTGGCCTTGAGGAAGAACTCCCAGGCCCACGGATACTTGAACGGCGCCAGCTGGTTGATGTCGGCCTTGCCATTGACGATGCGCTTGTCGGCGGCGTTGATCGGTGCCAGTGACGGCGTGGCGGGCAGCACCGGGGGCTCACTCGTGGACTGCGCAGCCGGCGCGGGGCTTTCCCAGTCATCGAAACGGTAGGCGGCATTCATGGCAATCTCCTGGTTTTACGGGTTCAGCGCGCGCATGCTCTCGCGCAGTTCTTCGAGCCCTTTGAGGAATCCGGGCCCCGGGTGGGTGAAGTAATCGCCACTGAGCGGCTGGATGGGCACGCCGGGCTCGGCGATGGCCGGGTTGCAGCTTTCCGAGCGGCGGTCCTGCAGGGCGAACAGCAGGTCCGGCCGGCGCTCGCGAATCCAGGCAGCGACGTCGCCAGCGGGCTGGCCGGGGCGGAAATTGCGGATGTTGTCGTGATCGGCGACGACCTCGAAACCGGCGGCGGTAAACAGTTCGAACAGCGTCGTGCCGCGCCCGAAGGAATACGGCGCATTGCTGCAGGCGGAGAGGATCAGCACGCGGCGCTGGCGCGCATCGACCTGGGCGGCAGCGCGCCAGTCGGCGGCGAAACGGTCGACCCGTTGCTCAATGTCGACCACCCCGGTCGCCCGACCGACCTCGCGCAGCATCTGCTCGACCCCGGCCATGCCCTTGAAACCGCCGACGCGCAGCGACACCGCCCCCGGTGGCGTGACCAGCGCGGCCGTTTCCGCCGGCGTCCATTCGGAAAAGATGAGGACATCGGGTTCGAGATCGGCGATGGCGGCTGCGTCAGGGTCGATGACCCCGCCGGTGTGATCGACCGGCAGCGGATCGTAACGGCTGACGCCGACGACGCAGGGGCCGCGCCCCAGCCATTCGAGCGCGCGGGTGATGTAGGGCGACTGGCTGACGATGCGCGGGCAGTCGGCCGCCTGAGCCAGGCCGGCGCACAGGAGCAGCGGCAGGATGAAGACGCGGGAGAGTTTCATGGTGAGGCTTCCTGAATCAGGGACGGACCTGGCGGAAACGCTGGCCGCGATTCCAGTCCACATAGAAGATGCCGCCGGTCGGCGCGGTGAAGCTGAACAGGCGTTCGCCGTTCATCGACACGGCGCTCTCGCCGGTGGAGAAATCGAGTTCGGGTTCCTTGCCGCCGCGATTGACGATCAGCATCGGCAAGCCGGTTTCGGCCGTGCGTTTTTCCCAGACGTCGCCCGGCCCCATGCCCTCGACCGGCGGCCAGTTGGCCGGCGACAGCAGGATCTGCGCACCCTGCCCGGCCAGTTGCGCGGCGGTATCGGGGCGCCAGGCGTCGGCGCAGACCAGGCTGCCGACGGCGATGCCATCGACCGTCAGCGGCCGGCTGGCGCCGCCGGCCAGCGACCAGGCTTCGGCCCGGCCGACCGGGCGCTGCTTGCGCCAGGTGCCGAGGATGCTGCCGGCGCGATCGATCGCGGCGACGCTGTTGTACAACTTGCCGCTGCCCGGCTCGCGCTCGGCCAGGCCGACGAACAGGGCGATACCGTTGTCGCGGGCAATCGCCGCCAGGGTATGCACCCAGGCGTCGGGGAAGGGATGAATCCAGTCGGTACTGATGCGCTTCACAAAGTTGTAGCCGGTTTCGGCCAGTTCCGGCGTCACCACCCAATCGGCACCATGGCGCGCCGCTTCGCCGATGGCGGCTTCGATGCGGGCGCGGTTGCCGGCGATGTCGCCGGGCACCGGGTCGAGGTGAAGCAAGGCGATGCGCAGGTCACCGTCGGCCTTGGCCGGGCCGCCGGCAGCATCGGGGAAACGTTTGGCGCCGGGAAGGAAATAGCCGTTCTGCTTGCCCAGCGCCTCGACCACCGCCGCGTAGCTCGCCTTGCCGATCAGCTCGCCGATGCGGCTGTGGCCACCGGTGTAGGTGGCACGCGGCGCGGCGGTGCCGGAAACGACGATGATGCTGTCGGTACCGGTTCCGGTGGCCTGCACGGTCGGGGTGTAGGTGCTGGCCACCTTGAGGTCTTCGAGGGCCGCCGTCTTGCCTTCGGTGACGGTGATCAGCGCCCGGGCCAGCGCCGCGTCGCTGAGTTCGATGTTGCTCAGCACCAGGATGTTGATCGTGCCCGTCGGCTTGCCGTCCTTGTCCAGGCCCTCAACGTGGGTGCCGCTATCGACGCCGGTGCGGATCGCGTTGGTACGCGCGCCGGCGGTGGCCAGCACGGTCACCGTCAGCGGCCCGTGGCTGCGCGTGACGACCGCCAGGTTGTCCATGTCGGCGGCCGTCGCCATGTGCGCCACTGCGGCATCGGCAACCCCCAGACGCGCCGCCGCAGCCAGGCGTTGCCGTTCGGTGTAGGGCTTGGCGTCGGTACCCAGCTGGCGCCAGAGCAGCGGGTGCGCGGCGTGGTTGATCGCTGCCCGTGCGTCCACCATGCCGTCGCTGGTCGACAGCGTCCGGCGGGCTTCCGGGAAGCGGACAACCAGCGTCTTCTCCCAGTAGCCGTCGCGCTCGCCCTGTACGATCTCGGCGCTGGCCGCGACCTCGGGCGGCAGGACCGGGGCGCCGGCAAACGCCGGCAGCGCCAGCAACAGGCAGGCCAGGTGGACGAAGTGGCGGAATGGACTCGGTTTCATCAGCGGGTTCCGGTTGCAAAAAAAGGCAGAAGCTTAACCCGGCGCGCCGGGGTCGCCGTCACTGGCAGGCCTCGCAAGTCGGATCATCGATGGCGCAGAACTTCGGCGCCTCTTCCTGCACCACGGCATCGTCGCGCCCGCCGGCTTTTTCCGCCTGGCTGGCGCCCAGCGTGCGCAGGTAGTAGGTGGTCTTCAGGCCGCGCTTCCACGCCAGTTTGTAGATTTCGTCGAGTTTCTTGCCGGAAGGCAGCGCCAGGTAGAGGTTGAGCGATTGCGCCTGGTCGATCCATTTCTGGCGGCGGGCTGCGGCTTCGATCAGCCAGACCGGGTCGATCTCGAAGGCGGTGGCGTAGCGGGCTTTGAGCTCGTCGGGCACGCGGTCGATGCGTGCGAGCGAGCCGTCGAAGTACTTGAGGTCGGCAACCATCACTTCGTCCCACAGGTCGAGCGCCTTGAGGTCGCGCACCAGCGCTTCATTGACCACGGTGAATTCGCCGGACAGGTTGGATTTGACGTAGAGGTTCTGGTAGGCCGGCTCGATGCTGGCCGAGACGCCGACGATGTTGGAGATGGTCGCGGTCGGCGCGATGGCGACGCAGTTGGAGTTGCGCATGCCGTGGCGGGCGATGCGTTGTTTCAGCGCGTCCCAGTCCAGCCGACTGTCGCGATTGAGTTCGACCGCTTCGCCGCGCCCGGCTTCGAGCAGGGCGATGCTCTCGTGCGGCAGGATGCCGCGATCCCACAGGCTGCCGGTGAAGCTGGAGTAGCGGCCGCGCTCCTTCGCCAGTTCGGTCGACGCCCAGTAGGCCTGGTAGCAGACGGCTTCCATGCTGCGGTCGGCGAATTCGACGGCTTCCTGCGAGGCGTAGGCAATGCCGAGCTGGTACAGGCAATCGGCAAAACCCATGATGCCCATGCCGACCGGGCGGTGGCGCAGGTTGGCGTTGCGCGCCTTGGGCGTGGCGTAGAAGTTGATGTCGACGACGTTGTCGAGCATGCGCATGGCCGTGCTCACGGTGCGGGCGAGCTTTTCCTGGTCGAGCTGGCCGTCCTTCAGGTGGGCGAGCAGATTGACCGAGCCGAGGTTGCACACCGCGGTTTCGGAATCCGAGGTGTTCAGCGTGATTTCAGTACAGAGATTCGACGAATGTACGACGCCGACGTGCTGCTGCGGCGAGCGCAGGTTGCAGGCGTCCTTGAAGGTGATCCACGGGTGCCCGGTCTCGAACAGCATGGTCAGCATCTTGCGCCACAGTTGCACGGCCGGCACCTTCTTGTGCAGCTTCAACTGGCCGGCGGCGGCCTTCGCTTCGTAGGCTTCATACGCTTCGACGAAGGCGCGGCCGGATTTTTCGTGCAGGTCGGGCACGTCGACCGGCGAGAACAGCGTCCACTCGGCGCCAGCGATCACGCGCTGCATGAACAGGTCGGGAATCCAGTTGGCGGTGTTCATGTCGTGCGTGCGGCGGCGCTCGTCGCCGGTGTTCTTGCGCAGTTCGAGGAATTCCTCGATGTCGAGGTGCCAGGTTTCCAGGTAGGCGCAGACAGCGCCCTTGCGCTTGCCGCCCTGGTTGACGGCGACCGCCGTGTCGTTGACGACTTTCAAAAAGGGAATGACGCCCTGGCTCTGGCCGTTGGTGCCCTTGATGCGACTACCCAGCGCACGCACCGGCGTCCAGTCGTTGCCGAGGCCGCCGGCGTACTTCTGCAGCAGCGCGTTTTCCTTGATAGCCTGGTAGATGCCGTCGAGGTCGTCGGCCACCGTGGTCAGGTAGCACGACGACAGTTGCGAATGCAGGGTGCCGCTGTTGAACAGGGTCGGCGTCGAGCACATGAAGTCGAAGCGGGAAATCAGGTCGTAGAACTCGATGGCGCGCGTCTCGCGGTCGATTTCGTTGAGCGCCAGGCCCATCGCCACGCGCATGAAGAAGAGCTGCGGCGTTTCGATGCGGCGGCCATCGATGTGCAGGAAATAGCGGTCGTACAGGGTTTGCAGGCCGAGGTAGCCGAACAACTGGTTGCGCTCGGGCTTGAGCGCGGCGGCCAGGCGCTCCAGATCGTAGTCGGCCAGGCGTGGGTCGAGCAGTTCGGCGGCGATGCCGCGGGCGATGAATTTCGGGAAATAGTCGGCGTCGACCGCAGGATTTTGCGCCGCCTCGGCGCCGACCGCCTCTTCGTTCAGGCTGGCCAGCAGCAGGCGGGCGGTGGCGTAGTCGTAGCCTGGTTCGCGCTCGATCAGCGTGCGCGCGGCGAGGATCAGCGCCTGCTGGACATCGGCCAGGGCGACACCGTCGTAGAGGTTGCGCAAGGCGTGGTCGAGGATGCTGCGCGCCGAAACCTGCTCGCCCAGCCCGGCGCAGGCGGCCTCGCAGCGGCGCAGCAGTGCCGCCACGTCGAGCGGCCCGCGTTCGCCGTCGACCGTCACATGCAGTTGCGGCACGCCCTGCACTTCCGCCAGCGTGGCGCGCTCGGCAGAACGCCGCTCGCGGTAGAGGACGTAGGCGCGGGCGACGTCGTGTTCGCCGGAGCGCATCAGCGCCAGCTCGACCTGGTCCTGGATGTCCTCGATATGCACGGTGCCGCCATCCGGCAGGCGGCGGGTCAGCGAGCGGACGACGGCCTCGGTGAGCTGGGCGACGACTTCGCGCACCCGCGACGAGACGGCGCTCTGGCTGCCCTCGACGGCGAGGAAGGCCTTGGTCATGGCCACCGAGATCTTCTCGGCGTTGAAGCCGACGACGGCGCCGTTGCGGCGGATGACCTGGAGGGCCGCCGTGCTGTGGGCGGAAAGATCGGAAAGACGGGCTAGGACGTTGGCGGACACGGCGATTCTCCGGCATGGGGGGCGGAGAACCGGGACAGCGTGCGCCGGGCAAGACGAACGCCGCCGCGGGCAAAACCCGTTGCGACCTGCGACTCACGAACGAAAACCGGCTGCGACACGCTCATACCTTTCGCCAGGGACACCCCGCCCCATCGTTGGTTGGAAGGACGTTGCGGCAGGTCTCCTGGCTCTCGGCTCAACGCGTTTCCGCCGCCTTCCCGGTACGAAACCAGTGGCAAAGATGGGCAGAAAGCTCGCCGATGACAGTTGCGGGGGCAGCTCCGGATTTCAGGCTGGCAGCCTGGCACCGGATTCCCTTTTGATCCCTTGCGGGAACCATCAACGCGGCGAAGTCTAGCCTTGCGTCATCGCCGCGTCAAGGCACGGACACCATATTTAGTGACCAGCAAGGCTATTTCAACTACCTGTAGTAAGAACGCCCGGACAAAATGCCGGCCATTATTTTCCGTAATTTCATTCACAATAATAAACAGCAACAATTCATTGTTTATTAAACGAATTTTTGCATTGCAACAATCGACATGCATCCGTTATAAATCGCGTTTTACTAATTATTAATTTTTTCCAACCCATCAACTCACGCAGGAGACAGCACGTGACCAACCCGTACGCCCATGGCCTCGACAAGAATCCAGCCAACTACATCCCGCTTTCCCCGCTCACCTTCCTCGAACGCTCGGCCTTCATCTACCCGAAGCGGATCTCGGTGATCCAGGGCGAGCAGCGCTACACCTGGCAGGACAGCTACGCGCGCTGCCGCCAGCTCGCCTCGGCGCTGCAGCAGCGCGGCATCGGCAAGGGCGACACGGTGGCGGCGATGCTGCCCAACAGCAACGCCATGTTCGAATGCCATTTCGGCGTGCCGATGAGCGGCGCCGTGCTCAACACCCTGAACACCCGCCTCGATGCCGAAGCGATCGCCTTCATGCTGACCCACGGCGAAGCCAAGGTGCTGATCACCGACCCCGAGTTCTCGGCCGTCATCAAGGACGCCCTGGCCCTGCTCGAAGGGCCGAAGCCGCTGGTCATCGACAGCCTCGACCCCGAGTTCACCGGCGGCGAAGCGCTCGGCGAGATCGACTACGAAGCCTTCATCGGCAACGGCGACCCGGAATTCGCCTGGGAACTGCCGGCCGACGAATGGGACCCGATCACCCTCAACTACACCTCGGGCACCACCGGCAACCCGAAGGGCGTCGTCTATCACCATCGCGGCGCCTACCTGAACGCCGCATCCAACATCATCTCCTGGGGCATGCCGCCGCACTCGGTCTATCTGTGGACGCTGCCGATGTTCCACTGCAACGGCTGGTGCTTCCCGTGGACGCTGGCCGCCAACGCCGGCACCAACGTCTGCCTGCGCAAGGTCGACCCGGCGCTGATCTTCGGCCTGATCAAGGAACACAAGGTGACCCACATGTGCGGCGCGCCCATCGTCTACGGCATGCTGATCAACGCCCCGGCCGAACTCAAGGAAGGCATAGCCCAGACGGTCAACGGCCTGATCGCCGGTGCCGCGCCCCCGGCGGCGATCATCGAGGGCGCCCAGAAGATGGGCTTCAACATCACCCACGTCTACGGCCTCACCGAAACCTACGGCCCGGCCTCGGTCTGCGCCAAGCAGCCGGAATGGGAACGCCTGCCGATCGACCTGCAGGCCGCCCGCAACGGCCGTCAGGGCGTGCGCTACCACATGCAGGAAGCGATCACCGTGCTCGACCCGGTGTCCATGCAGCCGGTCCCCTGGGACGGCGAGACGATGGGCGAGATCATGTTCCGCGGCAACCTGGTGATGAAGGGCTACCTGAAGAACGAAAAGGCGAGCGAGGAAGCCTTCGCCGGCGGCTGGTTCCACACCGGCGACCTGGCGGTCGTCCATAGCGACGGCTACGTCAAGATCAAGGATCGCTCCAAGGACATCATCATCTCCGGCGGCGAGAACATCTCGTCGCTCGAAGTCGAGGACGTGCTTTACCGCCATCCGGCGGTGATCGCCGCCGCCGTCGTCGCCAAGCCGGACGAGAAATGGGGCGAAGTGCCGGCCGCCTTCATCGAGCTGAAGGGCGATGCCAAATGCACCGAGTCCGAGATCATCGAGCACTGCCGTGGTCACCTGGCGCGCTTCAAGGTGCCCAAGCAGGTCGTCTTCGGCGAGTTGCCGAAAACCTCGACCGGCAAGATCCAGAAATACGTCCTGCGTCAGCACGCCAATTCGGCGCTGGCCATCGAGTAATCCCCGCGTTTTCCCTGCCTGGCCATGTGCCGGCAGGGATCCTTTTTCCCTCTGTGGGAGGAGACAGACATGAAGATTCTGGTTCCCGTAAAACGGGTTGTTGATTACAACGTGAAGGTTCGGGTGAAGGCGGACGGGTCTGGAGTTGATCTGGCCAACGTCAAGATGAGCATGAACCCCTTTGACGAAATTGCGGTTGAAGAAGCGGTACGCCTGAAAGAAGCCGGCATTGCCACGGAAGTCATCGCCGTCTCCTGCGGTGTGGCGGCCTGCCAGGAAACCCTGCGCACCGCCATGGCCATCGGCGCCGACCGCGGCATCCTCGTCGAAACCGACGTCGACCTCCAGCCGCTGGCCGTCGCCAAGCTCCTCAAGGCCCTGTGCGACAAGGAAGCCCCGCAACTCGTCATCTGCGGCAAACAAGCCATCGACGACGACGCCAACCAGACCGGCCAGATGCTCGCCGCCCTGCAAAACTGGCCGCAAGCCACCTTCGCCTCCAAGGTCGTTCTGGCGGATGGCAAAGCCACTGTCACCCGCGAAATCGACGGCGGTCTGGAGACCCTGCAGATCACCCTGCCGGCCGTCGTCTCCACCGACCTGCGCCTCAATGAACCGCGCTACGCCACCCTGCCCAACATCATGAAAGCCAAGAAGAAGCCGCTCGACACCGTCAAGCCGGCCGACCTCGGCGTTGACGTCACCCCGCGCCTGACCACCCTCAAGGTCGCCGAACCCGCCAAGCGCAGCGCCGGCGTCAAGGTCGCCGATGTGGCCGAACTGGTGAACAAGCTCAAGAACGAAGCCAAGGTGATCTGATCATGACCATTCTCGCCAAAATTTTAGTTGTGGCCGAACACGACAACCAGTCCCTCAAGGCCGCCACCCTCAACACCGTCGCCGCCGCCCAGAAAATCGCTGGCGACATCCACGTCCTCGTCGCCGGATCCGGCTGCGCTGCCGCCTCCCAACAAGCCGCCCAGCTGCAAGGCGTCAGCACCGTCAAGCTTGCCGATGCCGCGCACTACGCATCCCAGACCGCCGAGAACCTCACCGCCCTGGTCATCGCCAACGCAGGAGGCTACAGCCACATCCTTGCCCCGGCCACCACCTTCGGCAAGAACCTCGCCCCGCGTGTCGCCGCGCTCCTTGACGTTGCCCAGATATCTGAAATCACCGCCGTCGAATCCGCCGACACCTTCGTGCGCCCGATCTACGCCGGCAACGCCCTGGCCACCGTCAAGAGCGCCGATGCCGTCAAGGTCATCACCGTCCGTACCACCGCCTTCGACGCCGTCGCTACCGGCGGCAGCGCCGCGGTCGAAGCCATCGCCGCTGCGGCCGACACCGCCCAGAGCACCCTGACCAACCGCGAGCTCACCAAGTCCGAGCGTCCCGAACTCGGGGCCGCCAAGATCATCGTCTCCGGTGGTCGTGGTCTGGGCAGCGGCGAGAACTACCACAAGCTGCTCGAACCGCTCGCCGACAAGCTCGGTGCCGCGCTCGGCGCTTCCCGTGCCGCGGTCGATGCCGGCTTCGTCCCCAACGACTACCAGGTCGGCCAGACCGGCAAGATCGTCGCCCCGCAGCTCTACATCGCCGTCGGCATCTCTGGTGCCATCCAGCACCTGGCCGGCATGAAGGACTCCAAGGTCATCGTCGCCATCAACAAGGACCCCGATGCCCCGATCTTCCAGATCGCGGATTACGGGTTGGTCGGCGATTTGTTCGAAGTTGTGCCGCAATTGGTGGGTTCGGTCGGCTGAAGTCACTAGGTCGGAAGCTGGCGCTAGTAGAATAGCCATGTGAATCT
>Ga0209794_1001651_pt1 | contig 15373 bp, 12 predicted proteins | sample EBPBio232013_DNA_FD_185869 | JGI IMG/M metagenome (GOLD analysis project Ga0209794, IMG submission 185869) | Wastewater treatment Type I Accumulibacter community from EBPR Bioreactor in Madison, WI, USA - Reactor 1_5/23/2013_ DNA (SPAdes)... | ecosystem: Engineered > Bioreactor > EBPR >... | reverse complement strand
GACATCATCGAAATTCCGGGTGTGATGCAAACGCAAACCCCATCACAAGTCGATTTCCGCTTCCCCACCGTCACGCTCGAAGGCCAGTTCCTGGCCAGCGGCACTTACGCCTGGCAGGAAGGCACGCATCTTGGCCAACTGGTGCCCCGTTTCGAGCAACTCAGCCTTGACGCCTACCGCCCCCTGGCCGTCATCGACCGCCTCGATCCGCTGACAGGTTCGCGCTACTACAAGACCGTCAACCTGATCGATGTGGTTGCCAAGAAAATCACGGTCCCGCTGCAGCGCGACGACCGGGTATTCACTCTCAGCCAGCACGATGTCGAGTTTCTTTCCAGCGTCAAGGTTCAGCAGGTACTGGCTGGCAAAATGCCACCCGTCAATAACGGGGCATCTGCCGTTGTCATCGATGCGGCTGCTGCGGCCGCCGACAAGCAGGCGCTCGAAGCCTCGCGCAAGGCCTTCGACGTAGGTGGCAGGGACATCAAGCGTAGCGGCGATGTCGTCGCCAGCAGCGATACTTGCCGCGGTCTGGTCGAGCTCGCCCACATCATCGCCAACGAAGGTAGCGACCGTTTCCGGTCTGCGGTCTTTGCCGGGGCATACGCCGAGGACGGCCAGCAGATGGTCAAGTCTATCCACTGCCCTGGGCTCTTCGAAAGCAACCCGCGTATGCTGCCTTTCCTGCTCGAAAACGCCATTACCCTGCGGGGCGAGATCAAGGACCCGGGCGTATTGCCGATTGCCGAGGGGATGTCGCTCGACGTGGCCCTGCGCAGCCGCGGTGGCCTGACCCGCGCCGCCGACCTGAGCGGAATCGAAATCAACAAGCTGGTTGCCGGCGCCACCGGCACCCAGGTGGTGCGCGAGCGCCTGGCAAGCAACGCTGCACTCAGCGAGATTGCTCTGGAGCCTGGCTACATCGTCCAGGTGCGCAAGCGGGCCACCGAGCAGGATCGTGGCTTGGTGCGCGTCAGCGGTGAAGCCGCTCACCCGGGCGCTTACGAAATCCGCAAGGGAGAAAAACTCTCGGAACTGCTGGCCCGTGCCGGCGGCCTGACACAGTTCGCCTACCCGCAAGGCTCGATCTTCCTTCGCCCCAGCGTCAAGGAAGAAAAGCGCCAGTACTACGCCAAGGCCGCCAACGACATCATGCAGCACGCCCTGTTCCAGCTTTCTCGGGAAAAGGCTGACGGCCAGAGCGGCGGCGACACCAACGCCATTCTGCAGATCGCGCAGCAGATCAAGGCCACCAATCCAATCGGCCGCATGGTCATCGAAAGCGACCCGAATGTGCTGCAGGTCCGCCCTGAGCTCGACGTCATGCTGCAGCCTGGCGATGAAATCCACATCCCCCGCCGGCCGAGCACCATCCTGGTCATGGGTGAAGTACTCAATCCCGGTGCCGTGCAGTTCGTGGCCGGCAAGAAGGCTGACCAGTACATCCGCGAAGCCGGCGGCCTGAACCAATTTGCCGACCAGGACTACATCATCGCCGTCTACCCCAACGGCCAGGCCGAACCGATCAAGCTTTCCAGCTGGAACTTCACACCCACCCTGCTGCCTCCGGGCTCGGCCATCTACGTTTCGCGGGAACCAATCACCACCACCGGGCTCGACATTCTCAAGCTGACCCTGCAGATTGCCAAAGATCTCGCCCTGACCGCCGCCTCGATCAGCGTCATCGGCAACAACTAAGCGGCTGAACGAAGCGCGGAAGATGCCCCAAAAACCGCCGACACGCCGGGTCAACATGCCCGGCGTGTTTCGCCTGACGCCCCTGCTGGCCTGTCTGCTGATGCCGCCGCTGGCATGGGCTCAGTACGCGCCTCCACAACCGAAATTCGACACCCTGAGCGATTTCGGTGGCGTCGGCTTGCTGCAGATGCCGAGCGCCCGCGTCAGCGAACAAGGGGCCATCGCCATCGGCAGCAGCCTGGTCGAACCCTACCAGCGCACCGCAGTCACGGTGCAGCCCCTGCCCTGGCTTGAAGGCACGCTACGCTACACCGCGGTACGCAACCGGCTGTATAGCCCGGACCCCAATTTCTCTGGAAGCCAGAACTACAAGGACCGAGGCATCGACGTCAAGATACGTTTACTTGAAGAGGCCAGCCATACACCCCAACTCGCGTTGGGATTTCGCGATATCGGCGGCACGGGATTGTTCTCTGCTGAATACCTGGTACTCAGCAAACGCTACTTCGACCTGGATTTCTCCTTGGGTTTAGGTTGGGGCAATATGGGAACACGAGGACATCTAAAAAACCCTTTTTCCAGAATCTCCGACCGTTTCAACGCAAGACAGGTAACTAACAGCGCTGGTGAATTTTCCATCACCAATTTTTTCCGCGGTGAGTACGTATCGCTTTTTGGCGGCATCAATTACCAGACTCCGATCCCCGGTCTGACCTTGAAACTCGAATACGATGGCAATAATTACACGCAAGAGGCATTCGACAATCGTCAGACCGTCCGCAGCCCATTCAACATTGGCGCGGTGTATTCCTATGGAGACTGGCTGGATCTGACCGTAGCCTACGAACGCGGCGATCGCCTCATGGTCCATGCGGCCCTACGCAGCAACCTGCGCACCATGATTGGCTTGCCCAAGCGCGATCCGGCACCGGATGCGATCAAGCCGCGCAATCTGGACGCTGACGTAGCCGAGTACCTCAAGCAGAACCCCAGCACCCGGGCAGATCGCCCTAACCCGCTACCGACAATCAAGGAGTCCCTGGCCGAACTCGATTACAAGGTCGAGTCCGTAGAACTAAATGGCAAGGAAATGATCGCCGCCCTGGGCCAACCGACCTTCCGCAACCGTGCCCAGGCTGTCGGGCGAGCAGCACGCGCCATGGCCAATGCGGCACCACCCGAGGTGGAAAAGCTAACCGTCGTCGACCTCCAGGGCGGTATCGAAACCCAGCGTATCTCGCTGATGCGCCACGACCTGGAAAAAGCCGTTCGCTACGAGGGCAGCCCGGAAGAGATGGCCCGCAATCTACAAATCCTACCGCCCGACCCCCGCTCCAAGGCGCTTGGGCAGCGATTCGAAAACGATAAGCTCTACCCGGAATTCAACTGGGGCTGGGAACCCGCCATGCGTCACCACATCGGGGGCCCGGATTCACCTTATTTCTACCAGTTGTTCATGCGCGTGTATGCCAACCTGCAGATCAATCGCAAACTGAGCATCAGCAGCCATCTTGGCATCAACATCACCGACAACCTCGACGGACTCAGGCTTAACTCCAACAGTGCTTTACCCAAGGTGCGCAGTGACATCAAGGAATATCTAAAGGAAGGCCGAAACGGCATCGACATGCTTCAGGTCGATTACATGACCAACCTCGGCAGCAACGGCTTTGCGCGGTTTTCGGCTGGTCTTTACGAAGACATGTACGGTGGGGTTGGCGGTGAATTTCTCTACAATCCCTTCGACAAACCCTGGGCCATCGGCGCCGACCTCTACCGCGTGCGCCAGCGCGATTTCGACAAACGCTTCAGTTTCCGTAACTACGAAGTCACCACCGGCCACGTCGATCTCTATTACAAACTGCCCTTCTACAACATGACTGCCCAGGTCAGCGTCGGCCAGTACCTGGCCGGCGACCGCGGAGCAACTTTCGCCGTTTCACGGCGTTTTGAAAGTGGTACCGAAATTGGCGCATTCTTTACCCGCACCAATGTTTCCGCCGAAGACTTCGGCGAAGGCTCGTTCGACAAGGGCATTTTCCTCTCCATCCCCTTCGACATGCTCAGTTACTTCTCCAACCGCGGCATGATCAACCTTGGCTGGCGCCCCTTGACCCGTGACGGTGGTCAGCGGCTGAACCAGAGCAAGCGGCTCTACCCCATCCTCTCTGGCAGCGGACGCGATGCGATGCTGGCCGACTGGTCGAAAGTGCTAGATTAAACGGTAAAATATGAAGTTTCCGACCCAAGATCCCAACCCAACAGGACGCAAGATGAGCGACAACCACCTTCCAGAATCGGTAATCGACGACGATGAAATCGATCTTTTCCAGCTTTGGGAAACGCTGGTGGAGGGTAAATGGCTGGTTCTTGGCTGCGCTGCACTCTGTTTCGCCGCCGCCACCGCTCTGGCTTTCATCATGACGCCAAAATATGAAGCAAAAGTTATTGCTTCTTTTGCCGAGGAGAGCAAATCCGGCGGGGGAATGGGAGCGCTGGCAGCGCAGTATGGCGGACTAGCGGAGATGGCGGGAATCAGCCTGGGGGGGGGTAGTAATAAGGATGCTTCTCTAGCCTTTCTTAAGTCTCGCGGATTCATTGAGAAATTCATCGAAGATGAAGGTCTATTGACCATTCTCTTCGCCAAGGATTGGGATAGCGAGAAAAAACAGTGGAAAGTCACTGGAGATGACATTCCGACCCCATGGAAGGCGTATGAGCTTTTCTCCAAGAAGATCATGGACGCCAGCATGGAGAAGAAAACCAACTTGTTGACTCTCACCATTACCTGGAAGGACAGGGAAAAAGCTGTGTACTGGGCCAACGAACTGGTACGCCGGGCTAACGAAACCTTGCGTCAAAGAACCATCACCGAAACCCAGTCATCCCTAGATTTTCTGCAGAAAGAGCTGGAAAAAACCAGCATCGTTGAAGTCCAGAATACGATTTATCGAGTGATGGAAAGCCAGGTGAAATCGATGATGATGGCCAACACCCAGGAGCAGTTTGTGTTCAAGATCATCGATCCGGCCATCGTCGTAGATGAAGATGCCTTCGTGAAACCCAAACGCCCGCTGATAATGGTGCTCGGAATGGTCGGCGGTCTGTTCCTCGGCGTTATCATCGTATTTATCCGTAAAGCAATTGCCAATCGAAAGGCACAGCAATGAAACTGGCCTTCCCCAGCCTGCTCATCAGCCTCCTCATTACCTGGCTTGTTGCTGGCGCTCTAGCCCCTCAGCAATACAATCCTTACCTCGTTCTCTCACTCTCGGGAGAAACAAACGTACACATACTGCAAAATAAAATTGCCGACGAAGCGAACTGTAGAAAAATAAATCAAGCCGTTGGCAGTGCGTTGGTTTTTGGTTGCCCAACTTGCCAAATCAAACAAAGCGAATGCATCAGAAACCTCGATGATACGAAAACGAGATGGCTTGACGGAACAGTTGCAGACCACCCCAGTATTCCTTTCCATGGCGGAATTATCGCATTTGAAGGAAAGAATCCGAGTTTGGCAAAATCCGCTTGCGAGGCGATGGAATCACAAACATCAAATTTACGCCATGAAGACCGCCTTACCTGCATTCCTTCAGGAGAAAACCCTCCTGCCATTGCCTCACCGCTTGAAAGTAACGCGCCTACCGCTTATCTCTTCATCGGGATTGCTACTACATTTTTATCTCTCGTACTTGTCCTATACAGTCAGAAAGGAAAATCGGTTTCTTCTGCATATATCGAGAAAATTGCTTTCTTAATGGCAGACACGCTGGTACTTGGTTCAGCTTTCCTCGCGGTAAATATCCACGGCACCATCGATACGCGCGGACTCGTTACCCACCTTATTCTTTCTCTTGTAACGCTGGCTTGGTTCTGGGTAATAAATGAACACTACGCGCGCCGTCGTCCTTTCTGGGATGAATTGCGCGAAATATTCCGAACCCTTGGCATCGTGCTGCTGCTAGCTTGTACCGCAATCCTACAAACCGAATACGACCTGGTCCCAACCCTGGTGCTTTGGATCAGCACATTTGCTCTGATTCCGCTCGGGCGTGCAAGCCTGCGAGGGTTCATGAACCAGCTTGGCATATGGGAAAAACCGGCGATCATTGTAGGCACTGGGAACAACGCCAGAGAGGCTTATCTGGCCATCCACCAAGAGAAAAATCTCGGTTATCGTATCGACACTTTTGCTGCTCCAGCTTGGCAACACGATGTACCGAACTCTCTACAGATCGGAGAGAAAAAATTTCCGGTGGTTCAACTGAACGAAGCGCCCGAGCAACAATTGATTCCGCTCGGGCAGCCCCAGATCATCATCGGCTTGGACTCACTCGCGCCGCTGGAAAACCAACGCCTGATCAAGACACTCTCCCGCCTGCAACACAATATCCACATCATTCCAACACTGCGTGGTCTCCCCCTGTTCGGTACCCAGCTTTCGCACTTCTTCAGCCATGAAGTGCTATTCATGACGGTACGCAACAACCTAGCACGCCGCAGCTATCGCTGGATAAAACGCAGTTTCGATATATTTGTTTCCCTCTACCTGATTGCTCTGCTCTCTCCCGTATTGATTGCCTTGACCTTACTGATACGACGTAGTGGTGGTACGGCCTTCTATGGACACCAACGCATTGGTCAGGACGGAAAACTCTTCAAGTGCCTGAAATTCCGCTCCATGCGCCCTGACGCCGACAAGGTACTCAAGGAACTCCTGGCCAACGACCCGGTAGCCAAAGCCGAGTGGGATAAAGACTTCAAACTGAAGAACGACCCACGCATCACTCCAGTTGGTCACTTCATTCGCAAAACCAGCCTTGACGAATTGCCCCAATTGTTCAATGTCCTGAAGGGCGAAATGAGTCTGGTTGGTCCACGCCCGGTTGTCAAGGATGAACTAGAACGTTACGGCAGTGCCTCCCTATTCTATCTGGAGGCAAAACCCGGCATTACCGGCCTTTGGCAAATCAGCGGCAGAAATGACACCACCTATGCCGAACGTGTTTCTCTCGACTCTTGGTATGTGCAGAACTGGTCGCTGTGGTACGACATCGCCATCCTGTTCAAGACCTTTGATGTTGTATTCAATCGGCGTGGCGCTTACTAATGAACTTCTGTAGTGACCCAGCAGAACCTGCTCAACTTATCCCGCTAAAGCGTACGCCTCGGCGGGGGTTTTCATGCCAAGCGCCTGATGAGGGCGCTTTTGATTGTAGAAGTTGATCCAGTCACCAATGACCCGGCTAGCATGCTGAAGGGTCTCGAAGCGATGGCGATGGACGCACTGTTCTTTCAAAGTCCGGATCAGTCTTTCAACGAGCCCATTCTGCTGCGGCGTGTATGGGGTGATGAATTCCTGTTGCAGACCATAGCTTTTGACCAGCGCCGTGTAACTACGGCTGGTAAAGACTAGGCCATTATCCGAGCGCAGCAGAAAGGATTGGCCAACCTTGCCCAGCGTCCTGAAGCGGGTGATCAACGCTTGTTCCAAAGCCGCTTCTGCCGTCTTCGATTTACCGCTACGGGACAAGTGCCAGCCCAGTAGTTCGCGACTGCAGCAATCAGCCACCAGGGCGAAAGTAGCCCAACGGTAATCCCCCCATTTTTAGCAGCGGTCAGAAGTAGAGGTGGTTAAAAGCGCTGACTTCTGTTTCGGGGTAATGCCGCCGAGCGCCATGTTGGGTCGCTCGTGATTGTAAGTCCCCATCCAGTCGGTCGCGTAGTTTTGCACATCCTCAATCGACTCGAACAGGTAGTGGCTGAGCCAGTCGTAGCGGGCCGTTCGGTTGTAGCGTTCGATGTAGGCATTCTGCTGCGGGTTACCGGGTTGGATGTGTTCAAGCCGGATACCTCGACGCTTCACCCAGGCGATGAATGAATTAGCCGCTGATGTATTCGGGGCCGTTGTCGCTGCGAATGACCTGCGGTTTGCCACGCCACTCGATGATCTGATCCAGCGACCGCACCACCCGCTCTGACGGTAGCGACAGATCGATGTCGATGGCTAAGGCCTCACGGTTGAAATCATCGATGACATTGAATAACCGGTAGCTCCGGCCATCCGAAAGTTGGTCATGCATGAAATCCATTGACCAGCACTGGTTGATGCCTGCCGGGACGGCTAAGGGTTCTGGTTTCTCCCGAACAACCCGCTTTCTCGGCTTGATCCGTAGGTTCAACTCCAGTTCGCGGTAAATGCGATACACCCGCTTGTGATTCCATCGGTAGCCCTTCACGTTGCGCAGGTACAGAAAGCACAGTCCGAATCCCCAGTTGCGCTGGTTGTGGGTTAGGCGGATCAGGTGGTCGGCGATTTCGATATTCTTTGCTGACTGCTTTGCCTGGTAGCGGTAGCAGGTCTGGCTGATGCCAAACGCCAGGCAGGCTACTCGAATGCTGACGCCGTTCTCTACGGTTCGTTGTGCCATCTCGCGTCGGCAAGATGGCTTCACCACTTTTTTGCAGGGCCTCCTGGACGATTTCGGCCTTGAGCCGCTCTTCGGCATACATCTTCTTGAGCCGCCGGTTCTCGTCTTCGAGTTCCTTGAGCCGGGCCATCAGGGAGACGTCCATGCCACCGAATTTGCTGCGCCACTTGTAAAACTTGGCAGAACTGATGCCGTGCTCCCGGCACAGTTCGGGGACCGGGCTGCCGCCCTCTGCTTGCTTGAGTACGGCAATGATCTGGCTGTCTGAAAAGCGTGATGTCTTCATGTAAAACTTCCTCGGGCTGCTTTGGAGAAAATTCTACTTTTAACTGCCGCTAATTTCCGGGTGGATTACCGGCAGCATTCACCCCTTGGCTACAAGTCGCGTATGCAGTTCCTGGCGGCAATCGGACAGGCTCACCCGAGCGTGTCAAGATCTTCTTCCAATATCCTCGTGTCAAATATGCCGCTTAAAAATTCAAACTTCAGCTGGCCGGGATCGATAATACCGTTTCAGTGCCTCCAGGACCAAGCGCTCGCAACGGACCATCAGTGCAGCCAGCAGCACCGAGGCCAGCACCAGCGCCAGACTAGCCACCAGTCCCGTCATGGCAGGTACTTCGACGAATTTTTCTCCCTCGAACACTACGGTGCCACCTCCAGACAACCGGCCCATAAGCTTGGCCGTCCCGACCGACAGGATGAAATGCCACAGGTAGAGCGGATAGGAAATGTCGCCAAGCCAGCGCCATCTGGCGGCCGCAGCGGTGGACGCCGGTGGAGCGATGCCGGAAAACAGGATCAGCACCAGCGCAGACACCGGCAAGCTCAGAAGATCAGGGCTGCGCCCGTCCAGAAGAACCAAACCGAGAGTGCCCGCCGCCAGCACCGCAACAGCGGCGTGGCAAAGCCAGCGCTTGCGCAGTCCGAACAGTGTCATCCAGCACAGCGAGCCCAGGAAAAAACCCGTCAAGGCCCGCAAGACTGCGCCAGGTCCGTGCAGCAGATTGAGGTTTGACCATCCGCCACCCATCGCCAGCATGATCACTCCCCCCACGACGATCAACGAGGCCAGTGCCAACCGGGCACGCAACGACGGCAGCAGCACGGTCGTGACGGCGAACAAGGCATAGATCCAGAATTCCGCCATAACGCTCCATGCGACAGGATTGAGCCGGACGGTTTCCGACTCGAAGAACACGTCGATGAACAACGCATACCGGACGATGGCGTCCAACGTCGGGCTAGACTGGGATCCCTTCAAGACTAGCCATGCCGCCAGCAGCCAGACGATGCCGCTGAGGTAGTACTGGAACGACAGCCGGCGAAATCGATGTCGAAAGAAGTCGGCAAACTCGGTTCGGGTACGAATCTTCAGCGCATAACCAGAGGAGATCACGAACCCGGAAAGCACGAAGAAGAAGTCCACGAACAGGTACAGCTTGCGCACCAGCGCGTCGTCATAGAACGACCAGGTCCAGTAGCAATGCAGAAAGACCACGCCAATGGCAGCGACACCACGCAGTGGATGCAACCAGAAATGCCACATCATTTCGCCAGGAAACTGTTCAGATCATCGTGCGAAGGCAGGTAGACCTTGACTACCCGCAACAAGCGCCCGGCCATCTTGAGAGGCAGCCGGAGCCACCCCTGCTTGTAGAGCGACAGCAGGCCGGGTATTGCGACCACCCGGCGAAAAATACCCGCCGTGGGCGCCACACGCCAGGAATTCACTACATGGTGCCCAGGCTCGGCCTGCAGGCCTGCGTTGACCGCAGCCCGCACCAGACCCGCATTGGAGACGAAAACCGAAGAATGTCCTGCAGGCATCCAGGCCCAGCGGGTGCGGTTGCGGACCGCTTGCCACCCGCCGTGGTCGAACACGTTGCCGACACGCACGATGCTGAGGTCCAGGTCAGTCCGGGAAGCCAGGATTGTCTCAGCCATGCGTTTTTTTTGGGCATAAGGCCCTTCATACGGAAAGACCGCAGACTGCCCGAACGTCGTGGAAATCGTCGACATATAGATAATTCTGCAGCCGGAACCGACCGGCACACGTTCCAGCAGGGACAGCAGTAGGGCCTGTGTCTGGCGCAGATCCGGCGGATCGGCAAAGAGTAAGATCACGGCACCGGGTGGAAACCGGGGCAATGCGGCCAACGCCTCCGGCCGACCGGAAACCGCAGTGAACGCAAGGCCAAGCGCCAAGGACTGAAACAGCCTAGAACCGGCCCCGACGACATACAGAGGGGAATGGGGGTGCATGCGGCGGATCTCTCAACTCGCGATCAGGGAAGCCAGTCTGTGCCCGCGTACAAGCGACAGCAGACCCTGGTTGTAAATGGACGTGAATGCCATGCCAGCAGTATCGCAAATGGCCAAGGAGTCCCCGTGACCACGCAGACACTCCGCCATCGGCGCCGCATAGGCACTCCCGGCGCAGAACTGGGCACCGCTGATGAGCGACGACGCCACTTCGTCCAGGGAAAAGCACTCCAGTGACGCCGGCGCAAGCGCAACCTGGGACTGGAACTTCTCCAGCGCCTTCAATCCGCAGCGCCCGAGCAGTTCACGTTCAGGCTCGAACGTCAGGTGCCCCGCCCCCACTTGACCGACCGGAAAGCGCGGCGCGATCGTGGCATGCACGAGCACATGCTCGAACGGAAACTCGTGCCCGTACTTGTAGCCCAGCATCTCGACGGCCGTGAGCGGATTCTTCAAGCCCAGCGCCAGCTTAGACCAGCGCGTGGCGGCGCGCGAGCCCACGAACGCACCGAAGCTCCGGCCTGCGCGCGGGAAATGCGGGTTGGCCACTGAACGGAAGCTCAGAGAGACATCGACCTCGCGCCCGAGGTCATCGGCCACGGTAGTCTTCCAGATGCGGCGCAACGAGAACTTCCGCGTAGGGTCACGTACCACCGTCAGACAGGCGCGCAGGCCAGGCGGCAACTGGCGTTTCGACAGCACTCCGACAAAGACATGCAGATGGTCTGCGTAACCATGGTGCGCCTGCCTAGCGAGCGACGACAACAGGCTCAAGGACGACAGGCAGCCCGCGCACAACAGGATATGTTCGGCCTGCACCACCTCAAACCCATCGTCCCTCACCACACGCAGTTCCCAGGCATCCGTGCCCCGCGTGATGTCGAGCACCATACCCCGGTCGCGCGTCAGCCAGGAAGAATCGGCCTGCGCGAAGCGCCCCGCGGGAAGCCAGGGCGGAGTCACGGGAATGAGGATCGAACGCCAAGGATCCCCTTCCGGTCGGGCAGCCTGTTCTGCACACAGCTCCCGCACCACCTGCAGCCAGGTCGCGATGCCCTGCGCCGACAGGTTTGGGGACTGGCACAGCGCCTCCAGTCCCGCTTCCAGATTCCACCTGGGGGCCGGACCGCGCCCGGACGACAGCGGCAGAGCCGACACGACCTCGTCGACCGGATGCGGCACGAACAGCCCACCATGCCAGAGGCGAGAGGTTCCTCCATCACCGAACGAACGCACCGCAGGCAGCCCGAAATGCTGGCTGCTCCACCGGCCGCGCTGATCGACCGGGCAGAGCGTGGATTGCCGCAGCGCGGGATGGTCGATCGCCCCGCCATCCAGTAGCAGCACCGACGGCCGACGCGTGCGGTCCGCCAGGGCGGCCAGCGCACCGAAGGCAGCGATGCCGGCCCCAATGCAGACGACATCAAACTTTCGCATGTTTGCGCCTCGAAAAGACCAGGCCCGCCAGCACAAGCACCAGCGGTGACCCCAGGAAGGCCACAGGCGACAACGTGGCGCCCAGACCAATCACGGCCATCAACCCCCCCATTAGAAACCAGCGACTGCCACGGTGGGACACCATGCCCGACTGGCCGGGGATATGGGTCATCACCGAGCCGTGGACCACCGCCAGGGCACACAACAGACACGTCTGGACCAGAAGTTGCAGCCGGGAGGCGTCCATCCAGCGATCGGCCAGCAAGACACCGGCGATCAGCGCCAGGGCGATGGCCAGATACGCGCCGTACCGGGCGGGCACTGGGATACGGGAAGCCACACCGATCAGCGCATTGTAGACCGCCGCAGACACCTGCGCGGCGACCACGAACAAGGGATCGACCTGCCCGACTGCGACGACAAAGGGGATCCGGTGGACATGGTTGGCCACCGTCAGCGTCACCCCCTCCAGGACCATGGAAGATGCGGATGCGTGGCCCGCCGGTGCGGCAGTCGACCGACCAGCGTGCTGCGACCCGGCCGTGCCCCGCTCGAACGAGAAGGCCAGCAAGGCCGCCCGGACGGCCTGCTCAAGCGCATACGCCACGAAGCCCCACAGCACGCTGTGCCCGAGCAGGAGCAGCAGCACGGCGGCCACCTGCACCACCCAGGAAGCCACTTCCGCAATCCGCAATGCCTGTGCTGGAACCCTGCCGTAGAGATATGCAGACAAGGCCGTCGAAAATGCATTCAGACAGCAGATCGCGGCCAGAATCGTGGCATCCACCCAGGTCAGGCCGACCCATGCCATCATCACAAGCACACTGAGCGGAGCAATCAGCGCGGCGTATCTGGCGCGGTGTCGCACGACCGCCTTCAGATCCCACTCCGAGGATTCCAGCAGATAGAGCCGGTCCGACGGTGCCACGACGTTGTACAGCTCGAGCGCGATCACGTAGACGCCCAGCATCGCCACGTACTGCGCGGCCATGCTGACATCGAAATACCGTAGTACCGCGATGATCAGGAGGGGCCGGACCAGTTGCAGCAAACGCAGGCCGAGCAGGCTTCCAGAACTCGACATGTCGCGTCAGTCCCGTCCCGCAGCAGTGGCGGCGTACAGGTCACTAAGAGTGGCCATCTGGGCGTCCATCGAGAAGATCGAGCGCCCCAGCTTTGCAGTGTCCGTACGCATCGCCGGCGTCAGATTCGCGGGGTCGGCCAGGAAATCGCCCAGCAGGTCTGCGCCGCGCGGGATCTGGTCGAACAACTGACCGTTCGCGCCCATGCGCACAGGAGATCGGTTGCCGATCGTGTCGCGCAGAAAGAGATGGCAACCTGCGCAGGCTGCTTTCAGTGCCGCCAGACTGAGCCCCTCGTAATCGGACGTGGACACGAACACGCGTGTGCACCCGAGCAGGCGCAAGACCTCGGATTCCGAGACTTCGCCCAGCCAGTGGATCCCGCCCCCGGGCAAAGGCTCACCGGGACCGACCCAGGCTGCACGCAACCCTGGCATGCGCTGACGGAGGGCTTCCACCAGATGCACGAAGATATCCGGTCGCTTCTGCGGCGACAGACGCCCTACGGCCAGCAGATCCCATTCGATCGAGGTGGACACTGGCACATCCACCTGCACGCCATTCGGCACCACCAGTATCTTGTGGGGCGGGCACACTTGGTGGAGCGCCTGCGCTTCATCCTCGGAACACGCCAGCACCCGGTGGGCCGCCCGGCAACTGAACCATTCCAGTCGGGAAATCAACCGGTCCGACCAGCTCTTGTCCGGCATCATGGTCGGGCTGGCGTGCGGGGAATACAGCATCGGCAAGCCGAGTTCCCTGCTCAGCAAGGCCCCGTAAATGCCGCCAAACGACGAATGGGCATGGATGGTCTCGAAAGATCTCCCCCGCAAACCCTTCACCAGCGCGCGCAGGTTGCGGGCGATGCGCACCGGGTTCTTGGTCCGCAGGCCACCCGTCTCCAGCGCAATCGAGGCGCGATGGACAAAGCCTGATGGAGACGCCCCCACGAACGCCACCTGCCCCGGGATCGCACCCAGGATGGCATCGATGACGACCGGTACGCCACCGCCACCACAATCGGTCAGATGCAGAACGGTCATGGCTGGCTTTCGCAGTACGTCATGCAGCCCGCCCGATGCGGGCCAGCCGCAGTGTCGAAGCCGCCACGCCCAGTAGCATGGACCAACGCCTGTGCGTAATGAGGTGGTGCATCTGGACGGCTCGGATGCCCTCGACCTTCTTGCGTGCATTGCTACTCATCGTGTCGCCGTGCTGCCGATACAAGTAGACCGCCTCCGGGTTGCGCGCAGGCGCCTGCCGATGCGCCTGCTGGAACACCAGACGCAAGGTCAGTTCGTAGTCCTCTGCGTATCCCTGCCACTGGTAACCGCCGATATGTCGGAACAGCTCCGACTGGATTACCAGCGTCGCCCCCGTGTAGGGATGGGCCAGCCGCAGGGCCAGCGCATCGGGATAGCGTTGCAGCGCGGGCGTCCAGTCCGCCATCAACTCGCCGTTTTCCGCCACCATCGCCGTCGTGTTGAAGAAAAAGGAGCCCACCGCCGGATGCCCCGCGAATGCCAGCGTGGCGACCACATACCGAGCGTCCAGCAGGTCATCCGAATCGAAGAAGGTGATCCATTCCCCGGTGCTGTGCGCAACGCCCAGGTTACGTGCATGGCCCAGCCCCCCCTGCTCCGTCATCACCACGAGGTCAAACCCGTCGCGAATCGAAGCACTGGGCTGCCAGCCACCGTTGGCCACCAGAACCCGCTGCACCGGCTGCCCCGCGCATGTAACGGCAAGCGACTGGATCGCCGCGTCGAAATACGGATTAACCCGGTTAGCGCAGGTGACGATCGATAGTCTTGGTCGATCCACCAGAAACCCCCAATCCCAGCAACAAGGCTGTAAGAAACTCATACCCATTGAACTGCAGAAAGCCCATCAGAAAGGTCGTGGAAATGGCCAGCCCGAGGCCGACGTCCTTCAACCGACCACGGGCTCCGCGAAGCGCCATCCAGAACAACCCGATATACACCAGCAAACCCAGCACGCCGACCTCGACCAACTGCTGTATGTAGACATTGTGGAAATTGTCTTCGAAGAAATTCGCGATAGAAGATGCGGCGATCATCTCGGATGCCGATCCCAACCCGCAACCCGTCAAGTAGCAATCCGACGCATTGAACGCCACGAGATACAGCAGAATCCGACCTTGCGAACCCGGCTCCTCCCCGAACGAATTGGTCAGACGCGCCGCAATGTTGTCCAGATCGACGATGCCCGATGCCAGCAGCCCTCCAGCCAGTGCGGTGACGATCGCATACGGCAGCAGACGAAGGGCCAGGGGACGTCTGGGCCGTTTCTTGGGCACCGTCAACTTGGCCATCAGGGCGGCGGGAAACACAGCGAACACCGATCGTGTCTGGGTCAGAAGAAATACCGCGAACGAGACGCCCCCGACAGCCATGAAGGACCGCGACCACGCCCACCCCAGCAAAATCATCAGGGTCG
>Ga0209794_1001650_pt1 | contig 15382 bp, 14 predicted proteins | sample EBPBio232013_DNA_FD_185869 | JGI IMG/M metagenome (GOLD analysis project Ga0209794, IMG submission 185869) | Wastewater treatment Type I Accumulibacter community from EBPR Bioreactor in Madison, WI, USA - Reactor 1_5/23/2013_ DNA (SPAdes)... | ecosystem: Engineered > Bioreactor > EBPR >... | reverse complement strand
AAGCTGTTGTCCAACCATGGCAACTACATCGTCTCGCTGGGCAATGTCTGCCGCTGGCTGGCCACCAAGGCGGAAGAACTGGGTGTTGAAATCTATCCGGGCTTTGCCGCCGCCGAGCTGATGTATGACGACAAGGGTTCCGTCACCGGCGTCATTACCGGCGATATGGGCATCGAAAAGAATGGCGAGCCGGGGCCAAATTATACGCCGGGCATGGCGCTGATCGGCAAATATGTACTGATTGGCGAAGGCGTGCGTGGCTCGCTGGCCAAGCAGCTCATTGCGAAATTCGATCTTCAGAAGGATCGCGAGCCGCAGAAATTCGGCATCGGCCTCAAGGAGCTTTGGCAGGTCAAGCCGGAACACCACAAGCCGGGCCTTGTGCAGCATTCCTTCGGCTGGCCGCTGGACATGCAGACGGGCGGCGGCTCCTTCCTCTATCATCTGGAAGACAATCTGGTCGCTGTCGGCTTCGTGGTTCACCTGAACTACAAGAACCCCTACCTCTTCCCGTTCGAGGAATTCCAGCGCTTCAAGACGCATCCTTCGGTGCGCGGCACGTTTGAAGGCGCCAAGCGTCTGTCCTACGGCGCGCGCGCCATCACCGAAGGCGGTTATCAGTCGGTGCCGAAGCTGTCCTTCCCGGGCGGCGCGCTGATTGGCTGCTCGGCAGGCCTCGTCAACGTTCCGCGCATCAAGGGCAGCCACAACGCTGTTCATTCCGGCATGCTGGCGGCTGATAAGGTCGCGGCAGCGATTGCCGCCGGTCGCGCCAATGACGAGATCGTCGAGATCGAAAATGAATGGCGCGATGGCCCGATTGGCAAGGATCTGAAGCCGGTCCGCAACGTCAAGCCGCTGTGGTCGAAGTTCGGCCTTATGATCGGCGTGGCGCTGGGTGGTCTTGATATGTGGACCAACTCGCTCTTCGGCTTCTCGTTCTTCGGCACCGTCAGCCACGGCAAGACCGATGCGGAAAGCCTTGAGCCGGCAGCGCTCCACACGCCGATTGATTATCCGAAGCCGGATGGCGTTCTGACCTTTGACCGCCTGTCCTCGGTGTTCCTGTCGAACACCAACCATGAGGAAGACCAGCCCTGCCATCTGAAGGTGAAGGACGAGGCGCTGCAGAAGGCATCGGAACTCGGCACCTTTGCCGGTCCGTCGACGCGCTACTGTCCGGCGGGCGTTTATGAGTGGGTCGAGAAGGACGGCGAGATGACTTATGTCATCAACAGCCAGAACTGCGTCCACTGCAAGACCTGCGATATCAAGGACCCGAACCAGAACATCACCTGGGTGCCGCCACAAGGGGGCGAAGGCCCGCTTTATCCCAACATGTAATGTTGGGGCGGGCTATGGCCCAGTTCGCGTAATTGAAAAAGGCCCGCTGAGGCGGGTCTCAAGCTGCTATTAAAAGTCGCAAACCTCTCTCTTCGTCATGGTCGGGCTTGACCCGACCATCCATAAATCACTCAAATGATGGATCCTCGGGTCAAGCCCGAGGATGACGAAAGCGGGCGAGGCAGGTTTTGTCATCAACCTAAGGCCCGCTTCAGCGGGCCTTTTGCTTGTCCTCAATCGAAACCGAAAGGGCAAAGACCCCAAGGCCAAGGACGGACAACGCAGCCCCGACATATCCGGTCGCCGCATAGCCGAAACCGGCAGCAATCACCACGCCACCGAGCCACGCCCCCAGAGCGTTGGCCATATTGAAGGCCGAGTGGGTGGAGGCGGCGGCGAGCGTCTGCGCATCGCCCGCCACATCCATCAGGCGGGTCTGCACGGCCGGGCAGGCGGCAAAGCCGCAGCCGGTGAGAAAGGCCCCGAGGCACAGCATGAACGGGCTTTCGGCCGTCAGCGAAAAGCCGGTCATCACCACCACATTAAAGGCCAGCATGCCGAAAATCGTGCCGCGCAGCGAAATATCGGCGAGCCGCGAGCCGACCACATTGCCGACATTCATGCCGACGCCAAAGAGCGCCAGAACGAAGGCAACGGAAGAGACCGGCATCTGAGCCACATCGGTCGTCGTCTTGGCGATGTAGCTGAAGATGGCGAACATGCCGCCAAAACCGCTGGCCGCCACGGCGAGCGCCAGCCAGACCTGCACGCGCCCGAAGGCGCCGAGTTCCCGGCGAATGCTCATGCCCTTGCGGGCCGCATCGCGCGGCTGAAACCACCAGATCAGGCCCACCGTCAAAGCCCCGATCAGCCCCACCAGCATGAAGGCGGCGCGCCAGCTCAGAAGCTGGCCGAGGAAGGTGGCAATCGGTGTGCCGATCAGCGTGGCGATGGTCAGCCCCAGCATGACGCGGCCAACCGCACGCGCCCGGCGATGCGCCGGAACGAGCGAAGCCGCCACCAGCGCCGCAACCCCGAAATATGCCCCGTGCGGCAATCCGGTCAGAAAGCGAAGCGCGGTGAAACTCCAATAGTCGGGCGCAAGTGCCGAGAGAATGTTGCCAATGGCAAAGACAGTCATCAAGCCGAGGAGAAGCGTCTTGCGACGCAGGCGGGCGGAAAGCACGGCAATGATCGGCGCGCCAATCACCACGCCCAGCGCATAGGCCGTGATGACATGCCCGGCCTGCGGAATGGTGACGTGATAGGTGGAGGCGACATCGGGCAGCAGCCCCATGATGACGAATTCGCCGGTGCCGATGCCGAAGCCGCCGACCGCTAGAGCGAACTGGATGAGAAGAATGGCCAGCGCGCTCGGCGCCTCTGCCGCCTCAGTCTCGACAAGACCGGAAGGCGCAGTCATGCAATGGGGTTCGCTCACGGAAACTCCGTTCAGAAAGCTTGGGAGTGAGGTGGGAAATTTCCTTGTTCTTATCTGATAAAAGACAAGATGCGTCCACGTCTCATGGGTTGCACTCAAGAGGTTGTGCCAGCGCATGAACCTTGCGATTTCGCCGGTTCATAACCCCGGATGGTACGGTAAATTCAGTGGCACGCTGTCCGCCTTGTTGTAATCTGGACGGGTTCCACAGGAACGGCTGTCAGACAATTCAGGGGTGTTGCATGTCGCAGGAAAAGGGCTTTGTTATTCGCGATTGCCGGGAAGAGGACTTGCCCGAAATTACCGCGATTTACGCCGACTCGGTGGAAACCGGCACGGCGTCCTTTGAGCTTGTCGCGCCCGACCTCGCAGAAATGACCACCCGTCGCGCCAATCTCTTGAAGGGCGGTTATCCCTATCTCGTTGCGGAAGAAGAGGGCAAGATTCTCGGTTACGCCTATGCCGGGGCCTACCGCCCGCGACCGGCCTATGGGGCCACGGTTGAAAATTCCATCTACATCCGCTCGGATTTGCGTGGTCGTGGCGTTGGCTCCGCTCTCTTGACAGCTCTGATTGAAGCGGCCACGGCGTGTGGCTTTCGCCAGATGATTGCGGTGATTGGTGACAGCGAAAACCACGCCTCGCGTGCACTTCATGCCCGCGCCGGTTTCGAGCATATCGGCATCCTGCGCTCGGTCGGCTGGAAGCATGGGCGCTGGCTCGATAGCGTGCTGATGCAACGCTCGCTGGGGGATGGCGACACGACGCCTCGTTAATTGGCGGAACCCTTTCACGCCGCTGCGCGTTTTGAACCGGATGCGATCAAAAACAGGCGCGACTTCATGAAATTCAAGGCCTTTCTCAATCGTGACGGCGGAACGCTGCGCACCATGGATATTGACGCCTATGCGGCGCGGGTGAAGGTTGCGTTTGAGGCCAAAGGTCACGAGATCGACGTTGCCGTGGTCGAGGCGGCTGAGATGGAAAAGGCCTTGCGACATGCAGCGACAGAAGTGGAACTCGATGGCCTGATTGCCGGTGGTGGAGACGGCACGATTTCGACCGCCGCAGGCATCGCCTGGAAAAGCGGTCTGGCGCTGGGTGTCATCCCGGCGGGCACCATGAACCTTTTTGCCCGCTCGCTGGGGTTGCCGCTTGATGTGGATGCGGTGCTGCCGGTGCTGGCTCAAGGCTTTGTCAGGCCGGTGGATATCGCCACGGCCAATGGCCGGCCCTTCGTGCATCAGTTTTCGGCGGGCCTGCATGCGCGCATGGTCGCACTGCGAAACCGCATGGACTATGCCTCCCGCCTTGGCAAAATCCGGGCGAGCATCCGCGCCGCCTTCGGCGTGATCCTCAATCCGCCCGCCTTTGAAGTGGAATTCCGGGCCGCCGGAAGCCACGGAAAGCGGCGCGTGTCGGCCATTTCCGTCTCCAACAATGCCTTTGGAACCAATCCTTTGATGGTGCCGGACGATGTCTCGGGCGGGCATCTGGGCTTTTATCTGGCCGATGCGCTGCCGCCGTCTGGCGTGGCCCGCCTTGCGGTCGATATTCTGCGGGGACGGCTGAAGGACAATGAGGCCGTGAATTTCTTTGAAGCGCGCGACGTGCGCTTGCACTTTCCCCGCATGGCCAAGCTTGGCCATGGCCTGCTTGACGGCGAACTCATCACCTTGGCCCGCGACGTGGATCTGAAAATCCACGCCGGGGAGCTCAAGGTTCTGGTTCCCTCAGATGCGGGGTAGGTAGGTGCCGTAGTCGAAATCCGAAACGGTGCGCATGAAGGTCAGGGCCTCCTTGCGCTTGGTATCGGCAAAGAGCTTGGCATATTGCGCGCCGAAAATATCGGCCATGTCTGCCGACGCTGCGAAGGCCTCGACCGCCGTCAGGAAGTCATGCGTCAGCTTTTCCGTTTTCGGCGGCTCCTTGCCGGGCTCGGTGGCCGGGCCGGGATCAAGCGTCTTTTCAAGCCCCTTGAGCATGCCGCCGAGAATGGCGGCGAGCAGCAGATAGGGATTGGCATCCGCCCCTGCCACGCGATGTTCGACGCGGGCCGCCGGGCCGTCCTTTTCCGGAATGCGCACCGACGTGCCGCGATGGCCGTAACCCCAGTCGATATCGGTCGGGGCAAAGGAACCGGGCTGGAAGCGACGGTAGGAATTGGCAAAGGGCGCGAAGATCAGCTGTGCTTCGCGCATGGTCTGCAACAGGCCTGCCGTCACGGACTTGAGAAGCACCGGATCGCCACCCTTGGCGTCCAGCACGTTCTTGCCGTCCTTGTCGATGATGCTGGCATGGACATGCAGGCCGGAACCGGCCTGACCCGTATAGGGCTTGGCCATGCAGGTGGCGCGAAGCCCGTGCTTTTCGGCGGCCTTGGCGGCAACGCGCTTCAGCATCAGGCAGTCATCAGCCGCCGCCAGCGCATCGGCGCGGTGCAGCAGATTGACCTCGAACTGGCCGGGGCCGAATTCGGCGGTCGTCGCATCGGCAGGCAGGTCCTGCGCCGAGGCATAGGCGCGCAGCGTGTTGAGGAACGGCGTCAGGGCGTCGAGCGCGTCCATGTCGTAAAGCTGGAAGCCGTTCGGCGCGCCCTGAAAGGTCAGCGGGGTGGGCGGCATCGGCTTGCCGGTATCGCGCCAGTCCTTGTCTTCGTAGACGTAGAATTCCAGCTCGGTCGCCACAACGGGCGTCAGGCCCAGCGCATCGAAACGCTTCAGCACCTTGGCGAGAATACCGCGCGGATCGCAAAAGTGAGGTTCACCGGCCAGCGTGTGCATGGTTGCGAGCACCTGCTTGGAGCCGTCGGCAGCCCACGGCATGGGAGCCAGCGTGCGCTCGTCGGCAATGCAGGCCCCGTCCGGATCGCCCAGCGTCAGCGAAATCTGGGTCAGGTCATCATTGTCATCGCCCCAGATGTCGAGCGACTGGGTGGAGGCAGGAAGACGAACGGCACCCGTCCAGACCTTCTTTTCCGCATCCAGAGGCAGGCGCTTGCCGCGCAGCCGTCCGGTCATGTCAACCAGCAGGACTTCAATGCAGGCGGTGGGGTCGGTGGAGGGCGCCTCAGTGGCCTCGTTATGATTTTTACTCATGGATCGCTTCCGGTTTGAGCCCGGGCAGGTTTCGGTACACTTGCCAAATGCGGGTATCAGGGTCATGTTCGTAACGTAAAAAAAAACGCCGTTCAATTGCGGCGATGTCAATGAAAGCCACCAGAGAAGAACATGTCGCTCTCCAACCTTGCCGCAATCGACGCCGCCCATCACATCCACCCCTTCTCCAACATGAAGGAACTGAACGCCAAAGGTACCCGCATCATCACGCGGGGCGAGGGCAGTCATATCTATGACGCCGCTGGCAAGAAGTATCTGGACGCCTTTGCGGGCCTGTGGTGCGTCAATATCGGCTATGGTCGGCCCGAAATTGCCAATGCCGTCTTCAACCAGATGAACGAGCTGGCCTATTACAATTCCTTCTTCGGCACCACCAATCCGTCGGCCACGCTTCTGGCGGAAAAGATCGCCAGCCATACCGAAGGCCAGTTGAACCATGTGTTCTTCACCAACTCCGGTTCGGAGTCGACGGACACCTGGCTGCGCATGGCGCGCGTCTACTGGCAGGCCAAGGGGCAGCCGGAAAAGCGCGTGGTGATCTCCCGCCGCAACGGTTATCACGGCTCGACGGTGGCCGGAGCCTCGCTCGGCGGTATGAAACATATGCATGGTCAGGCCGGGGCTGACGTGTCCGATATCGTCCATATCAGCCAGCCCTACTGGTTTGCCGATGGCGGTGAGATGTCGCCGGAAGAGTTCGGCCTGAAGATGGCCCGCGAACTGGAAGACAAGATCAACGAAGTCGGCGCTGACAAGGTTGCCGCCTTCGTGGGTGAGCCCATTCAGGGCGCTGGCGGCGTCATCATTCCGCCCGCAACCTACTGGCCGGAAATCCAGCGCATCTGCGATGCCTATGGCATTCTTCTGGTCACGGATGAGGTGATTTGCGGCTTTGGTCGTCTGGGCTCGTGGTTCGGCCACCAGCATTTCGGTGTGAAGCCGGACCTCGCACCCGTCGCCAAGGGCCTGTCCTCCGGCTATCTGCCGATCGGCGCCGTTCTGGTGTCGGATCGCGTTGCCGATGTGATGATCAACGAAGTGGGCGATTTCTTCCACGGCTTCACCTATTCGGGGCATCCGGTGGCGGCGGCTGCGGCGCTTGAAAACCTTCGCATCATCGAGGATGAGAAGCTGGTCGAGCGCGTTCGCGACGATATCGGTCCGTATTTCACCAAGGCCTGGAAGAGCCTTGAGGACCACGACATGGTCTATTCGGCAGAGAATGTCGGCCTCATGGCGGGCCTGCAGATGGCCGCCGACAAGACGACGCGCGCCCGCTACAAGAAGGCCGATGACCTCGGCTCCTTCGTGCGCAATGTCTGCCTTGAAAACGGTCTCGTTCTGCGCGCCACCGGCGACCGCATGCTGGCCTCGCCGCCGCTCATCATCACCGAGGAGGAAGTGGACTTCATGGTGAAGGTGACACGCATGGGTCTCGATGCGGCCTGGAAGGTGCGCGCCGATTACCTCTAAGGCGGACGTGATACGTCTGCTTCTCAATTGAAAAGGCCGGGGTGATGAGCCCCGGCCTTGTTCGTTATTCCAAGTGCTGTGCGGCACACTCCCGTCATCCTCGGGCTTGACCCGAGGATCCATCATGTCCGTGATTTGTGGATGGTCGGGTCAAGCCCGACCATGACGAAAAGATAGGTCTGTGAGCTTTGTTGGCCTTGTTCGTTACTGGAATGCCGTTTCGTAAAAACTTCTGAGCTTGCGTGAATGCAACGCTTCCGTCGGCATGCTCGCCAGCAACTGAATGGCGCGAATGCCGATTTGCAGATGTTGGCTGACCTGCGTGCGGTAGAAGGCGGTCGCCATACCCGGCAGCTTCAATTCGCCATGCAGCGGCTTGTCGGAAACGCACAGCAGCGTGCCGTAAGGCACGCGGAAGCGGAACCCGTTGGCGGCAATCGTGGCCGATTCCATATCGAGCGCGATGGCTCGTGACTGCGAAAGCCGCTTCACCGGGCCGCGCTGGTCGCGCAGTTCCCAGTTGCGGTTGTCGATGGTGGCCACCGTGCCCGTGCGCATAATGCGCTTCAGCTCGAAGCCCGAAAGCCCGGTGACTTCCGCCACGGCCCCTTCCAGCGCGCGTTGGACTTCCGAAAGGGCAGGGATCGGGATCCACACCGGCAGGTCGTCGTCAAGAACGTGGTCTTCGCGCACATAGGCGTGGGCCAGCACGTAGTCGCCGAGCCTCTGGCTGTTGCGCAGACCGGCGCAGTGGCCAAGCATCAGCCAGGCATGCGGGCGCAGCACGGCGATGTGGTCGGTGATGGTCTTGGCGTTGGACGGGCCGACGCCGATATTGACCATGGTGATGCCACCATGACCCTTCTTCTTGATGTGATAGGCGGGCATCTGCGGCAGGCGCACTGGCTGTGCGGCGGTCGGCGCGGTCTGCCCGGCTTCGGTGATGATGTTGCCGGGTTCGACAAAGGCCGTATAGCCGTTGCCGCCTTCGGCCATCTGCTGACGGGCCCAGGCGCAGAACTCGTCCATATAGAACTGGTAGTTCGTAAACAGCACGAAGTTCTGGAAATGCTCCGCCGCCGTTGCCGTGTAATGCGACAGGCGGGCCAGCGAGTAGTCGATGCGCTGCGCCGTAAAGGGGGCCAGCGGGGCCGGTTCGCCCGGCATCTGATCGTAATCGCCATTGGCAATCAGGTCGTCGGTGTTGTTGAGGTCCGGCGTGTCGAAAAGATCGCGAAGCGGTACATCGGCAAGCGTCGTCGAGGCAGAGGCCTCCACATGTGCCCCTTCACCAAAGGCGAAATGCAGCGGAATGGGCGTTGTCGATTCCGACACGATGACCGGCACACCATGATTTTTCATCAACAGCGCCAGCTGCGTCTTCAGATAATGGCGAAACAGCTTCGGGCGGGTGATCGTCGTCTGATAGACGCCGGGCGATGTGACGTGACCGTAGGAGAGGCGCGAGTCGGTCAGGCCGAAGCTCGTGGTCTCGATCGAGACCTGCGGATAAAAGGCGCGGTATCGCCCCTCGACACTGCCGCCCTTGGCGAGTTCGCCGAAGGCGCTTTTGAGGAAGCCCGTATTGCGATCATAAAGCGCCGTCAGCGCATCGACGGCCTTGGCCGGATCGTCGAAAACCTGCGGTTCAATCGGTTCAGGGCTGAGGAATGGAATGGGGGAAGAGATTCGTGTGCTCATGAGGCATTATAAATGGCCAATCATGACAGGCAAGCGGGTGGAGGAACGCCAGACCCGATATTTATCGGCCTCGCCTCAAAGTGAAAGGCGGCAGGTGCGGGCAAGCGTGTCGGAGCAGCTGAAGGCAGCATTCAGCATCGCCTGACGGTCATTATTCGCCGAGTGGGCTACGATGTCGGAAAACAGAAGCGCGAAGATGATCATAAGCAGTGTGATGATCGTCAGGCGGCGGGCGGTTTTACTCATGATACAATGTCCCCGATGTCTTCATGACATATCCTGGACACCGTTTTGCCATGTTCCGGCTGAACCAACCCTGATGTGACGGTTCAGCCGGGGTTCATGTTCGTGAATCGGCGACGATCAGAGCTTCGACCAGTTCTGCGACTTGCACAGCACCTTCAGAACGCAGCCCTTCAATTTCAGCATGGCACCGGAAACGGCGGCCGAACCGCTATAGGTCTTGTCGTCCTTCGGGTCGGTGATCTCGCCCGTATAGCTGGCCCCGGTGCCCGAGAGTTTGCCGATCTGCTTGCCGGCATGGGCGCCGGTCTTCAGCGTAATGCAGAAAGCCCCGCCGCAAGGCGCAATCGCCGCCGTTTCGCCGCTGGCCGTCTTCCAGTTGCCTTCAATCGGCTCGGCACTCAGCGCAGGGCTTGCAAAGGCAACGAGAAGCGCTGCCGCCAGAATATGCTTCATGATGTGGTTTCCTCCCGGATGTTTTAGGGCCGATGACCTCCTCCGGCCGGTTCGGTCCCGATGCCGTTTTCCTCAAGCACGGCATCGGCACACTATCAAAACTTCCGTAAACGTAAAGGTCAATGATGATCAAAAGGCCGCAAAACCGGCCATTCCGGCCGATCAAAAAAGGGGCTGGTGAACAGGCGACGTGATTTGTGGTTATCAATGCGTTGCTTTGCCAGCGTGAAGTTTTCGTAAAATAAAACGCGAAGTGCCTGTGTTTCAGGGATTCCGATGATTAATGAAAATCCAATTTTACCAAGCATTTGCATTTCATTTGTCTGAAATTAAGCATGGATTTTAGCGCAATATTGAAATGCATTTGAGAGATTGAACTCAACAAACAAGCGGGAAACAACCCGCTACTTCTTCAGACGGAAAGACCGGAAAACCGGCACTGTTTGGATAAGAGCCAAGAAGAGCAAGAACAGGGAAGAATAAGAGGCATGGGTTCCCGAACAACGCATGGGAAAATGCGGGAAGGAACCTGAAACGAAACAGGGTTTAGAGGGATCAAACCGATGGCACGCTTTGACATGAACAATTCTGGTATGGCCACCATGGGTGGCGAAGCCTTGGCCGATGTATTCTGCGAAATGGGTCTGATGTACGCCACGGGCCGTGGCTGCGACATGGATCTGGTGTCGGCTCACAAGTGGCTGAACATCGCTGCGATCAAGGGGTCTGACCGCGCTGCCGAGCTGCGCGCCGAACTTGCGCATTCGATGAGCAAGGCCGATCTGGCCACCGCCCTTCGCGCCGCCCGCGAATGGATGACGATGCACTGATTTCATACGGCACGGTGCGCGCGCCAAGAGCAAAAACAAGCCGATGCGCGAACCTGCCAATCAGCACGGGCCCAAAGCGAAAGAAGGCCCGGCAACAAAGACATGCCGACTGAGGGGAACTCAAGGAAGCAGCGTCTTCACCCAAGCAGACCTCCAGCTGCGAAGGTGAAGGAAATTCAAGCATGTCGCGCAAAAGTGTGCAGCGGTTTTGCGATAACGACATGCGAAAAACAAAGGGACAGAGCATTTACGACGAACCCGTATTCGCCGGGAATGCTCTGGGAGGCGGTTGGGGAACACGCTTCATGAATCAAGACCGCGACTGGCAGAAACAAGGCCAGCGCGGTCTTTTTCCGTTTATCCTTTTTTGATTACAGCGATTTCAAAACCTGCGGCAGGGCTTCTTCAAGCTTGGCCATATCGCTTTCAACGCCTGCGGAGATGCGAATGCAACGGTTGAGCGGCGCAACGCCCGGCATGCGAATGAAGACACCGTGCGCACCCAGTCCGTTGACGATGGCGCGGGCATAATCCCCGTCACGACCGCAATCAACCGCCACGAAATTCGTCGCCGAGGGCAGCGGCGTCAGGCCGTTGGCGCGGGTGATCTCGCCGATTCGGGCCTTGGAGATGGCAATCTTGCCGAGAACCTCTTGCAGATAGGCCTGATCCTTGAGCGCTGCGAGTGCCGCGGCCACCGAAATACGTGCCATGCCGAAATGATTGCGGATCTTGTCAAACGTGCGGATCGTCTCCGGCGTGCCGATGGCGTAGCCCACGCGTGCGCCTGCCAGACCATAGGCCTTCGAAAAGGTTCGGGTGCGGATCACATTGGGGCGGTCGATCAGGCTGGCAATCGAGGGAGCCGCGTCGGCAGGAGCGCATTCGATATAGGCCTCATCCAGCACCAGAAGCGTCTCCTCCGGCACGGCCTTGGCAAAGGCTTCCACCTCATCCGCCGACCGCCAGCTTCCCATCGGGTTGTCGGGGTTGGCGAAATAAAGAAGGGGGGCGTTTTCGCGCCGGGCCGCCTCAAGCAGAGCAGCCGGGTTTTCCCGGTCGTTCTCGTAAGGCACGGTGACGAGCTTTCCGCCAAAGCCGGCCACATGGTAATTAAAGGTCGGATATCCGCCAAAGGAGTTGATGACGGGCGTGCCGGGTTCCACCACCATGCGCACGATCATGCCCAGAATGCTGTCAACGCCTTCGCCTACGGCGATGTTATCCGCCTTGCAGCCGAGATGGGCAGCCAGCGCTTCTTTCAACTCGAAATTTTCCGGATCGGTGTATTTCCAGGTGTCGAGGGCGGCCTTGCCGATGGCCTCGATAACGGAAGGGGCAGGCCCGAAGCCGCTTTCATTGGCCCCCAGACGGGCGGCCAGAGGTTTTCCCATCTGCCGTTCAATGGCTTCCGGCCCTACAAAGGGAACGGTGGAGGGCAGGGAGGTGATAAGCGGGGTGAGGCGCGTAAAGGCGGGCATGCGAAACACTCTTGATCTGTCTTGCCGATAAGGGAGCGCCAGAATAGGCACAGCCAGTCATCTCGCAAGCGTAAACTGTGCCGCATTGCGTCAAGGGTGTGTGGTCAGGTCTCAGCTCTCGAAGCTCAGGCGTCGAACGTGGTGCAGGAATTCCGGGTCCATCAGCATATTGAAGCCGACGATCACGCGTGCCTCATCCCTGCGGATCATGGTGCAGCCGATCTCGTCGTGGATACCGAAGATTTCGAGAAAGAAATTGGCCGGGAATTCGAGGCTTGGATCAACCTCCAGCTCCGCACCGTAAATAGAAATGCGCCGAATGATGCAACGCACGGAGTTGGACGTGCTGAGATGGCGGCCGACGAAGACAATCTTGCCCGGTCGATCAATCGAGAACTTCTCGTAAAACTCCTCCGGAGCAGCCTTGCTGCTTTCAGGCACTTTGATCTGCAAAGACATGGCACCCTCCTTATGCCTTTTTCGTCTCTTGCACTTTAAACACATGTCGTTCTCTTCTCGTGAAGAAACTCGGTAAAAAGCCGGTGAATGTCGAAAACGGGTCAGCCACCACACGCCGACTGTGCCGCGATGGGGCGCGCCCCTTGAAACCCTCAGACAACCGTCTTATCTGTCGCGTCGGTTGAGGCGCCTGCCACCCGCAAGCAAACGCTTTGGTGAAGTCCTCCGGTTTTGATTCCACACTCCCTCGCGCATGCGGACGGAGGCAATGCGGGTTCCCCACCACGATCCATGCGCTCTCATGAGTGAGGATTCAAAAATGAATACCGAAAACACCGCGATTGCGGATTACAAGAATCAGGCCAAGCGCCTGCGCCGTGCCATGGCGGAACAAGGGGCCGAGATCGGCCATTCCGAAGCGCTGGAACTGGTGGCCAAAAGCCACGGCCAGCGTGACTGGAACACACTTTCCGGCCTTGCCCGGCGCGACGAGCCCCAGACAAACCCGCCGGGAATTGGCTTTAGCGTCGATCACGCCGTTCGCGGCACCTATCTTGGCCAACCTTTCGAAGGGCGCGTTGTCTCGCTCACGCGGCTGCCGACCGGCGGGCTTTACCGTGTCTCGGTGAAGTTCGACCGCCCGGTGGATGTTGTGACCTTTGACAGTTTTTCCGCGTTTCGAAGCCGGGTCGATGCGGTGATCAATGCGACGGGCACCTCGCCTCGGCGAACGTCAAACGGCTTGCCGCAAATGGTGATCGAAGCGGCCCGCTGATCACAAGAGCCGAACAGCAATGAAAGGCCGGACCGGCAGGGTTCGGCCTTTCTGCCGTTGCCACCCCGCTTTGCTTGACGCCTCTATCCTGCAGCGCTACGCCTTGCGGGTTTGAATTTCCATGGCAGGACCGGGAGCGCGTGATGACGAACAGGCTGGTGATCGTTGGGGCAGGGCAGGCGGCATTTGCGCTGGCCTCAAAGCTGCGCACCCTGAAAGACGAGCGCCCCATCACGATTCTCGGCGATGAGCCGGTGCCGCCCTATCAGCGTCCGCCGCTGTCCAAGAAATACCTGCTGGGCGAAATGACCTTTGATCGGCTGACCTATCGTCCGGACGACTGGTATGCCACCAATCATGTTGATCTCAGGCTCTCGACCTCGGTGACGCGAATCGACCGCGCCGCAAAGCGCGTGGAACTGGCCGATGGCACCACGCTCGATTACGGCACGCTTGTTCTCGCAACAGGGGCGACGCCGCGCCGGTTGCCCGCCGCCATCGGCGGGGATCTCGCGGGCGTCTTCGAAGTTCGCAACAAGGCCGATGCCGATCAATTGGCCGGGGAAATGCAGCCGGGGCGTCACCTTCTCGTGGTCGGTGGCGGCTATATCGGCCTTGAGGCGGCGGCCGTCGCGCGCAAACTCGGCCTTGAAGTGGTTCTGATCGAGGCGGCCGAACGCATTTTGCGCCGCGTGGCGAGCGCTGAGACTGCCACCGCAATGCGCGCCATCCATGAAGCGCACGGCGTTGTGATTCGCGAAAACACCGGACTTTCGCGCTTGATCGGCGAAAATGGCCGTGTCGTCGCCGCGGAACTGAATGACGGAACGACGGTGAAGGCCGATTTCGTCGTTGTCGGCATCGGCGTGACGGCAAACGATTCTCTGGCGCGCGAGGCAGGCCTTGAGACGATGAATGGCATTGTCGTCGATGAATTCGCCCGTACCGCCGATAAGGCCATCTATGCGGCGGGCGATTGCGCCACATTTCCCTATCAGGGCAGGCAGACCCGGCTGGAATCAGTGCAGAACGCCGTCGATCAGGCCGAATCGATTGCCGCGACGCTTTCCGGTGAGGAAAAACCCTACGTGCCGCAGCCGTGGTTCTGGTCCGACCAGTATGATGTGAAGCTGCAGATCGCCGGCTATAATGCGGGCTTTGATGAAACGGTTGTTCGCCCCGGTGCGCGTCCGGGCACGCAATCCATCTGGTATTTCCGCGAGGGCGTTTTCATCGCTGTCGATGCGATCAATGATGCCAAGGCCTACGTCACGGGCAAAAAGCTGCTCGAATCGGGCTTGAACCCGCCAAAAGCACAGATTGCTGACCCCGATTTCGACCTGAAGCAGCTTTTCGGGTGAAAGGCGGGTGCGCAGGGTTGGTGTGGCGGCTGCGCGTAAAACAAAAAGTGGCGGAGAGGAAGGGATTCGAACCCTCGATACGCTTTTGACGTATACTCCCTTAGCAGGGGAGCGCCTTCGACCACTCGGCCACCTCTCCGTCGCGGCCTGATTATGAGGTTTTGCGGTGTCGATCAAGTGCTAATTGCCGCGTTCCGCATAAAACGCAAAGTGCACAAATTTCACGCCTGCTGCAGCCCTGCAGCACATATGCGCTTCATGCTTGAGCATCCGCGCTATAGCCGTTCCCTATATATAAGGACAGGGCGTGAGATCCGCTAAAAATAGGGATTTGGTAATAAATCATTAAGATTAAATGGTTTTCCGAAAACTTAACAAAGCGTAACCGCCGTATTCGCGTCTGTGCTTTTCTGGCAACAGGCTTGCAGCAAGCGCGCCTCAAATTGCAGCAATTGACCGTTTGCGCATTGCAAGTGTGCGTTCCTTTTGTATTTTCGACACCAGAAAGCGAGGCGGTGGATCGTCCGTTTTCTTGAACCAAAACGGGGATGGGGCAGGGAATGCTGTCCTTCAGCTAAGAACCCACCCTTTGAGTAACACTGACTGGAGGTCAACAATGAACATCAAGAGCCTTCTCATCGGCTCCGCCGCCGCTCTGGTGGCTTTCTCCGGCGCACAGGCTGCTGACGCTATCGTCGC
>Ga0209794_1001647_pt1 | contig 15436 bp, 13 predicted proteins | sample EBPBio232013_DNA_FD_185869 | JGI IMG/M metagenome (GOLD analysis project Ga0209794, IMG submission 185869) | Wastewater treatment Type I Accumulibacter community from EBPR Bioreactor in Madison, WI, USA - Reactor 1_5/23/2013_ DNA (SPAdes)... | ecosystem: Engineered > Bioreactor > EBPR >... | reverse complement strand
CTGCTGTCGGCCAGCGACCGCCCGGTGGTGGTGCTGCCCAGCTACAACGGCGCGCGCCGGCTGCCCGTGCTGACGCCGCTGCTGGCCCAGTTGCTGGCGCGCAAGGGCCTGCCGGTGCTGGTGCACGGCACCGCCACCGAGGACAGCCGCGTCACCGCCCAGCAGGTGCTGGCGCGGCTGGAGCACCCGGCCGCGGCCGCCACCGGCCGGCTCGACAACGCCACCGTCTACCTGGCCTCCACCGCCCAGTTGCACTCCGGCCTTCAGCGCCTGCTCGACGTGCGCCGCAGCCTGGGCCTGCGCAATTCGGCGCACAGCCTGGTCAAGCTGATGAACCCGGTGCGTGGCCCGGCTCTGGTGGTGGGCAGCTACACACACCCCGAATACGCCGAAGCCATGGTCGCCACGCACCTGCTGCGCGGCAGCACGGCCCTGTTGCTGCGCGGCACCGAGGGCGAACCGGTGGCCGACGCGCGCCGCACCCCGCGCATGGACCTGGTGCTGGGCGGCGAGCTCTCCTGCGTGCAGACCGCGCAAACCGGCCCCTTGGCCACGCTGCCCGAGCTGCCCACGCAGATCGACGACGCCAGCACCGCCGCCTTCGTCGACGCGGTGATGCGGGGCGAAGCCGCGGTGCCCGAACCGATCCTGCTGCAAACCGAACACATCATGCGCGCCTGCAAAGCCCTGGAGGCCGCCACCGACCCCGCCAGCGTGCGGCGGCTGTCCCCATGACCACTTCTGCCCTGCCCCTCGGACAAGTCACCCTGGTCGGCGCCGGCCCGGGCGACCCGGAACTGCTCACGCTCAAGGCCGTCAAGGCCATCGCCGCGGCCAGCGTGATCCTGGTCGACGATCTGGTGGGCGATGGCGTGCTGGCCCACGCCGACCCGGCCGCCCGCATCGTCTACGTCGGCAAGCGCGGCGGCTGCAAAAGCACGCCGCAGGCCACCATCGAGCAGCTGATGCTGGACGCCGCCCACGCCGGCGAGAACGTGGTGCGGCTCAAGGGCGGCGATCCGTTCATCTTCGGGCGCGGCGGCGAAGAGGTGGAAAGCCTGCGCCGCGCCGGCATCGAGCCGGTGGTCGTCAACGGCGTCACCGCCGGCCTGGCGGCGCTGACCAGCCTGGGCGCCCCGCTCACGCACCGGGACCGCGCGCAGGGCGTGGTGTTCGTCACCGGCCACCCGCAAAAGAACGGCCAGGGCCTGAACTGGACGCGACTCGGCGAGTCGGCGCGCGATCTGCGCCTGACGCTGGTGATCTACATGGGCATCAGCAGCGCCGAACGCATCCAGTCCGGCCTGCTGGCCGCCCTGCCCGCCGACACCCCGGTGGCCGTCATCGAGCGCGCCAGCCTGCCCACCCAGCGCCAGTGCACCACCACCCTGGGCGATCTGCTGGGTTGCCTGCGGCACGAAGGCCTGGGCAGCCCGGCCATCATGGTGGTGGGCGACGTGGTGCTGGGCGTGCGCGCCGCGCTGCGGGCGCCCTGCCCGGCCGAAGTGGCGGGCTGAGGCACCCGCCCAAGGGGCGTAGACTGGCGCGCCCAGCTCCGCCTGTCCGCCCGCGTGAACCCGATTCCCACTTTCGACGCCGTTGTCCTCGGCGCCGGCGCCGCCGGCCTGTTTTGCGCCGCGCAGGCCGGCCAGCAGGGCCTGCGCGTGCTGCTGATCGACCACGCTGAACAGGTGGCCGAAAAGGTGCGCATCTCGGGCGGCGGGCGCGCCAACTTCACCAACCGCGACCTGGACCCCAGCGCCCCGCACAAGCACTTCCTCGGCGGCAACCCCTCCTTTTGCCGCTCCGCGTTGGCGCGCTTCACGCCGCACGATTTCATCGCGCTGCTGGACCGCCACGGCATCGCCTGGCACGAGAAACACAAGGGCCAGCTGTTTTGCGACCATTCGGCGCAGCAGCTGATCGACATGCTGCTGGCCGAATGCGCCGCCGCCCCCGCCCACGGCGGCCGGGTCGAGCGCTGGCAGCCGTGCCGCGTTCAAAAAGTGGAATTTGAAGCGATTTCACCCGATGGTCGGCGCGGGAATTGCCTGGGCAGCTATGTTATTCATAGTGACCAGGACGCCGTGCAAACCCCGTCGCTGGTGGTCGCCACGGGCGGCCTGTCGATTCCGAAGATCGGCGCCAGCGCTTTCGGCCTGGAGCTGGCGCGCCAGTTCGGCCTGAAAGTGACCGACACCCGCCCCGGCCTGGTGCCGCTGACCTTTGACGGCGCGGCCTGGGCGCCCTACGCCCAACTGGCCGGCCTGGCGTTGCCGGTGGAAATCAGCACCGGCGAGAAAAAGCAGCGCGCGGTGTTTCACGAAGACCTGCTGTTCACCCACCGCGGCCTGTCGGGCCCGGCGGTGCTGCAGATCTCCAGCTACTGGCGGCCGGGCACGCCGATCCGCATCAACCTGGCGCCCGGCGTCGACCTGGCGGAAGAACTGCGCGCCGCCAAGACCCGCTCGCGCAAGCTGATCGCCAAGGAGCTGACCGCCTGGATGCCCACGCGTCTGGCCGAGGCCTGGACCGGGCTGGACAGCGCCTGGCAGCGCCCGGTGAACGAAGCCGCCGACAAGGCCCTGGTGCAACTGGCCGAGCGCCTGCAGCGCTGGGAGCTGACCCCGACCGGCACCGAAGGCTACAAGAAGGCCGAAGTCACCCTGGGCGGCGTCGACACGCGCGGCCTGTCGTCGCAGACCCTGGCGGCCCAGGCGCAGCCCGGCCTGTACTTCATCGGCGAGGTGGTGGACGTGACCGGCTGGCTGGGCGGCTACAACTTCCAGTGGGCCTGGGCCAGCGCGGCGGCCTGCGCCACGGCGCTGGCCGCCCGGCACGCCGATTTGCGGCGGGCGCCAGAAGCTCTATAATGGCGGGCTTTGCTGGCAAACGCCCCGCCGGCCATACTAGTTCAATGTGCGGGGCACGATTTGCGGCGCAAGGTGGGCTTTTTTACCAGCAGCCCCGGGACTTGATCTACCCCGGCAACGCAGCACCACCCGCTGGCCGCGCATATGGAAATGTGAATGACCACCATCCGTGTCAAAGAGAACGAGCCGTTTGACGTCGCCCTGCGCCGCTTCAAGCGCACCATCGAGAAACTGGGCCTGCTGACCGATCTGCGTGCCCGCGAGTTCTACGAAAAGCCCACCGCCGAGCGCAAGCGCAAGAAGGCCGCCGCCGTCAAGCGCCACTACAAGCGCGTGCGCAGCATGCAGCTGCCCAAGAAGCTGTACTGAGCCGCGTCGCTCTTCAAAAAAACCCGCCCGGGACGCCGTGGCGGGTTTTTTTATGCCGTAAACGGGTTGGCGCCGCTACAGCACCTTGCCGGGGTTCATCACGCCCAGCGGGTCGAGCGCCTGCTTGACCCGGCGCATCACGTCCAGCTCTTGCGGCGTCTTGTACAGCGCCATCTCCTCGCGCTTGAGCTGGCCGATGCCGTGCTCGGCGCTGATGCTGCCGCGCAGAGCCATCGATCGGCGCGCGCTTCGGCCAGCCCGATCTGGACGTCGCAATACATGGGAACGCCTCATACCAAAAGGCGTTCAAAAATACCAACCGTTCGCGTTGAGCTTGTCGAAACGCTGTCCCGGGCTTCGACAAGCTCAGCCTGAACGGTTCTTGTGGTTTGAACGCCCATCGGTATCAGTAGCCGGCAGCGGCCGGCGGCTTGGCGGCCGCCGGGCCGGGCGCCCGAAAGCGTGCCGCCGCGGCGTCCAGGCCGTCGCGCAGCAACAGGGTGTCGAGCGCCACGGCGACGAACTGCGCACCCAAGTCCAGGCATTCACGCGCCCGCGCTTGGTCCACCATCAGAATGCCCGGCGCCTTGCCGCAGGCGCGAATGCGCCGGATGGCCTGGTCTCGATGGCGGTTCACCGCCGGATGGCGCGCCTGGCCGGGGTAACCCAGGCTGGCCGACAGATCCGCCGGACCGATGAAGATGCCGTCGACACCGTCGACGGCCGCGATGGCCTCGATCTGCTCCAGCGCTTCGCCGGTTTCCACCTGCACCAGCAGGCACAGTTCGTCCGCCGCGCGCGCCACGTAGTCGGTGCTGCGCCCGAAATTCGCGGCGCGGGTCGAGCCCCCCATGCCGCGGATACCTTCGGGCGCATAGCGCATGGCGCGCACGGCAGCCTGGGCTTCCTGCGCGTTCTGCACGAAGGGCAGCAGCAGCGTCTGCGCGCCGATGTCCAGGTAGCGCTTGATCAGCACCGGATCGTTCCACGCCGGCCGCACCACCGCATGCGTGGGCGGCGCCCCCGGTGCGGGCTGGGCGGCGGCCACGGCCTGCAACTGGTGCAGCATCAGCGGCACGTCGGTCGGGGTGTGCTCGGTGTCCAGCAGCACCCAGTCGTAGCCGGCCCCGCCAATCATCTCGTTGACGAAGGGCGAAGGGATGGTGGACCACAAGCCGATCTGGGTGCGCCCGGCACGCAGCGCCTGCTTGAAAAGATTGACTGTCAGCATACGTCTATTGAACTTAAGTGTTCCCTTGTTTCACCACGTCGGCCCAGTGCGCCACCTCGGCGGCGATGCAGCTGGCGGCCCGCTCCAGCGTGTCGGGTGTGGTCTCGTTGATCGTCGTGGCCCACCAGTATGGCCTGACACGCGCGGTTCAGCTTCTGCACGACCCGGCCGGTCGCGGCCAGGGCCCCAAGTCAGGTCGAGCCGCCCACCGGTGCCAGCGCGCCCGCCGCCCCGATCAACGCGTCGCGCAAATCGGCCAGCAGCGGATGCTCGGCCCGCCATTCGGGCCGCACCAGGGCGACATGAAAACGCACCGCTTCGGCCAGTGGGCGGACCGCCAGACGCGCGTCAGACTGTGCCATGGCCCGCGCCGTCAGCGGGTTGATGATGGACAGGCCCAGCCCCTCGGCCACCAGCGCGCAGATCGACACCGCGCTGGCGGTTTCATGCCGCCCGCGCCGCGTCACCCCGGCCGCCGCGAACAGCGCATCAATCTGCTGGCGGTAAGGGTCGGCCGGCGCCAGGTGGATGAAGGCCTGGCCCTCGAAGTCGGCCGGCGCCAGCAGCGGCCGCTGGGCCAGCGCATGGCCGGCCGGCAGCACCACCACCTCATCGGCCTCCAGCAAGGTGTGCAGCGCGCAGCCCACCGGCGCCGCACGCGCCTCGGTCAGGCCCAGATCGAACTGCTGCTCGGACAAGGCCGCCTCCAGCGCCGGCGATTCCAGCGGCACCACGCTCACGCTGGCCTCCGGGTGGCGCGCGGCAAAGCGCCGCAGCGCCGCCGGCACCAGGGCATGCGCCAAGGCCGGCAGACAGGCCAGGTGCAGGCGCCCGGTGCCGAACTCACGCAACTCGCGCGCCGCGGCCTGCACGCGCTCCAGGCCCTGGTAGGCGCGCTCGATCTCGTCGTACAGCGCCCGCGCCCGCACCGTGGGGCGCAGGCGGCCCTGGATGCGGTCGAACAGCGCATAGCCCAGCAGGTGCTCCAGCCGCGCCAGCTCGCGGCTGACGGTGGGCTGCGAGCTGTGCAGTGCCTCGGCCGCGCGCGTGACCTGGCCAGCGCGCATGACGGCACGAAACACCTCGATGTGGCGGTGGCTCAGATTCATATCAAGAATGAATTCATGAATCAACGAATTCTATTTGTATGCATGACTATTTGCCCCCACCATCTCCGCCATGAATCCTTTTCAAGACGAACCCCTGCGCCAGCTGGCCCGCCAGTACGGCACCCCCTTGTGGGTCTACGACGCCGCCACCATCCGCCAGCGCATCGGCGAGCTGAAGGCTTTCGATACCGTGCGCTACGCGCAAAAAGCCAATTCCAACACCCACCTTTTGCGTCTGATGCGTGAGCTGGGCGTGAAGATCGACGCCGTGTCGCGCGGCGAAATCCAGCGCGCGCTGGCCGCCGGCTACAGCGCGTCGGCCGACGCCTCGGGCGCCACCGGCATCGTCTTCACCGCCGACCTGATGGACGCCGCCACCCTGGAGACGGTGGTCGAGCACGGCATCCCGGTCAACGCCGGCTCCATCGACATGCTGGAGCAATTGGGCGCGCGCGCGCCTGGCCACGCGGTGTGGCTGCGCATCAACCCCGGCTTTGGCCACGGCCACAGCCAGAAGACCAACACCGGCGGCGAGCACAGCAAGCACGGCATCTGGCACGCCGACCTGGACGCGGCCCTGGCGGCCGTGGCGCGGCACCATCTGAAGCTGGTCGGCCTGCACATGCACATCGGCTCTGGCGTCGATTACAGCCACCTGGCCCAGGTCTGCCAGGCCATGGTGGCGCTGGTGCGCGGCGTGGGTGCGGCGCGCCTGCCCGATCTGCACGCCGTCTCGGCCGGCGGCGGCCTGTCCATCCCCTACCGCGCGGGCGACACCCGGCCCGACCCGCAGCACTATTACCAGTTGTGGGACGCCGCCCGGCGCGAGATCGCCGCCCTGCTGGCCCGCCCGGTGCAGCTGGAGCTGGAGCCCGGCCGCTACCTGGTGGCCGAAAGCGGCGTGCTGCTGTCCGAGGTGCGCGCCGTCAAGACCATGGGCAGCCAGCGCTTTACCCTGGTCGATGCCGGCTTCAACGACCTGATGCGCCCCAGCATGTACGGCGCCTACCACGGCATGCACCTGATCGCCGCCGACGGCCTGCCACGCCCCGAGGCCGAGACCGTGGTCGCCGGCCCGCTGTGCGAGTCCGGCGACGTGTTCACCCAGGGCGAAGGCGGCCTGGTGCTGCGCCGCGCCCTGCCCGAGGCGCGCATCGGCGATCTGCTGGTGCTGCACGACGCCGGGGCCTACGGCGCCAGCATGTCCAGCAACTACAACACGCGCGGGCTGGCCGCCGAGGTGCTGGTCGATGGTGGGGTAGCGCGTCTGATCCGCCGTCGCCAGTCGGTCGATGAATTGCTGGCGCTGGAGCAGGTATAAGAGCAGGTTTCCCCTTCCTCGTCGCCACGCCATGAGCCTGAAAGAGCAAATCACCGAAGACATGAAAACCGCCATGCGCGCCAAGGACAGCGCGCGCCTGGGCACCATCCGCCTGCTGCAGGCGGCGATGAAGCAAAAAGAGGTCGATGAGCGCATCACCCTCGACGACGCGGCCATCGTTGGCATCCTGGACAAGCTGATCAAGCAGCGCAAGGACAGCATCGAGGCCTTCAGCAAGGCCGCGCGCCAGGATCTGGTGGACCAGGAGCAGGCCGAAATGGCCGTGCTGCAGGCCTACCTGCCGGCGCGGCTGTCGACCGAAGAGATTGCCACCGAGGTCCAGGCCATCGTCGCCGAGCTCGGCGCCAGCGGCCCGGGCGACATGGGCAAGGTGATGGGCGCGGTCAAGACACGCCTGGCCGGCAAGGCCGACATGGGCGCGGTCAGCGCGGCGGTCAAGGCCGCGCTGGCCGGCTGAGCGCCCACCTCGGCCGCCTCGAACCCCGGCTTTACCCGGGCTTTGCACGGGCCGCGGTGCACGCGGCAAACCAAAACCGGTCTTGCCGCGTTGAACACGGAACGCGCCCCGTCGCGCGCTCTGTTCCACCGCTTTCCGCCCCGACCATGCCCACCTCACGCTTTTTCGCGCTCTGGCGCCACTGCCTCGCCGGCGCGCTGCTGGCCGGCACGGCGCTGCTGGCCCAGGCCCAGAACCCGCCCCAGCAGGCCGATCCGCCCGGCCGCGTGGCCTACCTCAGCGCCCAGGAGGGCGCCGCCTTTCTGGCCAGCCCCGGGGCCAGCGGCTGGTCGCCGGCGGCGCTGAACTGGCCGGTGGCCACCGGCAGCCGCCTTGGCATCGAGGCCGGCGCGCGCACCGAACTGCACGCCGGACGCCTCGCCCTGCGCCTGGGTGGGCCGGCCCAGCTGTCGGTGACCGAACTGGACGACGACACCGCCCAGTTCGCCCTGACCGAAGGCACGCTGTCGCTGCGCGTGCGCGAGCTGCGCCCCGGGGAACGGATCGAAATCGACACCCCGCAACTGGCCCTGGTGGCCCAGCAGCCGGGCGAGTACCGCCTGGACGTCGATCCGCGCGCCGACACCACGCGCCTGGCGGTCCTGAACGGCGCGGCCACGGTGTACGGCGCCAACGGCCAGCCCACCGAGGTCGGCGCCGGCCAGCAACTGGTTTTTGCCGGCCGCGGCCTGTCGGTGGCGCAGGCCGGCCCGGTGCTGGCGCGCGACGGTTTCGACCAGTGGGTGGCCGGGCGCGACGCCCTGGAAGACCAGTCGCTCTCGGCACGCTACCTCTCGCGCGACATGCCCGGCTACCAGCTGCTCGACAGCCACGGCGAATGGGCGCGGGATGCGACCTACGGCAGCGTCTGGTACCCCAGCGTCGGCGTGGCCGACTGGGCGCCCTACCGCTACGGCCGCTGGAGCTGGATCGAACCCTGGGGCTGGACCTGGGTGGACGACGCCCCGTGGGGCTTTGCCCCCTCGCACTACGGCCGCTGGGCACAGATCGGTCCGCGCTGGGCCTGGGTGCCGGGGCCGCCGGCACCGCGCCCGGTCTATGCGCCGGCCCTGGTCGCCTTCATGGGCGGCGGCGGCGACCGCTGGGGCGTGGCGCTGGGTGGCGGCCGGCCCGGCGCGGCCTGGTTTCCGCTGGCTCCCGGCGAGTACTGGGAGCCGCCCTACCGCGCCAGCTCGCGCTATCTGGGCCGCGTCAACCCCGGCTTTGGCGGCCGCGAGCGCCCGCACCCGCCGCACGACGGCTACCTGTTCCAGCGCCGTCCGCAGGCCATCACCGTGGCGCCGCACGAGCAATTCAACGGCCGAGGCGATGGACATGGCCGCCCGCCCCGCTTCATGGACGGCAGCCGCCTGCCGCCCGGCGCCCTGCAAGACAGCCGCCCGGTGGCGCCGCCGCCGCGCTCGGCTTTTCCTACCGCGCCAGGCCTGGCGCCGGTGCCGCAACTGGCCGCCCCGCGCCCCGATGTCCCTCCGCCGCGGCAGCGCCCGCCGCAGGCCGGTTTCGAGCGCGGCAACCCACCGGCAGTCCGCGAGCACCGCCCATGGCAGCTGGGCGAAGGCGCGCCGCAAGCCGCCGAGGTCCCCGGCTACCGCCGCATGGAACGCGAACGTGTCGAGCACGACAGCCGCCCGCGCGAGCCGGGGCAGCGGCCCTGGCCGTCGCCACGCCCGCCCGAGGCCCAGCTGCCGCCGCCGCGACCACAAGCCCCCGTCGAATCGCGCCCCATGCCGCAGTTGGGCGCCCCCGCCATGCCGCCCATGGCCGGGCCGCGGCACCCGCCCGCGCCGGACCAGGCGCCTGCGCAGCGCCGCTACATTCCGCCCGGCATGGACCCCCGCAACCAGCCGTGAGCACTCGGCCGCCGGTACCCCAGGGCCAGTAGTCCTGAATTCATAGCACCAGGCCCAATACCGGCGCCGACCAAGCTCCTGTCTGGCTTGCACTCCGGCCGATTCTGCTATCGTGGCGCCGTGCCACCCGACCTTGCCCCCATCGACCGCCTTGACCTGCATGCCGTGGTGCGCCACGGCGGCGCCTTCACCCTGGATGTCGACGTGCGCCTGCCGGCGCGCGGCGTGACCGCCGTGTTCGGCCCCTCGGGCTGCGGCAAGACCACATTGCTGCGCGCCGTGGCGGGGCTGGTGCGGCCGACGCCCGGGCGCATCCTGATCGCCGGCCAGCCCTGGCAGGACGACGAGGCCGGCCTATGGCTGCCGACCCACCGTCGCCCACTGGGCATGGTGTTTCAGGAAGCCAGCCTGTTCGATCACCTGAGCGTGCAGGCGAACCTGGAATTTGGCCAAAAGCGCGTGCCCCAGGCCGAACGCCAGGTGTCGCTGACCCAGACCATCGAGCTGCTGGGCATCGGCCCGCTGCTGGCGCGCCGGCCGGACGCGCTGTCGGGCGGTGAACGCCAGCGCGTGGCGATTGCCCGGGCGCTGGCCACCAGCCCGCGCCTGCTGCTGATGGACGAGCCCCTGGCCGCGCTGGACGCGGCCCGCAAGGCCGAGCTGCTGCCCTGGTTCGAGCGCCTGGCGCGCGAGTTGCACATCCCGGTGCTCTACGTCACCCACTCGCTGGACGAGGTGGCGCGCCTGACCGACCACCTGCTGCTGTTGCGCGCCGGCCAGGTGCAAGACCAGGGCCCCACCGCCGAGCTGCTGGCGCGGCTGGACGTGGCGCTGACCCAGGGCGACGCCGCCAGCGCGCTGATCGAAGGCGCGGTGGCGGCGGTGGACGAGGCCGACCAGCTGCTGCATGTGCGTTTCGGCGGCGGCGTGCTGCAGTGCGTGCAGACCCCCGGCGCCCCGACGCGCGCGCGCGGCCAGCGCCTGCGCCTGCGCGTGCAGGCGCGCGACGTGAGCCTGACGCTCAGCGCCGCGCAAGACACCAGCATCCTGAACGTGCTGCCCGCCACCGTGCATTCGCTGGCCGAGGACGGCCCGGCCCAGACCCTGGTGGCGCTGGATGTGGGCGGCACCCCGCTGCTGGCCCGCGTCACGCGCCGCTCGGCGCGCCTGCTGGCGCTGGCACCGGGGCAGCCGGTGTTCGCGCAGATCAAGGGCGTGGCGGTGCTGGATTAGGGCCTGTCCACGCCCAGCAAGGCGACCAGCTCGTCCATCCCCCGCACCACGGCGTGCGGCAACGGCCGCTCGGCGCCGGGCTTGGCCGCCTCGCCCTTGCGGTCCACCCACACCGTCTGCATGCCGGCGGCCAGGGCGCCGGCCACGTCCAGCGCCGGGTCGTCGCCGACGTGCAGCACCTGCTCGGGCGGGCAGCCGGCGGCGGCGGCGGCGGCCAGGAACACCCGGGCGTCGGGCTTGGCCACGCCCACCTCGCGCGCGCTGACGGCGGCCTGGAAGTACGCGGCAATGCCGATGCGGGCCACGTCGGCGCTGCCGTTGGTCAGCGCCACCAGCGGGTAGCGCGCGCTCAAGGCGCGCAGGGCGGGCAGCGCGTCGTCGAACAGATCGACGCGCTGGCGCTCGGCGTGGAAGGCTTCAAACGCCGTGTCCGCCCATTGCGGGTCGTCGCCGGCCTCACGCAGTTGGTGGCGAATCAGCTCACGGCGCAAGAAGGCCAGATCGTGCAGGCGCTCGGCATGCGCCGCGCGCACGGCGGCACGCGCGGCCTGGGCCGACGCGCGGTCGGCGACCAGGGCCGCGGTGCGTGGGGCGTGCCGGTGCAACCAGGCGAGCAAGACCTGCTCGGCGCGTTCGATGGTCGGCCACACCGGCCACAGCGTATCGTCCAGGTCCAGGGTGATGGCGCGGATGCGCGCCAGATCGAGCGGGGGCGGCGCCATCACGGCGGCAGGGGAAACCAGGGCATGCCCGAGAATAGCGCATGCGTTTTCGACCCGAACCCGAGCATCTCCACGGCCAACCGGCACGCACCGGCGTACTGCTGGTCAACCTGGGCACACCCGAGGCCCCCACGCCGGCGGCCACGCGCCGTTACCTGGCCGAGTTTTTAAGCGATCCGCGCGTGGTGGAAATCCCCGCCGCGCTCTGGAAGCTGATCCTGCACGGCATCATTTTGCGCACCCGGCCGGCCAAATCCGCCGCCAAGTACCAGAGCATCTGGACGCCCGAAGGCTCGCCCCTGATGGTGTGGAGCCGCCGGCAGGCCACGCTGCTGCGCGGCCACCTGGGCGAACGCGGGCTGCTGGCCGAAGTGCGCCTGGCCATGCGCTACGGCCAACCCGCCGTCGCCGAGCAGTTGGACGAGCTGCGCGTCGCCGGCTGCACCCGGGTGCTGGTGCTGCCGCTGTACCCGCAGTACTCGGGCACCACCACGGCCAGCGTGATCGACGCGGTGGGCGACTGGGCGCGCCGGGCGCGCCACGTGCCCGAACTGCGCTTCGTCAACCGCTTTCACGACGACCCCGGTTACATCGACGCCCTGGCCGCCGTGGTGCAAGAGCACTGGCGCCAGCATGGCCGGCCAGACCAGCTGGTGATGAGCTTTCACGGCGTGCCCGAGCGCACGCTGACGCTGGGCGACCCCTACGCCTGCGAATGCCGCAAGACGGGGCGCCTGCTGGCCGAACGCCTAGCCCTGAAGGAGGGCCAGTGGCGGCTGAGTTTTCAGTCGCGCTTTGGCAAGGCAAAGTGGTTGGAGCCGGCCACGCAGACGGTACTGACCGAGCTGGGCGCCGCCGGCACGGCGCGGGTGGATGTGGTCTGCCCCGGCTTCGTCAGCGACTGCCTGGAGACGCTGGAGGAAATCGCCATGGAGGGGCGCGACGCCTTCAAGGCCGCCGGCGGGGGCGACTTCCAGTACATCCCATGCCTGAACACCCACCCGCGCTGGCTGGCCGCGCTGACCGAGCTGGTCGCCACGCACCTGCAAGGCTGGCCGGTGCCGGCACCCGGCGCCGAGGCCCAGGCCGCGGCACAGGCGCGGGCACAAAACGGCTTGCACCGGGCCTTGACGCAGGGCGCCAAACGCTGAGATTTGCTTCTTTTTTTATAGCCAACCAGGATGTACTGACGCCGGCAGGCGGTCAAAAACCCTTCAAAACCCGACTCAGCCCGCCTGTTCGATGAAATCAGACACCAGGCTCAGCTGAGCGGGCACGTTCAGCGCCGGGGCGTGGCCGCAGCCCGGCACTTCCACCACCTGCAGCTGACCGCGCGCGCCCGGCCCGCGCGTGCGCATGGCCTCGGCGGTTTCGCGCAGCACCAGGTCGGACTCGGCGCCACGCAGCAGCAGCACCGGCAACGCCAGCGCGTCGTAGTGGTGCCAGATCAGGTAGTCGTCCGGGTAATGGGTGAACTGGCCGACGATGGCCGGGTCGTAGTGCGGCGTGACGCGCCCGTCGGGCAGGCGGCGCGTGCTGGTTTCCGTCAGGCGCCGCCACTGCGCGTCGGTGAGCTGGCCGTAGGGCTTGTAGGCCGTGCGCAGAAAGGCCTCCAGCTCGCTCACGCGCCTAAAGGCCGGCGGCTGGCCGGCGTAGGCCTTGATGCGTTCGATGGCGGCCGCGGCCAGTTGCGGGGCGTTGTCGTTCAGCACCAGGCTGCGGATGCGGCGCTGGAGTTCGGGCTCGAAATAGCCCGAGGCCCCCACCGTGCCGATCGCTCCGCCCATCGAGGTGCCGACCCAATGGCACTGCTCAATGCCCAGCTGCACCAGGAATTCGCGCGCCAGCCGGGCGTAGAAGGCCAGGCAGTATTCGTCCTTCGGGTTGGCGGCCCATTGGCTCAGGCCGCGCCCGACGGTGTCGGGGCACAGCACGCGCCAGCCGCGCCCGGCCAGGTGCGCGGCCAGCTCGTCCATGTCGCGCCCGGTGCGCGCCAGGCCGTGCCAGGCGATCACGGTGCCGCGCGCCGCGCCGCTGGCCGGCGCCCAGTCGGTGTAATGGATCTCGCGTTCGGCGCAGGTCAGGTACTGGGACGAGAACGTCATGGTCTTGGGGGCGAACACGGGGGTTGGGTGAGGCGGCTCGAGGCTCAATCGGGAATCACGACCGTATGGCCCGCCGCCATGGTGATGGCGTTGCCAGCGACCGGCGTGGCGGCGAAGGCCGGCACGTTGGTCGCGCCAATGGCCGGGGCCTTGCCGGGTTCGCCGCCGCGCGGCACGGTGCGCACCACCTGGCTGGGCGGCAGCGCCTGACCGCGCTTGAGGTGGTCGTACACGGCGTCCAGCGCGCGGTTCAGGTAGACGTGCAGCGGCACGTAGCGGCTGTCGTAGCCGGGCAGCACGGCGGGCAAGCCGATGAAGCCGTCAAAGTGCTGGGCATTGGTGACTTCGATGTAGCTCAGCCGGCTGGCGACGCCTTCCGTCTTCTGGTTCAGCGCGTAGTACGGCCGAGAGGTGTGGTTGACCGGCAGCAGCGCGTCGTCGCGACCGTGCACGATGATGGTCGGCTTGCCGCGCAGGTTGCCATTGCGCTGGGTCTCGGCCATGCCGGCCTGCAGGCGCCGCGCGCTGGCGCCTGCTCCGGTGACCAGTTCGCGCAAGCACAGTGCGCCGTCCAGGTTCCAGTCGGCCACGCCAGCGGCATTGGCGCCGAGGAAATCACGCGCCGGACCATTCCGACCGAGGTTGTTGATCAACACCACGCCGGCCGAGGGCGGCACGCCGTTGCCGGTGGCGAACATGGTGCTCAGCGCGGCCGGCGCCAGGGCGGTGGGTGCCCCGGTGGCCGAGGTGGCGCCGTAGCTGAAGCCGCACAGGTGGTCGGCGACGCTGGCGCGTGCCAGGGCGTTGGCGAAGGTGGCGGTGACGGCCGGGGCGATCTCGAAAGCCGCGTGCGAGGGCTGCAGCACCGCCGACTCAGACTCCCAGCCGTAGTCGCGCAGACGCTGCAGGGCCTCCTCGGCCTGGGCAATGGTGCCGCTTGCGGTCAGCAGGCCTTTCTTCTGCAAGGCCTCGCAGCGGTTGGCGGCAATCGGCAAGGCCACGCTGTTGAAGAGCGCCGCGAAGCTGCCGGCGTACGGCCCCTGCGCGACGGACGGCGCCAGCGATGCGCAGGCCTGGTACAGATTGGCGTAACTGGTGAAGTCGACCAGGTTCCGGCCCACCGTCGGCACCAGCGCGCCACCGCGCTGCACCGCCACGCCGGCGTTGGCGGGCATCTCAATGGCCGGTTCGGCGACGGCCACGCCGTCGATGAGGCCTTCGGCGTCCAGCTCGGCCGCGGCGATGGCGGCGCCGCCACCGTTCGACACGCTGGAGGCGATCACCAGGGTGTTGGCTGGCGTGAAGCGCACCGCGTGCTGACCGATCAGGTTGGTGTCACCGAACTGTTCGTTCAAGGCGTACAAGGCCAGGCGCACGGCGGCCAGGGTGTGGCGGCCCCAGTCCTTCTCGGGGTTCAGGCCCGAATGCGCGTGCTTGAAGGCAAAGCGGTTCGGCGTGGCGGCATTGAAGCTGGCCAGCTCGGTGCCAGCGAGCCCGGCGTGAAAAGCGGCCTGGGCCCCAGCGACGCTGGACCCAGCGCGTGTGCCGTCGATGTAGGCCACGGTGTCGTTCTGAAGATCGTGCGGCGTGGCGCCCGTGCCCTTGTCGGTGTACGCCACGGCGCAGCCGCGCTTGAGCCCCCATTCGCCGGTGGAGATGGCGCCGTACACCCCGCGCGATCCGGACGACGTGGCGGTGACGATGCAGGGGTTGCTGGGGTCAAAACTGTCCGGCACCTGGGCCATCACGGTGACGTTCTGGCGACCCGTGCCATCGTCCAGGAAAGCGATGTACTCGGTGCCAGCGACCTTGCCCTCGCCACCGGTGACCAGGCCGGCCGCGCTGACGTTGGGGCCGTACAGGCTGCCGTAGCCGCCGCCGGCGGTCATGTCGACCAGAGCGCGGTAGCTGTTGTAGATGGCCGCGCGGCGCAACTCGGCGGCGCTGGGCTTGAGCGGATCGGCGTAGCTGGGCGGCACGGCCGACTGCAGGCCGCTCTTGCCCAGGCCGGCGGTCAGCAGATCGTCGGCGTTGCCATCGTAGCGCGTGAGCTTGACCGGACCAATATCACTCGGCCGGGTGTTG
>Ga0209794_1001642_pt1 | contig 15484 bp, 12 predicted proteins | sample EBPBio232013_DNA_FD_185869 | JGI IMG/M metagenome (GOLD analysis project Ga0209794, IMG submission 185869) | Wastewater treatment Type I Accumulibacter community from EBPR Bioreactor in Madison, WI, USA - Reactor 1_5/23/2013_ DNA (SPAdes)... | ecosystem: Engineered > Bioreactor > EBPR >... | reverse complement strand
AAGTCGTCATAGGTCAGTCGTGTCCACACTTCATGGGTATAGCCGCCCGCACCCGCGTTTTGGGTTACCTGCGCGGTGACTGCCACGCTGCCATTAAAGCAATACAGCATACTACTGATGTCTGTACCCCCCGTGATGTTCTTTTGTTTGGTTTGCAGCACCCGGCCTTTTTCATCGTACAGCAAGGCGCTGTAGGTGGCGGGACTGGTATTTTGCCAGGTGCCCGTGGATAGTCCCATGGTTTGGTTCGATTGGGTCATCGCCTCCGGGTAACTGGCTTGGTTGGCCGAAGTCATGGTGGCATCCCAGGTCGTTGTCCTTGTTTTGAAGCTGGCATCGAGGTTCGTCAGCCAGTCGTAGTTGTCGTAATAGGTAGCCGTCGTCACCGAACTGGCAGCCACCGATGGAAAACTCAGGTTCAAGCTGTATTGTGGTTGGGTAGCCCCAGCAGTGAAATTCTCATACCGGGCTAGGCCTGAACTGTTGACGATGGCCTGCATGGCGTCTTGGGTACTTGCGCTATTGGTGTACAAACCCGTTACGATTGGTCGGTTCAGCACATCGTACTTGGTATAGATCCACTGGTTGCTGGCTTTTAAATGCCCCGGTTGTGTCAGCACCAACCGATCCCACTGGTCGTACACCATTAGTGTTGATTGATCCGCCCCTGGGATTTTTTTCATGGCCAGCCGACCGCGGGCGTCATAGGCATACCGAAAACATTGCTCTTGCAGTAAGATAGCGTCGTTGGTGTTCCAACTGTTGTTTACCAACCAATTCACACCTTCGGGTTGTATTACTGTAATGAGTTGGTTAAGGTCATTATAGATATAATAGGTACATATCCAACCCGTGTGCGCTGAACCGGCACCACCGTCAACGCTCGCAGTCAGTTGCACTTTCTTTAAAATCACCTGGCCTTCTTTGTTTTTGAACTCGATAGTCTGTTTGCCATTTTCATTGGTTGTAATTGTTTTAAACAGTAAGCCGGCTGCATACGAACCACTCCGGCTGAAGCTCGAATAAGTAATCCCCGTCGGTGGCGTTACATTAAAAATGGCGACGTCGTCGACAGCAGTATTAGTGGCATAGTCAGTAACAACTCCTCTATTACTGCCAACCCAACTATTGCCCGCTGGTTTTACTTTGAGTGGGCGGTTTAGTGGTGATGCTTCAAAATCAGTGCTGCCATAAAACCAGGACTCTGTTTGACTCGTGATGGGACTGTTGGCGTTTGCAGGGTTATAAAAAGCAGCCTGCTGCTGACCGCTATTGTATTTAAAACTCCCATCTGTTAATGCTGTGGCGCCCCCAGCATTGTTGGCGGCAAAAGGTAGAAATTTATTGGCCTCACGGCCATAGGCATCATAGTAGTTTGTTGAAACCATGTCCACAAAACTTCCCCCATACAGACTTCCCTGTTTCACGACTGTTTGCATGGGTCTACCAAGCCCATCCACATATCGTGTAGTTTGTATTGACTGTTTAGTAGGTAGCGAACTGATTGCGCTTCCATCTGTTTGGGGTGATTGCGCTACCCAACTGCGTACATAGTTGACAGGTGTTGTGCCTGAATAAACTGGCGGCGTTACTTGTGCAATGGACGGTAATGCGCAGATGCCACAAATGGTAGCAAGTAGATAGTTAATAGTATCTTTTTTCATGTAGACCATGGTTTATAGCTATATATCCTCGTCTCCTTCTATTTAAAATTATACCCCACTCTGAACAGGATCGGCTGGCTTTGCGGTACATGTTGGTTCCACAAGGCATCGTAGAGAACAGAAGCGGTGGTGCTGTATTTACCCAGCTTTTGTTTTTTCTGTATGCCGAGTAGGGCACTCTGTTGCCATTGGTTCACTGTTTTCAGGATCGACAGGTTGTCGAACTTTTGCCGGTAGTTCCATTCACCACCACCGGTGATCCACCAACTCTTCTGGATTTTGATGTCCACAAAACTGCGCATACCCATGCCCTGGTGGGTAATGGTCATGTGCCGGATGTCCTGGCCCCAACCCATCTTGTAACTCAAGCCCATCCCGATCACTGATTTCTGGTTGAGCTTATAACCCACACTTACCCCGATATCGCTGGTTACCGGGTAGAAGCGGCTCGATTGCACCGTTTGCAGGTTGGAACCCAGTTCGATGCGCTTGAGAAAAGATTTGCTCTTCTGGTCATTGGGTTTGAAGCCCGGCATCTCCAGGCTTTCGCCGCTTTCGAGCGCCCTCGACAATTTGTTTTGCAAAGAAGCCAGCTCAGCCTGGCCCTGGCCCATGCCCTGGTTGATGGCTTGCTGCGCCGTGGCGGTGCTGCCCATTCGGTCAACCAATTGTTCCATCACGGCGGTACGGGTTTGCAGGCCTTCGAGCATAGACACATCCAGGTCTTCCATTTGTCCCGGTAGCCGGAACATCGTTCCTAAGAAAGAATACTTGTCAAAGAACTTCCGGAAAGCGGGTAATTCTCTTAACAGCGCCAGCGCTTTTTGTTCCAGTAGTTCGGGTTGGTTGAGTATTCGTTTGTATTCTTCCAATTGCTGCTGGTAGTAGATGACCTGTTTTTGGTACTTGCGCCAGGTTTTACCCAACGGCAGTTGGCCCAGTTTCTCTTTCAGCAGGGCTTTTCTTTGTTGCACCAGTTCTTTCAACCGGTCGGCCTGCTGGTAGGTCTGGCCCAGTTCAGCGTATTGCTGTTTGATTTTGTTGAGTGCCGGCGTGTTGATTTGTTGCAGGGCTGGTTGTTGTTGTAAAAAGTGCAAGGCCGTGGTCATCGAGTCCAGTTTACCGGCATAACCTCCCGGAAAGCTGGCTGCGGACTGCTGTGCTTTTGTTAGCCCACTGCGGATGTGCCCAAAGGCGCTGTCTTCGCCGAGTTGTAGTTCTTTGGCAAGTAGAGAGTCTTTGGCCGAGAGTTGTTTTTTGAGTTTCTGTTCCTGCCGCTGCAGTTTGCGCAGGTATTTGTCTGTCTGCTTGCTGAGTTGTTTGCTGATCTTCTCCTGTTGTTCGGAGAGCGAATGGCTTAATTGCTGTGGATAGTGCAGCAAACGACCCAGGCCAGTAGCTGGTGTGGGCTCCTGCTCGCCGCTTTGGGCGTTTGTTCGCAGGCAAAGAAAAAGGACAAGGTGTAGCAGCAAAAGTTTGGTCATGGTAGCTCGTCAGTCAAACGATGCACCGAATCAAAGAAAGTTTGCCGAATTAAAATACCGTTAAAATACGGAATGGCCGTTTGCGCCCAATCCCTTATATTCTGCGTGCGCGCCTGTAAACACACTCGTTTTGGGCGATGTTCAATAGACTAATTTTTAAATAATTACCCAGAAACCATGAGAAAAAATTGCTGCGTAGTTATCAATATGCCGCTAAATGCATCGTTTATGGGAGTCTATCACTACTTCTTACGGCAATTTGTCCAAGCTCATAACCCTATGGCTGGCTTTACATGATACATTAAAAAACAGTGCGCTTTTCAGTATTTCGTTCGATGTTTAATTTTTTTTCGGAGAAGACATTATTGGTTTGCGCTTCTTTCGCAAAGAGCAAAACAACTGTTTCCTTTCTTACCGTAACAGTCCCCGCAAATGCTGCTGGTATTGCAGGTTGTCGGTTATACCATTGTGCCCCTGCTGTTGAAGGAGTACCAGTTCATCGCCAGGCTTGAATAGTTGCGCAAGTTTTTTAGACGAGCCGGGGTAAATGAGGTTGTCTTCTTCGCCATGATAAATGACAACGGGCGACTTGCACTGGGCAAGATAAAGATGACTTTCCAGCGGGTACCTGAGCAGAAATGCGGGCAGTAGGGGTGCTTTCTTGCGCAGCAAGTCCTTCATGCTATAATACGGTGCCTGTAAAATGAGCAGCCGTTGGTTATGACGAGCTGATAGCCAGCAGGCTGGTCCCGAGCCGATTGAATACCCGAGTATAACAATGTCTTTTTCTGCATACCGTGTTGTCAGGTACGCATAACCCGCTTCGGCTGCTGAAAACAACTGCTGTTCTGATTGTATCGCGCCCTCGCTTTTTCCATAACCCGGGTAATCAAGCAGAAAAACAGCACACCCCAAGGCATTGTACAAGGGTGCAACCGAACCCCAATTGTCGATCGAACCGGCATTGCCATGCAAATAATAAATAACCCCGCGGGCATGCGGAACGTCGAAAAGCACCGCATTCAGGGCATTGCCTTGCTGGTCTTTGAGCCAGCCTTCTTCAAATGGTTGTTTAAACGTAAACTGGTATTGACGGGAAAGTTTTGTAGGAAGGAAAAGTAGTTTTTCCTGGAGAAAATAGACCAGCAGGCAAGCAATACAAAACAAGGTCAGTAATACCCCTAAAAAAACTACCGGCCACTTCTTCATACGTTTTCGCTTAGACAATGCATACCTCTCAATTAACAAAGGCAACTGCCGCCATTGAAATTAAGACGTTCAGTTCCAATGAGTCGGATTACCGCGCCGGAAAGGCTGGGAATATCATCAACAGGTATTCAATGTTTGTATCTACTAGGATCTATGTCTTAAGAAAGACACCCAGTCTTGCAACATGCCGCCCTTCAATACCCGCGGAAACTTATGTTGTCCGCCGACCTTGCCTTTCGACGCCATAAAGTCCATAAAGAATTGCTCCGGCAACACTTCCAGCGTCACTTCTTTCAGCGCACTTTTCCGCTCCACCGCATAATCGTCGTTCAACAGCTTGAGGTGTTCGTCGATGCGGCGACACAATTCTTTCTTGTCGAACACATCGTCTGAGGCTACATACCAGTGGTGCGCAAAAAAACTGCCATGCGGCACGCCGGCTACGGTGAACTCGGGAATGCTGAGGTTCATCTCCTCGGCCGACAACTGTAAGGCCTTGCTCATATTATCAACACTCAAGTGCTCGCCCACCAAGCTGAGAAAATGTTTGGTGCGGCCGGTGATGATGATCTCGCAACGCTCGGCATCCGTAAAGCGAATGGTATCACCAATCAGGTACCGCCAGGCACCGGCACTGGTGCTGATCAACAGCGCATAATCACGCCCCTCTTCCACTTCGTGGATCATCAACGTGTGCGGATTGGCAATCATATTGCCTTCGCCATCAAAATTTTCATCGTCAAATGGCACGAACTCAAAAAAGATATGGTCGTTGATCGACAACTTCATACCACGCGCCTTCTGGCGATCCTGGTACGCAATGAATCCTTCCGAAGCCAGGTAGGTTTCAATATAGGTCAGTGGCTTGGCCAGTAATTTCTCAAATCCTTTTTTGTAGGGCTCAAACGAAACCCCGCCATGCACAAAAAAGGAGAGATGCGGCCACATATCATGAATGGTATTCAGCTTGTACTTCTCCACAATCTTCTCCATGCACATCTGGATCCAGGCGGGCACACCCACCACAAAACTGATATCCCAATTCGGCGCCTGCTCCACAATCTCTTCCAGCTTGTCGTTCCAGTCGGTCATCTTCGCAATCTTCTTGCCCGGCTTATAAAACGGCGTAAACCAAAACGGCACTTTCTTCGCCGTGATGCCACTCAAGTCGCCGGCATAATAACCCTGCCCACGCTGCAGCTCGGTGCTGCCACCCAACATCAACCAGCCCTTACCAATATTGCTATAGGGGATGTCTGCATAATGCCGCAACGACAACAATTGCTTGATCATTACTACGCGATTGCCCTTGAGCAAGTCTTCGGTGATGGGAATGTATTTACTGGCCGATTCTGACGTACCCGACGATAATGCATAGTATTTGATCTTGCCGGGCCAACAAATATCTGGCTTGCCCTCCAGGGTCAAATGCCACCACTCTTTGTAAATAGAATTGTAATTGTACGTAGGTACCAGTTGCTGAAACCGTTTGCCCAAATGTTTGCTCAGCAGGATCTCGTCAAAGCGGTACTTCTGCCCGAATTCCGTGAACCGCGCTTTCTTCAATAATTTCTTTAGCACTTTCAACTGCTGCCGACGTGGTGTACTCGTAGGCAGGTTCAATGCGCGAGCAATCGTTTTCGGAAGCGTAAGTTCAATCAGCGCCATGCGGTGTTTGGTATTCGGTAATAGGCAAAAGTATTTCATTTTAGGCGGAAAAGCTCTCCGCCACAACGCCGATCATCACTTCCGGTTACATAATCTGCACCCATTACGTAAAAGCACGAAGGGCGCCTTTCTGCCGCGCCCTTTGCTATGAATGTTTCCAATGCCATGCCCTGGCTGATGCAAACCACCAACCGGTCGGCTGCCGCTTCCGTTGCCACCAACTGTATCCCCGCCGGTAATCTTTTCGCTAACGATGCCTTTGCATCGGCTTCGCCCCGAAGTAACCAGGCCGTTGAAACTTTTTTAACCGTGCTCCGTTTTTTCTTGTTGATCCGCCAGGCGGTCGCCATTTTCGCCAAGCCCACCTGCAGCCAAACCAGGGTCTTCAGCCGATCGCCAAAATGTTTTTTCGAAAAGATGACCATCGCTTCGTAAAAATGCCGATTGCTGGCCAACGCGCCTGCCGCGCTTTCCCCCTTGAAATGCAGCACTACCGGTTCGGGCAAATACACATTCTCCCAACCCGCCTGTTGAATGCGCCAACTCAGGTCGATGTCTTCCCCATACATAAAAAACGCCTCATCAAAACCACCAAGCTTTTCAAACACCGTTCTGCGCACCGCCATACAGGCCCCTGACAATATATCAACCCGCCAAACAGCCCCGGGGTCCAATTGCCCCTGGTAATAATGATTGATCACACTATTGCGCGGAAAAAGTTGCGATAAGCCGGTCAGCCGGAAAAAAACCGCCAATGGATAGGGCATGCCGCGTTTTGACTCGGGCAAAAACCGACCACCGCCATCAACCATTCTCACCCCCATGGCGCCTGTATTCGGATGCGCCGCTACAAAATCTGCCATTGTGCGCAACAACCCGGGCTGCACCAGGGTGTCGGGGTTCAGGAAAAGCAACCATTCGCCCGCTGCGGCCCGTGCACCGATATTGCAGGCTTTTCCAAAACCGTTGTTCTCTTTCAGCCAAATGAATTTCACTTCGGGGAACTGCGCCATCAATAACTTGCTCTCGTCGTCGGATGCATTGTCCACAACAATCACTTCACAGGCCACCTGCGCAGCCGCCCATCGCACTGTCAACAAACACTGCTGTAGCCAGGGTGCTACCTTGTAATTCACGATGATCACCGAAAACAGCATCTGCGAATGTAGTAGCTTTGCCCGATGATTAAAGAAACGCTGTACGCGGCAGTGAATGCGGGTGCGAGCCAACTCACCCATTATTTCAATCGACCCGGTCTGCAGATCAGCAACAAAGAAGGCATCAATAACCTGGTGACCGAAGCCGATCATGCCGCCGAAAAAGCCATTATTGAAACCATTCGCGCACAGTTTCCTGATCATTTCCTGCTCACGGAAGAAAGCGGCGAACACGTGTCGGCCTCCGATACCAAGTGGATCATCGACCCGATCGATGGCACCGTAAACTTTGCCAATGGCATTCCCATCTGCTGCGTGAGCATCGGCGTAGAAAAAGCCGGCACCCTAATCATGGGCGCCGTGTACAACCCCATCCTCAACGAATTTTTCTTTGCCGAAAAAGGCAAGGGCGCCTTTCTCAACGACCGCCGCCTCCAGGTGAGCGCTAAAACAGAAGTGGCCAGCAGTTGCCTGGTGACCGGCTTCCCCTACACGTATCTCGATGCGCCCAATGGCCCGCTCGATTGTTTCGATCGCTTTATACGCGCTGGTATTCCCGTGCGGCGCCTCGGCTCGGCGGCCATTGATTTGTGCTGGGTAGCTGCGGGAAGGTTTGATGGCTTTTATGAACACAAATTGAATGCGTGGGACAGTGCCGCGGGTTTTTTGGCGGTGCTGGAGGCCGGCGGACAAGTAACCGATTTTACCGGCGCTGCTTATAGTCCGTATCAACCCCACTTGCTGGCTACTAACGGTCATATACACACGGAAATGTTGCAATGGATTAACAAGAAAAAACCTGCCTGATGAACACCAGAACGGAAGTAAATGAGTTGGGCGAATTCGGCCTGATCGACCGCCTCACCAAAAACATAGAATTTCAAAATGCCTCCTCCGTGTTGGGCGTGGGCGACGATGGCGCCGTCATCGATCATTTCGGTAAACAAACTGTGGTGAGCACCGATATGCTGCTCGAAGGCGTGCATTTCGACCTGATGTACACCCCCCTCAAACACCTCGGTTACAAAGCCGTGGTGGTGAACCTGAGTGATATCTACGCGATGAATGCGACCCCCACCCAAATTACCCTGAGCATCGCCGTTAGTAATAAGTTCAGTGTTGAAGCTCTCGACGAATTTTACGAAGGCGTGTATGCAGCCTGCGATAAATATGGGGTCGACCTGGTGGGCGGCGATACCTGCACCTCCAAAACCGGCTTCACCATCAGCATCACAGCCATTGGCGAAGTGGCGCCCGATCAATTTGTGTTGCGCTCCTCTGCCCGCAAAGGCGATCTTATCTGCGTAAGCGGCTTTCTCGGCGGCGCATTTCTTGGCCTCACTTTGCTGGAAAGAGAAAAACATATCTTCCTCGACTCGCCCGGTGTACAACCCGATCTCGAAAACGAAGAATACATTGTTGGCCGCCTGTTGAAACCCGAAGCCCGGCCGGATATTATTCAGTTTTTTGCCGAGAACGATATCAAACCCACCGCTATGATGGATGTGAGTGATGGCCTCAGCTCTGACCTGTTGCACATCGCTACCAAGAGCAACCTGGGTTGTGTGGTCTATGAAGACAAGATCCCCATTCATGAAGACGCGAAACAAGCGGCCTTCAAATTCGGGCTCGATCCCACGGCCGCCGCGCTGAGTGGTGGTGAAGACTATGAATTGCTCTTCACCCTGCCACAATCCGATTATGACAAACTTGTCCTGAACGAACAGATCAGCGTGATCGGTTACATGACCGAACCCGAAGAAGGTTGCCGCATCATTACCAAGGGGGGCAATCAATTCAATATCACGGCCCAGGGATGGAATGCTTTTAAAGAACAGTAGGTATCTTTATCGAATGTACCTGCTGAAGCGACCGGTGATTTTATGGCTTTTTCTTGTTTGCTGTGCCGGCTTGGGCTGCCGCGGACCGCGTGCGGCCTTTGATCCGGGTAAGAAATATTCACCAGCGCAACTCGAGCGCGACTACACACTGTTTCAAAACATCCTGGAAGAATCACATCCCAGCGTTACCTGGTACACCCCGGCCGATAGCATGCAGTATTATTTCAATTGGGGCCGGCAGCAGTTGAACGATTCGTTGACCGAGCCGCAGTTCAGGTCGGTGTTGACTTATGTGATCTCGAAAATTCACTGCGGACATACCAGTACGCGCTATTCCAAAAACTATCTTTCCTTTCTCGATACCGCTCGCCTGCCACTGTTTCCCATCAGCATCAAGTGGCTCGACAACGATACCATTTTATTGGGCAATAGCATTCAACGCGGCAACCAGGTGTTGCCCCGCGGAACGGTCCTGACTACAATAAACAATCGTTCTCTATTGCGCCTGGCCGACAGCCTCAGCAATTATATCCCATCCGACGGCTACAACGAAAACTACCTTCGCCAAACATTGAGCAATCGTGGCGCCTTCGGCGGATGGCTGCGCCTCATCGATGGCTACGATCCGGAATACAAGCTGGGTTATATCGACAGCAGTGGCCAGGAAGCGTTTGTCCATTTTCGTTTGTACGAACCCCGGCGACGCGATTCAATCAAACACAATGCAGTACTTCCTGCCATCAAGGAAAAGTTGAAAAGAAAACAACGACGCGAAGACCGGCGCTTCGATGCACGTTCCATTCAAATCGACACGGCACTGTCCACCGCCTATATGACCGTGAACACCTTCAACAACGGTTATCAGTTGCGCTCTTTTTTTAAAAATAGTTTCCGCGAATTAAGAAAGGAAAATATTCAGCAATTGGTGATCGATATCCGCAGCAATGGCGGAGGTAATGTGAATCATTCCACCTTTCTCACTAAAATGATCAGCAACCAACGCTTCAAGCTCGCAGATTCACTGTATGCCATCCGCAAGAAAAGCCAGTATGGTCGTTATATCCAGAACAATTGGTTCACGGGTCTGCTGTTTTCGATGATCACCCGAAAAAAGGCCGATGGTTTTTATCATTTCGGTTATTACGAGCGACATTATTTCAAGCCGCGAAAAAAAGACCACTATAACGGTCAAGTATATGTGCTGACCGGCGCCAACACTTTTTCAGCCGCCGCACTTTTTGCCGGCGCCATGAAGGGCTTGCCAAAGGTAAAACTGATCGGGGAGGAGACGGGTGGTAGTGCCTATGGCAATACCGCCTGGTTCATCCCGAATGTACACTTACCCGAATCGGGCATTCGTTTTCGCCTGCCGCGTTTCCGACTCGTGATCGACAAAAACAAACCCAAAGACGGGCGTGGTGTATTGCCTGATATCGAAGTGAAAACCACGCGTGAAGACATCATGCAGAACCGCGACCCCAAAGTAGAACTCGTGCGAAAACTGATTACAACACCTTGATCGTTGAGCTGCCGTCGGGGTATAAAATGGCGCATTCACTCCAATAACCCGGTGCGATTTTGCCATGCTGTTGGCTGATGCCGAGCGCCCGCGCGGGGTACATCGATGCCATCCGCAGTGCTTCGCCAAACTCAATGCCTACCTGCTCTACGCAGTACGAAACCGCCTTGCGCATGGTCAAGGCCGATCCCGATAAAGTACCATCGGGCATAACATACCGATTGCCATCGAGGCGGTGTTGGTAATAGCCTGCTGCATTTTGCGCCACCGCATCGGTGATCAGGAACAAGCGGTCGCCCATGATCTTTTTCGCAATGCGGATCGCTGCCGCTGCTACATGGTAGCCATCTGCAACAATACTGGCCATCACCCGTGGGTGATCAAAGATAGCGCCCACCGCACCAGGCGCCCGGTGCTGCAAACCCGACATGGCATTGTACAAATGGGTGGCCAGGGGAATGCCTCGATCAAAGGCCAACATGGCTTCTTCATAACTGGCATTGGAATGGCCAAGGCTGAGCAAAATGCCTTTCGATTGCATATAGTCGAGGCTCTCGGGGGAAAAACATTCGGGAGCGATGGTCATGATTTTCACCACGCCACGTCCATAGTCCACCAGGTTTTTGATGGCTTCTATCGTTGGCGCCTGGATCCGGTTTTCGGCATGGGCCCCTTTTTTGGCTTTGTTGAGAAAGGGACCTTCGAGGTGCAGTCCCGCAACGCCACGGCCACCCTGGGCCCAATATTGTCGCACGGCATCAATGGCCTCATACACGACCTCGTTGGTATGCGTAGCTACGGTGGGCAGGATCAGCGAAGCGCCGCCTGCGCGGGCTGAATCGACTGTTGCCTGCAGGCTTTCCTGCGAAGGGTGTTCGCCAAAAAGCAGGCCGTTGCCACCATATAACTGGATATCAATAAAAGCGGGCACCAGGTTACCGCCTTGCAGGTCGAGTATATTGTCGGCCTGATCGCCCATTTCGAGGTAAACAATTCGGCCGTTGTCGGTGCCTATCACCGCATTGTCGAACCAGCCATCGCCGGTAAACAAGCCGCCATTAATAATTTTCCAGGTTGTCATGATTGGTCTACAGTTGGTTGAAAAACAGGCAATACAAAGGGGTCGGCGTCGTGGAGAAAAGGCAGCTTTTCCCGCAGGGCAATCAACGGGGCTTTGTCGATCACGGTGGTATGCACTTCTTCTTTATCGGCCACCTGGTAAAGGATCGCACCCAGCGGATCCACCAGCATGGTATCACCACTATGATACACGCCTTTGCCATCGGTACCCACCCGGTTCACCCCCACCACATAACATTGGTTTTCGATGGCCCGGGCCTGGAGCAGGGTTTTCCAGGCATGGTTGCGCATCACCGGCCAATTGGCCACATAGATAAGCAGGTCGTATTCGGCCGCGTCGTTCTGGGGTTGTTGTCGCGCCCAAACCGGAAAGCGAAGGTCGTAGCAGATCAGCAGGTTGACCCGCCAGCCATTGACCGACGCGATGAAGCGTTTTTCGCCAGCTTGGTAATGCTTGTGTTCATCGCCCATGGCAAAGAGGTGCTTTTTGTCATAATAGCCATAGTCGCCCGTGGGCAGCATCCAAATCAGCCGGTTGTAATACTGGCCGTTCTCTTCAATGATCAGGCTGCCGGTCAATATGATGTGTTGTTCGCGGGCGGTGTTCCGCATCCAGCTTACCGATGGACCGGTCATGGTTTCGGCCAGGGCTTCCGGACGCATACTAAACCCGGTGCTAAACATCTCGGGTAGCACCACGATTTCTTTTTTACCGGAAATGGCGTTGATCTGGTCGGTAAACCGACGAAGATTGGCTTCTTTGTCTTCCCATACCAGGTCGGCCTGGATAGTAGTGATATGCAATAAAGACATGCCCGAATTTAGCCATTCCCGTCGGCACCGGTAAACAGTTCTTTGATAATGGGCTGGATCTCGGTCCAGATATAGCCCTTGTACAAGAGGAAATCGCGGGTCTTTTTTTCACGCTGCAGGCGGGGGTAGGCGGACAAGCTTTCCCATTTTTTTTCAGCCAGTTTTTGCAGTTGTTGTTGGTAGTCGTCGGCATCAAACTGGGCCAGCGCTTTTTTGATACAATACTCGCTTACCTGGCGCTGTTTCAGTTCCTGGCGAATGCGTTGCTGTCCCCAGCCCTTCATCCGGCTTTTGCCGCCGGCAAACTGGATGGCGAAGCGCTCTTCGTTGAGGTAGTTTTCTTCGATCAGGGTGGCGATGCAATGGTCCACCTCCGTTCTGTTGAGTCCGTAGCTGAACAGTTTTTCAACCAATTCCTGGTGGCATCGCTCCTGGTAGGCGCAATAATGCCGGGCCTTTTGGAGGGCCTGGGCAGGTGTGTAGGTGCGGGGAGAAGCCATCGTGCAAATTTGCGCCAAAAACAGTAGTTTCGCCTCTCTAGAATAAATCGCTTTATGAAGTTTATCGTTTCGTCGTCGGCTTTACTGAAACAGTTGCAACAGATCAGTGGTGTTATCAATGCCAATACGGTGCTGCCTATTTTGGAAGATTTTTTGTTCGAGATCGAAAAGAACAAACTTACGGTGGTAGCCACCGACCTTGAAACGGTTATGCGGGTGCAGATGGAAATCGAAGCAAAAGAAACCGGTCGGGTTTGTATTCCGGCGAAGATCCTGATCGATTCCTTGAAGAATATTCCTGACCAGCCCCTGACTTTTACCATCGACAAAAATTTCGGGATCGAGATTACGAGCGACAATGGTAAGTACAAAGTGATGGGCGAGAACCCCGATAATTTTCCGAAAGAGCCGGCCGCCGATGGCACTACTTCTTTTGAGATGACGAGCAGCGCGCTGGTAACGGCCATCAACAAAACGCTGTTTGCCGTGAGCAGCGACGATTTACGTCCGGCGATGACCGGCGTTTACTTCGAGCTCGATAAAAACTTTGCACAATTCGTGGCTACCGACGCGCATCGCCTGGTTCGTTACAAGCGCACCGATGTGAAGTGCCCGAAGGCCGATAGTTTTATTGTGCCGAAGAAACCACTCAACATTTTGAAATCGGCCCTGCCCGATAACGATGATACCATCACCATCAGTTACAATAGCAACCACCTGTTTGTGACCCATGGCAATGCACAGATGAGTTGTCGCCTGATCGATGCCCGCTTTCCAGATTATAAAGTGGTGATTCCGGCCGACAACCCTTATAAATTGCTGGTGGGCAAAACAGATTTTCAGGGCGCTTTGCGCCGGGTGAGCGTGTTCTCCAACAAGAGCACCAACCAGGTAGTGCTGGCTATTTCTGGTAGCGAGTTGCAACTCACGGCACAGGATATCGACTTCAGTTTTGAAGGCACCGAGCGAATGAAATGCCAGTACGATGGGGAAGACCTGGCTATTGCTTTCAACGCGCGATTCGTCATTGAAATGTTGAATGCCGCCGAGAGTGATGAGGTGCGGATGGAATTGTCAACACCGACCAAAGCGGGTATTCTCAAACCAACCGACAGCGATCCGAACGAAGAGCTGTTGATGCTGGTGATGCCGCTGATGCTAAATGCCTAAACATGTCAGCCTTCGAAGCGTTTTGGACCCATATCAGTCCTTTGCAGCGCATCGGGATTTTGATGGGCGGGATGATTTTTTTCTGGCTGCTCGAAGGCTATTATCCACTGTTTCGTTTTTCGTTTAACCGTTACCGTCATGCGGGCGTGAACCTGGTTTTTCTGGCCTGCACGCTCTTGCTCAATGTGCTATTCGGACTGGTGACGATTCGGGTATGCCTGTTCGTTACCGATCAGCACTGGGGTTTGTTGAACTGGGTAAAGCTGCCTGTTTGGGCGGGCTGGGGCATTGGCTTGTTGTTGCTTGATTTTTTCGGTCAATACTTACCACACTGGCTCATGCACCATGTTAAGTTCATGTGGCGGTTTCACATGGTGCACCACAGCGATACCAAGGTGGATGTAACCACGGGGACACGACACCATCCGGGCGAATGGCTGTTTCGGGAAAGCTCGGTGGTGCTGGGCATTTTGGTATTGGGCGCGCCGATCGGTTTGTATTTTTTATACCGGGGCATGTCGGCTTTGTTCACCCATTTCAATCATGCGAATATCCGGGTACCACTTTGGCTAGACAAGCCGATCAGTTGGGTATTTGTTTCGCCCAATATGCACAAGGCGCATCACCATTTTGAGCGCCCGCTGACCGATACCAATTATGGCAATATTTTTTCGGTATGGGATCGGGTGTTTGGCACATTTGCGTATGCCGATCCGCGCAATTTGCGCTATGGATTGGATGTGCTGGACGACAGTACCGACGAGCAGACTGGCTACCAGTTCAAGCTGCCATTCAACAAGGGCATAAAAACAGATTATTAGTGTCAGCGTTTCTTGTACACCGGTACGGTGCTACAAGGTTCTCCATACATGATCGACTTCGCCAGGGGGCGCAGCAGGCGGGTAATCTCCAGGTAGGCATAGGCGCCGAGGGATTTATCGCCACAACCTTTGATGACGAGGCGCTGGTCGGTAAACGGGGTCAGGTCAATTTTCTGTAAAGATTGCAGCAGGAGTTGTTTTTCCAGTTCAGCCACGGTTCCCTGGTAACAAGTGGCAGCAATGGGTTGCAGGTTACTGGCCACCAACATATAGGCCCAGGCGGGGATGACGGCATCGGTTGAACAGAATACGGCTACGGCCTTGCCCTCGAATTGTTGCCAGTCGAGGTTCTTCATGGCTTCGCGGAAGTCTTTTTCCTTGAGGATGAGTTCGCGAAAGAGAAAGGGCTTCAAGTCGAGGGGCAGGACCTGGGTGGTTGGAAGGTAGTTTTCCAGGTCGAGGGTGATGAGGCCGCTTTCGGCGATTTTATTGATGATGGGGGCTGTCATGTGGATGGAGTTATAACAGGTGGGGGCGGGTTTTGGTTCGGTATTGGGA
>Ga0209794_1001638_pt1 | contig 15545 bp, 13 predicted proteins | sample EBPBio232013_DNA_FD_185869 | JGI IMG/M metagenome (GOLD analysis project Ga0209794, IMG submission 185869) | Wastewater treatment Type I Accumulibacter community from EBPR Bioreactor in Madison, WI, USA - Reactor 1_5/23/2013_ DNA (SPAdes)... | ecosystem: Engineered > Bioreactor > EBPR >... | reverse complement strand
ATGCGTTCGCCGCGACCGGCGGCGAGGATCATCGCTTTCAAAAGGTATACCCGGCTTCCTGCTGGCGACCTTCCAGCGTATCGAGCAGGCCGAGGAAGGGCTTGAGTGCCACATAGCGACCGGCCACACGACGGGCATAGGCCAGGAAGCGTGGCAGGTCGGCGATGTAGCGTTCCTTGCCGTCGCGGTATTTGAGGCGGCAGAAGATGCCCAGCACTTTCAGGTGGCGCTGCAGTCCCATCAGTTCGAAATCACGCCAGAAATCGGCGAAATCGACCGGTACCGGCAGGCCGATGGCGCGCGCCTTTTCCCAATAGCGGATGACCCAGTCGAGTTCCTGCTCCTCTTCCCAGGAAATGAAGGCGTCGCGGAAAAGCGAGGCGACGTCGTAGCTGATCGGACCATAGACGGCATCCTGAAAATCGAGGATGGCCGGGTTGGGGCTGCCCAGCATCAGGTTGCGCGGCATGTAGTCGCGATGCACGAAAACCTTCGGTTGCGCCAGGGCGCTGTCGATGAGCAGGCGGAAAGTGTGGTCGAGCACGGCCTGCTGCTGGTCATCGAGGTTGAGGCCGAGGTGGCGCTGGATGAACCATTCCGGGAAAAGGTCGAGTTCGCGCTTCAGTAAAGCTTCGTCGTAGGGCGGCAGCACGTCGGGGCGGGAGGATTGTTGCCAGGCGATCAGTGCGTCGATGGCGTCGATAAAGAGAGTGTGCCGGCGCTTGGGGTCATCGTCTTGCAGCGCTTCCAGATAGAGATCGTTACCGAGATCGTTGAGCAGCAGGACTCCCTGTTGGTGATCTTCGGCTAGGACGCGCGGTGCATTCAGCCCGGCCTTTTCCAGCAGCCCGGCGATTTTTACGAAAGGATGGCAATCCTCCTTGTCCGGCGGGGCGTCCATCAGGATGCGGGTGCTGCCGTCTGGCAGGGTCAGGCGAAAATAGCGGCGGAAACTGGCATCGGCAGAAGCCGGGGTGATGTTGACGGATTGTCCGGCAAAGTGGGCAGTCACCCAATCCTGTACGAGTTTGTCACGTGACATGTGGGGGCGTTCGGTTCGTTGTAAAATGGCCGGATTTTACCATTTGCCATCCTTCTATCCGGGCGATCTCTCGCCGCCTCTTATGCCATTTTGCCGTCGCCCCTTGTCCGTATTGATTTGTTGCCTTTATGCCGGCGGGCAGGTGGCGCAGGCGGCAGTGGACGTGGAAAACCTTGCGCGTCCGCATTCCGGTAGGGTACCGGCGGGGAAGGAGTCAGGTGGGTTTTCGGCTGCGGAATTGAGCGATTTGCGCCTGGCGCTGAACCAGGCGCCGCTAAATCTGAGGGTTGAGCGCAAGATACTCTCGATTGTTCCCAACGGGTTGCAACCGGACAAACAGAAGGATATGCCCGTGGTGCTTCCCGGCATGAAGCCGATCAAGCCGCCGGTGCAGGCGCCGAAAGCCTGGCAGGCGCAAGAAGTGGAACCCCAGCCGCAGCCGACTTTCCTGATTGCCGACCAGATCGAGAGCCACCAGGATGACAAAACCGTCGCCGAGGGCAATGTCGAAGTGCGCAAACTGGATACCCAGTTGCTGGCAGACAAGGTGACCTATTGGCCGCTGGATGACGAAATGGAAGCCGTCGGCGACGTTCGTCTTTACCAGTATGAAAACGAGATGCGCGGCCCTTACCTGCGCATGAAAATGTCCCAGCAGATTGGATCATTTGAGAATGTCGATTTCAAGCTGAAGCGGGAAGTCAACAATCGTTTCTACGACACCAAAACCAAGATTCAGGTGGTCGACGGTACCAACACGGCGGTGACCAATGCGCCGATGCTGCTCAATGTTCCTTCCGGGTACGGGTTGACTCCGGCGCTGCCGCAGCGCCGCCCAACCGAAGGCTATGGGCACGCCAAGCGGGTCGATTTCGAGGGCGAGAACCAGATCCGGCTGAACGAAACCACGTATTCTTCCTGCAAGCCGGGCGAGCAGGATTGGTATATGCGCGCCAGCGAAATCAAGCTTGACTACGACCGCGAGATTGGCGAAGGCAGGCATGCGGCCTTGTATTTCAAGGACGTGCCGTTTCTCTATACTCCGTACGGCTCGTTTTCGCTCAACCAGAATCGCAAATCCGGGTTGATGGCGCCCTCGGTATCCTTGTCCAGCCGTAACGGCCTGGATATTACCCAACCCTATTACTGGAATCTGGCGCCGAACTACGATGCCACCTTTTTCCCGCGTTATCTCGATCGCCGCGGGGTGCAACTTGGCACGGAAGCACGGTATCTGGACTACAACTTCAACGGAACGACCCGTTTCGAATACTTGCCAGACGACCGCAAGGCCGAGCGCTCGCGCTGGGCCTACGCGCTGAACCACAGTCAGAATCTGGGGCGCGGCCTGAGTGCCGCAGTTAACGTGAATGGGGTGTCCGACGATCTCTACTGGAGCGATCTGTCTTCGCGCATGCTGGATACTTCGCAGACCCAGTTGCTAAAACAACTGCTCCTGAACTACGCGCCGGGGTCGTGGTGGTCGGCCAATCTGAATTGGCAGCGTTATCAGACCTTGCAGCCGGATCCGAAGATTCCGGTGGCCAGCCCTTACTTCCTGGAGCCGCAAATCAATTTTTCCGGGCGATTGCATGATGCCTTGCGTTTCGCGGACGTCGATCTGGTTGCGCAGTTCAGTCGTTTCACCCACAAGACGCTGATTCAGGGCGAGCGCACCGTTTTCTACCCGCAGATATCCCTTCCTTACTTGCACCCTGCGTTCTCCATTGTTCCCAAGATCGGCGTGCACGCAACCTACTACAATCTCAATCGCCAGACCGTGGGGCAGCCGGAGAGTTTTTCCCGGGTGATGCCGACGTTTACTCTCGATTCGACGGTGGTTTTTGAACGCGAGACCAACTGGTTGGGCAGCGATCATATCCAGACCCTCGAGCCGAGGCTTTATTACGTTTATATCCCCTATCGCAAGCAAGAGGCCCCCAAGTATCCGGTTTTCGATAGCGGCCTGGCGGATTTCAATTTTGCGCAGATTTTTACCGAGAACCGTTATAGCGGGTATGACCGCATCAATGATGCCAATCAACTGACCGCCGCGGTGACCACCCGCTTTCTCGATGCCAATACCGGGGCCGAGCGCTTCAAGCTGATGCTCGGACAGCGATACTATTTCAAGGAGCCGCAGGTATTGCTCCCCGGAGAGAAGCCGCCGGCACGCAATTTCTCCAACAGCTTGATGGCATTCAACGGCTTGGTCTGGCCGAAAACCTATATCGATTCGGCACTCGAATACAACCATCACGAAGGGCGTGCTGCGCGCTTTTCCCTGGGGGCACGCTATCAGCCCGAATTGACCAAGGTATTGAGCGCCAGTTATCGTTTCGTGCGCAGCGGCGTGGCCGGTGCGACCAATCGGGTCGATCAGGTCGACCTGGCGGCACAGTGGCCGCTGTCTCCAAAATGGAACGCTGTCGGACGCTACAATTATTCGATTCGCGACAAGCAGGTTCTCGAAGCGATCGGTGGTCTGGAATACAATGCCGGTTGCTGGACCGCACGTTTTGTCGCGCAGCGGCTGGAAGCGGTTGCCGGCAAGCCGAATACCACGTTCTTCTTTCAGCTCGAGTTGAAAGATTTTGCCAGTATCGGTTCCAACCCGATCCAGTTATTACGCCGGAGTGTCCCGGGGTACGGTAAGACCAACGAGCTGCCGACCACCGGCAGTCTTCTCACCAGCGAGTGATCCACATGCGTTTTTTCCAGTTATTCCTTGTCTGCCTTCTGACAACCCTTTCGTTTTTTGTTCATGCCCAGAACCGGCGTGCCGAGCCGGTCGAAGCGGACCGCATTGTGGCGGTGGTCGGCGAAGAGGTGGTGACCATGAACGAACTGCGTGCGCGACTCGATTCCGCGATTCGCCAGTTGCAGAAGCAAGGAACGAATCTTCCTCCTCGGGAAATTCTCGAGCGCCAGATGCTTGAACGACTGGTCACGGATCGCATCCAGCTGCAACTGGCCCGCGACACCGGGTTGCGTATCGACGATATTCAGCTCGATCAGGCCATCGCCAGGATTGCCGCCAACAACAAGATGACTGTCCAGCAATTCCGTTTGGCGCTCGAAAAGGACGGAATCGCTTTTGCCAAATTTCGCGAGGATATTCGCGAAGAGATGACCATCGTTCGCTTGCGTGAACGCGAAGTGGATAGTCGATTGGTGATTTCCGACGGAGAAATCGATAACTATCTGGCGGGTCAGGCCGGCGTTGGGCAGGGAGTGGAGTATCGTTTGGCGCATATCCTGTTGCGTGCCCCCGAGCGTGCCGGACCGGAACAGTTGCAGAAACTCAAGGCCAAAGCCGAGCAAGCATTGGCGCGGGCGCGTCAGGGCGCCAATTTTGCGGAGCTGACCGCGGCATTCTCGGACGCGCCGGATGCCTTGCAGGGGGGCGATCTGGGCTTCCGGCCGCTGGATCGTTTGCCAACTCTTTATGCCGAGGCGGTCGAAAAAATGGAGCCGGGTGGTGTGAGTGCGCTATTGCGTTCTTCGGCGGGTTTTCACATCGTCAAACTGCTCGACAAACGTGGTTCGGCCCAGCAAACCTCGGTGCGTCAGACACGAGCAAGGCATATCCTGATCCGGATTACCGAAATCGTTTCCGAAAACGAGGCGCGGCGACGGCTGGAAATGTTGCGTGAGCGGCTCCTCAACGGGCAGGATTTTGCCGAACTGGCGCGCCAGTATTCGCAGGACGGCTCTGCTGCCAAAGGTGGCGATCTGGGCTGGCTCAGCCAGGGCGATACCGTGCCCGATTTCGAGCGCGCGATGGATGCCCTCAAGGAAAACGAACTCAGTCCGGTTGTCCAGTCGCCATTCGGCATGCATCTGATCCAGGTGCTTGAGCGGCGCCAGAAGGACGTGACCGACGAGGCAAGGCGGATGAATGCCCGTCAGGCCCTGCGCGAACGCAAACTCGACGAGGCCTATCAGGACTGGTTGCGCCAGATCCAGGATCAGGCCTACGTCGAGAACCGACTCGAGGAAAAATAGCCGCACATGGGACGGTTGTCTGGTCCTCTGGCGATAACTTCCGGCGAACCCGCAGGGATCGGCCCGGAGCTCTGTCTTCGCCTGGCCGAAAGGGCTTGGCCGGTGGTGGTGCTTGGCGATCGCCAGTTGCTGGCGGAGCGGGCCGCATGTCTCGGGCTTCCTGTCGCCTTTCGCGAATACATCGCCGGTCAGCCGGTTTCGCCGGGGATTCTCGACGTACTGCATGTTCCGCTGGCGGCGCCCAGTCAATCGGGGCAACTCGATCCGGCGAACGGACCCTATGTGCTGGCAATGCTCGATCGTGCACTGCGCGGCTGTCAATCCGGGGAGTTCTCGGCGATGGTCACGGCGCCGGTGCACAAGGGCGTGATCAACGATGCCGGTATTGCTTTTACCGGGCATACCGAATATCTGGCCGAGCAGACCGGCACGCCCAGAGTGGTGATGATGCTGACCGGCGCCGGGTTGAGGGTGGCTTTGGCGACGACGCATCTGGCACTCAAGGAGGTGTCGGCGGCGATTACCCCGAAAGGACTGGAAACAACGCTGCGCATCCTGCATTCCGACTTGCGGCAAAAGTTCGGCATTGACCAGCCGCGCATTCTGGTTTCCGGACTCAATCCGCATGCCGGGGAAGACGGCCACATGGGACGGGAAGAAATCGAGGTCATCGCGCCGGTCGTTGAAAAACTGCGCGGCGAAGGCATGAACCTGGTCGGCCCGCTACCCGCCGATACGCTCTTTACCCGCAATGTGCTGGCTGGCAGCGATGCGCAACTGGTCATGTATCACGACCAGGGCTTGGCGGTGCTGAAGTACGCAGCCTTTGAAGAGGGGGTCAATATCACCCTGGGCCTGCCGATCATCCGCACCTCGGTCGATCACGGCACTGCGCTGGATCTGGCGGGCACCGGGCGCGCCGATCCCGGCAGCCTGTTCGCCGCGGTGGCGCTGGCGGCCGAACTGGCGGAATTGGCCTGATGTCGATGGCGCACATCCCCCGCCGCCGCTTTGGCCAGAATTTTCTGGTCGATTCCGGCATCATCGACGCCATCATTCGCGCCATCGACCCGCAACGCGACCAGACGCTGGTCGAAATCGGGCCGGGACTTGGGGCGCTGACCGAACCGCTGCTGCAAAAGCTCGACCATCTGCACGTCGTGGAAATCGACCGCGACCTGATCGCGCGGCTGAAAAAACTGCACCGTCCAGAACGTCTCAGCATCCATGAAGGCGACGCGCTGGCCTTCGATTTCGGGTGCCTGGGCAACGATCTGCGCCTGGTCGGCAACCTGCCCTACAATATCTCGACACCGCTGCTCTTCCACTTGGCGGGCTACGCCGAGCGGGTGGGCGACATGCATTTCATGCTGCAGAAGGAAGTGGTCGAGCGCATGGTCGCCGAGCCCGGCGATTCCGAATGCGGGCGGCTGTCGATCATGCTGCAGTACCGCTTTCACCTCGACTGGCTACTCGACGTGCCGCCGGAATCTTTCGATCCGCCGCCCAAGGTGCAATCGGCGGTCGTGCGCCTGATCCCGAAAGCCCCGGCCGAATTGAATGCGCGCGACGAAGCCTTGTTCGCGCGCCTGGTGACCAGTGCCTTCTCGCAGCGCCGCAAGATGCTGCGCAATACCCTGAAGGGCATGGTTGCCGACACTGATTTCGCCGCCGCCGGCATCGACCCGACCCGACGGGCGGAAGATCTTGGCGTGGCGGATTACGTCCGCCTCGCCAATCACCTCGCTCGCTGATCAGGCTTTCTTGGTCGGGCAGGTGTTCAGACCGAGCAGCGGATAAACCGGGCACCAGCCGATCAGGCCGGTGGCCAGCGGCACGACGCCGATGAAGGTCCAGGGCGCGCCGATTCCGGCGATGCCCAGGCCAATCAGGATGACGCCGGCGCCGATACGCAGGATTTTGTCGATTCCGCCAACATTTGCTTGCATGATGTTTCTCCTCTGGGGGTGGGGTAGTGCAGCCAGATTAGTCGGCCATCGGGCGAAAGTCTGTAACTTCAGTCACCAAGCGGCGAGTTTCTGCAATCCGATGCGATCGACGACCACAATGCGCTCGCGCCCCAGCGTCACCAACCCCTGCGCGGCAAAACCTTTCAACAGCCGGCTGACGATTTCGCGCACGCTGCCCAGTTCCTCGGCCAGTTGCTGATGGGTGAGTTCGATCGGGCCATCGGGGCGGGCCAGCAGCGCCCGCGCCAGACGCTGGTCCAGCCGGGCGAAGGCCACTTCCTCGACCAGCGTCATCAACTCGGCAATACGCTCGGCAAACAGGTGAAAGACGAAATCGCGAAAAGGCGGATGCTCGGCCAGCAGCCGCACGAACAGAGGCACCGGCAGCAGCGCCAGCGTCACCGGCGTTTCGGCGATGCCGCGCGCGGTGTAAGGACTCTGCCCGAGCAGGCAACTCGAACTGATGATGCAGGAACCGCCGGGCTCGACCCGGTACAGCACCATCTCGCGCCCGTTGGGGGCGCTCTTGACCACCTTGATGCTGCCTGCCAGCAACAGCGGAAACCCGGCGCAGGGCTGGCGCTCGGTAAACACCTCGGCGCCGGTCGGCAAGAGCATGCGATGCGCCAGCACCGGGTCAAGCAGGCTGTCCGGCAAACCGGTCAGCGCGGGATACAGGCTGCGTTCGCGGCTCACGCCAGTTGTGCCCAGACCGGCGCGTGATCGGAAGGACGTTCGCGCTTTCTCGGCGCGCGGTCAATGCCGGCCGCGACGCAGCGCGCCGCCAATGGCGACGAAAGCAGGATGTGGTCGATGCGCAGGCCCAGATTTTTCTGGAAACCGAGCATGCGGTAATCCCACCAGGAAAAGCTCTTCTCCGGCTGTTCGAAGAGGCGGAAGCTGTCGGTCAGGCCGAGATCGAGCAGGCGGCGGAAAGCAGCGCGTTCCTCGTCGGAACAGAGGATCTGCCCGGCCCAGGCCTTGGGGTCATGCACATCGCGGTCATCCGGGGCGATGTTGTAGTCGCCGCACAGCGCCAGTCGCGGATGCGCCGCCAACTCTTCGACCAGCCAGCGCTGCAGCGCCGCCAGCCATTTCATTTTGTAGTGATACTTGTCGCTGTCGAGCGCCTGGCCGTTGGGCACGTAGGCGCAAACGACGCGCACGCCGCCAACGGTGCCGGCAATCAGGCGCTTCTGTTCGTCCTCGAAATGCGGATTGCCGCAGACCACGTCCTCGATGGCGGACCGCGCCAGCAGGGCGACGCCGTTGTACGTCTTCTGCCCTGAAAAAGCGACCTGATAGCCGGCCGCTTCGATCTCGGCGCGGGGAAAGTTGTGATCTTCCAGCTTGGTTTCCTGCAGGCAGAGCACATCGGGCTGCTCCGCGGCCAGCCAGTCGAGCAGATGAGGCAGACGAACCTTGAGGCTATTGACGTTCCAGGCGGCGATTTTCACTTGGCCATGGCGCCGGAAGGCTTGCTGCCGGGCAATGCGTTGGCCGGGTAGCCGGCGAGATCGAGCACGTTGCTGTATCCGCCCTCGTCGAAGCCCTTGATGCCCTGTTTGCCGACCTTGAGCGAGGGCACGAAAGCGCCGCCGACCAAGTTGCGCAGCTCGTCGAAATCCTCGGTTTTCTGCAACATTTTTTCGCTGAACGGGATGCCGCGCTTGTTCAGATAATCGCGCGCCTGTTTGCATTCGGTGGTGCAGTCGGGTGCGGTATAGAGAACGACCGGAAAATTCTCCATTGCCTTGCGCGTGGCATAGGGCAGTTCCATATCGCTCCCCAGGTCGCCGCTGACGCTGCGGGTGACGTTCTTGACCTTGCCCGGCGGCGGGCTGTCGCTGATCATCGTTTTTCCGGTCGCTGGATCGACCCAGCGATAGGTTTGCGCAACGGCCAGGGTGCTGGCCAGAATCAGGGCAATAGTGGCGATGCAGCGCATGATGGTCTCCCCCAAAGGTTACGCAGCGATCATACCACCATGGCGCAGCAGCGCGTCCACGCTCGGATCGCGGCCGCGGAAGGCGCGGAAGGATTCCAGGGCTGGGCGCGAACCGCCGACCGAGAGGATCTGCTCGAGGAAACGCTTGCCGGTCGCCGCATCGAACGGATCGCCGGCCTCCTCGAAAGCGGCATAGGCATCGGCCGACAGCACCTCGGCCCACTTGTAGCTGAAATAACCGGCCGCATAGCCGCCGGCGAAGATGTGCGAGAAGCTGTTGGGGAAACGCTGCCAGGCGGGCGGTAACAACACCGCCACTTCACGCCTGACTTCGTTGAGCAGATCGAGAATGCCGCGCTCGCCGGCCGGGTCGAAATCGCTGTGCAGCAAGAGGTCGAACAGGGAAAACTCGAGCTGGCGCACGGTCATCATGCCGTTCTGGAAATTCTTCGCCGCCAGCATTTTCTCGAACAGCGATTTCGGCAGGCACAGCCCCGTCTCGACATGGCAACTCATGCCGGCCAGCACCGGGTATTCCCAGCAATAGTTTTCCATGAACTGGCTCGGCAGCTCGACCGCATCCCATTCGACGCCGTTGATGCCGGAAACGCCGAGTTCGTCGACCCGGGTCAGCAGATGGTGCAGGCCATGCCCGGTTTCGTGGAACAGGGTGATCACCTCGTCGTGGGTGAAAGTCGCCGGGCGCTTGCCGACCGGGCGAGAGAAATTGCAATTGAGGTAGGCCACCGGCGTCTGCGTACCCGCCGCCAGCGCCTTGCGGCCGCGCGCGTCGTCCATCCAGGCGCCGCCGCGCTTGGTTTCGCGGGCATAGAGATCGAGGTAGAACTGCCCGACCAGTTGCCCGGCCGGCGTCTCCAGGCGGTAGAAGCGCACGTCCTCGTGCCAGACCGGCGCCTGGTCCTCGCGCACGCGCACGTTGAACAGGTTTTCAATGACGTTGAACAGGCCGGCCAGCACCTTCGCCTCGGTGAAATACTGTTTCACCTCCTGTTCGGAAAAAGCGTAACGCGCCTGCAGCAGTTTTTCCGAAGCATAGGCGGCATCCCAGGGTTCCAGCGTTTCCAGCCCCAGCTCGTCGCGGGCAAAGGCACGCAGTTCGGCGATGTCGCGCTCGGCGAAGGGCTTGGCCTTGGCCGCCAGTTCGCGCAGGAAAGCCAGCACCTGTGCCGGCGTATCGGCCATTTTGGCCACCAGCGAGACCTCGGCGAAATTGGCGTAGCCGAGCATGACCGCTTCTTCGGCGCGCAATTCGAGAATACGGCGCATCAACGGGGCGTTGTCCCATTCCGGCTTGCTGCCGCATTCGGGAAACTCGGCGGCACGGGTGGCGTAGGCGCGGTACATGCGTTGGCGCAGGGCGCGGTCGTCGGCGTACTGCATCACTGGCCCGTAGGAAGGGGCGTGCAGGTTGAAGCGCCAGCCAGCCACCCCGGCCTTTTCGGCGGCGAGGCGGGCAGCTTCCTTGACGTCGGCCGGCAGGCCGGCAAGGCGGGCTTCGTCAGTGACGTCCTCGGCGAAGGCGTTGGTGGCGTCGAGCAGGTTTTCCGAAAACTTGGCCGCCAGTGCCGCCTGTTCTTCCTGAATGGCCTGAAAGCGCGGCTTCTGCGCTTCCGGCAGCTCGGCCCCGGAAAGGCGGAAATCGCGCACCTCGTTGGTCACGATTTTCTGCCGCGCCGGGCTGAGCGTCGCGAATTCGGTGCTGGCCGCCAGCGCCTTGTATTTTTCAAACAGGGCCAGGTTTTGCCCCAGCTCGGAATAGAAGCGGGTCACCTCCGGCAAGAGATCGTTGTAGGCCTCGCGCCAGAGCGGGATGTCATTGACCGAATGCAGGTGGCCGACGATGCCCCAGGCGCGCGACAGGCGCTCGATGCCGTCCGACAGCGGCCTGGCGAAGCCGTCCCAGCTGACGGGAGTATCCGCGGCGGTCAGCTGGACAACCAGGGCACGGCTCTCGGCGAGCAGGCTTTCGATGGCAGGGCGGACGTGTTCCGGCGAGATGGTGTCGAAACGCGGCAGATCGGAGAAATCGAGCAGGGGGTTGGCGGCATTCATGGCAGGCAATCGGCAGACAAAGAGGAAAGGGCAAAGGGCAAAGGGCGAATTCTAGTGGATGGACCGCAGGACGCGGCGACAAGTTCGCCATTCGTCGTTCCCGACTACCATTCGCGACGGAAACTGGCGGTTTGTCGCAAGCGGCTGGAGGCCGCCGCCAACGCTTTCTAGCATGGCAACACCACGACCTTGCGGAGAAATGCCATGTTTGCCGTCTTGCTCGCCAAAGTTGCCTTGCTGCCGGTACTGCTGCTGATCGTTGCCCAGTCAGCAGCTTGGGGCGCCTGGGCGGTGTTCCTCAGCCTGGGCTTGTCGCTGGCGGGATGGGCATGGTTCCAGCGCAGCGGGCGCAATCCGGTCATTTTCGTCATTGCCATCGGCGCCGCGCTGGCGATGGCGGCGGCGTGGGGGTGGGCAGAATGGGATGCAGCCGGCCGCAGCGCCATCCTCTATGGTGCGCTTGGCGCGGGCATGGCGCTCAGCGTGGTGCTGCGTCGCCCCTGGACCACGGCCTTGTCGGCCGGGCAAGCGGCGAATGACCACCCCTTGTTCCTCAAAATCAATGCGGCGATTTCCCTGCTGTGGGCTCTTGTTTTTTCCGCCAGCGCCTTGCTGATCGCGATGGCGGCACCAAAATGGATTGTTGCCGCCCTGGTGCTTAGCGGCATGGCGATCTCCATTTTCCTGCCGCTGCGCTGGGTGCGTGCCGCTTTGCGCCGGCAGATCGCCGAACGCGATCCCTATCCCTGGAAGGCGCCGGATTTCGAGGCCATGGAAGCGGCGCGCGAGGCCGATGTCCTCATCGTCGGTGCCGGCTTGGGTGGCTTGAGTGCCGCTGCGCTGCTGGCTGAAGGCGGGCTGAAAGTGGTGGTTTGCGAGCAGCACGCCTTGCCCGGCGGGTTCTCGCATCACTGGTGGCGGCGGGCGCATTGGGAAAACGGCCGGCCGGTATTCCGCTTCGACGGCGGGGTACATGATTTTTCCGGCACCCGCCCCGGTGCACCGGTGGATGCGCTGTTGCAGCGTCTGGGGAGCGCGGAGGCGATTCGCTGGCTGCCGGTACGGCACGCAAACTGCATCGACGGCGAAACGGTCGCTGAACCGCAGGGTTGGGAAGCGTATGTCGATTCCCTATGTACCCGCTTTCCCGACGAAGCCGATGCCCTGTGCGCGGCGCTGGAGGAATTGCGCCAGATGTTTGTCTCGCTCTACGCCAACGCGCCACAGCGCGGCGGCTTTCCCGGCGCACCGGAAACGGTGGAGGCAATGATGGACTTTGGCCGCAGGCATCCCCTGCTGGCGCGCTGGATGGCCGAGCCTTTCGCACGATTTGCTGCGGCGCATGGCCTCGGCCCGGCGGCCGAAACGGCCTTGCTGCGTCTGGCCAACTATGTCACCGACGACCCGGCGACGCTGAAGGTGATGGATATTCTGCCGATCTTCGGCTACCAGATGTATGGCGGGACCTATCCCCAGGGCGGCTCCGGCCGGCTGGCCGAAGTGCTGGTCGATGCCATCCGCCGGCGTGGCGGCGAGGTCCGCTTGCGCACCGCGGTGGCCGAAATACTGACCGCGGAGGGCGCGGTGCAGGGCTTACGTCTGGCCAGCGGCGAGATCCTGCATGCGCCGGCGGTGGTGTTGAATGGCGATTTCCTCAGGGGTTGCCGAGAGTTGATCGATCCGGCGGTTTGGCCCGAGGAATTTCGCGCCCGGCTGGAAGAGACCCGGCCGGCCTGCTCGGCCTTCATGCTGCATTTGGCGGTGCGCGGGGACTATCCGGAAATTGCGCCGATCGTGCATGTCCAGGCGCAGGGCGAGGCAATCGGCGTTGTCCTGCCCAGCCGGATTGATGCGAGCGCCGCGCCGCAGGGGTATTGCACGGTGGAAATCCTGCGGCTGCTCTCGCTGCAGGAAGCCGAATCGTGGTTCGCTCGGCCCGATGGCGTTGACCTTGCCGCCTGGCGAGACTCGCCGGAATATCTGGCGCGCAAGAAGGCCCTGGGCGACCGCATGATCGCGCTGGCCGAAACCGCGCTGCCGGGGCTCTCCGAACGTATCGTGCTGCGCGAGGAGGCCAGCCCGCTGACCTTCCAGCGTTACGCGCAGACCTCGCTGGGCAGCATTTACGGCGGCGTCGGTGCGGCGCGCGGCGTCGCCGCCAAAAGTCCGTTGCGTGGCCTGGTCTTCGCCGGCGCGATCACCCACGGGCCGGGCGTCGAGGCGGTGGTGCTTTCCGGGGCGGAAGCAGCTGAGGCACTGCTGCCGGGCTTGTTGGTCGCCACTGGTCACACGGGTAGTGCCGCGATTTCCCCGGTCGCGCCGGACGTCGCTGTTGCCAGTGCTTGACGAGTCGCTGTGCCGGCGAGAACAATGCCATTCTTTTGGCATGGATATTGACATGAGCACCGCAGGCAGTGCGGCAATGCAGCAACTGGCACTGGGATTGCGCCAGCGTTTTTCCGGAATGTCCGAACGTGATGCCGCGACCATGGCGCGCGCCCTGATCGGCGAAGAGCCCTATGTGGCGGCGCCGGAATCGCAGGCGTGCGCCGGCGTGCCGACCGGCTGTTTACAGGCGATGACTTTCCCGGCCGGCTCGATCTATCCCGGATGTGCCCACGAAGGCAGGCTATACCTGCCGGCGCAAAGCGATGGAAGAACGCCCATCGGGCTGATGATTTTTCTTGATGGAGCGCGCTATCTCGCGCCTGAAATCGCCGTGCCGGCGGTTTTCGACAACCTGATTGCAGCCGGAGAATTGCCGCCGCTGGCGGCATTGTTTCTCAACCCGGGAAGTGCAGGCCCGGGGCTGCCGCTGTGGGGCAGCGGCGACAATCGCAGCCTCGAATACGATGCGCCGGGCGATATCTTTTCCCGCTTCCTGATCGAGGAGATTTTGCCGGTGGTCGAACAGCAACATCCCCTGATCGACGATCCCGCCTGGCGCGGTATCTGTGGTTTCAGCTCGGGCGGGATGGGGGCGCTGAATGCTGCCTGGGAGCGTCCCGACGCCTTCGGCAAGGTGCTGACCCATTGCGGCAGCTTTGTCGATATCCGCGGCGGCGACCAGATGCCTGCGCGTATCCGCCGGGACGGCTACAAACCCTTACGCGTACTGCTGCAAACCGGCAGCGGCGATCTGGATGTGGTGTTCGGCAACTGGCCGCTGGCCAATCAGCAGGTCGCGGCCGCGCTGGCCTACGTCGGCTGCGAATGCCGGCTGGAAATCGGTAGCGGCGGGCATTCGCTGCGGCACGGCGGTGCCATTTTTCCGGAAAGCATGCGCTGGCTGTGGCGGGGCTGAACCGCGTTCAACCAAGGAAATCCCTCAGCAAGCTCACCAATTGATCGGTGTCTTCCAGATGCGGCGAGTGTTTGAGTCCGGGCAGCAGCCGACCTTGCGCTCCGGTGATCAGCGCCACTGGCCGGTCTACCTGCGCACGGCTGGCGTATTCGTCGGCTTCGCCCTGAACCACCAGTGTCGGGCAGGCGATGGCCGGCAGCACCGATTCGATGTTCCAGCCGGCGTACCAGTCGGCGCGCCAGGTATCGGCCCAGGCGCGGAAGGTCGTTTCGGTTTTGTCACCGTGGTAACGGGTCAGTGCGGCCTGGAGTTTGCCCGAGGCGAAGGCGGCAGCGGCGCGGTCGATGCCGGCCAGAGTTTCCGGCTCGACAAAACTGTGCGCGGCAATGGTCACCAGCGCACGCAAGCGCTCCGGCCGGGCGGCAGCATGGATCAGGCCGATGCTGCCGCCGTCGGAATGCCCGACGATGACGTAATCCCGGCCCGGCAGCAGTCCTTCCAGCACCTGCGGCAACTCGATCAGTGCGTATTCGTGCAGGTAGTGGATATTGCGCGGCCGGGCGAGCGGCGACGACTGCCCGTAACCGATACGGTCGTAGAGCAGACCCGCACAGCCGGTGACGGCGCAGAGGCGCTGCGGAAAATCCTTCCACATCGCCACGCAGCCCAGCCCTTCGTGCAGAAAGACCAGGCAGGGGCGGTCGGCCGCGCCCGCGATCCGCTGAAAGTGGATCGTTCCAGCATCCCCGGCGAGCGCGAGCGCGGGCATGGCAGGCTTACAGCGTGCGGCCGGTCAGCTTCTCGTAGGCTTCGACGTACTTGGCGCTGGTCTTGGCGACGACTTCGGCCGGTAGCGCCGGGCCGGGAGCCTTCTTGTTCCAGTCCAGGGTTTCCAGGTAGTCGCGCACGTACTGCTTGTCGAAGGAGGGCGGATTCTGGCCTTCCTGGTACTGGTCGGCCGGCCAGAAGCGGGAGGAATCCGGGGTCAGTGCCTCGTCGATCAGGTGCAGGGTGCCGGCAGCATCGACGCCGAATTCGAACTTGGTGTCGGCGATGATGATGCCGCGGGTGCGGGCGTAGGCAGCCGCTTCCTCATACAGGCGCAGCGCTGCGTCGCGCGCCTGGTCGGCCAGCGCGGCGCCGTTGGGCAGCTTGCTGGCGCACAGGGCCTTGGCCTGCTCGTGCGAGATGTTCTCGTCG
>Ga0209794_1001635_pt1 | contig 15568 bp, 12 predicted proteins | sample EBPBio232013_DNA_FD_185869 | JGI IMG/M metagenome (GOLD analysis project Ga0209794, IMG submission 185869) | Wastewater treatment Type I Accumulibacter community from EBPR Bioreactor in Madison, WI, USA - Reactor 1_5/23/2013_ DNA (SPAdes)... | ecosystem: Engineered > Bioreactor > EBPR >... | reverse complement strand
CGCTCGTCTATGACCTTCTGTTCCGCGCCGCCTCGCAGACGATGCTGACCATCGCCGCCGATCCCAAGCATCTCGGCGCGAAGATCGGCATCACGGCGGTGCTCCACACCTGGGGCTCGGCCATGACGCATCATCCCCATGTGCACATGATCGTGCCGGGCGGCGGCATCACACCAGATGGCCAGCGCTGGATCGCCTCGCACCCGGCCTTCCTGTTGCCGGTGCGTGTGCTCGGCATGCTGTTCCGGCGCCTGTTCCTCGAAGATCTCACCGTTCTCGCTGACCCGCGCCTGTTCCGGCGTCATCTCGCGCCAGCGCGCAAGAAGCGCTGGGTCGTCTATGCCAAGCCGCCCTTTTCAGGCCCGGAAGCCGTGCTGGCCTATCTCGCCCGCTATACCCACCGCGTGGCGATCTCGAACCGCCGCCTCATCGCCCATGACGAGGCGGGCGTCACCTTCCGCTACAAGGATTATCGCCGTGACAGTGCGGCCCGCCAGCAGGTGATGACGCTGCATCCGCATGAGTTCATGCGCCGCTTCCTGCTCCATGTTCTGCCGCGCGGCTTCCATCGCATCCGTCATTACGGCCTGCTGGCGAGTTCAGCACGCAAGGAAAGCCTCGCCCGCGCCCGGGAACTTCTCGCCGTGGCGCCGACGCCGGAACCGACCATCAAAGCCGAGGATATCGAACCCGACCCGCCCGATCACCGCCCGCCTTGCCCTTGCTGCGGGGGCCGCATGAGCATCATCGAGATCGTCGCCCGCTCATGCCAGCCACGTGGGCCACCGGGCCAAACCGCGCCAATCCGGGAAGGAGCACCATGACCCGGCATGGACTGCAACAAAACTGCGCCGAGGCCTCAATATCCTCGCGATGGGAGCCTCGTGCTGCTCAGGGCTCTTGCGGGGTGCATCATGCCTGCATCAGCGCTTATCCGGCCCTTGGTGGCGTCCATAGGTCACAGAAAAACTGGCGGCACGGGCCGACCATGACTGATCTTGCTGCCGGTCCGACAGGCGCAAGCTGGGCCGAAAACATAAAATCTCCATAACGCGTTAGAGGCGGACCGCGGGTTCGTTCCTCGGGGACTTTCGTACGCTTGCCAGCGCCCGAAACTCTTCACGAATGCGGAAGGGCAGAAACTGGCCAGCCTCAAACAAAAGCTGCCCCAGCCCATTCGCTAAAAAGGCCGTAAATCGGGGCAAGCCATCCGAGGACGGGAAAAGCATTTCGCGCGAGGTTCTGCCTCGCCTATGTTGAGGCTCAATCTAAGCGCGGAGAAGAATGGTGCGCCCCGAAACATCCCCACGCCTTGATGATGTCGAAGCGCGCTTTCACGCTGAATATCACGTCTTTCAATATCATTTCGTCGAGTTTTTCACCGAGCACCTGGCGGAGTGTTCGCGCGTTTTCGACGGAGATCTTCAGGAGATGCTGGTGCTGGCGTTGATAGGCCAGATGCATCTGAAGGCACATTTCGAGCTGACGCAGGCTGGGGAGGCCCTCTCCATGCAAAAGCTGGAAGAGCCCCAGATCACTGCCTCGCGGCTTGCGGATGCCTCCGGTATTCCGCGTGAAACCGTGCGGCGCAAGCTGGTCAAACTGGCCGGGCGCGGTTGGATCAAGCAGCGCGAGAATGGCGCATGGCACCTCGTGCTTGATGAGGACAACGCTGCGGCGCGGCGCGATCTGGAGGGGTTGGACAAGCGCGGTGTGGCGCGCGTGGCACAGCTCTATCGCAAATTGAGCCGCATGCTGGCCTGAATGCCTTAGTCCTCCGGTTCTTTTGAGCGGCGTTCCCTCGGACTGGCTTGAAAACCCTAGAGAACTCGCGCCGGAGGGTTGCTGAAGCCCATCACGTTACCTGCCCAAAATGGGCACCTTATGCCTTGTGCCAACCCTGCTGCCCCGACAAGGTTCCAAAACTTCGGGTTGTGCAGGGGGCGCGATAATGGGCAGGAATCGGTTTCGTCACGTCGCCTTCGGGCTGCTCGCCCTGCTTGCCTCTGCGTCTGCAGCCATGGCGCAGCAGGAGGAGGTCAAAGCGCGCGGCGTGAACCCGGCGGACAATGACACCCGCGCCGATGTGATTCTCAAATATAACTGGCTCAGCAATCGCTCGGGCATCTTCACGACGACGCTGAAGTTCGATTACCGCATCACGCAGGAAGCCGGTTTCAACATCGAGTTTCCGGTGCTGGGGCATTTTCACATGCGCTCGCCGGTGGCGGGCACGCCGGGGCTGAACGACACCGGCGTGGGCGATGTTTTCGTGCGCTTGCGCTACATCGCCGGGGTTGGCACCAGCCAACTGGGGCATACCTCGCTCGGCGGTGCGGTTGAGGTCGTGCTGCCGACAGCCTCGGAGAAGACGCTGGGCAGCGGCACCTATCAGCTCAATGCCTCGGTGCTGGCGGTGCAGGCGTGGTCGCCCACGTTGATCACCGCCGTCATCGCAAAGACGGCCAACTCCGTGCATGAGTTCAACGGGCGCAACGCGGTGCAGGAGCATACCTTTCGTGTTGTGCAGGCCTTTATCCTGCCGCGCGGCATGTTCGTGACGCTGGACGGCAAATACAATTGGGAGACGATCAACCGGCGCGACCGCTGGCTGGAGGCGCAGATCGAATTCGGCATGATGCTGGATGCACGCACTGCCGCTTCGGTGGCCCTGGGGCGCAAATGGGGTGATCGGGCGGATCGCGGCGCTGTGGCCGCCACCGTGAAACGCTTCTTCTGAGGCGCGCGATGCAAACTCCTCTGCGCGCCCTTCGCTCCCGCTTGACAACGGCACTGGTGGCCGGTGCCGCGCTGCTTATCGGTGCGGGCGGCGCTTTTGCGCAAGGCTCACCCACTCAACCTGCTTCTCCGCAACCTGCCCCCGCCAAAGACCCGCTGACCTACACTTTTGCGGATGGACACATCAAATTCGGGCTGGAGGCGGGCTTTCAGGTCGTGGGGGAGGCCCGCGCCTTCTGGAACCTGTCCCATACCTTCGCCCCTGCTTCCCGCTTCAAGACGACGCTGGGTTGGGGCGAGGCCTACCTCAAGCCCGGCTTCACCTTCGAGAAGCGGCTGGGCAGCGGGTTGGCGCTTTATGGCGGGGCCAGCCTTGTCGCGGCACGCACGCTGGGGCGCGATATTTTCGATATTCAGGACAAGGGCCGAGTGCTGCTCGAAAACGCCTATGCGGGCGCGAAATTCGGCACGCCGGGCAGCGGGTTCTACGCGGATGTCTCGGCGGGCGCGCAGCCCTATCGCATCGGCACCGGCATGCTGATCGCCGATGGTGGGCAGGACGGTTTTGAGCGCGGCGCGCTGATCTTCGGCCCGCGTGCGGCTTGGGCGATGACCGGCATCGCGCGGCTCGGCCACGGCGCGTTTTCCGCCGAGGGCTTCTATCTCGACGCCAATGAATATGCCTCCAACAATTCAAAATCGACGCTCGCGGGCGTGAACTTCGCCTATGCCCCGGCCAAGGGACAGAACCTCGGGCTGGCGCTGGGCAAGGTGCTGACCTCGCTGGCGCCCTATCCGCAGGCGGCACCCGGCGGCGTGGGTATTCCAGCCATCCTGATGGATGCGCGCAAGGATCTCGCGTTTCTGAACGCCTATGGCCGCTGGAACCCCGTTTCCAGCCTGCCGGGGCTGTGGATCGCCGGGGATTTCGCCTACCAGTGGAATGATCGCATCGACATGCGCGCCTGGGGGGCGCGCGGCGAAATCGGCTATGCCTTCAGCGAGTTGCCCTTTTCGCCCACGCTGTCCTACGCGTGGCAGACCTTTTCCGGCGACAACCCCAACACCCGGCGGCTGGAGCGCTTCGATCCGCTGTTCTATGACGGCAGCCCCGCGGGCTGGGCCACCGGCTCCAACGGCTCCTTCATGTTCATCAATTCCAACGTGAACGCGCATCGCGCCACGCTGGCGCTTTATGCCTCCGCGCGCGACATCCTCACGTTCCGCTACGCCCATGTGCGAGCGAACCAGTTGAATAGCCCCGTCCAGTTCGGGCAGGCGACGCGCTTCGCCTTCACCAACGGTGTGCCGGGGCTGATCGCGGGGGTGCGCAAGGCGCATCTTTCGGATGAATTCCTTGCGGAATACACGCGCATCCTCACGCCCAATGCGTTCCTCTCGTTCGGCTTCGCCTATTCGGTGCCGGGCGCGGGCCTGCGCGGGCTGGCCACCAGCCGCCTGCCCGATTGGTACGCGGGCTTTGCCAATCTTGTCATCAAATACTGAACCCGAGAGCACAGGAACCTTGGCCATGCAGCATGTTGCCCGCCTCTCTCCACTTCTTCTGGCGCTGGCCGTTGCCGGTGCGGCTTCGGCGCAGGAGCGCCCGCCGACCAATCCGTTCCTCTCCGCCCCGATCTACGGCATGACGCATTTTGACCCGGCACAGACGGATACCGTGCCTTACCCCGTCAAGCGCGGAGAGTTCCGGGTGGATTCGGAGAAAGCACCGCGCATCGCCGCCGGACCGGTCAACATCATGAACCTTTCCTCGACGCGCCCCGGCTTCATGTGGGCGATTTCGACCGAGCGCGTCACCTACGTTGATGCGCGCGAGGGGCGCTGGCAGGGCGTGGCCGAGATCGGCCTGCCGGGCATCACGCTAAAGAGCAAGGCGGATCTCGATGCCTTGCTCGGCGGCACCTATGCCGACATCGCCGATGTCGAACGCCGCGCCAAGGCAGTGCTGGGTCCGGCCCCGCAGAACGTCACCACCAGCGGGCTTTATACCGTCGCGGACAAGGATGACGTGGTTTACGTCAACGCGGGCACGGTGATCTGCGCCATTGGCCTTAAAGACCCCACGCGGCCGGAAGCTGGGCTGGAGATCAAGCGCACACTTGACACCGCCACGGTTTTTCCCGCCTTCGAACTACCGGGGTATGGCAAGGCCGTGCGCCTCATCGGCATGAGCATGACCTATGACGGCCATCTCGTCATCGGCAGCTACAACGCCATCGCGGTGGTGGACAGGATGTTTGCCAAACCGGCGGTGCTGCACACGCTGGAGCCGGATCAGCTGATCTCCAACTCTTTCTCGGTGGATGAGAAGAACGGCATCTATGTCGCCAGCGGCAACCTCGCACCGCGCGGGGATGGCAAGCTGCGCAAGGTGGTGTGGAACGGCGCTCGCCTCTCCACCGAGGAGAGCGATGGCGGCTGGATTTCCCCCTACGAAGGCGGAGACTGGCCGCCCGCCGTCAAGGGCGGCACCGGCACTGGTTCCACCCCCACCCTGATGGGCTTTGGCCCCAAGAACGACGAGCGCCTCGTGGTGCTGACCGATGGCGTCAACCGCATGAAGATCGTCGCCTTCTGGCGTGATGCCATCCCGGCGGATTTCCAGCAGAAGCCGGGCACGAAATCGCGCCGCATCGCGGGGCAGATGCCGATTACCGCCGGTTTGCCGCCGGAAACGCCCTGGGTGCAGTCCGAACAGTCCGTCGTGGTCAACGGCTGGGGGGCTTTTGTCGTCAACAACATCGTGCAGGGCCACCCGGACAAGATGATCGACGTGCTCGCCATCGGCCCGATCCTGCCCGCGCCGCGCGGCATGGAGCGCGTGGAATGGGATGTGGCCAAGCGCGAATGGCGCTCGCTTTGGACGCGGGCGGATGTCGCCTCCACCAGCATGGTGCCAGTGGCGAGTTCCGCCTCGGGCATGGTGTTCGTCAACGGCTATTCCCGTAACGAGGGCTGGGAGGTGACGGGCCTCGACTGGGCGAGCGGCACGACCGTGCATCGCACCCTTCTCGGCCCAAGCAACCTTGGTAACGGGGCCTATGCGCTGATCCAGTTCACGCCGGAGGGCGACCTGCTGTTCAACTCCGTGGGTGGCCCCCTGCGCGTGAAGCTGCCGTGAGGAACAAGCCGATGAGCCTTCGCACCCTTGCCCTCGCGCTGTCGCTGGCCGCCACGGTCTCCCTTCCCGCAAAGGCACAGTTAGGCCAACCCCACCCCGCCGATGCCGCCCTGGCCCATGCTACCGCCTTTCAGGCCACAGTGTTCGGCTTTCCGTTACAAGGCATGTATCAGCGCCTCACGGAGGAGGTGTTGACCCCCGCCACGCGCAAGGCGGCGCTGAACACCTATTTCCACTACACCGCGCTCTCGACACCCGAGATTTCGCCCTTTCCCGCGCCGAACAACGACACCCTCTATTCCACCGCATGGCTCGACCTGCGCAAGGAACCCGCCATCCTGACGATGCCGGAGACTGTTGGGCGCTATTATGTGGCGCATATCCTCGACATGGCGACCGAGACCATCGGCAATGTCGGCCAGCGGCTCAACGGCACGCAGGCAGGCAAATTCGCGGTGGTGGGGCCGGGCTGGCAGGGCACACTCCCCGCCGATATCAAGGGCGTGATCCGCTCCGACACTGCCTTTGCCTATGTGCTGCTGCGCCTGCTGGTGGATGGACCGGAGGACGTGGCGAATGTGAACGCTCTCCAAATGCAGTTCGCCATCGCTTCGCTCTCCCGCCACCTCGCCGGGCAGACCGGCGGGGGCGACGCCGCCTCGATCGAACCGTTTCAGGCGGGCAATGCGGCCGAGCGACTGAAGATGCTCGACCGCGTGATCCGCATGAGCCCCGTTCTGCCGCGCGATGAAGGCGTGGTGGCGAGCTTTGCCACCATCGGCGTCGGCCCCTCCACGCCCAGCCTGCGGCTGGCGCCCACACCGGAGGTGCTGGAAGACGCCGAGAAGCAGGCGCGCGCGAGCATTGCTTCCATCGGCGCGCGCACCGGGCACTTCGTCAACGGCTGGCGTATCGCGCCTGCGGCCATCGGGCGCTATGGCGTTGATTATCTCCAGCGCGCCTCGGTGTGGGATGGCGGGCCGCTCGCCAATGTCATCGAGGAATCCTTTTATCCTGCGGCACTCCTAGACCAGAACAACCGGATGCTGGATGGCAGCGCCGGGCGCTATCTCCTGCGTTTCCCTGCTGGAGTCCTGCCACCGGTGGAAGCGTTCTGGTCGCTGACCATGTACAAGCTGGGCGACAAGAACCTCGTGGCCAATCCCATCCGCCGCTATTCCATCGGCAACCGCACGCGCGGCTTGATCAAGGGGGCGGATGGTGCGCTGACGATTCCCATTCAGGCGGACGCCCCGAGCGGGTCGGCTGCCGCAAACTGGCTGCCCGCGCCGCGCGAACCCTTCTACATGGTGTTGCGCCTGTATGGTCCGGGCAAGGCCGCCCTCGAAGGGCAATGGGTGCCACCGAGCGTGGAGCACATTGATTAGGCGGGCTTTCTAGAGTTCAGCGAATGGCTGGTTTCCGCAGGAGAGACAAAAAGGCGGAGTAACCGATACGGGGGCGCAAAGCGGTTTATTGAAGCGCCTCGCGAAATTTCACGCTAGTCCTACGGAATTTTTGAACCTCCAGTGGCCGCGCACTCACCAACAAAAGCAGCGACTTATCCCGCTCCATCCTCATCAGTGCCTCTGACCTCATCAGCGGCACGCCGATCATCGTCACCGACACGCGCGCTGACTGCGTGATTCCTGTCCCAAGAATCTTGGTGCGATTGTCTGTCGTGTAGTTCCCTAGGGCTTCTGACACATATTGTGCTGTGGCGTTGTCGTTGATTGCGACGAAGAGCTTGGTCGCGCAGCCTGCAAGAAGCGTTTCGCGGGTGGCTCTGCCGTACAGTTCGTCGAGCTGTGAGATGTTCTGGAGGATGATGGCCATCCGGAAGCCGTAGCCCGCCGAGACTGCGATCTTTGACGCCAGCGAGGTCATGCGCCCCAGTGCGAAGAACTCGTCGAGCATAAGGAGCACCTGGTGCGGCTCGTCCTTGGCCGGAAGGTTGCGCATCAGAACGTCGTGGATCTGCTGGAAGAGGATGCGGATTAGAGGACGGTAGCTTTCAAGGTCTGCCAACGGCGTGCCGATGAAGATGGTCATCATCTCGCGCCGCAACTTCCGGATATCGAAGTCGCTCGCAGATGTGGCATCTGCGATGAGCTCAGACGACCAAGGGGCAAAGGCGTTCGAGACATTGAAAAGCACCGAACCTCGGGTGCGCTCCGGGATCGCGATGAACTGGTTGAAATCATCCACGACCCATTGTGGCAGATAGTCCTTTTCGGTCTGGACCAGCACCTTGAGGACGTCGGCGATGTCGTTTCCGGTCGAGATGACCGTGACGGCGGAACGGATGGTGCGGCTTCCTTCATGCAGGGGGCTGGTCAGGACATAGCCGAGAAGGGCCGCGACCAGTTTGCGGGCGGCGAGCGACCATTCGTTTTCATTCGCGGTGGCGGTCAGGAAGCCCGCGATATTCTGGCAGTCGGTGGCCATCTCAGGCCCCTGCCGGACGAAGTCGAGCGGGTTGTAACGGTGGGTCTTGAGCGATCCGGGTGCAAAGACGAAGACAGAATTTCCCTGAGCCTTGCGCGCGGCGGCAAAAGCGTTGTGGTTTTCCATCTTGATGTCGAGAACGACCATCGATCCCGCCCAGGCATGGCCATTGGGAATGACGAAGGAGACGCCTTTGCCTGAACGGGTCGGACCCACCACAAGGATGTGTCCCGGATCGTTTGAGCGAAGGGTTTGGCCGCCAAGCTTGCCGAGGATGATGCCCTCTTTGCCGAGAAGGCGCGCTTTTCGAGCGTCGTTGATCGTTCCAAAGCGGGCATCACCGTGAAGGGTCGAGCGCCGGTTCGCGAACAGAAGCAAGCCAATGCCTGCCGCAATCACTGCCAGCGTGCCGACCGCGAGACCGGCATTTTCGAGAACGCGGCCGCGATAGCGCACATCCTGCCCATAGGTCCAGGCATGCCAATAGGCGAGTGGGAAGCCGTGACGCATCGAGATCGGTGGCGTATTGGTAAAATCCCACTTGGGGTTTTCTGTCGACACGCGTGCGAGTAGCTCCCAGCGTTTTGCGCGCTCCGGATGCCCTGAGCGAAACCCGGTGATCGCGGCGTACGGAATGATCCAAGCCAGTGCGATCGCGACGAGCAATAAAAAGCCGATGAATGCGCTTCCCGCAATGCGCGCCATGGCGATCAGCTCGTAGCCGACTTGGTACTGGAGCGCCTGACAGCCCTGCCCCGCTCGCCCTGCCTCTTCTCTGCTCGCCACACCGACATCTTGGAGAAGTAGATTTCGGATGTACCGCGCCAGCCGCCGATCTTCTTCTGCTGGATGACGATGGGCAGGACGGAGCGGATATAGGCGATGATCTCGTCCTTCCTCAGACCGAGGCCCGACTGCATGACCATCAGCGCGAGCTGCTCGAAGGCCCCCTCAGGGCTATCGGCGTGCACGGTGGTGATCGAGCCCGGATGGCCCGTGTTGATCGCCCGAAGGAATGAATAGGCTTCACTGCCACGGATCTCGCCAAGAAAGATGCGGTCGGGGCGCAGGCGCAGGCAGGCCTGAAGGAGGCTATCGACCGTGACACGGGCCTGCCCCTGATCGCCTTTGGAGGCGACGAGGGGAAGGTAATTGGGTTGGTGTGGCTGGAGTTCGCGGGTGTCCTCGATCGAGAGGATACGCTCATCAATGGGCACTTCTTTGAGCACCGCATTCAAGAAAGTGGTTTTGCCCGACGAGGTGCCGCCGGAAACCAGCATGGAGAGCCGACTTCTCGCCGCGAGCCGGATGAAGGCCTCGATCTCATTGCCGTCGAGCAGACCACAGAGCTCGCAATCGAGCTCACTCAGGCCTCCCTCCCCGCTTTTTGTGACCCGGTCAAAGGATCCCATGCGCCGGTAATCCTCCAGGCGCATGTCCTTGATGACCTGCTTGCGGATGGCGAAGGCTCCCCCGTTGGTCGTCGCGGGCGGCAATACCCCCTGAAACCGTTCGCCCGATGGCAGGGCTGCGGAGAGGAGCGGGTGTTCCTCATTGATCGATTGGCCCGAGTGCCCGGCCACGCGCTCCGCGATATGGCGGATCATGGTCGCGGAGAGCGCCGGAAGCGCGTGTCGGATCATGCTGGAGGCGCCGAAGACTTCGACCCAGATTTCACCGGGTTGGTTGGCGCAGATTTCAACGACACTGTCGTCCTGAAGCCAGGGGCGTAGAGGTTCGAGCGCGCTCTCCAGAAACACGGTTTCATGGGTATGCGCCGCTCTTGATGACGCGCGCATGTTCATTTGGTGATGCGCCCGGAGGGTACGCGTGCAGGCGCGGGATAAACCGGTCCGCGTTTCATCTCCGCTTTGATCTCATCAAGGGCTTCACGAACGGGGTCCGGGTAGAGCATCGAGAAGTCAAGATCGCGGCGCACGAAGACCGTGATCCGTGTTCCCTGTTCGATATGAATGGTCGGGGGGATGTTGATCGAGTTCTTGAGCGCCTCATTGGCAAGATTGGTCATCGTCTGGGAGACCTGCTGTGCCCCGATCTGCCGTGCATTGCCGATCATGCCGTCAGGTTGAAGGGTGGTGGTGCTGGTCTGGCCGGTCACAGGATCGGTGATCGTGATGGTCCTGCCCTGCTGGCTCTGATTGTTCTGTCCAAGGCCGGCAATGAACTGGGAGACACCACCGATAAGGCTCAGGAGCACGGCGGAGCCGTAGCGTTCGGCGTAGTGATTATCGACCGTGCCGGCGCTGCCAGCGCGACCGAGTTCATCCGTGCCGATGGAGGCGAGTTGAACGGAAACACCATCCGCACGTAAGAGACGCGTCCAGACGATAAAGACGCGCGTCTGCCCCTGCGCCATGCCGGATTTGTATTCGCCCACGAGGCGCGAACCCGCCGGGATCAACACGCGCCGACCATCAAACGACCAGACATTTTCTGAGGTGATGGCCCGGACCATGCCCGGCAGGTCACTCTGTATCACCGTTTCAAGCACGCCTCGAATGAAGGTGCCTTGTGCGACCAAGGCATCGATGCGGGCGTTCTTGGTCGCACTCGAAACCTCGACCCCCGCGCTCCCGGCACTCGCGAGGAAGCGTCGGTTCGGATCTTCCTCGCGCTCATTGGCAGGGCGAGCCGCGTTTGCGTTCTCGCTTGATGACCGTGCGCCAGGGATTGCGGCATCGGCATTATCCGCAACGACTTGCGGGGCGCGCAGGCGCTCCCATTTCTTGCGCTCTTCTTCCTCGCGCTTGAGACGCTCGATTTCGGCAAGGCGCCGAGCCTCCGCGTCATCCTGAGGGGATATAGGCGGCGTGAGCGTTGCGACGGGTGGAGCAATGGGCGGCGGTGGAGGTGGTGGCGCAACCGGTTCGGGCGGAGGAACAGTGAAACGCCCTGTGTCGATCTGGGCCTTTGGGGTTTCAATCTGCGGCGCCGGAAACTGCGTCGTTCGAAACTCCTCCTGATCGACGGTCGTGCTCGGCCCCTTCGCCCCGTAAAGGCTCTGGTAGATCATGAACCCCGCCAGAGCGAGAGCGCCAACTGGAACGCCGATCTTGATGAAGGTGCCGAAGGTCGTGGCCTCGTGAGAGACGGCCGTTGCTGCGGAATGCTCGAGTTCGAGATTGCGGTAATCGCTGGGGCTCGGCATCAGCGCACCTCCCCGCTCGCCTTTGCCTCAAAGCCGATGCGCTGGAGATCGGGGGCGGTATCGGGCTGATTGTCGGGGTTGAGCCGGAGGTTGAACAGGCATGTCACCTCCTCGCCGTGGCGCAGGGTCCATTGGAAATTGACCTTGTCGAGGACGATGAAGTTGCCCTCTCGCCGGAAGTTGACGAGGCTCTCGTTCTTCTCCTTGTCGACGAGAAAGATCGCGGGGGTCTCCGTCTGCGGCGGGAACTCGATCCAGGTCTTGACCCCATCATCGAAAGCGAGGGTCGGCTTGAAGCGTGTTGAGCCTTTAAAGCCGTAGCTCGTATTGGCGTTGTTGCGGTCAAAGCCCTTCATGTTGGGAAGGGCGGCCCGCGTCTTGGCTTGCGACAACAGCCGCTGGTCGAGATCATCGTCGGGATAGCGAAAGCGGATCTTGAAGATCTGGCGCTTGGGGTCACGAAACGCGGAGCGCAGGATGAAGGAGTAAAGCCGCTTGTTGGTGACGACATTGAGGTTGGAAAAGGCGTCCTTGTCGACCGGCTTGATGAAAATGATGTTCCCGCGCCGATTGGGCTCGACTTTCCACGCGACCGAGTCCCCGAGCGCGAGGGTCTCGAGCTTCTCATCATCGGCGAGAATGATCATGGTCGAGACGCCGTAACTGGCATCGACCGCGACGACATTGTCCCTCTGATAGGTCACTTCCCGCACGCGCGGATCCAGTGCCCGGGCGCGCGGCGCGGATTCCGCTTGCGCGAAGTTGCCAGTGAACAGGAACGCCAGAATGGCAAGGGCAAGGCGCATCATGGCTTGGCCCCCGGCAGGGTGGCGGGGCTCGGGACTGTTTCCTGATCGCGCCGATATTCGGTCACCTGAAACCCCAGCGGGTTCTCAAAACGGTATTCGTTCTTGATCGGGGTGGCTGTGTAGCGAAAGCGGATCAGCGAGACCCAGTGACGTGTGACGGTGTTGGTCTGGCTCTTCTCTTCGGTCGAGAACCGCACGAGCGCGGTGCGGCCGTTCGGAAAGGTCACGGATTTGACGGTCACAGCGATGATCGCGTTGAGGCCCAAGACCTTGATCGGATTTTTTGGATTAGCCGGCGAATAGATCTCGGTCAGCTCGCGCGCGGCGTCCCCGGTTGCAAGGAGCTGCGCGATCTCGAAATTCTCTTTGAGGGCTTTCGGGTCATAGGTCTCGCGCATCTTGACGTAGCGGACCACGTTGAAGGTCGTGACCGCTTCATCTTGTGTGAGAACGCCTTCTGCCATCGGACGTTTGACCTCAACAAACCCCGTCGCCTTATCGACCACCACCATGTAGGGCTCATAGGATTTGAGCGGGACGAGCATGACGAGCGCGATCAGCGCGAGGACCGCGAGCAAGGTCATGATGCTCGCGATCGCCCAGGCGATGGCGCGCGACGCCCTGTTCTTGCGAGCGATGTCGTGTTCCCATGTCCGGGCTTCCTCGTAATAGCGGGAATCACCCTTGGGCGTCGGGGGCGCTAACGCGCTCTCGGTTGTTGTCATTGTCAAATCTCGAAAATTGGAATTGGCGCGTCAGATCGGCTGTCTGAGCTGGTTGGCGAGGCGGTTATGGTCCGGAGTTTCGCGCCGGGGCGGTGAAAGCGCGGGAGGCGATCCGTCCCGATATCCGGCGACAGCGTTTTGCATCCGGGCCGAGCGCAAGGCGGCGCGTCGCTCGTTGAGGGAGAGCATCCTCGTCATCGGGATGCGGGCATTGCCAGCAGCATCGAAGAAGCGACCGATGCGCGTATAACCCATGGGGATGCCGCCCGCGATGGAGGCCGCGACGCTATTGAGCTGATGAAGCAGCAGGATGCCGATGATCGCGACCAGGATGATCGGCGCGATATCGGCGAAGGTGGTGGTGAACCCGTTATTCGCGGTGTTGAGGCGATCGAAGAACTGCTGCGTCAGCCCGACGTAGAAGGCGATGAAGGCGTAAACCAGCACCTGCACCACGAAATACTGCACGAGCGTCGCCATCCAGCCGGAGAAAAATCGCGACGTCACCCCGAAAAGCAGCAGGACGATGAAGATCGGGGCAAGGCCGAGAAGCAGCCACATGAAGATCTTCGAGAGAATGATGAGGAAGAGCCCGAAGCCGACGAGGATGGCCATGGCGATGAGCAGGATCGCGGCGATGAAATAAGGGCCGGGGTTGGTGATCCCTGCGTTCTTGACGAAGGCCGCGACCGCATTGCCCGTCGTATCCCAGAGGTTCTGGAGGGCGGTCTGGACGGCATTGACCGAGGTGAGGTTCACCGAAAGGCCGGTATAGTTCATGCTGCCGACGACATTGAGCAGCGCATTGCCAATGGCAGCCGGTCCCTCGTTCATGGCGGTATAGACGAGGCGCTGGAATTCCCCCCATGAGGTTGCCAGCGCATAGATCAGGAAGGCCCGAAAAAGGCGGAAGGCGTGATCGCTTGGGCCCCCGCTTGCGGTTCCCTGCCAGATCCCGATCCCCCAGAAGATGACATAGAGCGTGAGCAGCAGCCCGCCGACGGAGGTGATCCCGCCATCCGTCAGCGCGTTGGCGAGCGCACCATAGGCGCTGCCGACATAGGTCGTGCCTGCGCGATCAACGTTGCTCAGAAGGTCGGTGACGAGGGCCATGAAGAAGCGCTTTCACAATGGCCGCATCGGACCGCAGGCATTGAGCCCAAGGGGGTCGACGAGAAGTGCGCTCAGAACCTGCGGAAGCACCGCGCCAAGAAAGCTCGAGAGCGGTTGGGCATCGCCCGGCTCACACGGCGCTTTGAGAGGACGATGCCCGCAGGCCGAAAGCGAGAGGGCCAAGGTCGAGATGATGATCATCCGGCGCATCAGCTTACTGCCCCTGCTGACCGAAGGGGCGGTAGGTCATGGCATTGGCGGCGGCAGAAGCTGCCGCGAGGCGATCGAGGTTGGCCTGATTGGTTGCGGTCACGGCGGTATTCACGACGCCGGTCAGCTCGTTGATCGTCTGCCCGGTCTGGATCTGGACCTGCGTGTTCTGATCGACCGATCCCTTGAGATCCTGTGCCGAGCCGATTTGCGATCCGCCTTGCGTGAAAGCGGAGCTTCGTTGCTGGATCGCGCCTTGGGTCGACGAGACAAGCCCCGTGATGGTCGCGCTGACGTTGACCGAGTTCTGATAGGCCTGATCGGTCGGGCGCACCGATCCATTGATGAGACCGGTGAGCGAGCGCACGAGTTGCAGACCGTTGATGAGGTTGGAGACGATCCCTTGCGCGTCCGAGCCCATCCCGCCGAAGGCGAGCGTGCCTCCGGAGATGACGGAGCCGAGCGAGGGCGCGCTCGCCATATTGAATCCTCCGCCGAGCGCCATCTGCGCGAGCGAGCCTTGGGCGGCAGAAGAACGATCCCCTGTGATGGCTTGAAGCGTGCGCTGGGTGTTGGTCAGCACCTCGCGATCAGTCTCCAGAATCTGGCGGGTCGATGTTGCAATCTCCTGCGCTTTGGCGAGGTTTGCGGCATCGTTGACCGGCACCTGCGCAAAAGCGCTGGAAAGCGTGACCAAGAGTGCGGCCGTAGTGAAAAGCGGAATGGCGGGCTTCATGGGATGAGGTCCTTCAGTTCAGGGTACCAGCGCGCCGCTGGCTGGCGGCGAGCGCTTCGAGCAGTTCGGCTTCGGTGATGGTGCTACGGGCAGGAGCTGACGCCGCCGAGGGGCGGACGGGGTCGAGCGTCAAAGTCGATGCAAGTTCAAGGAAGACCCGCACGTTCCCGTCGCTGTCGACATAGCGGCGCGTGATGCAGGCACTATCAGGCGTCGTCCCGCTCGGTGTCGTCGAACAAGCTGTTGGTCTGCAGGGATCACTCAGGCTTCCCGTTCCGCTATAGCCCGTCGGGCAGGCGGGGCCGGGAGGCGGAGGCCGCGGCGGGGTTGGGCCGACGAGCGTGGTGGCGGCCTGACTGGCATCGCTCTGATTGGCGAGGTTGAGGGCATTCAGAGCCTGAACCAGCAGATTGGTGCTGGCGATCACCTGGTTCCAGGTCATCCCGTTCTGGATGCGGATCGAAGAGTTCTGATCGA
>Ga0209794_1001633_pt1 | contig 15607 bp, 18 predicted proteins | sample EBPBio232013_DNA_FD_185869 | JGI IMG/M metagenome (GOLD analysis project Ga0209794, IMG submission 185869) | Wastewater treatment Type I Accumulibacter community from EBPR Bioreactor in Madison, WI, USA - Reactor 1_5/23/2013_ DNA (SPAdes)... | ecosystem: Engineered > Bioreactor > EBPR >... | reverse complement strand
GAGGTGGGCCTGGTCGTGGAATCCGGCCTCCGTGGCTGCTTGGGCTGGGGTGTGTCCGGTGAGCAGGAGGTGGCGGGCGAGGTCGACGCGGCGTCCGGTGAGGTAGCGGTGGGGTGGGATGCCGTAGGCCTGGGAGAAAGATCGGACGAGGTGGCTGGGGTGGACGCCGAGCGCGGTGGCGGCGTCGGCGATGGTGATGGTGTCGGGGAACCGTTCGTCGAGCAGGTCTCGTAGTCGCCGGGCGAGCGGGGTGTCCCTGGTGTGGCTGGCCGGGGCGCCGAGGTGGCCCAGGAGCGCGTCCCGGAGCATCAGGACACCGGACTCGGCGGCCATCGCTTCGCCCGGATCGTCGAGCGCAGCATGGACCCTTGTCAGGATCGAGATCGCTCGCAGGTCGCGTAGTGAGGGGTTGTCGACCGCGGCGCCGATGCAGCGGCCGGGGAGCCAGTCGGATTCGAAGTAGAGGACGCGTTTTCGGTAGGGCTGTCCGGGAACGGCGGGGCGTCCGTCGTGGGGCACGTCGGGTGGCAGGACGGTGATGAGGTCGCGGGTGGCGTGGTGTTCGGCACGGTCGAGGGCGTAGGCGACAGCGCCGGTGTCGACGATGAGCACGGTCCAGTCAGTGTGGGTGTGGACGGGGTAGGCGTGCTCGAAGGTGGCGTGCAGCGCTTCCCGGACGCCGGGAACGTCCGGGTGCCATGCGTGTACCGCCTCGGCCATGCAAGAAACGTACAAGACATCGCTGTGCCGGGCCGGTGAGGATCGGGTTGTGCACGCATCCCAAGATCCGCCAGAGCCGGTCCGTTTCGACACGAAGGTCGTGGTCGTCCTGACCGAGGGGCTGCTGGCCTGGCAGGAGCTGAACGTGACCGCCTTTCTGATCAGCGGGATCGCGACCAGCGAGCCGGGCCTGGTCGGGGAGCCGTACCGGGACGCCGACGGGGCGGAGTATCTGCCGATGCTGCGCCAGCCGGTGGTGGTGATGACCGCGGCCGCTGAGGCGTTGGGCGTGATGCGTGCTCGTGCGCAGGGTCGCGGGTTGCCGCTGGCGATCTATACCCGTGATCTGTTCGGCACCGGTCACGACGACGCGAATCGGGCGGCGGTTGCTGCGGTCGGGACCGACAATCTGGAGCTGGTCGGGATCGCGGTCCGCGGGCCGCGCAACGCCGTGGACAGGCTCGTCAAGGGCGCCCGGATGCACCCTTGATTCCGACATCATCAGGAAGGAATTGGGATGCTGACCGCTGACACCGTACGGGTCCGCTCGATCGTCTATGAAACGTTCGTGCGTGAGGGCCGGGCCCCCTCGATCGCCGAACTGGCTCGGATCACCGCCACGGACCCGGACGCGATCCGGTCCCTGCAGCGCGACCTCGCGCGGGCCCACGCGATCGTGCTGAGTCCCGACGGCGACGCGATCCGGATGGCGCACCCGTTCACGGCCGCGCCGATGGCGTTCGTGGTGACACCGCTCGACGGGCATGACGACCGGCGCTGGTGGGGTGGTTGCGCCTGGGACTCGTTCGGGATCAGCGCAGCCCTCGACCTGGACGTCCGCATCGACACCGCCTGCCCCCACTGCGGCACCCCGATCAGCTACACCGCCGGCCCGGGCACACCGCCGCCGGACGGCCTCGCCGTCCGCTTCCCGAAGCCTGCAGCGCTGTGGTGGGACGACGTTGTCGACACCTGCACCCGGATCCGGACGTTCTGCAGCACGGACCACGCCGAGATGTGGACCGAACAGCACGACCCGGGTGCTGGCTACATCGCCTCCGCGACCACCGTGTGGCGGCTCGCTCAGCCCTGGTACGGCGACCGTCTGGACGCCGGCTTCCAACCCCACTCCCGCGACCACAACCAGCGACTCCTCGACGACTGCGGACTCACCGGAGACTTCTGGCACCTGCCCTGACCAGCGAGATGCCGCACGTCACTCGCCGAGGCGTCGGTCCACAACTCAGTCGAGTTCATTGAGCCCAGCCTGGAGCTTGCCGATGATCGATCCGAGGACGCCAGAGGCGAGAAGGCCTGAGCCGAGGGGGCCGGCCGGGTCCTCGCCGCGGGGTGGGAGCCGACGCAGGGCCGTGCGGACCGGGTCCGTCATGTGGTCCAGCTGCCAACTGATCTCGGCATCAATGGCGTCCTCGCCGGAGGCGAGCCCGGCGGCCTTGGCGCCGTAGGCGGCGGCACCCAGAGCGTGGGCTCCCATGTGCGCGACACCGGACGCCTGGGCTGCGGACCGGGCCGCAGCCACCGCAGCCGGGCCGACCACGGCGCTGGCTGCACGGCCGGCGACGAAGCGCTGGCGGATCTGTCCGGCGGCGTCCAGCTCGCCGCGTCCGAACGCCTTCGCGCGGGCGATCGCGTCGGCCGGACGTGCGTCCGAGGGTGCTTCGGCTTCGAACAGGGGCAGCGCCCGTTCGGCGCAGTCGGCAGCCCACAGGGCAACCGTCCGGCGGTCGGCTTCGCTGAGCGTCTGCGGTGAACCCACGACCCCCACGCTCGCACACCTCCCGCCACTCGCCGAGAAGATCGTCTGTCCGGATCGGCCCCTTTCCCAGGCTTAAGGGGGTAGCCAGTCGCGTCGCTGGCGATACCGATCGAGGAGCCCGCCATGACCATGAGTGCCGCCGGCGTGAAGCCGGAGTTCGTCTCCCTGCAGCAGGCAGCCGTGTTGTACAGCGTCAGTGTTGACCTGCTGCGTCAGCGGATCGCCGCCGGGGAGTTGCCCGCGGTGCATGCCGGACGGCGGCTGATCCGGGTCCGGCTGGACGACCTGAAGCGGGTCTTCCGTCCTGTCCCCTCGGTGTACACGCGGTCGCGGCGCGCCTCATGACCAGCCCTGGGGTGATGACCGAGACGCCGACCCGCGATCGGCCGCTGGTGCTGTACGACCTGCTGGAACAGATCGCCTTGCTCGAGCTTGTCGGAGCCGGCCCGGCTGAGATCGAGCGGCTGGCACAGGAGTATCGGCGGCTGCGGGCGGGGCTGTGATGGCCGGCCGAGCTCTGACCGATGCGCAGCGGGAGGCTGCCGATCGGGCCCGCCGCGAGGCGGTCGAGCAGTTGCATGAGCAGTTGGCGGACGGGATCGCGAACCTGGATGACAAGGACGCCTGGCAGCGGTGGCTGGGCATGGCGTCCAAGCTGCACAGGTACAGCTTCAACAACGTGATGCTGACGATGCTGCAGAAGCCGGACGCGACGATGATCGCCGGCTACCGGGCCTGGCAGGCGATGGGCCACCAGGTGCGGCGCGGGGAGAAGTCGATCAAGATCCTCGGCCCGGTCACCCGCAAGGTCGAACTGGTCGACCGGATCACGGGTGAGCCGATCCGGGACAACGATGGTCGGCCGCAGTACGTCCGGCAGCTGGTCGGAGTCCGCCCGGTGAGTGTGTTCGACGCGAGCCAGGTCGACCCTCCGGTCGAGTCCCCGCCTGAGCCGACGCTCTTGCGCGGTCAGGCCCCTCCGGGGTTGTGGGATTCGCTGGCCGAGATGGTGGAGGCGGAAGGCTTCCGGCTGAGCCGCGGCGACTGCGGCGGCGCCAATGGGCTCACTGACTACCTGGGCCGGGAGGTTCGGGTCCGGGCCGATGTGGACGACGCCCAAGCGGTGAAGACGCTCGCCCACGAGCTGGCGCACGTGCTGATCCGTCCCGATCCGGGTGAGCCGTACGCAGGCGCGTGCCGCGGCCGTCGGGAGGTGGAGGCAGAGTCGGTGGCGTACGTGGTCGCGGCCGCGCACCACTTGGACACCAGCCAGTACACGTTCAACTACGTCGCCGGCTGGGCCACCCAGGCCGCCACCCCTGAGCACGGCATCGAGGCGGTCGTCGCCGAGACCGGGGCCCGGGTGATCGCGACCGCTGATGCGATCCTGGCCCACACCAAGCCCGCCGACCTCGAGACCAGGCTGATCGACGCGGTCGCCGAAGATCTCGGGGTGGGCGTGTCCTCATCGCCGAGGATTGCTCCCCGGCCGGCTGAGCCCGAAGTGTGGGAGACGGTCACGCATAACCCAAGCCCTGGGGCACTTGAGGAGGCCCGTAGACCGATCCCGCTTGATCGCAGCGTCCATGCGGCGGGCATGGAAATCTGACCGCGGTCACGGTTGTGGTGTCCACGCGTGCGGGAGGTGATTCTTGCCCCACCCGGGCAAGAATGAGGTCGTCGATCGACAAGGAGCATGATGAGCGAACTGGTGCCCACGGATGACATCCCCCAGGACAGCGAGGCATTCGTCGCCTATGTGGTGGCACTGGTGGAGCAGGGTCGTCGGGTCGCGGCCGTCCAGGTAAACGCCGCGCTCACCGTGACGTACTGGCTGGTCGGGCGAGCGATCTCGGTCAACGCGCTCCGCCATGGTCGAGCCGACTACGGGCGGGAGATTCTTGCCTCGCTGGGGCAAGAATTGGGCGCCCGGTTCGGGGCCGGCTTCGACCCGTCGAACCTCAGCAGGATGGTGAGTTTCGCCCGCCAGTTCCCCGACTTCGCGCGAGTGTCGGAGTTGGCGCAGCAGTTGAGCTGGACTCACGTGAAGGCCCTTGTGGCCGTGAAGTCGGAACCTGCCCGGGCGTTCTACGCCGACGAGGCGGCGGCCAAGCACCTCAGCGTCCGGGAACTGCGGGCCGCGATCGAACGCAAGGCATACGAGCGGCGCGAGATCGCCAACGCGCAGATCCCGGAGGGCTCTGCTGTCCCGCGGGATACGTTCCGCGATCCGCTGATCCTAGACGCGCTCGGCCTCAAGGACAGTTACCTGGAGAAGGATCTGGAGGCGGCGATCCTGCGGGACATGCAGGCCTTCTTAATGGAGGTCCGCCGCGGCGGATTGGGATGCCGCGGAGTCGAAACTGGCGCTATTGGTCTGATCGACCACCTGGGATAGGTCACCAACTGCTGTATAGTCATGGGGTGCTGACTATTGCTTCACGCCTCGACGTCATGAACCGGCTCGGCCGGGCCATGGCCGATCCGACGCGTTCTCGTATCCTGATGGCCCTTCTGGACGGTCCGAGCTATCCGGCTGTGCTGTCCCGTTCGCTTGAGCTGGGCCGGTCGAATGTCTCGAACCATCTGACGTGTCTTCGTGATTGCGGGATCGTGGTCGCTGAGCCCGAGGGCCGTCAGACGCGCTACGAGATCGCGGATCCGCATCTTGCGGCGGCGCTCAAGTCACTGGTCGACGTGACGCTCGCGGTCGATGAGAACGCCCCTTGCCTGGACGCCTCGTGCACGGTGCCGGGTTGCTGCGGAATCGGAGCGGGCGCATGAGTGAGGTGACGAAGCCCCAGGTGGAGGGCGTCGAGCTCGAGGATGACGATGACGATGACCATGACGGTCCCTGGTGGACCGATCGCGGAATCATGGTCCCGGTCTTCTCCGGTGTCGCTTTCCTCACCGGCCTGATCCTGGAGTGGTCCGGGATGGAGATCCCGGCGCTGGTGTTGTTCTGGGCCGGCCTGCTGCTGGGTGCATCCACGTTCACTCCCGGCGCGATCCGGAAGCTGTTCAAGGGCAAGCTCGGCATCGGGCTGCTGATGACGATCAGCGCCGTCGGTGCGGTGATCCTCGGCTACGTCGAAGAGGCCGCCGCCCTGGCGTTCCTGTACTCGATCGCCGAGGCGCTGGAAGACAAGGCCATGGACCGTGCCCGCGGCGGACTGCGGGCACTGCTCAAGCTCGTCCCCGAGACCGCGACCGTCCGCCGCGGCGGGGCCTCTGTTGAGGTCGCCGCGAAGGACCTGGCTGTCGGGCAGCTCATGCTGGTGCGACCGGGCGAGCGGATCGCGACCGACGGCATTGTCCGCACTGGCCGCTCCAGCCTCGACACCTCAGCGATCACGGGGGAGTCGATCCCGGTCGAGGTCGAGCCCGGCGACGCCGTATCTGCCGGCGCGATCAACACCGCTGGTGCGCTGGAGGTCGAGACGACCGCAGCGGGCACCGACAACTCGCTGACCACGATCGTCGACCTGGTGGAGAAGGCGCAGGCAGAGAAGGGCGACCGCGCCCGCCTCGCCGACCGTATCGCCCGCCCGCTCGTGCCCGGCGTACTCATCCTCGCTGCGCTCGTCGCGATCATCGGGTCGTTGTTCGGCGACCCGGAGCTGTGGATCACCCGCGCCCTGGTCGTGCTGGTGGCGGCGTCGCCGTGCGCGCTGGCGATCTCGGTGCCGTTGACGGTGGTGGCTGCGATCGGGTCGGCGAGCAAGTTCGGTGTGATCATCAAGTCCGGTGCGGCGTTCGAACGGTTCGGCGTGATCCGCCACGTCGCTGTCGACAAGACCGGCACCCTGACCCGCAACGAGCCCGCCGTCACCGCAGTCCTCACCGCCGACGGCATCACCGAGGAGCAGGCGCTGGCGTGGGCGGCCGCGCTGGAGCAGCACAGCACCCACCCCCTCGCCGCCGCGATCACCGCTGCCGCGCCGGGCGCTCCTGCGGCGGAGGGCGTGACCGAGCAGGCCGGCCACGGCATCGAAGGTGAGCTCGATGGCGCGCGGATCACGGTCGGCAGTCCCCGCTGGCTCGACGCCGGGACCCTCGGCGACCGGGTCGCGGGCCTGGAGGAGCAGGGCATGACGGTCGTCATCGTCCACCGCGACAGCACGCCGGTCGCCGCGATTGGCGTCCGCGACGAACTGCGCCCCGAGGTCCCCGAGGTCGTCCGCACCCTCGCCGCACAGGGCGTCGGGGTCACCATGCTCACCGGCGATAACGCCCGCACCGCCCGCGCCCTCGCCGCCCAAGCCGGGATCGGTGACGTGCGTGCCGAGCTGCGCCCGGAGGACAAGGCCGCCGCGATCGCGGAGCTCGGTCAGCACGGGTCGGTGGCGATGATCGGCGACGGCATCAACGACGCTCCCGCCCTCGCCGCTGCCGACATCGGCATCGCGATGGGCGCGATCGGCTCGGATGCCGCGATCGAATCCGCCGACGTCGCCTTCACCGGCCACGACCTGCGCCTGCTCCCGCGAGCGTTCGACCACGCCCGTCGCGGACGCCACATCATCAACCAGAACATCGTCCTGTCGCTGCTGATCATCACCGCCCTGCTCCCGCTCGCCCTCTTCGGCGTCCTGGGACTTGCAGCCGTGGTGCTCGTGCACGAGATCGCCGAGGTGGTTGTGATCCTCAACGGCCTGCGCGCCGCCCGCACACGGAAGACCGGCGCGTGACCGCGCAGGACATCGCCGCGACGATCGACGAAGACGATGCGGGCCCACGGCCGCAGGCGAGGAGAGCCCTCGGCGTCGCCCTGATTGTGGCCTTGCTCGCTGTGGTGCTCGACCAGGGCTCGAAGGCCCTCGCCGTGGCACAGCTGACCCCCGGTGAACGGGTCCCGCTGGTCGGCGACCTGTTCGGCCTGTCCCTGGTCTACAACCCCGGAGCCGCGTTCTCACTCGGCTCCGGGGCCACCTGGATCATCACCCTCCTCGGCGTCCTCGCCGCCGTCGCGGTGGTCATCTTCGCAGTGCGGCTGAGCGGTGCCCGGTGGGGCCTCGTACTGGGGCTGGTCCTCGGCGGGGCCGTCGGCAACCTCATCGACCGGCTGCTGAACCCGCCCGCGTTCGGACGCGGGCAGGTCACCGACTTCCTCGCCTACGGCGACCTGTTCGTCGGGAACGTCGCCGACGTCGTCGTCGTGCTCGGTGTCGGCCTGGTCTGCCTGAACCTCTTCAGATCTACCCCTCGCACGACAGCGGACAGCGAACGAACGGACAGCCCTTCATGAAGGTAGAGCTGCTACACATCGTCGACTGCCCAAACACCGCCATCGCAGAAGCGCACGCGCGCGCCGCGCTGGACACGCTCGGGTTCACCGACGTGCCCGTTGAGTTGGTGACGATCCAGACCGAAGCTGAAGCGGCGAGCTCTGCGTTCGGAGGCTCGCCCACGATCCTCGTCGATGGCGTCGACCTGTTCCCGACGGCACCGGTTCAGTCGCTGGCGTGCCGCGTCTACGCGACGGGAAGCGGGTTCGCCGGAGCACCTACTCAGGAGCAGTTGGAGGTTGCCTTGCGAGACGCGGGTGATCTCGCTTCGCGCGCTCCTGTGCATGTGTCGATCATCGCGTGAGTGCGCTGTAGCGGGCGTTGCTGGCCACGACGGCATCCACCCAGCGGGTCGCCGCGACGATGTGCAGGCCGGTCAAGCGGGCGATCACGGGGGCCGGGAGCTCCTGGGCGAGAGAGGCCAGAGCGCCGGCGCGAGCGTGACGGGCCCGGATGGAGAATTTCGCCAGCCTGTCAGTGAGGGAGTCGCGGGAGAGCGGAGCGCCGTGATTCTGCCCCGGAAACAGCCAGTCCGATTCGCAGGCGTCGGTGAGCAGACGCGGCGCGTCGCGGTGCTCGCGCGCGGCGATCGCGAGCTGACCGATCGCCTCGGGTAGCTCCAACGGGTCTGGCCCGAGTCGGATCGTCACCCGCTCCGTGCCGGTGATGTCGGTCACGCGCAGCAGATGCAACCGGGCGACCGGGATCCCGAACAGCAGGAGCAACGCCCCGGCAAGCCTGGTCCGAGGATCCTCGTCCTCGGCGCTGAGCACGTCGCCGAGCAGCTCCCAACGTTCGTCGGCGCTGGCGCCCGTGGGGGTGTTCGCGCTTCGGCGGAGGGGAGGGACGCGCAGGCGAGGGCAGACCTTGTTGCTGGCCGCCCACTCCAGGAATGCCGTGACGCGTCGACGAACCGGGGGGCCGTCAACGAGCCAGAGCTCGAGTCGTCCCTGATCGAGCATCGCCAGAGACTCCGAGCGGATGGTAAGCCAGCTCATCAGGTCGAGAACTTGCTGCAGCTCCTGCCGCCGCCCGTCCGATTGCCGTCGCCCGACCGGGCGGGCCTGTTCGCGTAGCTGCCGCAGATGACGCCAACGGACGAACCGGTCGAACAGGCGGCGATGATCCGGGTTGGCGATCTGGGCCGACCGGTCTTGGCACCAGGTCTCGAATCGGATCAGTTGCTCGTCCCGTGCGGGCAGCAGGCCATGCTCGGCTAGCAGTGCCCTCACGGGGCCTGTCGACCCTGGCGTGCCGAGTCGATCCAGCAATTCGTGGCTCAGCGGCTCTGTGCTCGTCAGTGCCTCTCGCAGGATCGCGACCGTAGTGTTGCGGCGGAAGGCGTCCAAGGTGCGTCGCTCGTCCGCGGCGAGGAATCGTTCCCGCATTGCGGCGAGCGTCGGATCCGCTGCGACGACGCTGTCGGGCAGCAGCTCGCGGATCTTGTCGTCGGCGTAGCAGCGATCACACCATCGGCGGTGGTGCAGGCGACCGTGCGCCCCGCAGCGACGGCAGTCGCGGAACATCAGCGGGCTGTTCCGGGCGCAACGTTGGCAGAGCGGACCTTGATCGGTGCGGGCGCTGACTCGCGTGTCGCGGCCGCAGCTGATGCAGGTCTCGACGACGTGCGGGGCGCAGTACCAGCAGAGGGGCTCCCCGTCCGGGGTCACCCGGATCGAGTACCCCACCCGGGTGCAGATCGAGCAGGGCCTGCGGGGGCGTGCGCAGGGGAGGCAGATCGCCTTCACTGTTCCCGCGAACCGGCACTCCCGCTCCTGACCGCACTGGTGACAGACATCAACTCTGGTAGCGGCGTAGCAGCTCAGGCAGATCGCTTTCTCGGTGCCGGGGAACCGGCACCGACCCTGGGCGCCGCAGACCGTGCAGACATCAGCGCCGGGCGCGGTCCGGCAGGCGGAACACATCGGCCCGTCCGGGGTGCGCACCGCGATCAGCCGGTGATTGCCGCAGCTGACGCAGCTAGCCCAGGATTCCGGGAGCTGGTTTGTGCAGGCCTGGCAGAGCCGGTCACCGTTGGCGAGCCGTAGCTCGAGGTGCGCGGTGTTTCCACAGCCGTCGCAGACCGCCTGGTGCGCCGCCTTGTAGCAGGAGCTGCAGCAGATCCTTCCCCCGAGCCGGTCCGGGAGCCGTCCGGAGCGACCGCAATGTCCGCAGGTCAGGGCCGGCAGCCGGGCACCGAGCTCACGCAGCCGCGTGTAGAAGGCCGCAAACAGCGTCGACGAGGCGGGAGGGTCGGCGAGCCAGCCTGGCCCGAACAGTTCGCACTCCAACGCCAACCGCAACAGCCGGTCCGCTTTCAGGCCCTCGGTCGCCGTGAGCATCATGTGCATGGTCCCGCCGGGGATGTGCGAGGCGACGAAGCGATCCAACCGCTTGTCAGTCACGTCCTGCAATGCCCGCCAGCACGAGCGGCAGTAAGCGTGGTCACCCACCTGCGCGTGCCGCAACTGCTCACTCCGCTCGCATTCGACGCAGTCGATCAGCACGTCCAGACGCGCCCGCCCGCACGCCGCGCAAATCCGGTCCTCACCGTCGCGGCAGTTCAACAGCACGACTCGGCCGCAGCGCGCGCACCCCGGCGGGCGGACCGTGCTGCCACCGGCGGCAGCGAGCTCGAGCAGGATCCGGTCCAGCACCAGCGGAATCCGCGTCGATCCCGCGACCAGCATCCCCGGGTCCTCACGCAGTTGCGCGAGCAGCCGGCGTCTTCCCGCCTCTTGCACGACCTCGCGGTCCACGATCCCGCCGATCACCCCAGGCGCGACCGTCGTCTCGACCGCGGCGATCGTCGCGACCAGGGCGTCGCGAACCTCAGCCATCTGCGGGAAGCACGCGCGCCCGCGGTGGGCGCAGGCCCTTCTCCCGCAGTGTCGCGGCGCCGCTCGCGGACCGGTCCTCGCCGTCCGTGCCGGTCGCGGCCGCCGACGCTCCCAGGTCGACCTTGCGGACCAGGTCGTCCGCGCTGCACTCGAAGATATCCATCAGCGCGACGAGCACGTGCATGTTCAGTCGCTCCGGCTTCTCCGTCGCCAGCCGGTAGATCTGGCTCGCCGACAGCTCGATGCCGCGCTCGCGCAGCAGCGGCACCAGCTTCGAGGTCGCGAAGATTCCCGACGCCGCCATCACCTCACGTAGCCGCCACTCATACCCGATCACCCTCATCAGCTCGATCCTTCCTCCCGCGGCCGCAGCCGCTCCAACGCATCCCGCATCATCTTGTTCGCGAAGTCGCCGCTGATCCCGGTGTAGATCGACGTCGTCGACTGGTGCTGGTGCCCGACCTGGCGTTGCACGAAAACCGGGTCCACACCCTCCTCGATCAGGTGCGTCACGTAGCTGTGCCGCAGCGCGTGCGGCGACAGCACCGGGTCGAGCCCAAGATCGTCGCGGTACTCGGCGAACCGGTCAGACAGCTCCCTCGTGCGCAGTCGTGTGCCGCGCTCCGACAACCACAGAGCCCGCTGACCGTCGGGCCGCATCAGCGGCCAGACGTTCTTCACATAGTCCTCGACGGCCTCGACCGCCCAGTCCCGCAACGTCGCCACCGATCGGCGCTTGGGCGGTCCGCCGCGGGAGGCCTTGCCGTACCGGACGTGCAGCATCCCGTAGTCGCCGAACTCTGGGGCGTGCGCATTGCGGTAGAAGTCGGTCACGTCCAGGTGGACTGCCTCGTTCGCCCGCAACCCCCACGCATACGCCACCCGCAGCAGCACCGCATCCCGATACGCCGGCAGCGCGCCCTTTCGGCCATTCTTCAAACGGCGCTGGATCTCCTCGTCGGCACGATCGAACAACGCCTGCAGTTCGTCTCGCGTCAACGGACGCCGCCCCGGCCGGCCGTCGTAGTCCTGAAGGTGCCGGTTCGTGTTCCAGTCGTGGCAGACCTGCACCGGATGCGTGCCGAAACGCTGCTCGCACTCCGCCACCCACCCGTAGTGCTCCGACGTCAGATAGTCGCAGAACTGCCGCACCGCCAGCTGGTAGCCGCGGATCGTCGACGGCGCCAACTGCCGCACCGACACCAGATCCAGCATCCACTCATCGAACAATCCCGCCGACCACAACCACGGCCACGACCCCGCGTGCGCATGGAACTGCCGCACCGCGCGCACCGTCCCGGTCACGTAGTCCTCGCCCAGCCCGCGCCCGCCCAACTGCTGCGCCCGCCAGCCCGTCACCATCGCCTCGAACACGGACTCCTCAGCACGCAGGAACGACACGCCAGACGCGAGATACAACCCCGCAACACCATGCGCCACCGGCCGTGAACCCATCCGAAAAGCTCCTATCAAATGCAGACAATAAGCATTTAACGCGAAGATTTGGAGCGAGCGCAAGTCGATCCCAGTCAGGAAGCGGAACCCAGAAGGCTCCCCGTACGATCAACGACACCTAGAACTTACGCAGACCTGCATTAGATGCAATAGGGCGTGGTTTTCGCCTTCGTGGGCAGACAGGTCCACTTCGAGGTGAACGGCGACGACTTCTTCATCGACCTGCTGTTCTTCCACGTCGAGCAGTTGCGGTACGTCGTGATCGAACTCAAGGCCAAGAAGTTCGATCCGCGCGACGCGGGCCAACTTGGGTTCTACGTCGCCCTGGTCGAAGACCGACTGCACCGACCGCACCACCAGGCCACCGTCGGCATGCTCCTGGTCGCCGACAAGAACGACTCTGTCGTCCGCTACGCCTTGGCAGGCACCACACAACCGATCGCGGTGTCTCGTTATCAACTCTCCTCTTCGGTGCAGGCTGCCCTTCCGTCGAGGACGCGACTACATAGTGCTGTCGCGATCGAGTTCCACGACAGAGGGAGCTGACAGCTGATTGGGACCCCCGTCACCCGTCGTCGGCGGTGGTGTGGATACCTCCGGATGCGCGAGACGCGATGATGGACGCGTGACTCAACACACGGCCGCTTACCTTCGACGCACTTACGAATCGCTCAAGCAACTCCAGGCAGCGTTCGACTCCTTCATGGAACTCCACCAGGAAGGAAGCATGAGTGGTCCGGGGCTCGGCTACCTCCCGACCTGCTGGCCGAAGGAAGGCGCTGACCCGGCTGAGGTCTCTCGGAGAACCGACGAGGTGGCGCGCCTCTCCGGCGAATGTGCGGCGGTGGCAGATCTGACAGGGGCGAACATGGGGGTACAGGGCGTCGGCGCCGTGGATCCGATCATGAACTGGGACACGATGCTGCGACCGAAGGCTTTCCTCTACCCGAGCGAACTGTCGAGGATCATCACCCGCTGCCTTGGAGTCCTCACCTCGAAGATCGCGGAAGCTGAGGAGGCCGAGAGGACTGTCGAATTGCCTGTCCTTGGACCAGCATCGCTTCATCCCACGGTCTGGAACGCCGCAGCACCCTTCTGGACGATGCATCAGCTGCAGGCGGCCGTCCGAGCCGGCGCAGACGCCGTCGTGGACGCCGCGAAGGGACTCGGTGTGCGGAATGACCTCCCCGAAACCTCGATCTGGCAGCAGCTGTTCTCGACGAATGACCCGATGCCAGGACGGCCTCGGCTTCGCTGGCCTGGGGACCCCGAGGACCGTGACGTGAAGACGATGCAGGACGGCCTGCGCCAGTTCGCCCCGGGAGTGCAAATGACGGTTCGCAACCCGGCGACCCATACCCAGAGTGCGCTCACCGAGCAGGAGGCGTTTGAACTCCTCGCGACCTTGTCGATCCTGTCCCGATTCGTGGAGCGGTGCGAAGTTCTCTCGGCAGATCCGGACGAGCCACAGTAGTCGCTCCAGATCAGCACGATCGTGGCCTTCGCTTCTGCTCCCGACGGGGATCGTCGCGGGATACGGTGAGCATCGAACCCCGCCGAGAGGACGCTTGAGTTGACCACTGCCAGCAGCACGGACGGTCGACTCGCCCAGGCCGAACTGGAGCGTGCGCTGTGGGCTGCCGCTAACGCCCTCCGCGGGCCGGTGGACGCGGGCGACTACAAGGCGTACGTCTTCCCGGTGATGTTCTTCAAGTGGATCAGCGACAACTGGGACTACCGGCACGCGCAGGCGCTCGCCGAGTGGGGCGACGAACTGACTCCGATCATCGAGTACGCCGACTACCAGCCGTTCACCGTTCCCAACGGCTGCCACTGGGTCGACGTGCACAGCACCGCGGTGAACGTTGGCGCCAAGCTCGGGGACGCCCTGGACCGCATCCAGGAGGCCAACCGTGACCTGGCCGGCGTCTTCGGCGATGTCCAGTGGGCCAACACCGACCGGCTGCCCGAGTCGGCGTTGACCGCACTGCTCGACACGTTCCATCCGCTTCGGCTTGACCCGGACCACGTCTCCGGCGACCTCCTCGGCAACGCCTACGAGTACCTGCTGCGCGAGTTCGCCGAAGCCTCGGGCAAGAAGGCCGGCGAGTTCTTCACCCCGCGCCACGTCGTGCACCTGCTGGTGAAGATCCTCGACCCACATCCCGGCGATGAGGTCGTCGACCCCGCCTGCGGCTCGGGCGGCATGCTCGTCGAGACCGTCAACGCCGTCCGGGACGCCGGCGGCAACCCCGACTCGCTGCGGCTGCGAGGCCAGGAGATCAACTTGACCACGTCGGCGATCGCGAAGATGAACCTCTACCTCCACGGGCTCGAGGACTTCGAGATCCGCCGCGGCGACACCTTCCGCGAACCCAAGTTCCTCGAACGCGGACGGCTCAAGACCTTCGACGTCGTCATCGCCAATCCGCCGTTCAGCCTGCAGAACTGGGGCGCCGGCACCTGGGACAAGGACCCCTACGGACGCGTCCTGTGCGCGGTGCCGCCGGCCAAGAACGGCGACTTCGCCTGGATCCAGCACATGGTCACCTCGATGAAGCCCGACAGCGGACGGGTCGGCGTCGTCATGCCCCACGGCGTGCTGTTCCGCGGCGGCAAGGAGGGCGACATCCGCCGCTGCCTACTCGAGAAGGACCTCCTCGAAGCCGTCATCGGCCTGCCCAACAACCTGTTCTACTCCACCTCCATCCCGGTCTGCCTTCTCATCTGGCGCCGCACCAAGAGCGCCGAACGGCAGGGCAAGGTGCTGTTCGTCGACGCCTCAGCCCGGTTCACGCCCGGACGCAACCAGAACACGATGGACGACGCCGACATCGACGCCATCCACGCCGCCTACGCCCGCGGCGAGGACACCGACGGCGACGGCGGCGTCGCCCTGCGGCTGGTCGGGCTGGACGAGATCGCCGCCAACGGCCACGACCTCAACATCGGCAGGTACCTGCAGTCCGCCCACACCGCCGAGGTGGACGTCGAAGCGGCCCTGGCCGCCTACCGGGACGCCCGCGAAGCCCTCCGTGCCGCCGAACGGGTTCTGGACGCCAAGCTGAGAGCCGCAGGCTTCAATGCGTGAGGGGTGGACGCTCACGCCTCTTGGGGCCGTCACCGAACAGGTGATCGAGCCGATCGACCTTCGTCCCGATGTCGAGTACAGGAACCTCGGAGTGAAGTGGTACGCGGCAGGGACCTTCCTGCGAGAGCCGAGGCTCGGAAGTGCGATCAAGGCGGCGCGTCTGTTCCGCGTGCGACCCGGCCAGTTCGTCTACAACCGACTGTTCGCAACCGAAGGTTCGTTCGCACTCATCCGCCCCGACGACGCGCGGGCCGTTGCATCCAACGAGTTCCCGGCTTTCGACGTGGACGCGACCCGCCTGCTGCCCGAGTACCTCTATCTGTACTTATCGGATTCAACCAGTCGATGCAACACCGGTTTGTTGGAGCAACACTAGGTGCTCGTTGAGGGCTTCGGCTGGCGTCTTCCAGCCGAGAGTCTTTCGGGGCCTGGTGTT
>Ga0209794_1001632_pt1 | contig 15618 bp, 15 predicted proteins | sample EBPBio232013_DNA_FD_185869 | JGI IMG/M metagenome (GOLD analysis project Ga0209794, IMG submission 185869) | Wastewater treatment Type I Accumulibacter community from EBPR Bioreactor in Madison, WI, USA - Reactor 1_5/23/2013_ DNA (SPAdes)... | ecosystem: Engineered > Bioreactor > EBPR >... | reverse complement strand
ACGCTCTATGCCTCGATCCACGAAACAGCGCGCCGCCATGACATTGCGCCTTCGGCCATCGACGAGGCGATTCGAACCGTCTTCTTCGATGTCGATCTCCAGCGCCGCGTGGCACCGGGTGATTCCATCGAAATGCTCGTCACCAATGCGGACGCCGATCAGGCCAAGCCTGAATTGCTGATGGTGGCGCTGACGACCGGCGGCATCAAACGCCGCTACTACCGCTTCAAGCTGCCGGAAGATGAAGTCGTCGATTATTTCGACCCCGAGGGACGCTCGGTGAAGCAGTTTCTCATCCGCAAGCCGATCGACGGCGGCGAGCTGCGCTCCACCTTCGGCATGCGCCGCCACCCGATCCTGCGCTATTACCGCATGCACAACGGCGTGGACTGGGCAGCCCCGGTCGGCACGCCGATTCGCGCCGCGGGCTCGGGCACCGTGCGCTTTGCGGGCTGGGATTCGGGCTATGGCCGCCGCGTCGAAATCGAGCATAACCACGGCTACGTGACGACCTATAACCACATGTCCGCTTTCGGCCCCGGCATTTCCACCGGCGTGCGCGTACGCCAGGGCCAGATCATCGGCCGCCTTGGCTCATCGGGCCTCTCCACCGGCCCGCACCTGCACTACGAGGTGATGATCAACGACCGTATGGTCGATCCGCTCGGCATCAAGCTGCCCAAGGGGCGCGAACTCGCCGGGCGCGGCCTCGCCAATTTCAAGCGCGAGCGGGATCAGATCGATTCGGTGCTGCGCGCCGCGCCGGGCGCCAACAACGCCGTGGCCCAGAACTGAGCGCGCTCAGGCAGCCTTGGCGCGGGCGCTGGAAACAGCACTCAGCACGCTGTCCACCGAGATCGGCTTTTTCACCTGCGCATCGATGACGCTGTACAGCGGATCATCAAGCCCCACCTCGTCGGCACTCACCACCACGAGCTGAGGCCGCATATCGGGCACCAGCGTCGCCAGCCGGAAAATCAGGCCCTGCCCGCCGCCGTTCGGCATATTCAGGTCCGAGAGGACAAGGCCGGGCTTGTGGCGCTCGAACAGCGCCAGCGCCTCACGCGGGTCAGCGGCTTCCAGCACGTGGTACCCTGCCGCCGAGAGAATCGTGCGCATGACAAGGCGCGAGGCCGGGTGATCATCCACCACAAGGCAGGCAACGCCTTCGGGGGCGACAGCCCCCTCCCCGTCCGGCCAGTCAAAGGTCAGGCAGGCCCCCTCCCCGGCTTCGCCGGGGCCGCCTTCGAGGCGCCCGCCGTGCTCACTGACGATACGACCGGAAATCGACAACCCGATTCCCGCCCCGCCCGGACGCCCCTGAATGCCGCCACCCTCACGGATCAACCGCTCGGCCTCTTCCATCGTCAGGCCCGGCCCATGGTCGAACACCGCAAACTGCAGGCGCGTCTCGGAGCGGCGCGCCACCACCAGCATCACTTCGCCCTGCGAAAGACGCAGCGCATTGTCGATGAGGTTTTCGAGCACCTGCCGCAAGGCGGGGGTGCCAATCTCGAGTGCGGCGAGCGACTCATCCTCAAGGTGCAGCGAAAACTGCACCCCCTTGGCCTCAGCCCGCGCCCGCGCCGTAAAGCTGATCGCCTCAAGGAAACCGCGCAGCGGCTGCGCCTTGTGGGCCGAAGCATCCTCACCTGCCCCCAGCACACCGTCGGCAATGGCGCGCAGATGCAGGGCGCTGGCCTCCAGCGCCTGCACGATCTCACGCTGGCGAGGGTCAAGCGCGCTGGCCCGCAGCATATCAACCATGGCCGCGATCCCGCCGAGCGGCGCGCGCAGCTCATGCAGCACCTCGCGGATACGGGCCGGCGCATTCAGCGGAGCGGGACGATCGTTCATCAAGGGCTCTCAAGCTCAAAATTCGCAGTTCGCGGATCAAATGCATAACGCAACCCGCCTAAAACTTGCCTAACCCCCCTTGCCCGGCACACGACTTTCGGGTGAGAAGACGTTAAGTCTATTTCGCCCCGGCATCGGGTTCCATGTCCTCCTTCATCACCACATTCGCGGCGCTGGCGCCGATTTTCGCGCTTGCCGCCTTGGGCTTCCTTGTCGCGAAAACAGGCATCATCTCCCGCGCGGCAAGTTCCGGTCTGTCCGAATTCGTCAATGTGCTGGCCATTCCGGCGCTGCTGTTCCGTGCCGTGACCGAGGCGAAAACGCCGGATGTGAACCCTTTTCCCTATTGGGCGAGCTATTTCATCGCTCTGTTCACGGTGTGGTTCATCGCCGACACCTTCGCCCGCCGCTCAGGGCGGCAGGGGCGCGAAGCCGCCATCGCGGGCTTTGCCTCTGCGCAGTCCAACACGGTCATGGTGGGCCTTCCGGTCATTCTCTCCACGGTGGGCGAAGCGGGCAAACTCCCCATCGTCATCCTGCTGGCGGTGCATCTTTCCATCACCATGACCGGGGTGAGCGTGCTGATCGCGCGGGGGGAAGGCGGCGGCTGGGGCGCGTTGCTCAAGGGGCTTGTCACCAACTCCATCTTTCTGGCGATTATTGCGGGGCTGGCTTTCCGCTTCTCCGGGTGGCCCATGCCGAAAGTGGCCACCGATCTGCTGCGCATGATCGGCGATACCGCAACCCCCTGTGCGCTGGTCGCCATGGGCATGTCCCTGACAGCAATCTCTTTCGGCGGCGCGCGGCTGATGATTGTCATCATCACGCTGCTCAAGCTGATCCTGCACCCGGCGCTGGTCTATGTGCTGGCGGTCTATGTCTTCCGCCTGCCGCCGGCCTATGCCGCGAGCGCGGTGATTTTCGCCGCCTGCCCCACCGGCATTCAGGCCTATCTGATTGCCGAGCGCTTCAAGGCGGGCGCTGTCGTGGCCTCGGGCGCCATCGGCTTGTCGACAACGCTGGCGATCTTCACGATGACCGTGGCGGTCACCATGGCCATGGCGCTGCTACGCTGATCACGCAAAACCCAGCCGGGCGCGAATGTCATTCGCGCGCGCGCCATCTTGCCGCAATTGCCGCAACGGCAGGGACGCCGCTGATTTGGCGAGCTTTTTACCCTCATCATCGCGGATCAGGCCGTGATGAAAGTAGCGCGGCGCCGGCAGCCCCAACAGCACCAGCAACACGCGGTGAATGCCGGTCGCGGCATAAAGATCCGCCCCGCGCACCACATGCGTAACGCCCTGCATCGCATCATCCAGCACCACAGCAAGATGATAGCTCGTGGGGCAATCCTTGCGCACCAGCACCACATCCCCCCAGCGCTCCGCCATGGCGGGCTCACACCGGAAGTCTCCCAAGTGCTCGTCCTGCGCTTCCGCCCAGGTGCGTGCCCCGACCTGCGCCAGCGCCTTGCCCATATCGAGCCGCAGGGCAAAGGGTTGCCCGGCAGCTCTGCGCGCCGCGCGCTGATCCGCACTCAACGACCGGCAGGTGCCGGGATAAAGCGGCGCTCCATCGGGATCACGCCCGGTTGGCGCGGCACGCGCGATATCCCCTCGCGAGCAGAAGCAGGGGTAAACCAGCCCCCGCGTCTGCAAGTCTGCTGCAACAGCCCGGTAGCGGGCAAAATGCTCGGATTGGCGCAGCACTGGCTGCTCCCATTCGAGTCCCAACCACGCCAGATCCTCAAAGCAGGCCTCGACTTTCTCCGGCGTGCAGCGCACCGTATCGATATCCTCGATGCGCAGGAGAAACCGCCCCCCCGTCTCGCGCGCGAGCTTCGCGTTCAGCAGCGCGGAATAGGCATGGCCGAGGTGCAGGTAGCCATTCGGGCTCGGCGCGAATCGGAAAACGGGTTGCATGGGTAAAGTCTGGTGCGCTCAAGCATTCCGCGCAATCATGCCACAACAGAAGGCGACGAGCACACTATGATCCTCCAAGATGAGAACGATGTCGCACGCGGGGCGGCAGAGCTGGCCAAACTCTGCCCCCATATGGCGATGATCCATGAGACCTGTGGCGCCCCCCCCTTGCGCTGGCGGGAGCCGGGCTTTGGCGGCCTCGTCTCCACCATCACCGCGCAGCAGCTCTCCACCTCTTCGGCCGGTGCCATCCGCGCCAAGCTGCGCAAGGTTGCCGATCCGATCACGCCCGAAGCGCTGATAGCGCTCTCCGATGAGCAATTGCGCGCTTGCGGCTATTCCTCGCCCAAGATTCGCACGCTGCGCGCGATCGCGGCGGCAATTCTCGACGGCACCTTTCCCTTTGATCGTCTGGCCGAGATGCCAGCGCAGGAGGCCCATGCCGCCATGGTAAAGGTACACGGCATCGGCCCATGGACAGCTGAGGTCTGGATGATGTTCTGCCTCGGCACGCAAGATATCTTCGCCCCCGGCGATCTTGCGCTTCAGGAGGGCGCGAAACTCGCGATGGGGCTGGAAAGCCGCCCGAGCACGCGCGAACTGGCGAAAATCGCCGAGCGCTGGACACCGTGGCGGGCAGTGGCGGCGCGCATGTTGTGGGCCTATTATGCCCACGCGAAGAAACGCGCAGGAGTCGTGACGAATTGACCAGCTTGGGCAGGCAGGAACAGGCACCGCATATTGCGCATGTCGCGGACAAGTTGGGACTGATGGACGCCTCGCGCGAGGCTTTCATGGCCGCAGCGCAGGTGCATCGCTTTCCCCACGGGATGACGGTGATCCAGCCCGGCGGCCCAGCGCAAGCGTATCTTTACGTGATCGGCGGCGCGGTACGCATGCAACTCGTGGGCGCGAATGGCCGTGCTGTCACGCTGCTACGCATCGAAGCGGATGAGCCTTGCGTGATCACCACCTCCTGCCTGTTTTCGCATAAGCCTTATCCGGTTGAGGGCGTCACGGAAGGCGAAGTGACCGCGCTGACGATTCCCGCCCGCACGTTTGACGTGCTGTTCGCGCAGGATTCGGCCTTTCGCGCAGCCGTGCTGGCGACTTTCTCTACCCGCGTCGGCGAGATCATCCTCGCCATGGAATCGAGCCTGTTCGAACCCGTTCCCGCGCGCCTCGCGCGGGCACTGCTTGCAGCAGGCCGGGAGGGCGTCGTCAATGCGACCCATGCGGAGCTGGCCAGTGAAATCGGCTCGGCGCGCGAGGTTGTCTCGCGCCAGCTCTCCCGCTTTGCCGAGAAGGGGCTGATCGCGCTTGAGCGCGGCAAGATCATCCTGAAGGACCGCGTGGCTTTGGCGCGAGAGGATATTGAATAAATCTTTCGCTCTGTGACCTCGTCACCGACAGGCGCGCACTGGCATGCGACAAAGCCTCATCGAATTCGCCTCGGGCCATCGTCCGAGGGTATAACAGGAGGCTCTCATGCCCGTGAACGTTGGCACCATCGACCGCGCGCTGCGCATCATCGTCGGCCTTGCGCTGATCGCTTTCGCCCTCGGCTTCATCGCGCCGGGCAACGCTTACGCCAAGTTCGGCTGGATCGGCATCGTGCCGATTCTCACGGCGCTGATCGGCTTCTGCCCAGCCTACACCATCTTGGGCATCCGCACCTGCCCGATGAAGCAGTCGTAAAGTGCCATCAGCCTGCGCTTGCGCAGGCTGATGCTGGTTACAGATGCCCCCGGCCCTTGATCCGGGGGTTTTCTTATTTGGCTTTCAGCAGCGCCTCGACATCAAGGAGAATAAACTCGTTATCGTCGGCCTTGTTGGGTTCGCGGCTGGAGGAGAACGGCAGGTTGTTGTCATTGCCGACAACAATGTGCTTCTGATCCACCACATCCACATTCTCGATGGTGAAGAACGGGAAGGTCAGCACGCCGTTGTTGAGCGCCTTGCGCGCCTTCTTGTCCGGGTCGGCGATCTTCATCAGATCGATATGGCCGATCTTGCGGACGGGCTGGCCAACATTGGCATCGCTCATCTCGATCTTCACCACGCGCTTGAACTTGGCGATATCGTCGAAGCAATTCGGAGCCTTCTTTCCAGCCTCGCAAGCCTTGTCGGCTGTGCCTTCGGCGTTGTCGCGCTCGATCACAAGACCGGTCGTGGCATCGATCATGTTGAAATCACCGATGGCGGTCGCGCCCGGCTCCAGCACATACTTCCAGTGGCGGCCAGTCCACTTTTCCTCAGCCACCGAGAATTCGAGGATGCGCAGCACCGTTTTGCCATCCAGCTTCTCGAATTCCTTCTTTTCGGCATCCCAGAGCGGTCCCTCGAACAGGGGATAGAGGAACTTGCCATCCTTCGAGGCGGCGAACCCCTCGTAGCCCTTGGAGCGGGCCAAATTGACACCTGCCTGCGAAGCCGCGCCGGGGTTTGAAGCCACCACGCGGAAGTGATCCGGCGACATCACCGGCTTGCCGTCGACCATGGTTTCAAACACCGCTTCGACCTTGCCGTTCATATCGGCCTTGATCAGGTAGGGGCCAAATTCCTCTCCGATCCAAATCTTGTCGCCAATGATCTGAAAGCCCTCGAGATCGAAATCGGCCCCGGTGAGGTAGCGCTTCTCGGTGCCCTCATGAACCACGCGGAAGGGCACCTTCTTGTCGGGATCATGAAGGAAAATGGTCTTCAGGCGCTCGGCGGTGCCCTTTTCCCAATCGAAACGGTAGTGGTTGAGATAGAGCGCTGAATCAGGCGAGTTGGCCTTGGAACCGAAGCCATTGTCGGTGATCACCCAGAACGTGCCGTCGGCCATCTTCTTGATGCCGGAGTGCCCCTGAATCGGCTGCCCCTGAAACGGAACCTTCACCCCGGTGGGGCGCCCGTTGGACTTGCCCTCGACCGCGCCGATACCGTTGACACGCAGGGGACCGGTGGCGAATTTCCCGGCCGTCTTGAGTTCCTCAGGTGCATCGGCAGGCGCAGGAACAAAAGTTTCCGCCGGAATCACGATATGGCCCGCAAGGCGGGCAGGAAACTCGGCGCTCGTCTCGGCGGCCTGTGCGGCAAAAGCGAGCGAAGCGATCGTCGTGGCGAGAAGAAGTTGGCGAAGCATGGTGCAATTCCCCCGGAGTTTTGATCCGGCGGACGCTAGGTCGGCAAGATGTCGGTGCCGTTACAGGCAGGTGACACGGCCATGACATGCGGCGGGTGTCAGCCGGGGAAGGACCCGCACCATCGACCGCGCGCTGCGCACCATCGCTGGCCTTGCGCTGCTCGGCATCCGAACCTGCCCGATGAAGCTGTATTCTGGAAGCCGTAAAAGATTGCCAGCTTCTTGATCTCACGTGAGGCGCTTTGGTGCCTCACGCCTTGATCTCTCCATTGCGGATCGCGACCTGCACAGCCTGCGAGGTGGTCGCGACCCCCAGCCGCTTGCGGATACGGCGCAGATGATTTTCGATCGTGCGATCGGACAGCCCGAGCGTCGCGGCAATATCGGCATGGCGACGCCCCGCAGCGACCCACGCCAGAACCTCCCGCTCCCGGTCCGACAGGCTTCGGCTCTCCTCCTCCGGCACGCGGCCCAGCAGCCGATGTGCGGCATGGAAGGCCGCAACGCCCACCAGCATCAGCGCCATGCGGGTGCGCGGCGCGGCATCAATCCTGTCGCCCCCGAAGCTGACGGCGCCCTCGAGCCCGGAATGGCCGAAGACCGGCACCTGCAGCCCGTGCTGCCCCGGCCCGCGCGGCATACGCACCACACGATAGCACTCGCCTTCGCGGTCCATCACCTTGGTCCAGAAGAACGGCTCGCGCGCCTCGACCACGTGACGCGTCATCGGACAGTGGCGAACGTAGTCTTCCGCCCGCACAGCGCTGCCATCGCCCAGCCAGTCCCCCTCAGCCCAATAGATGTTCTGGATGGGGTCTTCGTTGAAGGCCGAGGCCGCCATCACCATGAACCGCGTATAGCCCAGCGGGAGCGCAAAGGCGCGCACCCGTGTCTTGATGCCCTGGAGGGATTGCTCCCCCTCCAGGCTCTGGGCCAGCTGAAACGCGTTCTCGGCGAGATCCGGCGTCACGAGCGTTGAACCTCCTCCAGCAGGGCGTTAGCCGCCAGCAACCCAAGGGCATTGCCGGCCAGAGGGCTGTCTCCGGTCAGCATCTTGCGATCACGATGAACCGCACCGGTTACGCCTTCGTTGAGGATCTCGAAGCCGATAGCCCGAAGCTTCTCACCAAACTTCCACGTCAGATGCCCCGGCATATAGCCGATATCGGGGGTGATGGCGTCCATCGCATCGGGGAAGGCGCAGATCTTGTAGCCCTTGTAGAGGTCACTATCGCCCACGGCGAGGAACGCCGCCGGGCCATGGCACAACGAAATGACGAAGCGATCCTTGGCGGCGGCCCATTCCAGCGTCGTCTTCACATCGGGACTGGTGGGCAGGCCCATGAGCGCGCCATGACCACCGGGCACGAACACGGCGATGTAATCCTGCGCATCGAGCCCCTTGGCGATCACATCGGCAAGCTTGAGCGGCTGCTTGAACGCCGCGCGATACTTGGCGAACAACCCCTTGAGCGCCTCGTCTTCTTTCGGCATGGCCCAGAATTCGAACTTCACCGGGTTGCCGGACAGGGTGGCGATGTCGAACTCGAAGCCCGCCTTGTCCATGTGGTACATCGGCAGGAGCGTTTCCACCGGATGGTTGCCGGTCGAGAACATGGTGCCGTTGTCGGTGAGCAGATAGCGCTCATCCGCGCCAATCAGCAGCACCTTGCGCTTCTTGCCGGTGTAGGCCGTGTAATCCGCCCCGCTCAGGTTGGATTTGGCGGAGGTGAACTGGCTCAGCGAATAGGGCGAAGGAAAGAAGGCATTGTCCTCTGCCGGGTCCGGCTGCGGGCGCTTGTCGTCAAGAGCAACATTGGTCATGGGAATCCTCAATTCTTCCCGGAAACGGGACGCCTGAAGGTAAGCGTTGAGGACACATGAACAATGAGGGTTTTCCCTCAAGAACAGCGCAAAAATTCGGGCATCGGCAGCGTTGCAAAACACAACCGGAAAGCGCAAAGGCTGCGCGAAAAACCCTCAAAAGGGGACTCTGCGCGCTAGGCTTTAACCGCACCCGAATGAAGCGCCGCACCAAAGGGCTTTGGCCGCCGGAGCGGGGGCATCCGGACGGTTTGCGAGGGGCGGAAAATCGGGTGGCGCGAGGGTGCGCCGGCCAAAGCGAACCGGCACGCTCGAGCAGAAAGGGAATGCCGGTTGATCCGGCACGCCAGAGACGACACATCCTCGCGCGGCGGAGATTTTATCGGCGGCAGCCCACTATTGAGCCTGACCTGAGGCGACCGAGGTGACGGTCCGCGCTGCGCCGGGGGAGAAGCTACCGGGCAGAGCCGCCCGGGGGACGCCTTCCCCTTGCAGGGAAGCCCCTCATCCGCACCCCGCCGCGATCCATCCGCTCATGAGACGACCGACCCGAACCGGCGAGGCAGGGGCATTATGGGGCGGGTTTGGAGGGTGGGGATAAATCCCCACCCTATTCATTTCACTCTAGCGAAAAAGAACCTGCCTTAGCCTGATGTAGCGTTAGGAATTTCGAGAATTCGTTCACAGCGAACTCGTGGCTTGCCTGATTTTTGGCGAGCTTTTGAGGATCAAAGCGCGCCATATCCAGCACCAAACGGTATGCTCCGGCAATATCTTTCAAGTAGGCGTCGAGAAATTTGTAGGGATCTGCAGCCCAAACAACTTTTTCGCCGTCTACCTTCAACAACCCCTTCAGACCATAGACAAGAGGCATAATCAGACCGTCTGGATACTTGTAATTAACCGCCACCCCTGTAAAATGAGTCTTGGGCTGAATAGCTACATAATCGGTTTTATCTTTTGCCTGCTGTCGCCTTACGGGGTCATAGATTTTTACAATAGAACTCGCTCCAAATCGGAAATTGTTCGAATTGTAGGCATCAGGAAAATCACGATAAATTTTATCATATAGCTTAGGAAGATCGGCCAGCACGTCAAAACAGCTTTCAACTGTCTTATTGGTAAGCTCGTAAAGATACCCCTCAGAGCGAGTCGACACCCCGGGGTTTTCCATCAGTCGATCAAATTGTTTGGAGCACTCCCCTTTATTGCGATAAATGTTTTGGGGGGTAACGCTGATTTCAAATGGCAAAATTCCAGATTCATTCGCTAGATTGAGCGGAATCCAAGCCAAGGCCAACAGATCCCTAACCTTGATAGGGCGATCTTCATTACTTTCCCACTCATTGCTTTTCCACTCGACACGCTTTGCAATCTGCGGCTCGAGTCGCTGACGAATTTCGTCATAAAATCCAAGCTTATTAGACTTAGTCTCTTGGGTTAGTTGGGCATTGTTGTTCCTAGCGGCGCAGATCTCGAGAACTGACATCTCAAAATCTTGAACCGACTGGATATCGTCTGCATCAGAAGGAACAAGAAGTTCAACCGGGACCAAGAAATCAAAACGTTCTCGAACGCTCTCGAGATCCTGACGCTTTTCCTCCCAAAGTTTTTTCATGTCCTCCCAAAGCAAGACTCGATCAGCTTCCTTTTCTGCGATGTATGACAACATGAAAACCCCAATAGCTAACATGTTGTGCCCGCCATCAAGAACACCCTCGGTAGCTGGATCAGAAAAAACAAGCTCGAAACGACTTCTCTGCAAAGCTTCATATTGCGAAGTGCCGATAAGAATACCTTTGGACTTAAACGGGAACAGCTCCGGCGTTTTCTCAAGCGACTCAATGATCGCATCGGTGATCGATCCCACCTTGGCCGCCCGAGGATTTGCTTCCAAAGTCAAATGGTCGAATAGGGGATACAAGTCCTTCCCCCTGACGAACCCTGTGTAGCGCTTGATGCCTGCAATAGAATTCTCGTCAGAACTTCCGACGAGGCGCTCTTCATCACGGGCACTAGGCTGTTCAGCAACAACCGCAAAACGAATAATTAGCTTGGGATTCATGTCCAGTCTCCAGAATTGAGAGAGACTGGCTTCGGTCAATTGTATGCGCATTGGCGCACGAACCGGCTGGCTGAAAGCCATTCAGAATTCGCCACTATCCAGCAGCACAACTACCAAAACCATCTCAGGTTTCTTCACAGCTTCCATCCAGAAGCGAGGGTATGCTTACACGGTCGAGGCGCGCCGTCAACACTACCCGATGGCATGTGCAATGCGAATTTGTTAATTGGCTACAATCGGGCAAGGCCTGACCAATCCTATTGCCGCTTTAGGACGAGCCGCTGTCTTCTCGGCTCCCTTTTACCCATATCCCCCGCCCCTCCCCGCTCTGACACCTCCTTTCCGCATCACCTTTTTCGCAAAAGCGGTTCCCTCTCTCGCGCGCGATGGGTTATAGGCACTCCCCAAGAGGTGCCTCATGCTGAAGAACGAACCTGAAATCACCCCCGAACTCGTCAAAGCCCACGGCCTGAAGCCGGACGAGTATGACCGCTTTGTCGCGCTGATCGGGCGCACGCCGACGATCACCGAGCTCGGCATCGTCTCGGCCATGTGGAACGAGCATTGCTCGTACAAATCCTCAAAAATCCATCTGAAAAAGCTCCCCACCAAGGGGCCGCGGGTGGTCTATGGCCCCGGCGAGAATGCCGGCGTGGTCGATATCGGCGACGGGCAGGTCTGCGCCTTCAAGATGGAGAGCCATAACCACCCCAGCTACATCGAGCCCTATCAGGGTGCGACCACTGGCGTCGGCGGCATTCTGCGTGACGTGTTCACCATGGGTGCGCGCCCCATCGCTTGCCTAAATGCCCTGCGCTTCGGCGAGCCGGATCACCCCAAGACCAAGCACCTCGTGAGCGGCGTCGTGGCGGGCATCGGCGGCTATGGCAACTCCTTCGGCGTGCCCACCGTTGCGGGTCAGGTGGGCTTTCATCCGCGCTACAACGGCAACATCCTTGTCAACGCCATGGCGGTCGGCATCGCCAAGCGCGAGCACATCTTCACCTCTCAGGCCTCGGGCGTGGGCATGCCCATCGTCTATCTCGGCTCCAAAACAGGCCGCGACGGCATCCACGGCGCGACCATGGCGAGTGCGGAATTCGACGATAACTCCGAGGAGAAGCGTCCCACCGTGCAGGTCGGCGACCCCTTCGCCGAGAAGCTGCTGCTCGAAGCCTCGCTCGAAATCATGCAGAAGGGCTGCGTCATCGCCATTCAGGATATGGGCGCTGCAGGCCTCACCTGCTCGGCGGTCGAAATGGGGGCCAAGGGCGATCTCGGCGTCGAGCTCAACCTCGACATGGTGCCCTGCCGCGAGCCGGGCATGACCGCCTACGAGATGATGCTCTCGGAATCTCAGGAGCGCATGTTGATGGTGCTCCACCCCGAGAAGGAGGCCGAAGCCGAGGCCATCTTCCGCAAATGGGGTCTGGATTTCGCCGTCATCGGCCACACGACCGATACGCTGCGCTTCGTGATCAAGCACAAGGGCGAGGTCATGGCCGACCTCCCCATCAAGGAGCTGGGCGACGAGGCCCCCGAATACGACCGCCCCTGGGTGGAGCCGCAGAAGCGCCTCGCCATCCGCCGCGATGACGTGAAGCCCCCCGTTTCGAACCGCGAAGCGCTGCTCAAGCTCATCGGCTCGCCGGATATGTGCTCCAAGCGCTGGGTGTGGGAGCAGTATGACCACCTCATCCTCGGCAACACCGTGCAGCAGCCGGGAGGCGATGCCGCCATCGTGCGCGTGGAAGATGGCCCCAAGGGCCTCGCCGTCACCTGCGATGTCACCCCGCGCTATGTCGAGGCCGACCCCTTCGAGGGCGGCAAGCAGGCGGTGGCCGAATGCTGGCGCAACCTCTGCGCCGTCGGTTCGGAGCCGATCGCGCTCACCGACAACCTCAACTTCGGCAACCCCGAGCGTCCCGAGATCATGGGTCAGTTTGTGCTCGCGGTGCGCGGCATCGGCGAAGCCTCCAAGGCGCTGGACTTCCCGGTGGTCTCCGGCAACGTCTCGCTCTACAACGAGACCAACGGCCAAGGCATTCTCCCCACCCCCACCATCGGCGGCGTGGGCCTGCTCAAGGACGTTGAGAAGCACGCGACTCTTTCTTTCAAGAAGACCGGCGATGCGATTCTTCTCATTGGCGAAACCAAGGGCTGGATGGGCGCTTCCGCTTATCTCGCCACGGTCTGCGGCCGTGAGGAAGGCGCCCCGCCCCCGGTCGATCTTGAGGTGGAAAAGCGCCACGGCACGCTGGTGCGCGGCCTGATTGAAGAAGGCCATGTCACCGCTGTGCATGACCTCTCGGATGGTGGTCTCGCCGTCGCGCTGGCCGAGATGGCGATGGCGGGTGGCATCGGTGCCGAGATTCAGGATTTCGAGCCGGAGATGCCCAAGCACGCGCTGTTCTTCGGCGAGGATCAGGCCCGCTACATCATCACCTGCGACGGCGTCACCGCCGCCCGCATGGAGCGCCACTTCAACGATGCCGGCATTCCGGCCAAGTTCATCGGCGTGGTGTGCGGCGAGGAACTGAAGCTGCCGGGCGAAGCGCCTGTCTCGATCGCCGAGCTGAAGAGCGCCCATGAAACCTGGATGCCCGGCTTCATGGCGCAGGCGGCGGAATAAGCCTCCAAAACGCGGCGATGCAGCGAGGTTTTCTCGCTGCATCGCAAAGACTTGGGCCTACCCCTTGAATCAGCGCGGCAAAGCCCGACAATAAGGGCGAACCTCTTGGCGCGGCATCTGCGCTAAGGCGCATAAGCGATTCACACGACTCAAACTTTTGCCCGAATGATCTCGCGGCAGGCGGCAACAAAGGAACTTCACGATGGCGATGGCGGCCGAAGACATCGAGCGCATGATCAAGGAAGCGCTTCCCGACGCGAAGGTCGAGATCAAGGATCTCGCGGGCGACGGTGATCACTATGCCGCAACCGTCATTTCCCCCGCTTTCGCGGGCCTCTCGAAAGTGAAGCAGCACCAGATGGTTTATGCCGCACTCAAGGGCAACATGGGCGGTGTGCTGCATGCTCTCGCGCTCACCACCAGCGCGGAATAAACTCCAACCTTCCCCCAACCGCTGCCCTTGAAGCAGCAGGAGACGAAACGATGGCTGACATCAACGCCTTCATCGACAACGAAGTGAAGTCCAACGACGTGGTGCTTTTCATGAAGGGCACGCCGCAGTTCCCGATGTGCGGGTTCTCGGGTCAGGTCGTCCAGATTCTCGATTACGTCGGCGCGCCGTACAAGGCGCACAACGTGCTTGAGAACGCCGATCTGCGTCAGGGCATCAAGGATTACGCCAACTGGCCGACCATTCCGCAGCTCTACATCAAGGGCGAATTCGTCGGCGGCTGCGATATCGTGCGCGAGATGTTCCAGTCCGGCGAACTCGCCCAGACGCTGGAAGCCAACGGCATTCAGGTGAAGAAGGCTGGTTGAGGCTCTGTCGCCGTCATGGCCGGGCATAGCCGTTCGAAGGAACGGCGTTCTTGCGAAGAGCCCTTTCGCCCGGCCATCCACGACTTGAAGAATATTTACAAAGTCATGGATACCCGCCCCAAGGGCGGGCATGACGCCACCGAGGCTGTTATCCATGCACGTCACCTTCTCCGCTCCGCTCTGGCTCTGGTCCGGCAAAGCCGAGGACAGTAAGAATGGTTCTTGGCACTTCATCACCGTGCCGGAGGATCATGCGGGCATGATCCGCATGGCGGTGCCGCGCCGCGCAGGCTTCGGTTCGGTCAAGGTGAAGGCCCGCATCGGGACCAGCCAATGGTCCACCTCGATCTTCCCCGACTCGAAAAACGGCACCTACCTGCTGCCCATCAAGGCCGACGTTCGCAAGCGCGAGGGCTTGAGCGTGGGCGATGAGGCCGAGGTCAGTCTCTTTATCGACGTGTGATCACTTCCCAAGCGCCGCGCGGATCAGCGCCTTGGCATCCGCCCCCGCCCATTCCGCAGGACCGGCGAGGTAGGCCAGTTCGCAGCCCTGTCCGTCGATCAGCACCGTGGTGGGCATGCCGAAGGCACGGCCCGCGGATTTGAGGTCCTGAAACACCTTGGCCGACGGATCCGCAAAATAGGCCAGCGATTTCACGTTGATCTCTTTGAGGAAATCGCGCGGTTTCTCCAAGTTGCGGGTGTCGATGTTCACCGCCACCACCTCGAAGCGGCCATCGGCGCCGATCTCGCTGTTCAACTGATCAAGCGCAGGCATCTCCAGCCGGCACGGCAGGCACCAAGTCGCCCAGAGGTTCAGCAGCACCACCCGGCCCTTGAAGCTGGCAAGGCTTGTTTCCTGCCCTGAACCGTTGACAAATTTGAGGTCTGCGGCGGGCGTCGGCTTGTCGAGCACCTGCACGCCCGCAACCTCCCCCTTGGCGAAGGGTTTGAGCCGGGCACTCGTTGCAGCACTGGCGGTGCAGGCGGATGCGCCCCCCGTGCTGCCGAAAAACTTGCCCAAACCGCCGAAGGCATATAGCGAAGCCGCGACAAGGATGCCGAGAAACAGCGCGGGGCCGATGAGCGGCAGGCGGGGTTTGCGAGCATCCGGCGTATCAGACATGGAGAGTCCCGTGGCGAATGAAATGTGGGGCGGCCGCTTTGCCGAAGGCCCGGCTGCCATCATGCTGGAAATCAACGCCTCGATCGGCTTTGACAAGCGCCTCGCCGCGCAGGATATCGCGGGCTCGATCGCCCATGCCAACATGATCGCGGCGCAAGGCATCATTGATGTGGCTTCCAAAGACGCGATTGTCGAGGGGCTCACCAAGGTCAAAGCCGAAATCGAGAGCGGAAAGTTCGA
>Ga0209794_1001630_pt1 | contig 15631 bp, 15 predicted proteins | sample EBPBio232013_DNA_FD_185869 | JGI IMG/M metagenome (GOLD analysis project Ga0209794, IMG submission 185869) | Wastewater treatment Type I Accumulibacter community from EBPR Bioreactor in Madison, WI, USA - Reactor 1_5/23/2013_ DNA (SPAdes)... | ecosystem: Engineered > Bioreactor > EBPR >... | reverse complement strand
GACGAGCGCGGCTTCATCCCGGTCGACGCGCAGATGCGGACCAACGTCCCGCACATCTTCGCCATCGGCGACCTGGTCGGCCAGCCGATGCTGGCGCACAAGGCGGTACATGAAGCGCACGTCGCCGCCGAAGTCGCCGCCGGTCACAAGGCCGCTTTCGACGCCCAGGTCATCCCCGGCGTCGCCTACACGCATCCGGAAGTGGCGTGGGTCGGCTACACCGAGGAGCAGGCGAAGAAGGAGGGCCGCAAGGTCGACACCGCCAAGTTCCCGTGGGCGGCCTCTGGCCGTGCCATCGCCAACGGCGCCGACTACGGCTTCACCAAGCTGATCTTCGACGCCGAAACGCACCGCGTCATCGGCGGCGCCATCGTCGGCCCCTCGGCCGGCGACATGATCGGCGAAGTCTGCCTGGCCATCGAGATGGGCTGCGACGCCGTCGACATCGGCAAGACCATCCACCCGCATCCCACCCTGGGCGAAACCGTCGGCATGGCCGCCGAGGTTGCCCACGGTTCCTGCACGGACGTACCCCCGCCGCGCAAGAAATAAGGACCTCTGCGTTACGCTAAGTTGTCGTTTTAGCGTTCGTCTTCGGCGACGGATTCATCCGTCGCCATTTTTTTGTCTGCGCCTCAGGCCTTGAACTTCCTGATCCGTTCATCGCTGCCTTGGGGCGAAGCCAACCAGACATCGCCGCTCCACAGGTCGAAATGCAGTTTGCGCTGGCTGCTGCCACCGACATGCTCGGCCAGCAAGGCAATCTGACAGGAAGCCAGCAAGCTCTCTCCCTGAGCCACGTTGTTGCGGCCGATGTCGACGCTGTCCGTGACCAGGTCGCTCAGCATGTTGGCGCCGCCAAACAGCTTGGCCTGGTATTCGGTGGGACGTGTTCCGGCTGCCGACACATGCCCGAGCAGGATGGCAAAAGCCTCGTCAGCGTAACGACCGTCAAGCGGCGCGGAGGCCGGGCGGGCACGTCTGGCGAGCATGTAATGGCACATCCCGCCGATACGCAGGCGGGGGTGCCAGAGGGTAATCGATACGCAGGAACCGAGCAGCGTCGAAATCCGCGTGTTACCACCACCAAAATGGACTTCCCCGGGATTCAGAAACACCTCGTTCAGGTTCTCGGGAAAATCCTTCATGGCTTGCGGTAGATGGTCGGCACTACGGCCTGGACGCGGTCGGTGATGCCGTTGAGCGTTTCGGAGTGGCCGATCACCAGGTGACCGCCGGACTTCAGGCGGGGCAGCAGGTGATGCACGACCTGGGTCTTGGTCGGCGGATCGAAGTAGATCATCACGTTGCGCAGGAAGATCACCTCGAAATCGCCAATTTCGGCATCGACCGGGTGCATCAGGTTGATCTGGAAAAAACGGGTGCGCTGGCGCAGCTCCGGCACGATCATGAAGGTACCGGCCTGCGAGCGGACGCCGCGCAGGCAGTACTTCTTCATGAAGCCGGGCGGAATGCCCTCGGTCCTTGCCAGCGAGTAGTGGCCGCTGGCCGCCTTGGCCAGAACCTGGGTGCTGATGTCCGAACCGACGATTTCCCAGGGTTTGTCGCCCAGCGCGTCGGCCAGCACCATGGCCAGCGTGTAGACCTCCTCGCCGCTCGAACAGGCCGCGCTCCACACCCGGAACGGCGCCGGGCTGTTGCGTTGCGCCAGCACCCGCTCGCGCAGGAATTCGAAGTGCTTCGGTTCGCGGAAGAAATAGGTTTCGTTGGTGGTCAGCAGGTCCACCATGGTCTGCAGTTCTTCCGGATGTTCGCCGCTGGCCAGCATCCGGTAGTACTGGCTGAAGGTGGTGAAGGCATATGCCTTCAGGCGCCGCGTCAGGCGCCCGACGAGCAGGGTCTGCTTGGCCTCGCTCAGGCTGATGCCGGCGATCTTGTAGATCAGGCGCTGGAACAGCGCGAACTCCTGGGCGGTGATGGGGCTGGGTTCGATCATCAGAACAGTTCGATCTTGCGCTCGCCGGCCGGCGGTTTCTGCAGCAGTGTCTCGGCGTAGCTGCGCTCTTCACGGGCGATGGTCTCGGCTGTCGCCATGTTGGTCACCATGCGCCGGCAGAAGGCGTCGCCGCTGGCGGGCAGAAACAGCACCTTGCGCGACCAGGGGCCGAGGAAATCGGAGGCGAGCAGCGGGATGCCCTCGCGCGCCAGCCATTCCTTGGTGAACTCGGCGTTGCGTACACCGATGCTCATCGCCTGCCCTTCGGTATTGATGATGGTGCCGCCGCCGAAGGCCTTGGCTTGCAGGCGGGCCTTTTTGGCGCCGCGCAGGAGCAGCGCGTTGAGCAGCGATTCCATGGCGTAGGCACCGGAGAGCAGGGTGTCGACGTCGTCGTGGCTGCCCCGCCGGATGTTCGGCAGCATGAAGTGATTGAGCCCGCCAACCCGCGCCTGCGGATCGAACAGGCAGACGGCAACGCAGGAGCCGAGCAGCGTGGCCAACGGCCGCTCAGGCTCGATCGCCCAGGCGCCGGGGTGGATGACCCGGGCCAGGCGTTCGATCTCCTGGGTGGAAAGCTGGCGGGTATCCATCGTTCAACCGGCGCCCGGGGGGTCGCCGCGGCTCAGCCTCCGCCCGCGGCCGGGGCCACCTCGCCAGCCGCCGACTCGACCCCGGTCAGCATGGCGATTTCCTCGACCGACAGCACCCGGGCAATGTCGAGCAGGATGACGAACTTGCCCGCCACCTTGCCCATGCCCTGAATGAACTCGGCACGGATGCGGGCCCCGAACGATGGCGGCGGCTCGATCTCGCTGCCGGGAATCTCCAGCACCTCGGAAACGGCATCGACGATGACGCCGATGTCGTGGCGGGTCTCTTCGTCCGGCACCTCGATGATGACGATGCAGGTGCGCCGCCCGACCTCGGTGACCTTGCCGCCGAAGCGCGCTGCCAGGTCGATGACCGGAACGACGGCGCCGCGCAGGTTGATGACGCCGCGGATGAAGACCGGCATCATCGGGATTTCGGTGATGCTGCCGAACTCGATGATTTCCTTGACGTTGAGGATGCCGACGCCGAACATCTCGCCGCCCAACGTGAAGGTCAGGTACTGCCCGGGCGCCGCCGTGCCGCTACTGGCGGCGACGGCAGTTCCCTTGGTGTGCACGACTTGTCCCATGGCGCTTCCTCAGTAACGTTCGAAGTCGCCCGCGTTGATCTGCACGGCAGTGTGGCTGCGCGCAGCCGCCGGACGAGCGCCGGCACGGGCCGGCGGCGTGAAGCTGCGGGCGCCACCGACACCGCTGTCGGCCAGCCGGAAGAAGGTCATCGTCTGCTGCAACTGTTCGGCCTGCGAACCGAGTTCCTCGGCGGTCGCCGCCAGTTCCTCGGAGGCCGAGGCATTCTGCTGCGTCGCCTGGTTCAGCTGGCCCATCGCGCCGTTGATCTGGGCGACACCGGAAGACTGCTCGGCAGAAGCAGCGGCGATCTCCTGGACCAGGTCGGAGGTCTTGCGGATGGTCGGCACCATCTCGGTGAGCAGGGAGCCGGCGCGTTCGGCCTGCTTGACCGACGACGAGGCGAGGTCGCCGATTTCCTGGGCGGCGATCTGCGAGCGCTCGGCCAGCTTGCGCACTTCGGCAGCCACCACAGCAAAGCCCTTGCCGTGATCGCCGGCGCGCGCCGCCTCGATGGCGGCGTTGAGCGCCAGCAGGTTGGTCTGGTAGGCGATGTCGTCGATGATGCCGATCTTGCTGGCGATGCTCTTCATGTCCTCGACCGTCTGGCTCACCGCCGTGCCGCCTTCGGCCGCCTCGGCCGCAGCCTTCGAGGCCATGCTGTCGGTGACCTTGGCGTTCTCGGTGTTCTGTGAGATGGAAGCGGTCATCTGTTCCATCGACGACGTGGTTTCCTCGACCGACGCCGCCTGCTCGCTCGACGACTGCGATAGCGACTGGGCGGTGGCCGACACCTGGCCGGCAGCGCTGGTCAGGTTGTCGGCGGCGGTGCGTACCTCGCCGATGATCTGGGTCAGCTTGGCTATCATGTTCTGCATTGCATTCAGCAACAGGCCGACTTCGTCCTTGGTGTCCGACTCCAGCTTGACGGTCAGGTCGCCCTCGGCGAGACGGCCGGCGGCATCAACGGCGCGGTTGATCGGCACGGTGATCGAACGGGTGACCCACCAGGCAAAGGCGATGGCGAGAAGGATGGCGCTGAGGGCGCAACCGAGGATCAGGTTTTTGGCGCTTTGCGCCTGCTCGGCGGCCTGCTTGCCGGCCGCTTCCATCAGGTCGCTCTGAAAAGCGATCAGCTTGGTGACGGAATCCAGATAATCCGCCTGCGATTTGCGCATGCCGCCAAAGAGGAGCGCCGTCGCCTCGTCGCGTTTGCCGGCGGTGATCAGCTCGCGGGTCTTGTTCAGATCAGCGACATAGGCCTTGCGCGCCTCGGTGACGACGTTCAGGACCCGTCGCCCGTCGTCCGAGAGTATCGTCTTGTCGAGCTTTTCCAGACGATCAGTAATGATCTTGCTCGCTTCGCCAATACGCTGCAGTTGCCCCTGCACCTCTTCCGGCTTGCTCTCCAGAATAGCATTGCGCAGCGCTCGGGCAACTAGGTTGACCTGGTCGATCACGTCGTTGGCAAGAATCGTCTTCGGAAACTTGTCATTCACCATGTCGGCGATCTCATCGTTGAGCGCCCCGACACGCAGGAAAGCGATGGTCGATATGCTGATCAGCAGGATCAGGACAAAGCCAAAGCCCAGCCCCAGCCGGACGCCAATTTTCAGATTCTTGAACATTTGAGCACCCCGAAATTAATGTTGTGAGAAAGGGTTGTTGGAAAGCATTGCCGGGGCTGACTGGCCCCGTTCGGAAAAGCGTTGCAGTTCGCTCTGCGTCACCGACTGGACGAGTGCGGCGACATCGAGGATCAGGGCCACGTCGCCGCTGCCCAGGATGGTCGAGCCACCGATGCCGCGCAGATGCCTGAACATCGCGCCGAGCGGCTTGATCACCGTCTGGAACTCGCCCATCAACTGATCGACGACGATGCCGGCGCGCTGCCCGGCAAACTGGACGACGACGATGCTCTCGCGCGATGGCACGTTGCCCGGGATCTCGAACAGTTCGCGCAGGCGGATGAAGGGCAGCGCCTCGCCGCGCAGGTTCATGAAGTTGCGGTCGGACAGCAGGTTCTTCAGCTCGATGCACTCGACGACGGTGTCGAGCGGGATGACGTAGGCCGCCTTGTTCACGCCGACCAGGAAGCCGTCGATGATGGCCAGCGTCAGCGGCAGGCGGATGGTGAAGGTGGCCCCCTGCCCTTCCACCGAGGCGACGTCGACGGTGCCGCGCAAGGCCTGGATGTTGCGCCGTACGACGTCCATGCCGACGCCGCGCCCGGAGAGGTTGGACACCTTGTCCACGGTCGAGAAACCGGGCTCGAAGATCAGGTTGACCACCTCGTGCTCGGACAGCGTCTCGCCGGGCTGGATCAGGCCGCGCTCGACCGCCTTGGCGGCGATCTTCTCCTTGTTCAGGCCGCCGCCGTCGTCGGCCACCTCGATGACGATGCTGCCCGAGTCGTGATAGGCATTGAGCGAGACCCGGCCGCAGGCCGGCTTACCGCGCTCAAGACGCAGCGCGGTAGGCTCGATGCCGTGGTCCAGCGAATTGCGCACCAGGTGCATCAGCGGATCGCCGATCTTCTCGACCACCGTCTTGTCCAGTTCGGTCTCGGCACCGCTGATGTGCAGTTCGATTTCCTTGCCCAGTTCCTTGGAGACGTCGCGGACGACGCGCTGGAAGCGGTTGAAGGTGTCGCCGATCTGCACCATGCGCAACTGCAGCGCCGCGTCGCGGATGTTCTCGACCAGCCGCGACAGCACCGAAGTCGCCTCGACCAGGTCGGTCTGCCGGCTCTTCTGGGCCAGCAGGTTGGCCGAGGCGCCGGCGATCACCAGTTCGCCGACAAGGTCGATCAACTGGTCGAGCTTGTCGGCCTGAACGCGCACCAGGCGGGCTTCCCTGGCCTTCTTGTCGCTCACCTGCGCCTGCTTGACGACCGCCGCCTCGACCACTTCCGGGTTCACCACCTTGTGATCGACCAGGATTTCACCGAGCGGCGGCGCCGACGTGCCATCGTCGCCCGAGACAAGTTTCTGCTGGCTGAGACCCAGTTCGAGTTCGGCCTGGGTCAGCGCGCCGCAGCGGACCAGGATTTCACCCAGGCGCATGCTGTCTTCCGGCAATTCCTGGATGTGCTTGAGGTATTCGGAGAGGCGGCTGTTCGGCGGCAGGATGCGCAGTTCGCATTCGTCGCGCACGAAATCGAAAACGCGTTCGATGTCGGCCTTCGAACTGCGGGTCTGCAACTGGATCTCGAAACCGAGATAGCACGACTCCGGGTCCATCTCGGCAGCGACCGGGATCGCGTCGGTGATAGTGGCGATATTGAGGATTTCGCCCAGCGATGCCAGATAGTGGATGAAGGAGAGCGGGTCCATGCCGCCGCGCATCACGTTTTCGCCGAAACGTACCGAGACGTGCCAGCTGTCGTTGAGGACGATGCCGCCGGCGTTTTCGACTTCGACCGCCGGTTCGCGGTCGGCAACGGTCAGTTCCGACGCGGCGGCGGGTTCGCCCCCAGCCATGCCGTCGAGGAAGCCCTGAACCTGAGCGCTCAGGACCTCGCCCTGCGCCTGCAGTTCACCGGCCGGCCCGGCTTCGCCGGCCGCCAGCACCTCGATCAGGCTGACCATGTGGTCGCAGCAGCCGAGCAGCAGCGTGGTCAGCGTCGGCGTCACTGTCAGCGCGCCGTTACGCAGCGCATCAAGGACGTTCTCGACGCGGTGCGTGAAGGCCTCGATGAAATGGCATTCGATGACGCCGGCACCGCCCTTGATCGTATGCGCGGCGCGGAAGATGGCGTTGATGTTGTCCGGGTCGTCCGGATTCTGTTCCAGGCCGAGCAGGCAGGATTCCATCTCGGCAAGCTGCTCGCGGCTTTCCTGGATATAGACGCTGGTGATTTCATCCATGCTGGTTTTCCTTGACTCAGCCGGCTTCGTGGGCCGGGATGACCAACGGGTCGCCGAACTCGGCGGCCATGTTGCAGAAATCGATGAGCGAACTGACGGCCTGGCTGTGGGCGACGATGCGCACCCGTTTGCCGGCCCGCTGCGCTTCCTTCTTCAGCAGGACCAGCAGCTGCAAGCCGGCGGCATCCATCTCGGCGACCTGCGACAGGTTCAGTTCAAGTTCGTCGGTGACCGCCAGGGCGTCGAGCAGCTGCTGCTTGAGGTCAAGCGCATGGTAGATGGTCAGCGGCAGGCTGACGACGAGGGGGGGCTGGGCAGACATCGGATCCTCCCTAGAACAGTTCAATGCGCGAACTGGCCGGCGCGGCGCTGGCCGTTTCCTGCTTCAGCACGCTCTGATGCGTACTGCGCTGGCTTTCCATCACATAGCGGCTGTACAGGGCCTGCAGGTGCTGGGCGATCGGTTCGTACTTGAAGGCCGGGTCGTCGAAGGCATGCAGACGTTCGGCCAGCAGGCTGGCGTGGCCGTCGAGGCGAGTCAGCGCCTGCATCACCTGCTCGATCTGCTGCCGGCTGACGTCCTGGAACTGGACGCTGGCCTGCGCTTCCATGAACATCGCCGCCAGTTGCCGGCTGCTGTCGCGGATCTGCCCCAGCACGTCGGACTCGTGCCGCATCAGTTCCTCGTAGCTGTGGCCGAGCGCACTCAGTTGAGTGGAGAAGAAGTTGAGCAACTCCTTTTCCTGAGAAAGATTGACGTTGGACAGCTTGTCCTGGAACTGCACCTCGATACTCTCGGCAACGGCAGCGATGCCGCGGCTGATCTTGACCACCGCCGCCTCGGTCTCGCCCGACAGCTTGCGCACCTCGTCGGCGACCACGGCAAAACCACGTCCGGCCTCGCCAGCACGCGCCGCCTCGATGGCGGCGTTGAGGGCAAGCAGATTGGTCTGCCCGGCGACATGCTTGATCAACTGCACCAGCGATTCGAGCGAGCGTGCCTCCTGGACCACCTGCGTCACCCGTTGCTGATCCTGCTCGGTTTCCTGCAGGCGCTGCCGGATGTAGCCTTCCATCCGGTGAATGACCTCCTGGTTCTGTTCGATGCGCACCTCGGAATCCTTCGCCAGTTCGACATTTTCCTGCGTCGTCTGGCTGACGAAACGATCGAGCTTGCTGACCACCTCGTCGATGGTCTGCAACTGACTGACGATGGTGAAGGCCGCCTTCTCGGTGTCATCGACAACCCGTTTGAGTTGCCCGCGAACCACTTCGTTGAAATCGCCGACCTGCTTCAGCTCGCCCGAGACTTCCTCGGCCACCTGGCGGAAGGTGGTCTCGTGGCTGGCACTGGAATCGGCAAGCCTGCCCAGGCCGAGGGAGTAGTCGCGGAAAAAGGCACGGGAAACGAGGTACTGGGCGATGAAGGTGAAATAGACGATGAAGATCGTGCCCAGCGTATCGGGCAATCTGGCCGGCACGAACACGTGATGGAACCAGTTGTGCAGGACGTAGACGGTACCGCCTGCCCCCACCGCGACCAGGGTGGCAACCAGCAAGGCACGCCACATGAGGGTTGACTGGTTCATCAGCGGACGACCAGCTTGATCGTATTGAGCAACTCGTCAGCCGTCGCCGGCTTGACGATCCACCCTGAGGCCCCGGCCGCCTTCGCCTCCAACTTGCGCGACTGCTGCGACTCGGTGGTCAGGAACAGGATGGGTACGAACTTGTAAGCCGGCAGTTTGCGCACTTCCTTGATCAGGTCGATGCCGTTCATGCCCGGCATGTTGAGGTCGGTGATCAGGAGGTCGATCTTCATTCCGCCCTGCAGTTTGCGCAGCGCCTCCTCACCACTTGCTGCTTTCTCGGTGGCGTAGCCAGCCTTGGCGAGAATTCCAGAAATGCTCAACAGAATGGTTGCCGAATCGTCGACAAGAAAAACGGTTTTCATTTTTTACACAAGCCCCCGCAAGTGGTTCTTCCGGAAATGAAATTCCCCGCACGAACGAATCAGCCGAAGACGCTGCCGATCATGCACCGCGTAGCGCAATCCTACGCAAAATCCGGCGTCACAAATATTTGACACTTTTTCTGAATTTCACGAAGCAAAGAAGATGACGAAAGAATTATCTATCGTCTCGCACCCAGCCACAATAGCATGAAAGAAGCGGGCAAAAGTCGACCGCCCCGACTTTCCATGCAATCGTATCGCATGCTCGCGCCAACGCAAAAATACCACGTTTGACAAAAGATCGATTGCCCCGCTGACATGGCACGGCGACAATCCCCCTTCCCAAACACTGCAAAGCACCATGAACCCCGCCACTCACCTGACACGCCGTTCGCCCGATGAACAACAGCAACTCGAAGCCACCCTGCGTGAGATGTTTGAACACCGTATCAGTTTCAACGAGGTGCTCGGTCTGAAGGTGGCTTCATTCAACCCGGCGGCGGCCCAACTGAGCTTCGAAATGCGCCCCGAACTGGTCGGCCACTACCTTTACGGCCGCCTGCACGGCGGCGTGATCGCCGCTGCTCTCGACACCGTTGGCGGTTTTGCCGCGGTGGTTGGCATCGCCGAAAAGTTTTGCGGCGAGACCGCCGAACAGGTGGCACACCGTTTCGGCCGCATCGGCACCATCGACCTGCGTACCGATTTCCTGCACCCAGGCATCGGCAGGCAGTTCACCGCCACCGGCCGGATCACCCGCCTCGGCGGGCGTATCGCATCTATCCAGATGACCCTGGAAAACGAAAGCGGGCTGCTGATCGCGACCGGCAGCGCCGCTTACGTGATCAGTTAAATCAGTGCCACCGACTGCTCACCGCGTTCATAGACGACATTGGCCCGGCCGACGATCAGCGGGTCGAGATTACCGATCCGGGCCGTGTCCTTGTTGGCGTAGGGCAGTTTGTGCAGGACGTAGCGCATGGCATTGAGCCGCGCGCGTTTCTTGCAGTTCGACTTGATCACCGTCCACGGCGCATCGGCGGTATCGGTGTGGAAGAACATCGCTTCCTTGGCCTTGGTGTAGTCGCCCCATTTATCGAGGGAGGCCATGTCGATCGGCGACAGCTTCCACTGCTTGAGGGGGTGCACCTTGCGCTCGCGGAAGCGGCGACGCTGCTCTTCCTGGCTGACCGAGAACCAGAACTTGATCAGGTGGGTGCCGTTCCTGACCAGCATGCGCTCGAACTCCGGCGCCTGACGAACGAACTCGCCGTATTCCTGATCGCTGCAGAAGCCCATGACGCGCTCGACGCCAGCCCGGTTGTACCAGGAGCGGTCGAACAGGACGATCTCGCCGTTGGTCGGCAGGTGCTGTACGTAGCGCTGGAAGTACCACTGGCCGCGCTCGATCTCGGAGGGCTTTTCCAGCGCGACGACGCGGGCGCCCCGTGGATTCAGGTGTTCCATGAAGCGTTTGATGGTACCGCCCTTGCCTGCCGCATCGCGGCCTTCAAAGAGGATCACCACCTTCTGCCCGGTTTCCTTGACCCAGGCCTGTAGCTTGAGCAACTCGACTTGCAGGCGATACTTCTGCCGCTCGTAGTTGGCCCGCTGCATCAGGTTCTTGTAGGGATAACCGCCTTCGCGCCAATCCTTGGCCAGTTCCTCGTCGGGATTGACGATGCCGTCGTCGACCGCGATGCGCTGCTGCTTGAGGAGGCTCTTGAGCATGGTCAGAGCTTCGTCCGCCGGCGAGTTGGCGAGGATGTCGCGCATCGCCGCCATCTTGGCTTCCTGGGCGGCATCGACCGCGTTATGCACGGAAAAACCCTCGATGCCTGCCGGCGTCTGCACCGGCGGCACATCCCCCCGGGCGACCGGACGTTGGCGGGTAACCCGGGTGCGCGGAGCTGCTGCGGCCGCAGTCGTATCCGTCTTCTTTTTTGCTGAAACCATGAATGCCCCTCGTTTTGTGCGGAAAGGGCTATTTCACGCCGATGCGTGGCGCTTGTCTAGTCCAGCAGTTCGACCGGCATGACGGCGCGCAATACGGTCTGGGTTTCGCCCTGGCGCAAGCGGTTGCTCAACCACCACACCGCCCCCTTCTTGATGCTCCATGGCGCTTCGGCACCGGCCAGGAGGAGCGAAGCCAGGCGCCCGAGCGAGGGCTGGTGACCGACGATCAGCACCGAGCCACGCGCATCCGGCCAGCCCGATGCAGCGATCAGCTCGGAAACGCAGGCCTCCGGTCCGATCTTGCGCTGCGTTTCGAAAGGCAGACCGAGCGCCTGCGCCGTCTGCTGGGTACGGATTGCCGGACTGGCGACGATGCGCAAATCCTTGGGCATGTTCTCGTGTAACCAGGTGGCCATGCGTCTGGCCTGCTTCTCGCCGCGCTCGGTCAGGCGGCGTTTCATATCGTCCTCGCCGTCCTCGGCTTCGGCATGACGCCACAACAGCAAATCCATCGTCACCTCCGTAAAAGCCGGCATCATGCCAGCGTATTGTTACGCTGACATTGCACCGGGCAATCAGGCAAAAAGATCGGGGTGCGGCTCGCGCAGACTATCGCGACTGACCGTCAGGCGCACGTTTACACCTTTGCGTCCGATGGCATCGACGACCATACGCCCGCAGCGCGCTTCGGCGACGACGATGACATTGCGCGTCTGCGCCTTCGTTCTGCCGACGTAGAGGGCCAGATTACCGGGTTGCGGATTCCACTTGAGCATGTGCACCATCTTACGGGCGAGCTAGCGCGCTGTCAGCAGTTGCCCACAGCGGCCTGGGTCGTGGGGGCATCGTCGAGAACATTGATGACCGCCTGAAAATGGGCAAGCAGTTCCTCGTTGCCCTCGGCTTCGCTGGCAAGCTGGATATTGCGCGCCAGGTTGCGGGCACGCCAGGTCACCTCGCTCACGATCTGCTGCATCTCCTCACGCAGACCGGGATCTGAAATATCCTCGCCAGGCAGGGTCGCGGCATCGAGAATGCCGGTGGCTCGCAAGGACATGGCGAAGCTGTCGAGCAAACGGCCGACACGGGTGGCGAGTGCCTGCATGGCACCGGCAAAACGGTTCAAGGGAACCCTGGCCAGCAGGTCACCGGCCGCTTGGATACGCTCAAGCAGGCGCTGGGCGGCGTCGATTCCCAACGGCGGGAGGCTGGTCTGGGTACCGAAGGCCACTTTTTGCAAGCCGCGGATCATGACATCGGCGGCGTCGCGGTCGAACTCGTTGGGAACGATGCGCAGGGCCAGCGACACCCGTTTGCTGCAACTGTCGCCCCGTGCGATCAGGGCCGCCGAGGCATCGGCCACAGCCAGCCACCCGGCCAGCTGGTGCTGTTCGTGGCGAGACAACTGTGCCGGATAACCGCTACCATCGTGCCGCTCATGATGTTGGCCGACACAGGCCAGCAGGCTCTTGGGCAAAGTGGTCAGATTGCCGATCAGCAGCTGGCCGACATGCGGATGAGTGGCCACGTGCTTCCACTCGCGCGGCGTCAGGTGGCCCTGGCGGCGCAGATACTCGGGGTTGATGTAGATCTCGCCGAGGTCGTGCAGCACCGAGGCCAGCAGCAACACCTGGGCATCCCCGGCCGGCGCATTCAGCTCGCCGGCGATGCCGGCACACAGGGCGGCGACGATCTGGGTGCTGCGAAAGCTATCCGGATTGGCATGCCGGGCACAGGTCAGCAGCATCAGCAGCGGTGGCGGCAAGTGCAAGGCGCGGCCATCGCGCAGGATCTCTCGCGCCGCACGCCCGCCGGCCACGGCAGCCAAGGCCGGAATCTCGCCGATCAGGTCGATGGCCCCCTGCATCAGTTCACCGATGGTCACCCCCCCCTCAACGGCCAGTGAAGATTCCAGGGGTGCCCGTAATTTGCGCAGCAACAGCCGGTCCTGCATCGCCCGGGAGATCGTCGCTCCCCGGGCGAGCAATTTCATGCCCTGCTCGTCGTAGATGTCCTCGGTAGCGACGATCGCGTGGCTCTCGGAAAGATTGAGCAACTTTTCCACGCAATGCCGGTTCGTACTGTAGGTAGCCATCTTCTGCTAACGCTGCCGGGGATTTTCAATTTTGCCTTTTTACACCTTATGACGAAAAAATGCCAGAAACACACTTTTTCACCAGCCATCCGGGAGAAAGAATCCGCGCGCGCAATGAAAAACGGCAGCCTCTTCAGGCTGCCGTTTTTCATTAAATACTTTGGTGGCCAATCGCGGAATCGAACCACGGACACGCGGATTTTCAACGGGAAAAACTCGTCTTTTGAACCGCGAAGCCAGACGCAACTTACAACATAAACAAGCACTTAACCGAACTCAAACGTACTCGAGCGCAGTCAAGCGCAACCACTCGTCAAAACTTTTGACAGAAATTTGTCAGAAAAAACAACGCTTAAAGCATAATCAAGCAAACGACTGATGTAAAGCAGCGCCAATAGCTGACTCTGCTCGGCCCAAGCACAACAACGCCCTTGCGGAGCGGAGCAATACGGCAGTGGCAACTCGCCGGACTGGTTAAACCGCACAGCCTCCTGCCAAACAGCTCAGTCCGCATCCTGTGACACCTGGGATAATTTGAATCCGATTCTTCATACAACCTTAGGTTCAGTCGAATAGTCATTATGGTGTATTGATGACGGAGCAACGTAAAGTCAAAATCAACTCAAGGTTGATCCAGACACAACCTTCCCCCTGATGATCGCTGACCCGGTTGTCTTCAGGCCCCGCACAAACACCTCCCTGTGCGGGGTCTTTTTCTTTTCTGGCTGGCTTCAGCGGGTCAGTTGTGCGTAGCAGAGCGGCAGGCGCGCCGGTAGTTCGACCGGGTTGCGGATGATGCTGTAGCCGCTGACGCCGAACAGGTGAGGCAGGTAACTGTTGCCGGTGCGGTCGATGGTCAGGCAGAACGGCACGATGCCCTGGTGTCGGGCTTCCTGGATGGCGGCACGGGTGTCCTCGATGCCGTAACGGCTGTCGTATTGATCGAGATCGTTGGGTTTGCCGTCGGAGAGGATGATCAGCACCTTGCGGCCGGCGGTTTCGTCGCCGAGCAACTGGCTGCTGCGTCGTATCGCCGCGCCCATGCGGGTGTAGAACCCGGGCTTGATCGCCTGGATGCGGCCGCGCGCGATATCGCCGAAGCGCTCGCCGAAATCCTTCAAGCGATGAAAGCGTACCTGGCGTTTCACCGACGAAAAGCCGCACATCGCGAAGCGGTCGCCGGTGCCGCGCAGGGCCTCGCCGAACAGCAGCAAGGTGTCGCGGATGACGTCGATGACACGGGCCTCGCTCGAGACATAGGCGTCGGTCGACAGGGAAAGATCGGCCAGGACCAGGCAGGCCAGGTCGCGTTCCTGGCGCTCGATCGACTGGAACAATTGTTCGCTGCCATGGCGGCCACAGGCACGGTCGGTGGTCGCCCGCACGATGGCGTCGAGGTCGAGTTCGCAGCCGTCGGGCTGCCCCTTGAGCCAGCGGCGTTGCGGCTGCAGGGCGGCGAATTGCTGGTGTAGCCGCTTGGCGGTACGCCGCAATTCGACGGGCAGCTTGCCGGCCGGCAGCTCGCGGGCCACGAGTTCCTGCAGGCGGACATGGTCGGCCTGCAGCGTGCCCTTGCGGTAATCCCATTCGGGCAGGGGCATGCCTTCGCCCAGGGGCAGATCGTCGGCGGCGGCCGAGGGCAGGTCGAGGTCGAAGCGGACACGGGTGGCAATCCGTTCGCCGGCATCCGGTGTGGCCAGTGCCAGCTGTTCGAGGTTGCGGGCGGCGTCGGCGGCGTGTGGGTCGGGATCGTCGTCGACGCTGCGGTTGATGCGCAGGAACTCGGCAACCGAAAGCAGGCTCTCGGCGCGGAAGAACATCAGCAGGCCGTTCTTTTCCGCCGGCGGCGTGATCCGCTCGCCGCGATGGGCGTCGTCGCCGGCATCCTGGCTGTTGCTGCCGTCACCGGGTGTCGTTTCGCGTGATTCGGGCGGGGCAGTTGGTGATTTTTCCAGCAGGTCGGCGTGCAGCCAGAGCAGTACCGGTTGGGCCGGTGGCGTGCCAGTTGGCACCGGCGGCAGGGAATCGATGCTGCCCGGTTGCTGCAATGCCTGCCTGATTGCTGCCTCGCGCGCCGCTTCGGCAGGCGGCAGGCTGGCAAGCAGAGGGCGGCAGGGCAGGTAGGCCTCGACCAGCCGGTGGTAGCGGGTGTGCAGTCCGGGCCAGCGTTCGAGTGCGTGGCGGGTCGCTTGTTGCTGGTGCCGCACAAAGTGCGCATGGTCGCTCGGCGCCTGTTCGGGCAGCGCGTCGTGACTGGCGGCCAGCGCGGCCAGCCAGTAGTAGAGGTCGCGGTTGAGTGCCGGCTCGGCAAAGGCGTCGATGGTCGGCGGCAGGCGCAGGGTGGCGTCGTCGCGCCGGGCCAGCGCGCCGCGTTCGTCGCTGCCGGCCAGGCGGGCCAGCCAGTGTCGGCGGTGGCCCGTGGCGTCGTGAGTGGCGGCCGCCACGCGCAGGCCGGGGTCGCCGCCGAGCGCGCGGAAGTAGATGGCCAGCGGCCGGGCCAGCGCTTTCAGTTCGACGGCGGCTTGCGGATGGTGGCCGCCGGCGGCGCGGGTGATCCAGCGATGCCAGACCTTGCCGACCCATTCTTCCATCCTAGTCTCCCGTCCTGTCCTGCTTGCC
>Ga0209794_1001626_pt1 | contig 15653 bp, 16 predicted proteins | sample EBPBio232013_DNA_FD_185869 | JGI IMG/M metagenome (GOLD analysis project Ga0209794, IMG submission 185869) | Wastewater treatment Type I Accumulibacter community from EBPR Bioreactor in Madison, WI, USA - Reactor 1_5/23/2013_ DNA (SPAdes)... | ecosystem: Engineered > Bioreactor > EBPR >... | reverse complement strand
AAGCGGCGCATGGGCGTCGCCGTCGCCAACGGCGCCGATACCGACGAAGCGCGCAGCCGCGCCAAGCTGGCGGCGAGCCGGGTGCAGCCGATCAAGCCCTGATCAAACCCCGGTCACCCGCGCCGCCGGGAACCTGGCGGCGAAGCGGCTGCCCTCGCCCGGCTTGCTGGTGACTTCCAGCGTTGCCTGGTGACGGCTCAGCGAGTGCTTGACGATTGCCAGGCCGAGACCGGTGCCGCCGGCGTCGCGCGAGCGGCCGCGGTCGACGCGGTAGAAGCGTTCGGTCAGCCGCGGGATATGCTTGGCTTCGATGCCGATACCGGTATCCTGGACGGCGAATTCGGCACCTTCCGCCGATACTTTCCAGCTCAAGGTGATCGTTCCGCCGTTCGGGGTATAGCGCACGGCGTTGGCGACCAGGTTGGCAAAGGCGCTGATCAGTTCCGATTCGGCGCCGAGCAGGTCGCCCTGACCTTCGCTTTCGAGCTGGATACGGTGGCGGCCGGCGGACAAGGCTTCGGCATCGCGGTAGAGCTTGTCGACCAGGGTCGCCATGTCCACCACCTCATCCTGCGGCGGCGGCGCCGATTCGATCGACGACAGCGTCAGCAGATCCTGGACGATCGACAGCATGCGCGTCGATTGCTGCCCCATCAGTTGCAGGTAGTGCTTGCGCGATTCGGCGTCGACGTCGATTTCCTGCAGGGTCTCGACGAAACCGGAAAGCACGGTGAGCGGCGTGCGCAACTCGTGCGAGACATTGGCGACGAAGTCGCGGCGCATGCTGTCGAGGCGGTCGGTCTGGGTGATGTCCTTGACCTGCAGCAGCCAGCAGTCGTCGGCGTAGAGGATCAGATAGAGCGAGAGCACGCGCTCGAAGTAGCGGTCGAGGCGCAAGATCAATGGCCGCGAGAAATCGCCCTCGGCGAGGTAGGTGACGAACTGCGGCTGACGCAGGATGTTGGCAATCGAGCCGCCGTGGTCGCGCACCGAATCGAGGCCGAGCTGGCGTTCGGCGGTCTTGTTGCAGAACTGGATGAAGAAATTGGCATCGAGCAGGACAATGCCGTCGTTCATCGAATGCACGGCAGCAATCAGGCGACCAATGTCGCGCTCGCGCTGCTCGATCTTTTCCAGCAGCTCCCGCTCGTGCCGGTACAGGCGGCGGAAGATCCGGTCCCAGTCGCCGTCGCCCTCCAGGCTGGCGTCAAGGACCGGCTTGCGCGACCAGCGTTCGAGTCGCGAGAAGTTGCGGTAATGCATGGCCAGGTGCAGGCTCATGCCGGCGTAGAAGAGGACCCAGCCCATCCACTGCTCGACGAAATAGCCGAGCGGAAAAGCAACCGCCGCCGTCAGGGCGGCGTAGAGCAAGGCTCGCTGCACGCCGTTCAGGCTCCCCGGAATCGGTAGCCGGTGCCGCGCACCGTCTCCACCCGTTCATGGTGACCGGACGGCTCCAGCGCCGCACGCAGGCGGCGGATGTGCACATCGACCGTACGTTCCTCGATGAACACATGGTCGCCCCACACTTCGTCGAGCAACTGGGCGCGGGTGTAGACGCGCTCGGCATGGGTCATGAAGAAGAACAGCAGGCGGAACTCGGTCGGTCCGAGATCGATCGGTTGGCCAGCGGCGAGGACGCGGTGGGTGGCCGGATTGAGCTGCAGGCCGCCGACATCCACCGCTTCGCCGGCCAGGTGCGGCGCCCGGCGACGCAACACTGCGCGCACCCGGGCAACCATTTCCTTGGGCGAGAAGGGCTTGGTGACATAGTCATCGGCCCCGGCGTCGAGCCCCTGGACCTTGTCTTCCTCATGCACGCGGGCGGTCAGCATGATGATCGGAATGTCGCGGGTGCGCTCGTCGGCGCGCATCTTCTTGGCCAGTGCAACACCGGACTGACCGGGCAACATCCAGTCGAGGATGACCAGGTCCGGCAGGGCGGCGCGGATCGCCGACTCGGCCTCTTCCGCGCTCCCGGCGCGGACGACCAGAAAACCTGCGTGCTTGAGGTTGATTACAACCAGTTCCTGGATCGCCGGTTCGTCCTCGACGACCAGAATCGTCGGTGTCACTTGATCGCCTCCTTGTTATGACGAATGTCACGTCCTTCCGCCACGAAGATCACCTGCTCGGAAATGTTCTTGGCATGATCGCCGATCCGCTCGATGGCCCGTGAGATCGAGATGATTTCGATCGAGGTCGTAATGGTACGCGGGTCTTCCATCATGTGTGTGATCAATTGGCGGATGATCGACTTGAATTCCACATCGACGTCGGCGTCGGCGCGGATGACGCTGACCGCCTGGGTGCCGTCGAGCCGGGCGAAGGCATCGAGCGCCTGACGGACCATGGTCAGGGTGGCCTCCGCCAGATGACGGATGCCGACGCCATACTGGCTGGGCAGGTGACCGGCTTCGTAGATGCGGCGCACGCCCTTGGCGATCTTCTTGGCCTCGTCGCCGGCCCGTTCGAGGTCGGTGACGATCTTGCTGATGCCGAGCACCAGGCGCAGGTCGGAGGCCGCCGGCTGGCGCTGGGCGATGATGTGGGCGCAATCGTCGTCGATTGCCTTTTCCAGTTCATTGACCTTGCGGTCGGTCTCGACGATGGTCTTGACGCTGGCCACCTCGCCGGTGGTGTAGGCGTCGATTGCCGCTGAAATCTGCGTCTCGACCAGACCACCCATCTGCAGTACATGGGTGCGCAAACGACCGAGGTCTTCGTCGAACTGGCTGGATACGTGTTGGGACTGGTTCATTTTCCTGCTCCTCAGCCCATGCGGCCGGTGATGTAATCTTCAGTGCGCTTGTCTTTCGGCTTGATGAAAATCTCGTCGGTCTTGCCGAACTCGACCATCTCGCCGAGGTACATGTAAGCGGTGTAATCGGAAACGCGCGCCGCCTGCTGCATGTTGTGGGTGACGATGAGGATGGTGACGCGCTTCTTGAGCTCATGCACCAACTCCTCGATGGCGCCGGTGGCGATCGGGTCAAGCGCCGAGGTCGGCTCGTCGAACAACAGCAGTTCCGGGTCGGTGGCCAGCGCACGGGCAATGCACAGACGCTGCTGCTGACCGCCGGAAAGGTTGGGCGCCAGGTCCTGCAGGCGGTCCTTCACTTCTTCCCAGATCGCCGCGCCGCGCAGGGCGTTCTCGACCTTCTCGTCGAGCACGCGCTTGTTGTTTTCGCCGCGCACACGCAGGCCGTAGGCGACGTTCTCGTAGATGGTCTTGGGGAAAGGATTGGGCTTCTGGAAGACCATGCCGACACGCATCCGCACTTCGATCGGATCGACCTCCGGCGACAGCAGGTTGGTGTTGTCCGGGTAGAAGCGGATCTCACCCTCGTAACGGTTGCCCGGGTAGAGATCGTGCATGCGGTTGAAGCTGCGCAGGTAGGTGGACTTGCCGCAACCGGAAGGCCCGATCAGCGCGGTCACCTTCTTGTCGTAAATCGGCATGTTGATCTTCTTCAGCGCCTGGGCCTGACCGTAGAAGAAGTTGAAATCCCGTGCTTCGGCCTTGAGTTGGGGGCTGTCGTGAGTTTGCATTTGCGGTTCCATTTTCAGTATTCGGTTGGCGGAGTTTGCCGGTTCAGGATTTCCCGGGCTTACCACTTGATGTTCTTGCGCATGCGATAGCGCAGCCAGATGGCGACGGCGTTCATCGACAGCACCATGCCCATCAGCACGAAGCCGGCGGCGGCGGCGTTGACCTCGAAGGCCGGATCGGGGCGCGAGGTCCAGTTGAAGATCTGGATCGGCATCACCGTGAAAGGCGACATCACCCAGTCGAACATGCCGGCCGTGGCACCGTCCATACCGGTCGGCGCAAACGGCGCGGGCGGCAGGAAGGCGATGAAGGTCAACGCACCGATGGTGATGATCGGCGCCGTCTCACCGATGGCGCGGGCCAGGCCAATGATGACCCCGGTCAGGATACCGGGCATGGCGTAGGGGATGATGTGGTAGCGGCAGGTCTGCCAGCGCGTAGCACCGACCGCCATCGAACCTTCGCGGATCATCGCCGGAATCGAGCGGATCGCTTCCCGGGTGGCGACGATGACGATCGGAAGGATCAGGAGCGCCAGCGTCAGGCCGGCCGACAGGATGCTCTGCCCGAAGCCGAAGGTGTACACGAAGATGCCGAGCGCCAGCAGGCCATAAACGATGGACGGGACGGCGGCGAGGTTGGTGATGTTGATCTCGATGATGTCGGTCACCCAGTTGCGCTTGGCGTATTCCTCAAGATAGATGCCGGCAGCAACCCCGAGCGGCACCGCGGCGGCGGCGGTGACCAGCATCACCAGCAGCGTGCCGACCCAGGCCGACAGGATGCCGGATTGCGAGGCGCGACGCGAGGCGAACTCGGTGAAGAACTCGATGTTGAGACGTTCCATGCCGCGCATCAGCATGTCGCCGACCAGCAGGAAGATCACCAGCAGGCCGATGCCCAGGCACAGGATGCCGATTGCCTGGAACAGCGTGTCCTTGAGTTTGCCGCGGGCGATCAGCGCGCGGATTTGTTCGGTGGTCATGGGTTGCATGTTAGTAAGCCTCACGGTAGCGACGGCGCAGCCACTGGCCGATGATGTTGAAGACAAGCGTGATCAGCAGCAGGGTCAGGCCGGCGGCAAAGATCGTCTGGTAGCCGATCGAGCCGTGCGGCAAGTCGCCCAGCGCCACCTGGACGATGTAGGAGGTGATGGTGGCAGCCGGTTCCATCGGGTTCCAGGTCAGGTTCGGCTGCATGCCGGCGGCGACCGCCAGGATCATGGTTTCACCGACCGCCCGCGAGATGCCGAGAATGTAGGAAGCGGCCAGGCCGGAGACGGCGGCCGGAACGACGACGTGGATCGCGGTGTAGAGCTTGGTCGCGCCCATCGCGTAGGAGCCTTCGCGCATGCTCATCGGCACTGCGCGCATCGCATCCTCGGACAGCGAGGCGATGTAGGGAACGATCATGATGCCCATCACCAGACCGGCGGAGAGCAGCGAGAAGCCCGGCAGCTCCGGGAATATCTTCTGCAACAGCGGGGTGACGATCAACAGCGCGAAATAGCCGAAGACGATGGTCGGGATACCGCCGAGCAGTTCGAGCACGGGCTTGGCCACCTCACGCACCTTGGGATTGGCGAACTCGGAGAGGTAGATCGCGATGATGGTACCCATCGGGATGGCAACGGCCAGGGCAACCCCCGAAGAAACCAGGGTGCCTGAAATGAGCACCATGATGCCGTAGTGGGCGTCGTCGAACAGCGGGGTCCATTGATTGTCGGTCAGGAAGTCGACGATGCTGACATTCTGGAAAAAGTGGATGGACTCGGAAACGAGCACATAGACGATACCGACCGTCGTCAGTACCGAAACCGCCGCAGCGGCAAAAAGGACGAGTTCGATCAAACGCTCGTTAACGTTGCGCAAGGCGTTGTGGGCCAGGCGGTCGCTGACCTGATGCAGGTCGGAGGCGGATTTTGCGGACATGGTGTGATTCACTGGAAGGTTCCTTTCGGAAACAAGGCCGGTCCGTTCCCGGACCGGCCTTTTCGGCGACAGGCCGAAAAGGCCCGCCGGGCGAGGCTTACATCTTGGCTTCGCGCTTCAGGATTTCCTCGACGGTGATGCCGACTTCGTTGTGGCCACCGAACACGGTACCGATCTTGCCGTCCTTGGCATGCTTCAGATTGCCTTCGTAGGCCACCTTCGGCAGCGGCACGTACTTGACTTCGCGGATCAGCTTGTCGGCGTTCTTCATGTAGAACTCGATGAACTCCTTGACTTCCGGCTTCTGCAGCGACTTGGCCTTGACGTAGATGAAGATCGGGCGCGACAGCGGCACGTAAGTACCGTTCTCGACGTTGGCGCCGGACGGCTCGACCGCCTTGCCGGTCTTCGGATTGACGATCGGCAGCCCCTTCAGGCGGGACATGTTCTCGGCGTAGTAGGCGTAGCCGAAGTAACCGATGGCATTGACGTCACGCGAGACGCCTTGGACCAGCACATTGTCGTCTTCCGAGGCGGTGTAGTCGCCGCGCGAGGACTTGGCCTTGCCGACGATGGCTTCGGTGAAGTATTCGAAGGTACCCGAATCGGCACCGGCGCCGAACAGCTTGACCGGCGCATCAGGCCAGGCCGGATTGACCTGGTTCCACTTCATCACCACGCCCTGGGCCGCCGGTTCCCACAGCTTCTTCAGCTCTTCGACGGTCGCCTGCTTGAGGAAGGTGTTCTTCGGGTTGATGACCACAGTCAGGGCATCGTAGGCAATCGGCATTTCGACGTAATCGACGCCAGCCGCCTTGCAGTCGGCCATTTCCTTGGAAGTGATCGGGCGCGAGGCGTTGGAGATGTCGGTTTCGTCGCGGCAGAACTTCTTGAAGCCGCCGCCGGTACCGGAGATACCGACCGTCACCTTGATGGCGTTCTTCTTGGCCTTCTGGAAATCTTCGGCAACCGCTTCGGTGATCGGGTAAACGGTCGAGGAGCCATCAATCTTGATGACCTGGGCGTGGGCAACTTGGGCAAACAAGGCAAAACCGGCAACGGCCAGCGCGGAAACAAGTTTGGACTGCTTGAACATGAGGGGACTCCTTGGGGGGAAAAAAAGCAACAGAGCGCAGGTTACCGGGCCATTGTTACAGTCCGATGACAAGCAGCCTCATATCCTGGAAACCCCAACGCCGCGCAAAACGCCTGAAACATTGGCAGGCTAACCTGACGACTTTGATATTTAAGTCACATTAATCCAAAAATCATGAAAAAGTTCTCCATTCGCGGCGGGATTCTGGCACTGGTTGGCGTGGGTGGCGCCCTGGGCATCACCCTTCTCATCACCGCCCTGCTCAGCCTGCAAGGTTTCCGTGACGATGTTCATCAGGTCGCGGCCCAGCTCGCCCGCAGCAGTCAAGCGCTGGCAGAGGTAAGCGCCGCTCAGAACGCATTTCAGCGCCAGCAACGCGGCCTCAACGCAATGATGCTGCGCAGTTTCATGAGCAGCGAGTTCGACAAGGGACGCGCCGAATTCACCGCGGGTCGCCAGCAGTTCCTGAGCGCCATCGGCGAACTGGAAGCGCTGCACCGCGCCGGCCTGCAAAACGCCGGGCGGATTGACGAACTTCGGCCGCTGGCAGAATCACTCAATCAGCTTTACGACGAGGTCCTGGCAAGCAACGAACCCGGCGAACCCAAATACATACAGATGGTCGATGCCGGCGTCCGCGACGCCGACGCCCCCTTGATCGCAGCCCTGGCCGAAACCTTCGCCTCGATCTCCGCGGCCAGCAGCGACAGCGCCGGCATCGCCGCGCAACTGGCCGACCGCCGCTTCGGCGAAGCCGCCTTCTGGGTCGTCGCGGTCGGCGGCGGTGGCTCGGCATTTTTCCTGGTTCTCGCCCTCGCCATCGGCCGCAATATCCTCGGGCGTCTGGGGGGCGAGCTCGCCACCGTGGTCACAGCCACCCGCCGCGTCGCCGACGGCGACCTCAGCCAGGCATTGGGCAAGGGCAAGGTCGCCGCGCACTCGCTGGTGGCAGCAATCGACGACATGCAGGCACGTTTGCGCAAACTGATCGGCGAAGTCAAGGACGGCAGCAGCACCACTGCCGACAATGCACGAGCCTTGCGCGACTCGGCCCGCGAAGTTGCAGAAGCGAGCAACCAGCAAAGCGATTCGGCAGCAATGATCACCGCCGCCATCGAGGAACTGACCACCGCCATCGCCGTCATGGCAGAAAGCGCCGGCAGCGCCGCCGACGCCACCCGGACCACCCGGGAAACCGCCAGCGAAAGCGGTCGCATCATCCATGCGGCGATACTGGAAATCGGCAACATCTCCGACGAAGCGCGCAGCTCCGCCGCCTCGATGCAGGAACTGCAGCAGCACACCCGGCAGATTTCCGGCTTCGCCCGTGAGATCAAGGAAATCTCCGAACAGACCAACCTGCTCTCGCTCAACGCCGCGATCGAAGCCGCACGCGCCGGCGAAAGCGGCCGCGGCTTCGCCGTCGTCGCCGACGAGGTGCGCAAGCTGGCCACCCGCACCGCCGACACCACGCGCATGATCGAAAACCTGGTCGGCCAATTGGCTGACGCCGCCGGGCGCAGCAGCAACGCCGTCGCCGCCACTGCGGAACGCTCGCGACGCGGCACCGAACTCGCCTCGCAAGCGGAAAGCGCCATCGCCCGCATCGAAGACTTCTGCGAACGCTCGGCCGTCGCCGCCCGCGAAATCGTCGACGTCCTCGCCGAGCAACGCCTGGCCGCCGAACAGATCGCCCAGAACACCGAGCGCATGGCGCAAATGATCGAACGCGGTGCCCGCGCCGCGGAAAACTCATCCACCAACGCCGACCAGGTCGCCGCGCTGGCCGACCGCCTGCGCGAATCGACGCTGCGCTTTTGCGTGTGAGCGCGGTCCTTCGCTGGCGTGGCACGGTTTTCACGCATTGCGTCAACCTGCTGGTTGCGACTGAACCCCAAAAAAGTTTTACCAGCCACAATATTTCGACTATTCTATAAATATGAATATTGAACTTGCCACCACTGCGCTCAAGGCGCTTGCCCATGAAACCCGGCTGCGGGTCTATCGTCGCCTGGTCCAGGCCGGCGCGAACGGACTCTGCGTTGCCGACCTGGCGACCGAACTCGGCGCCGAGGCCAACGGCAGCTTCAGCTTCCACCTCAAGGAGTTGAGCAACGCCGGGCTGATCCGCAGCCGCCAGGAAGGCCGCTTCATCTACTACAGCGCCGATTACCCGGCGATGAACGACCTCCTCGCTTACCTGACCGAACACTGCTGCGCCGGCCAATCCTGCGGCGAGCAAGAACACAGTTGCACCATTCCGGAGAACCCATGACCGCGAAAGCCTTCAACGTGCTGGTGCTGTGCACCGGCAATTCCGCCCGCTCGATCCTCGGCGAGGCACTCTTCAACCATCTTGGCGAGGGGCGCATCCGCGCTTTTTCGGCGGGCAGCCAGCCGACCGGCAAGGTCAATCCGGTGGCCCTGGAAACCCTGGAAAAGCATGGCATCCCGCTGCCGGAAGCGCGCAGCAAGTCATGGCATGAGTTCGTCGGCGTCGCCGCGCCGAAGATCGATTTCATCTTCACCGTCTGCGCCTCGGCGGCCGGCGAGGCCTGCCCGATCTGGCCGGGCCATCCGACCACCGCACACTGGGGCATCGATGATCCGGCGCATGTCGAGCCCATGGAAGCCCGCCGTGCCGCTTTCGAAAGAGCCTACGAACTGCTGCGCGAGCGCGTCGAAGCCTTTGTCAGATTGCCGCTGGAAACGCTGTCGACCGCCGAAATCAAGGCGGCGGCGCGCAAGATTCACGAAGAGGCCGCGTCATGAGCGCCCAGTGCGGAGTCGTCGCCAAACAGGCGGCCGGAGCCCCGATGGGCTTTTTCGAGCGTTACCTCAGCGTCTGGGTGGTGCTCTGCATCGTCGCCGGCATCCTGTTCGGCCAGTGGTTCCCGGCCGCCTTCCAGGCGCTCGGTCGGATGGAAGTGGCCCAGGTCAACATCCCGGTCGGCCTGCTGATCTGGGTGATGATCGTGCCGATGCTGATGAAGATCGACTTCTCGACCATCCACGAGGTCAAGGACCAGAAGGCCGGCATCGGCATCACGCTGTTCGTGAACTGGGCGGTCAAGCCCTTCACCATGGCTGCACTCGGCTGGCTGTTCATCCGCCACGTTTTCGCGCCTTACCTGCCGGCCGAACAACTGGACAGCTACATCGCCGGCCTGATCCTGCTCGGCGCGGCGCCGTGCACGGCGATGGTCTTCGTCTGGAGCAACCTGTGCCGTGGCAACGCCAACTTCACCATCTCGCAAGTGGCCTTGAACGATCTGGTCATGGTCTTCGCCTTCGCTCCCATCGTTGCGCTGCTGCTCGGGGTTTCGGCGATCCCGGTACCGTGGGACACGCTGCTGCTGTCGGTGGTGATGTACATCGTCATCCCGCTGGCCATCGCCCAGGGGCTGCGCAAGCATTTCCTGCGCGGCGGCGAGGCGGCGCTCAAGGCCGCCCAGGAACGCATCGGCCCATTCACCATCATGGCGCTGCTGGCCACGCTGGTGCTGCTGTTCGCCTTCCAGGGCGAAGCCATCGTCGAGCAGCCGCTGATCATCGGCATGCTGGCCGTGCCGATCTTCCTCCAGGGGCTGCTGATCGCCGCCATCGGCTACTGGCTTTGTCGCAAGTTCCACGTCCGGCATGATGTCGCCGGGCCGGCGACGATGATCGGCGCCTCCAACTTCTTCGAACTCGCCGTGGCCGTCGCCATCGTCCTTTACGGCTTCGACTCCGGCGCCGCACTGGCCACCGTGGTCGGCGTGCTGATCGAGGTGCCGGTGATGCTGTGGCTGGTGAAGATGGTCAATTCGACCAAGACCTGGTACGAAAAAGCCCTATGAACTCAGGAGACAACCATGAAAAAGCTTGAAATCTACGATCCCGCCATGTGCTGCTCGACCGGCGTCTGCGGCGTCGATGTCGATCCCGTCCTCGTCCAGTTCGCTGCCGACCTGGCCTGGGTCGGCGAGCAGGGCGTTGCCGTCCAGCGCTACAACCTCGGCCAGGAGCCGCAGGCCTTCGCCGCCAACCCGGCGGTGGTCAAGGAAATGGAAGCCGGCATGGATCGCCTGCCGATCATTGCCATCGACGGCCAGATCGTCACCACCGGCCTCTACCCCTCGCGCGCTCAGCTGGCGCAGAAGCTCGGCCTGACGCTGAGCAGCGGCGAAGAAGCGCCGAAAAAATCCTGCTGCTCGCCGAAATCCGGCTGCTGCTGAGGAATTGCCATGATCGAACTGAACGGTACACCGCGTTACCTCTTCTTCACCGGCAAGGGCGGCGTCGGCAAGACCTCGCTCTCCTGCGCGACCGGGCTGGCGCTGGCCGGACAGGGGAAACGGGTGCTGATCGTCAGTACCGATCCGGCATCGAATCTCGATGAAGTGCTGGAAACGGCGCTGTCCGGCAGCCCGACCGCCATCAAGGGGGTGCCCGGCCTGGCGGCGCTGAACATCGACCCGGAGGCGGCGGCCGCCGCCTACCGTGAGCGGATGGTCGCCCCCTACCGCAACCTCCTGCCGGCGGCGGCGATCCAGAGCATGGAAGAACAGTTCTCCGGCGCCTGCACGGTCGAGATCGCCGCCTTCGACGAGTTCGCCAAGCTGCTCGGCGACGCCGGCGCCACAGCAAACTTCGACCACGTCATCTTCGACACCGCGCCGACCGGCCACACGCTACGCCTGCTGACCCTGCCCTCGGCGTGGAGCGGCTACATCGACAGCAACCAGGGCGGCGCCTCCTGCCTCGGCCCGCTGGCCGGTCTGGAAAAGCAGAAAGCCTTGTACGCGGCGACGGTCGACCGCCTGTCCGACCCGGCGCAGACGCGTGTCGTCCTGGTCGCCCGGGCCGACAGCGCGGCGCTGCGCGAGGCGGAGCGCACCCGTCACGAACTGGCCGAGCTCGGCGTCGGAAACCTGCACCTGATCGTCAACGGCCTGTTCTCGGCCAGTTCGGACGACGCCATCGCCCAGGCCATGGACCAGCGCAGCAGCGCTGCCCTGCTCGCCATGCCGCCCGGTCTGGCCGGGCTGCCGCGGCAGATCGTGCCCTTCCTGCCGCGCGGCACGGTCGGGCTCGACGCCCTGCGCGCCATCGTCGATCCGGCTGCCGTCGCCACGCCGACGCGCCCGGCCGACGCCAGCACCCCGCTGCCCGGCGGCCTCGGCGCGCTGATCGACGAACTGGCCAGCGCCGGCCACGGCGTGGTCATGACCATGGGTAAAGGCGGCGTCGGCAAGACCACCGTTGCTGCGGCCGTCGCCGTCGCCCTGGCACGGCGCGGGCACCAGGTGCATCTGTCGACCACCGACCCGGCCGCCCATGTCGCCGCCGCCGTCGGCAGCGAAATTACTGGGCTCTCGGTCAGCCGCATCGACCCCGCCGCCGAAGTGGCCGCTTACACCGAAGAAGTATTGAGCAAGGCGCGCGGCACGCTCGACGCCAGTGCGCTGGCGCTGCTCGAAGAAGACCTGCGCTCGCCGTGCACCGAGGAAATCGCTGTCTTCCGCGCCTTCGCCCGCGAGGTCGATCGCGGCAGCGACGGTTTCGTCGTCCTCGACACCGCGCCGACCGGCCACACCATCCTGCTGCTCGACGCCGCCGAAGCCTACCACCGCGAAGTGCTGCGCACCCGCGGCGAGATGCCGGCAGCCGTGACGCAGTTGCTGCCGCGCCTGCGCGACCCGGCCTTCACCCATGTACTGGTCGTCACGCTACCCGAGGCCACGCCTGTCCATGAGGCCGAACGCCTGCAGGGCGACCTGGCCCGCGCCGGCATCCGGCCCTGGGCCTGGGTTATCGAACAGAGCCTGCTCGCCAGCGGCAGCCGCGACCCGCTGCTGTCGCTGCGCGGTGCCTACGAAATCCCCTTCATCCGCCGCGTCGCCGACACGCTGGCGCCGCGCTGCGCCCTGGTGCCGTGGCTGGCGGTGGCACCGGTGGGCGCCGCCGGCCTGCAGCAGCTCGATGCCTGACGATCGCCCCTGCCTGAGCCGCGCCTGGCGCGAAACGCGCGGCGAACTACTGGGCTGGCTGCGCCATCGGCTCGACAGCGAAGCAGAAGCCGACGACCTGCTGCAGGAGGTCTTCCTGCGCGCGCTGCGCCAGGGCGATGCTTTCTGCACGCTGGACAACCCGCGCGCCTGGCTGTTCCAGGTCGCCCGCAACGCGCTGACCGACCGTCTGCGCAGCAACCGCCCGCACAGCGAACTCAGCGACGACCTGGCCAGCACCGAAAGCGAACTGCCAGCAACGGTCGACCAGCTGACCCAGTGCCTGCCGCGCGTACTTGGCGAACTCTCAGCCGCTGACCGGCTGGCGATCGAGCTTTGCGACATCGCTGGACAGCCGCAGCAGGTGCTCGCCGAAAAACTAGGCATCTCGCTATCCGGTGCTAAATCCCGTCTGCAACGGGCACGCCAACGCCTGAAGGTGCGCTTGATCGAAGGCTGTCAGGTCTGTTTCGACACAGAGGGCCAAGTCGCAGGCTTCGTTCCCCGCCCACCGCCGGAGCGCTGAAACGAAAATCCGGCTGGCTTTGTCGGGTGGCTTCAGCGTAGCATGAGCGTTCATCGATATACCCCACCGCACTCATGCCTCCAACAAGCCACGGGCCGCGGCCTGTTAGCCAGCGCATCCACCGCGATCATCTCTGGGTCGTCGGTTGGCTCGCCTATTCCTTGTTGATGCTAGGCTTCTTCGCCTGGCAGGATGCCTGGCTCGGCTTCATGTGCATCACCCGATGATATTCGCCCGTCCGTTCACCAACGAAGCGGCCTTCGACGAACTGCTGCGGCCGTTCCGGGTACGTGCCGACCGTATCATGGTCGGCATGAACATATTCCTGCTGCTGGTCTGCGCACTGCTGGCACCGCTGCGCTCGACCTGGATGGAATGGTTGCTGATTGGCGTGCCGACGCTGATGCTTTCCTTTCTCCTGCTACGCCGGCAACCGGGCGCGCTGCTGACGCGCCTGTTCATGGCCAGCGCCTTCATGGTGTTCACCGGCCTGATCATCCACCAGACCGGCGGCGACATCGAAGCGCATTTCTCGGCCTTCGGCCTGATCGGCATCCTGCTCTATTACCGTGACTGGCGCACCATCTTCGCCGCCACCGTCGTCATTTACCTGCACCACCTGATCCTCGGCTACGCGCAGGCACTCGGCGCGCCGATCTTCGTTTTCGACAGCAACCAGTTCTGGCTGCTGCTCGGCCAGCATGTCGCCTACTTTCTGCCTTTCGTCGGTATGATGGGCTACCTGGCCATCTGGCTGCGCCGGGAAGGCTACGAAAGCCAGCATGTGATCAACCTGGCGCAACAGATCGTCCAGGGCAACCTGGTCGAAGAGGCCGTTTCCCCGATCGGCACGGAAACCCCGCTGATCAACGCTGTGCGCCTGATGAAGAGCCGGCTGCTTGACCTGCTACGGGTCATGCCGATTGCCGCAGCGGTGATCCGCATCGACACCGACCGCATCGTCAATGTCAATGCGGCATGGATCCGCACCATCGGCCCGCTCGACAACGAACATGCGCAATTCGGCCAGTCGCCGATCTGGGCCGATCCAGACACCTGGTCGTCGTTGATGCGGCGTCTGCGCGAAGCACGCGACAAACTGATCGACAAGGTCGAGGTCGTGCTGCGCAAGAGCGACGGCACGCCCATCCTGTGCGAGTTATCGATGATCCTGCACGAGGACATCGTACCGGTAATGGCCATCCTGACCGTCGAGGACATCACGCTGCGTCGGCGTGCCGAAGAGACGATGCAGCGCCTGGCGTTCCGCGACATGCTCACCGACCTGCCCAACCGGGCCAGTCTGCAACTGGAGATGGAAGCGGCAATCCAGGACTGGCAAGCCCAAAAGCGGCCCTTCGCCGTGATCATGATGGACCTGGACGGTTTCAAGCTGGTCAACGACCGCTATGGCCACGACGCCGGCGACGAAGTCCTGCGCGTCATCGGCGCCCGACTGAACAATGTCAACCGCCAGCAAGACCTGGCCACCCGACTGGGTGGCGACGAATTTGCCGTGATCCTGCACGACTGCCCAAGTGTCTCCGCCGCACGTGAGATTGCCCATCGCTTCATCACCGCCATCGCCCGCCCGATCCGTCTGAGCCTGGCCAGCGAGATCGTCTCGGTCGGCGCCAGCGCCGGCGTGGCCCATATCGGCGACGGCGAAGCCACGGCCGAGGCCATTCTCAAGCGCGCCGACGACGCCCTCTATTCAGCCAAGCGCGCCGGCAAAAACCGGATCGCCTGACCTGTTTTAGGCATTGGCAGCCGTTTCCGACACACGCCCGATATCATCCAGGTGCTTCTGCAGAGCAATGTGATCCAGTTTATCGAGTGGCAGGTTGACCAGCAGTTCGATGCGGTTGCGCAACTGGCGGAAGGCTTCGACAAAAGCGCGGTGCTTCTCGAAATCGCTGCCATCGACTGCCGCCGGGTCGGGAATTCCCCAGTGCGCCGTCAGCGGCTGCCCCGGCCACACCGGACAGACTTCGCCGGCAGCGTTGTCGCAGACGGTAAAGACGAAATCCATCTGCGGCGCGCCCGGTACGGCAAACTCTTCCCAGGATTTGCTGCGCAATCCTGCGGTCGACAGGTGCAGATTCTGCAATTGTTCGATGGCCAGCGGGTTGACCGTGCCATTGGGCATGCTGCCGGCGCTGAAGCCGCGGAAACGTCCCTTGTTAATGCTGATGTCGTTCATGATGGCCTCGGCCATGATTGAACGGGCTGAATTGCCGGTGCAGAGAAAAAGTACGTTCTTGACGTCGGACATCATGGTCTCCCTGGTGCAGGTTGATGGTTCGCCAGCAGTGTAATCAGCCGCCCCGGCCCCCTTGATTTCAGGCACATGACCAAATTGTTTCACGCAAGCTGCGTCTTTTTCCCGGCTCATCCGTCTACACGGTCAACCTCTGCCTTTCGGGAAAAACTGAATCGCCCCGGGTTTCGTAGAGGCTCCGTGGTTTAAGTACAGGCGGATTCGGCCTGTTGGGGGAGTTGCAAATAATACCGTTGCTCAGCCTCGGCAGGCGGGATGTATCCGATGGGCTCCAAG
>Ga0209794_1001623_pt1 | contig 15724 bp, 17 predicted proteins | sample EBPBio232013_DNA_FD_185869 | JGI IMG/M metagenome (GOLD analysis project Ga0209794, IMG submission 185869) | Wastewater treatment Type I Accumulibacter community from EBPR Bioreactor in Madison, WI, USA - Reactor 1_5/23/2013_ DNA (SPAdes)... | ecosystem: Engineered > Bioreactor > EBPR >... | reverse complement strand
CCGCCCTAGCGTTACCAGCATCGACCGCGAAGTCCCCGATCCCAACCCGGAACTGCGCCGCAACGGCATCGAGAATCTGGTGCCGATGATCCGGACCCGGGAAATCGAATCGGTGATGCGCATCAGCAACGGCCAGACAGCCGTCCTCGGCGGCCTGATGGAAGATCGCGCCGAGTACCTGACCCAACGCCCACCGCTGCTCGGCCAGATTCCACTGGCCGGCGAAGCGCTCACCAACCGCAACAATCGCACGCACAAGACCGAGCTGGTCATCTTCCTGCGTCCCCAGGTCATCCGCGACCCCGGTCTGCGCGGCGACTACGCCGCGCTGGCCGAGCAACTGCCGGAAGCGGACTTCATGGCGGCACCGGCTCACGCCCGTCCGTTCAATCAATTTCCCGGCAAGGCGCCCTGAATGCGCGGCCGCATCATGCTCACCCTCTGTTTCGTCGCCACCCTCGGCAACGCGGTCGAGCGCGGGCCCCATGCTCCATTTATCGACGCCGCCCTTGCCCGTACCCACGAAAACGGCGAGCACGAGCACGTGTTGCGCGAGTTGATCGCGGCCCATCCCGGGCAGGCATCAGTGCATTTCCGGCTCGGCGTACTGCTGGCGGGCGAGCGGCGCTGGCCCGAAGCCCGTCAGGCCTTTGCCCGCGCCGAGGCGCTGCTCCCCGGACAAGCGGATATTCTCTACAACCTGGCCGTCTGCCTGGACCACCTGGAACAGACCGCCGCCGCCAGCCAGCATTACCGCGACGCCCTGGATCTCGCTGGCGGCCAGCCGCACCGCTTTCCCGTCGACGCGGCCCGCCAGCGGCTGGCGCAACTCCAGGCAACCCGACCATGAACCGCATTCAGCTCGGACAACGGCTACTCGCCGCCGGCCTGATCAATGAAGATCAGTTGCGCATCGCCCTGGTCGAGCAGCAGAAGAATCGCCAGCCGTTGGGGGCGCTGATACACACACTGGGCTTCGCCGACGAACCCACGGTGTGCGACGAGTTGTCGCGCCAACTTGGTTACGAACGCTTCGATCCACACCGCCACACCATCAGCGCCGACGCCATCCGCCTGCTCCCGGCCGACACGGCCCGCCGCCACCGCATCCTGCCGATCACGCTCGACACCGAACAACGCCGCTGGCGACTGGCGATGGCCTCGCCGCAAGATCCGCAGGCGCAGGCCAGCGTTCGCAAGCACACCCCGAGCGGCATGGGCAACGAAATCCTGCTCGCCGCCCCTGGCGAAATCGAGGCTGCGCTCGACCAGCACTATGGCAACGCCCTGGCCATCGACGACATCCTTGAGCGCTTCGAAGGCAAGGGCAGCCTCAGCCCCCAGTCCGGCGACTCACCGGCAGTCCGCCTGGTCGACGCCCTGCTCGCCGATGCGGTCAGACGACATGCTTCGGACATCCACTTCGAGCCCGAGGTTGCCAGCTTGCGTATCCGCTACCGGATCGACGGCCAACTCGAAACCATCCGCATCCTGCACCGCTCGACCTGGGCCGCGCTGGCCAGCCGCATCAAGGTGATCGCCAGCATGAACATCGCCGAAAACCGCCTTCCCCAGGACGGCCACCTCGGTCTCACCATCGCCGGACGCAACATCGATTTCCGCGTCGCCAGCCAGCCAACGATCCACGGCGAATGCATCGTCCTGCGCATCCTTGACCGCCAGAAAGGCATCGTACCTCTGGAATCGCTGGGCATCGATCCGCCCCACCAGGCGCTGCTGGCGCGCATGCTGTCGCGCCCCGACGGACTACTGCTGGTCACCGGCCCCACCGGCAGCGGCAAGACGACCACCCTGTACTCGCTGCTCAACCGCGTTCGCGACGACAGCGTGAACATCATGACCCTGGAAGACCCGGTCGAGTATCCGCTACCACTGCTGCGCCAATCCTCGCTCTCCGACAACATCAAGATGGATTTCGCTGAGGGGGTGCGCTCGATGCTGCGCCAGGATCCGGACATCATGCTGATCGGCGAGATCCGCGACGCCGACACTGCGGCCATGACCCTGCGCTCGGCGCTCACCGGCCATCAGGTATTTGCCACTTTGCACGCCGGCAGCGCCATCGCCGCGCTGTCCAGGCTGGCCGAATTCGGTATCAGCCCGCGCATGCTGCACGGCAACCTGACCGGCATCGTCGCCCAACGCCTGCTCCGCCGCCTGTGCCCGGACTGTCGCAGCGAACGCCCGACGAGCAGCGCCGAACGAGCCCTGATCGACCGCCCGACGCTGCCCAAGGCGACCGGCTGCACGGCCTGTCGGCAACGCGGCTACCGTGGGCGCCTGGTCGTGATGGAAATCCTGCGCATCGACAGGACCCTGGACCTGATGCTAGCCGCCGACGCCGACCCGCCAGCCCTGCATGCCCAGGCCCGGGCACAGGGCTACAAAAGCCTGGCCGAGAATGCCCTGGCGGCGGTAGATAGAGGCGAGACGACGCTGGAGGAAGTCGCACGCGCCGTCGACCTGAGCGAGTGGTTGTAAGCATGCACTATCGCTACCAGGCAATCGATGCGGGCATGCGGCGGGTTTCCGGGGAGCTCGAAGCGGACTCGCTGCAGGCACTGGAAGACAGGCTTCTGGCCGACGGTCTGGAACTCGTCAGCGCCCGCGAACAACGACCGGGGCGCACACCACCGCCGACCCGCAGCGAGCTGGCCGATTTCTGCACGCAGGTCGAGCAACTGCTCAATGCCGGCATCCCTCTCGTCGAAGCCCTGCAGGCATTGGCCGACAGCGGCGAAGGCGCCCGCCTGCCGGCCCTGTGCCGACGGCTGGAAAGAAAGCTGGTCGGCGGCCAGGCGCTGTCGCAGGCACTGGCCGAGGAAAAACTCGACCCGGCCCTGACCGGTGTGGTGCAGGCTGGCGAGTTCAGCGGCCATCTGCCGGACAGCCTGCGCCGCCTGGGCGACAACCTGAGCCAGCGGGAGGCCCTGGCCCGAACCACGAAAAAGCTCCTCCTCCAGCCGCTGCTCGCCGGCAGCATGGTACTCGCTGCCAGCCTCTTCCTGATGCTCTACCTGGTGCCGCAAATCCGCGACTTCCTGGCCGAAACTCAGCAATCCCTGCCGCTGGCCAGCATCTTGCTATTCGCCAGCGCCGACCTGCTGGCCGCGCACTGGCCCTGGCTCGCCGCGCCGCCGCTACTACTGGCCCTCGCGCTGCCGCTCATCGCCCGCCGTCCGGGCGGCGCCCTCGAACTGTCCCGGCTCGGCCTGCGCCTACCCCTGATCGGCGGCATCCGCCGCCGGCTGCTGATCGCCCACCTGGCTGAACTGCTCGCCCTGCTCTACGGCAGTGGCATCCCGCTGCTGACCGCTCTCGGCAGCCTGCCGGCAACCATGGGCAACCGTGCCGCCGCCGACGTCGTCGGCCACATCGCCCGCGACGTCGAACAGGGCAGTGGCCTGGCCGAGGCCTTCGCCCGCCACGACCTGTTCCCGCCCCTGCTGATCCGCATCCTCCACGCCGGCGAACGCAGCGGCACGCTCGAGCAGGCCTTGCTCAACATCGGCCGGCGCTGCGCCAGCGAGGCCGCCGACCACATCGCCGTCGCCCAGGCTCTGCTTGCCCCGACGCTGACCCTGCTGATCGGCGCCCTGCTCGGCTGGATCATGCTGGCCACCATACAGCCGCTCTACGGCCTGATCGATGCGGGTATGCGATGACCCGGGACCTGCGCTTCTATCTCGACCAGGACGGCATGTCCGTCTGGCGCCGGCGCCGGGGACAGGCCGAACGGATTGCCGATTTTCCGGAAACGACAGCGGGTCGCGAAGCTTTCAGCCGCTTCCTGGAAGGCACACGCAAATGCGCCTTGCGCCTCCTGGTCAACCGCGACGAGGAGCGCTACCTGAGCGAAACGCTACCGGCACTGAAACGCAGCGAAGCGCGCCGTCTGGCCGAAGCCAGAAGTCGCCGCGCTTTTCCCGACTCGCCCTGGCGCTGCGTGCACACCACCCGGCGGCGAGCGGCAAACGAGACGACGCTCAGCCTGATGGCGCTGGACAACAGCGCTTCGCTGGCCGACTGGATCACCCGCCTGCAGCAAAACGACAGCGCGCTGACCGGCATTCACAGCCTGGCACAATTACTACCCGCACTGTATCCGGGCGGGCGCAAGCTGCCGGCGCAACTGCGGGTCCTGACCAAGCACCGCCAGCGCTGCCGCCTGACCGAGCTCGAACATGGACTACCGCGCTCGGTGCGCTGGTTTGCCGACGACGATGCCGCTGCCCTCGACGAAATCGGGCACCTGCTCGCCGCGCCTTCGACCGATGGCAATGAAGGCGCCACATGGTGCATCGTCGGGCCCGCCGACTGGCCGCAGGCGCTGGCCCCGAACCACTACCGCCTGCCCGGCGGCGACGACGCCGCCACCCTGATCCTCGGCCTGCCTGACCGCTGCTGGCCGGAAGAACAATTCGCCCCGGCCAGCATTCGCGCCCCCGCCCGGCAACGACAAATCCGCCGCCGCTGCTGGCAACTGGCGCTGCTGGCCTGGCTGATCGGACTTCCCTGGGCGCTCGAACGCCAGTTGAACTGGCAGGAACTGCATGCAGCGTCCGAGCGCGAACAAGCCGCGCTGCAACAAAACCGCCAGGCACTCGCCAGCGGGCTGGCCAGGATTGCCGGCAGCGGCATGACAGCCGGCCAATTGCTGGAATTTGCCGAAGAGCACGCCGGCCTGCAACGCCAGAAGCCGGCGTTTGCCGACAGCCTGAGCGCGCTCGGGCAGATGCTCGATCGAGCGCCGGAGATCCGCTTGCAACGCCTGGACTGGGCCGTGCCGACAAGCCAAGGACTGCCCCGGGGCACCGGTCTGCTCGTCGTCAGCGGCAGCATGGCAAGTACGGACGCCGTCCAGGCTGGCCAGCGCCTGCACCAGTTCATACAGACCAGCGATCGGTCATTGCGCATCCTGGATGCACCCCAGCCGGGCGCCCCCGGCGAATTCCGCTTTGTAGTGGAGATCGGAGCGCCCTCACCATGAAGCTGCGCATATCCGTCCCCGTCGCGACGCGCCCGGCCCTGGCTTGCTGCCTCCTCTCCTGGCTGGGCTCGACCACGCTGGTCGCCTGGAGCATCGAGCGCGCCGCCGACCAGGCCGGTCAGCTCGCCGGACTGCAGCGCGAACGCCAGCTCAGCGAGCAACATCTTGCCGAACATCGATCCCAGGCGGCAGCGCTGGATCGGGCGATGTTGCTGCTGGAAGGAATCCGCCCCCTCGCCGCCGACGAAACCCTCGGTGGCCATCAGCAAGGCGACGAACACTGGCGTGAATACCCAATCAATCTGGACAGCGTCTTGCTGCACGAAGTAGCGGCCCTCGAACGCCTCGCCGCATGGCAGTCGCGCTCGCCCGTCCAGCACCAGATCCGGGCCTGCAGCATGGAACGCGACCGCGATGACCAGGCGATCCATCTCAGCTGCCGCCTGGCGGCTCTGGCGCTGATCCGATGAAGTGCGTGGCCAAACGCTTGCTGCCCCTGCTGGTCAGTTTGCTGACCAGCTTTTCCTGCCCGGCGGAGGCGCCGGGCAGGCTTTTTTTCACCCCCGAACAACGTCGTCAGCTTGACCGCAGCGGCACGCTCGAAGCCGAACCCGTCGCCGACGAACGCAACGACGGCTTTCTCCAAACCCCGGACGGGCGCCGCATCCAATGGATCGACGGCCAGGCACAGCCTGACCGGCAACTGGAGCACGGCGTCGGCGACACTCGCCTGAGCCCTTTGCTGCCCCCGGGCAGCCTGCAGATCGTCGCTCCGGAGCAGCGCCGATGAACTGCCGGCAAGCACAGGCTGGATTCGTCCTCCAGGCACTGTTGTTCGGCCTGCTCGGACTTGGCGCCGCGCTCAACGGAACGACCGGGGATTCACGCCTGGCCAGGCTGAAATCGGCACAGGCACAACAACGGGCACTCGCCCAGGCGCGCGAGGCGCTGATCGCCCGCGCCGTCAACGATGCCAGCCGGCCGGGCAGCCTGCCCTGTCCAGCGCTGCTGAAGCAATACGATCCCGCCGCCCCGCGCCCGGGTGACGGCCGCGCCGAGCTGATGGCCGGCAACCGCTGCCCCAGCCTGATCGGTCGCCTCCCCTGGAGCACTCTGGATCTGCCGCAGCCGCTCGACGACAACCTGAACACCCTGTGGTACGTGGTGGCCCCGGGCCTGCGCGACCACCGCAGTGCCAGCCCGATCAACAGCGACACCCCGACCGGACTGTCGCTCAACGGCGAGCCGGAGGTCGCCGCCCTGATTCTCCTGCCCGGCCCCCAGTTGCCCGGCCAGCGACGGCCCTCGAACGATCCCGCCGACTATCTTGAAGGGAATCTGTCCACGGTGCATCCGGCTGACTTCAGCAGCCGTCCCGGGCAGGGCAACGACCGCCTGCTGAGCATCACGCGCCACCATTTGATGGCGGCGGTGGAACTCGGCGTCGCCCGCCGCGTGCGCCATTGCCTGGCCGCGCACAGAAAGCACAGCGGGCGCCAACCGTGGCCGGCGCCGCTTGCCAGTACCAGCGGGGAAGCGCATCCCGGCAGCCGCTTCGGCCGTATTCCGCGCTACCACCCGGACAATGCCGGCGCCCTGCTCACCGCCATCGGCCTGGCTGCCGGCGACGAAAGGCGGCCCCTGACCGATACCCAGGCCTGGGCCGGCAATCTGGCGACGGTGCTGATCCAGGCCGCCGACACTGTCGGGAGAGCGGTCGACGCCGCCCGCCCGGAACTGGCCCGCGCGCGCGCCGGCAACGGCCAGAGGGCAGCGGCGCAAGCCGCCTTGGCGCCGTTGGCCGAGGCGCTGGCCGCTCACGGTTTCGACCCACTGCGACTGCAGACTGCCCCGCTGACCGATGACAGCAACCTCAGCCGCGACGCCCTGCTGGCGGCGCTCGCCTCCCCGCCCGCCGACGCCGCCGCCAGCCTCGACCAGCTCACCACGACCATCGCCAGCCATGCCCTGGCGGTCGCCGAAGAAGCCGCCACCCTACGCAGAGCGCTGGCCGGCAAACCCGACCGTCGGCAACTGCAGACGGCCCTCGCCGCGATGCCGCAAAGCCGGCTGATGACCACCGGCAAGGCGCTGCCCATGGTCTGGGCCGCCGCTGCCTGCGACTTCCTCGCCCAGACCGACAGTTGGTGGCAGGAGGGCAACTGGTCCGACGGCATCTTCTTCCAGCTCGCCGCAAGCGATGCCGGGGAAACGGTGGTGATCGCCGCCGGCCCCCGGATCGGCAAACAGCAAAGGCCGAGCAGCCAGATCGCCGACTACCTCGAAGGCGTGAATGCCGATCCGGCGCGCAACGGCAACGCCGAAGCCGCCACCGGCACATTTGAACCCGCCCGCGGCAGGAGCGACCACAATGACCAGGTCGTTTACTGAACGCGGCTTCTCGCTGATCGAACTCAGCATCGTCCTGATCGTGTTCGGACTCCTGGCCGGCAGCCTGCTCGGCCAGAGCACCGGGCAGCGCCGCCTGCTCGCCGAGCAACACGCCCGAGCCCAGCTCGACCTGAGCCTGGAAGCCCTGTACGGGTTCGCAATCGGCCAGGGGCGCTTGCCCTGCCCGGCCGATCCGACCCTGGACAGCAAACTGGAAAAAGCCGGCACCGAGGACTGCAGCAAGGGCGACAGCGGCGTCCTGCCCTGGCGGACACTGGCCCTGCCGGAAACCGATCCGTGGGGGCAACGCCTGAGCTACAAGGTAAGCAGCAAATTCACCGCCGAACCCGGCGGCGGCGCCCAAGCCGGCTTCACCCTGAGCGACCAGGGCAGCCTCGACGTCATCCCCGGCAGCTACACCACGCATACGGTAGCCAGCAAGCTACCGGCAGTGATCGTCAGCCACGGCCGCAACGGTCTGGGTGGCTACAGAAGCAACGGCCAGCGCAGCCCTGCCGGACTCGCCGATGAAGCCGAGAACGCCGACGGCAAAACCCCTTTCGTCAACCGACCGCCGGATTCCCAGTACGACGACCTGACCGCCTGGATCGTCCCCACCGTCCTCAACACCCGGATGCTCGCCGCCGGGCGCTTGCCATGAGTTTTCCAACCCACCCAGAAGGAGCGCATCATGCAACAGCGGCAACAAGGTTTCACCCTGATCGAAATCGCCATCGTCCTGGTCATCGTCGGCATCCTGCTCGGCGGCATACTCAAGGGACAGGAAATGCTCACCCAGGGCAAGATCCGGGCAGTGGAGAAAGAGCTTGATAGTGTGGCCGTCGCCATTCTCGGTTACCGGGACCGCTACAAGGCGTTGCCCGGAGATGACTCAACGGTGAAACAACGATGGACCACTGCTGAAGAGGGTGACGGCGATGGCCTCATCGATGAAGGAGAGAGAATCAAGGCATGGCAACACCTGCGCTTTGCCGGCCTCATCTCCGGCGACCCAACCAGCGACAAACAACCAGTCAACGCGGTCGGCGGCGTGACCGATATCCAGGACGGCGCCGGCACGACAACCAAGCACATCGAAGGAACAGTGATCTGCACCACCAACCTGCCGGCCAAGATCGCCACCGCCGTGGACGCCCAACTCGACGACGGCCTGCCCAACAAGGGCAGCATCCTCGCCTTTAACCAAAGCACCCCGAACACGCCGACTTTCGACAAGGCAAGCGAGAAATACGCCGACGACGGCAAACAGCAATACACCCTCTGCCGCGGCGTCTGATCCGCCGGGCATACGCGGCGCGGGCAGGTCGGAGAACTCGGGTATACTCGCCAGTTCACCCGACCTGCCCGCCATGAACGCCAGCCCCATCCCCGCCCGCTTCTCGCCGCAACGCGCCCTGGACCTCGGTCGCCAGACCCTGGCCATCGAAGCGGCGGCCGTCGACGCGCTCAAGGGCCGGCTGGATCAGGCCTTCGCCGACGCCGTCGGCCTCATCCTGGCGTGCAGCGGTCGCCTGATCGTCAGTGGCATGGGCAAGTCCGGCCACGTCGCGCGCAAGATCGCCGCCACCATGGCCAGCACCGGCACCCCGGCCTACTTCGTGCACCCGGCCGAAGCCAGCCACGGCGACCTGGGCATGATCACCCGCCAGGACATCCTGCTGGCACTGTCCAACTCCGGCGAATCCGAGGAATTGCTGCGCATCGTCCCGGCCATCAAGCGCCAGGGCGCTCGCCTGATTGCCATGACCGGCGTGCCGGATTCGACCCTGGCGCGCGAAGCCGACATCCACCTCGATGCCGGCGTCGCTCAGGAAGCCTGCCCGCTCAACCTGGCGCCGACGGCCAGCACCACTGCCGCCCTGGCACTCGGCGACGCGCTGGCGGTCGCCCTGCTCGATGCGCGCGGCTTCGGACCTGAGGATTTCGCCCGCTCGCATCCCGGCGGCTCGCTCGGTCGCCGCCTGCTGACCCATGTGCACGACGTCATGCGCCCGCTCGACAAGGTGCCCGTGGTCGCCCCCGAAACGGCATTCAGCGACGCCATCGTCGCCATGTCCCGCGGTGGCCTGGGCCTGGTCGCGATTGCCGACCCAGCCGGTCGGCCGCTCGGCATCTTCACCGACGGCGACCTGCGCCGCGCCTTCGAAAAGCGGCTGGACCTGCACCGCGGTGTAATTGCCGACTTCATGAACCCCGCCCCGCGCCTGATTGCCCCCGACCGGCTGGCGGTCGAAGCGGTCGAGATGATGGAGCGGCTGCGCATCAACGGCCTGCTGGTCGCAGAAGATGAAGGCCCGCTACTCGGCGCACTGAACATGCACGACCTGTTCACCGCGAAAGTCATCTGATCGCCAGCGCCATGAAGAACTGGTCCGGCCAAATCTTCCCGATCACCCTGCTGGCGCTGGTTGCCGCGTTGAGCTACTGGTTGCAGGCCAGTCTCAACGCCGAGGCTCCGGGCAGCAAAATCCGTAACGACGACGCGCCCGACGCCTTTGCCGAGAAATTCGAGATTCGCCGCCACGACGAGGACGGGCAACTGCGATACCGCCTGAGCGCCCCCTACCTCCAGCATTTTCCGCACGACGACAGTTCCGAGATTCGCCAGCCGGAGCTGACCGCCTACCGCAAGGACGGGCCGCCGGTCACCATGACCGCCGGCCAGGCCAGGGTGACGGAACAGGGCGCGAAAGTCGTGTTGAGCGATTCCGTGCGCGTGGTTCGCGCCGAATACGCCAAGCGGCCCGCGCTGGTTGCCGAAACCTCATTGCTGAATGTCAAGCCGGACGCCGGCCTGGCCGAGACTGATCAGGAACTCCTGATCACTTACGGCTCGTCGCGGATATCCGGCGTCGGTGCCAGAATCGACAACAATGCGTCGACCTTCGTTCTGAAATCGCAAGTCCGCGGCCAATACCTTGCCCCCCGAGCCAAACCATGACCACACGCCTAGCCACGCTCGCCCTTGTCCTTCTCGTCAGCCAGCCAGTTTTTGCCGAGCGGGCAGACCGCGACAAGCCCATGCTGCTCGAAGCCAACCGCATCTCCATTGACGACGCCCGCAAGCAGCAGATTCTCGAAGGCGACGTGGTCATCACCAAGGGAACGCTGGTCCTCAAGGCCGAGCGCATCATCGTCACCGAGGACCAATACGGTTTCCAGAAGGGAACGGCCTTCGCCACCAAGGGCGGCAAGGCGACCTTCCGCCAGAAACGCGAAGGCCGCGACGACTATGTCGAGGGCGAAGCCGAACGCATCGAGTACAACAGCAACACCGAAGTCGCCGAACTGTTCCACAAGGCCAGGGTTCGCAGTGGCGAGGACGAGGTTCGCGGCGACTACATCTGGTACGACGCAGTCAGCGAAAAATTCCTCGCCAGCGCCGACGAAGCACGCCCGGCGACAGGAATCACCCCGCGCGTCCGGGCAGTGATCCAGCCACGGAACAAGGGTAGCGAAGCCGGACGCCCGGAGAAGCGTGGCGAGACACTGGAACTGCGTGGCGCCAGCACGATCAACCCACAGTAAAACAAGCCGCTGTTTTTAAAGGAAATTAATTTTTTTGTGCACTGCACAAAAAATTGTTGACAAGTCGACAAGCTCATCTATAATCAGGGACATGGTGCGGTGCAACATCACAATGGCAAGGCACCGCTGAAGGCATCCAACGTTCTGCATTCACTTTCTTTTCTGGAGATCACCATGTTCAAGACCCCCGAGCAACTCGCCGCCGCCAACAAGGCCACCGTCGATTCCCTGCTGTCCCTGGCCAATACCGCCCTGGCTTCCGCCGAACGCATCGCCGCCCTGAACCTGAACACCGCCCGTTCGCTGATGGAAGATTCCGTCTCCGGCGCCAAGGCCCTGATGGGTGCCAAGGACGTTCAGGAAGCCCTGTCGATCCAGGCTTCGCTGGCCCAGCCGAACGTCGAGAAGGCCGTCGCCTACTCGCGTAGCGTCTACGAAATTTCCGCCCAGACCCAGGAAGAACTGTCGAAGATGGTCGAAGCCCAGTTCAGCGACTTCCAGAAGACTGTTGCCGGTCTGCTCGACCAGGCTGCCAAGTCTGCTCCGGCCGGTTCCGACGTTGCCGTCGCCGCCGTCAAGAGCGCCATCGCTGCCGCCAACTCGGCCTTCGACAACATGAACAAGGCTGCCAAGCAGGTTGCCGAGATCGCCGAAGCCAACGTTGCTGCCGCGACCAACGCCACCGTCAAGGCCGTCGGCGCCACCGCCGCCGCTTCCAAGAAGAAGTAATTCGCTGTATTCCGGCCTCCGCCCTCGGGCGGAGGCTTTGTTTCATCCGTACCACCAAAAACCATACTGGAGATGATGATGAGCAACCCGAATATCGAACAACTGACCGCCGCCCAGAAAGCCAACGCCGAAGTCATGACTGCGCTGATGCGCACTGCCTTCAATGGCCTGGAGCGCCTGACCGCCCTGAACATGGCCGCCTCGCGTGACTTCTTCAACGCCACCGTCGCCAACACCCAGCAACTGCTGGCTGCCAAGGACGCCAATGCCGTCGCCAAGCTGAACACCGAACTGGCCCAGCCGAATGTCGAGAAGATGATGGAGTACTCGCGCAGCGTGTACGACCTGGTTTCCGAAATGCAGAAGGAAGTGACCTCGGTCATGGAAAGCCAGTACAGCAGCTTCCAGAAGAACGCTGCCAGCGCCGTCGAAAAGGCCAAGGCCTCGGCCCCGGTTGGTGGTGACGTGTTTGCCGCCACCATGCAATCCATGCTCGGCGCCTCGACCAAGGCATTCGACCAGATGACCTCGATGGCGAAGCAGCTGTCGGACATCGCCGAAGCCAACATGCAGCTTGCCACCAAGTCTGCTGTCCCGGTCAAGAGCAGCGCCACCGCTGCCGCCCGCAAGAGCGCCGCAAAATAAAACAGGCGCCAGCCAACCCCAACCCCGAAAACCCGCGCCAGTCGCGGGTTTTTTATTGCCCGGAAATCAGTCCTGGCGGACGTCCTGCCAGTCAGCGGCGGTAATCGCGGCTAGCTCTGCCGGCGTCAGCGGAAAAACCGAATACGGCGTGCCGCCGGCCGCCCAGATCTGCGTGAAACGCTGCAGGTCACGGTCAAGCAGCAGGCGGACCGGTTGCGCGTGACCGATCGGGGCGACGCCGCCGATGGCGTAACCGGTTGCCGCGCGGACAAAGTCGGCATCGGCGCGGCCGAGCTTCTCGCCAACCAGCGCCGCCACCTTGCGCTCGCAGACGCGGTTGTCGCCGCTGGCGACGACCAGCACCGCCTGCCCGCTTTCCTTGCCGCGAAAGACGATGGACTTGGCGATCTCGGCCACCGAACAGCCGATCGCCGCTGCCGCTTCGGCGCTGGTCCGGGTCGGCTGCTCGAATTCGACGACGCTGCCGGCCAGCCCGGCCTCGGCCAGCAGTTGCTGGGTCCGCTTCGCTGTAGCGTGTTCGGCCGGCTTCATGCTGCCTCCCGCCAGCGCCAGGTGATGCCTCGCTTTTCGATCTCGATGCGGATTTCCTCCATCGCCCGCTCGACCAGCGCCGGCGCGCCTTCAACGCCCAGCTCCAGGTGCCGGCGTTCCTGGCCCACCAGCGAGGGCAGCGAGAACAGGCGCAGGCTCGGGTAGGCGGCGACGGTGCGCTCCATCAGGTCGAGCAGCGCGCTCTCGTAGGCGTTCGGCCCGGTCAGCAGGAAGGCCTTCTCGACTTTGTTGCCGACCGCGCTGAATTCGTCCCGGTAGAAGCTGTCGAGCGCCCACTCGATCATCGGATGTGCCATCTGCGGAAAGCCGGGCACGAAATAGTGGTCGTTGGCCATGAAACCCGGGATACGGTTGAACGGATTGGGCACGATGCGCACGCCGCGCGGGAAGGTGACCAGCAGCTTGCGCTGCTCGGTGATTTCCTCGTTGGCGAAGCGCACTTTCAGCTCCTCGAAACCTTCCGGGTGCAGTTCAAGATCGACGCCGAGCGCCGCCGCCACCGCCTGCCGGGTGTGGTCGTCGGGCGTGTTGCCGATGCCGCCGCAGGAAAAGACGACGTCGCCGGCGGCCATCGTACGCTTGAAGGTGTCGGTCAGGCGCTGCCGGTCGTCGCCCAGGTATTCGACCCAGGACAGTTGCAGGCCGCGCGCGCCGAGCAGCTCGGCGATCTTCGCGAAGTGCTTGTCCTGGCGTTTGCCGGACAGGATTTCGTCGCCGATGATGACGGCGCCAAAAGTACGACTCATGCTTGTTCTCCCCGAATGCTGACGATGGCGCCGCCACGTACGCGGCGCAGGGCTTCCAGCCCGTAATGGACGAATGATAGCGCGGCCAGCGCCGGCACCAGCAGGCCGAGCACCGGCACATGGGCAAACACCGCCATGACCAGGCCGAGCAGGAACAGCGGCAGCTTGTGCTGCGCCCGCAGGCTGGCCCATTCGGCGTCGCTCGCGTGCAGCGAAAGCGCGTCGTAGGCGAAGGTGCGCCGGTTGAGCCAGGCCATCAGCAGCAGCGGAATGAGCAGCGAGAGGCCGGGAATCAGCCACAGCGGAATGGTCGCCAGCCAGGCGACGATGAAGATCAGCGCCGCCCCCAGGCTGTTGACCGTGGCGGCAACGAAGCTGTCGCGCCCCATGGTCGCCAGGTCGCGGTACTCGGTTTCCGACAGATGCTTGAGCAACAGCGGCAGGATGACGATCGCCGCGAGCAGCGAGGCACACAGGTAGGCGACGGCGAAGATCGCCAGCCAGCCGCCCAGCCAGGCCAGGAAGGTGGCCAGCCAGACCAACCCCCAGGCGGCGAGCCAGGTCATCGGCGGCAGCACGAGCAGTTGCTCGGCCAGCCAGCCAAGTCCCCATACCGCCAGCGCGATGGTGAGCAACAGGGCGCACAGCGCCGGCGTCAGCACGTACAGCCAGACCCGGCCGCTCCTCAGGCTGGCGAAAGTTCTCGCCAGCGCCAGCATGATTTCAGCCATTGCGGATACCCTCCCATTGCTTCTGCAAGCGTTTCACCGACACCGGCACCGGCGTGCGCAACTCCTGCGCATAAAGGCCGACGCGCAGCTCTTCCAGCAGCCAGCGGAACTGTTCGACCTGCGGATCGACCGCGCCCATCTTCGCCAACTGGATCGCACGGCGTTCGTAGTTGGTCCACAACGGCGCGTACTCGGCCATCAACTGGGCGTCGCGCGCCGGGTTGGCCTTCAGCTTGTCGAGCCGCACGCCAACCGCCTTGAAATAGCGCGGGTAGTGCTGCAAACGCTCGAACGGCGTGTCGACGACGAAGGTCTTGCCGATCAGCCGCTTCAGTTGCGCCTCGATGTCGGCGACAGCCGCCGCGTGCGCCTTGAACGCCGGCAGCTTTTTCGTCACCGCCTGCCATTCGCTGAGCACGGTGCCGACCATCCGGCAGACTTCCTGCATGATCAGCCCGAGCCGCGCTTTGGCCTCGGCACAACGCGCCTTGAACGCCTCCGGCGTGGTCGGCAGCGGCTCGGTCAGGCAGGCGCGTTCGAAGGTCAATTCGACGATCTGCCGCTTCAGGTCGTCGCTGCTGCCCAGCGCCATGAACTGCATCGCCATCTGGGTCAGGCCGGGGACGTTCTTGTCGAAGTACTTCACCTGCTCCTTGAACTGCAGCATGAACAGGCGCGACAGGCCCTTGCGGTGCGCGTCGGCGGCTTCCTCGGCGGAATCGAAGACTTTCAGACTGACCGTTTCGCCGTCGTCGATCAGCGCCGGATAGCCGATCACGGTTTGTTTCCCGACCGGCACTTCCATCAGTTCCGGCAGTTCGCCGAAGGTCCAGTCGGTCAGTTGGGTGTATTCGGACGGCGTTTCGTGCAGTTCGGCGAATTCCTCCTTGGCTTCCTTGCCCCATTCGCCGCGCAGCGCGACCAGGCTGCGGTTCATGTCGAGCTGCCGGCCGTGTTCGTCGATCAACTTGTAGTTCATCGCGAAGTGCGGCGGCAACGCGTCTGGGCGGAAGGCATCGGGCGTCACCGCCCAGCCGCGCGCGTTCAGTCCGCGCGCTTCGAGGATGAATTCGATCAGCGGGTTGATGATGCCCTGGTTGAGCTTGCGGTCGTTGCCTTCGACAGCTGCCAGGAATTCCTCGACGAATTCCGGCACCGGCACCAGCTTGGCGCGGATTTTCTGCGGCAGCGTCTTGATCAACTGCACCAGCTTTTCCTTGATCAGGCCCGGCACCAGCCATTCCATGCGCGACGCCGGAATCTGGTTGAGCTGCGCCAGCGGCAGCGTCAGCGTGACGCCGTCCCTCGGCGAACCCGGCTCGAAGTGATAAGTGAGCGCGTACTCCACA
>Ga0209794_1001618_pt1 | contig 15841 bp, 12 predicted proteins | sample EBPBio232013_DNA_FD_185869 | JGI IMG/M metagenome (GOLD analysis project Ga0209794, IMG submission 185869) | Wastewater treatment Type I Accumulibacter community from EBPR Bioreactor in Madison, WI, USA - Reactor 1_5/23/2013_ DNA (SPAdes)... | ecosystem: Engineered > Bioreactor > EBPR >... | reverse complement strand
GTGTTCTTCACGCGAACACGCTGACAGCAAGACGGCGATCAATATGAGCGGGAAAAGAGTCTTCACTTTTTGGCTCCCGGCTTTTGCGCTTGTTTCTGCTTGGCTACCTCTTCAAAATCGAGATAGCGGAATGTCTTGGTGGTCGCATCCAGAGACAGCTTGCCACCCTGGCCCGGGGCGATGGCAATATTGTTCAGCGTAACGATGCGCGGCAACTTGGCGATATCCGACGCAAAGGCCCCTAGATCATGATAATTACCGGTAATCTTGATGGTGATCGGGCGTTCCGCGTAGAAATCGCGCATTTCCTCCGCGCCGGGTTTGAACAATTCGAACTGCAGGCCGCGACCGAGACCCGATTGATTGATTTCGGTCAGCAGGGCTTCCATTTCCGATTTGTTCGGCAGTTGCTTCAACAGTGCACCAAAGGTTTGGTCAATTTCGTTCAACTGCTGTTTGTAAAGATTGAGGTTGATCGCTTGTCGTTTCTTGTCGAGATACTCGTCCTTCAGCTTGGCTTCTTCCTGTTGCTTGGCTTCGAGCGTGGTCATCTGGTCATTCCAGACGAAAAACCAGCCAACGCCGATGATCGCTGCCAGCAAAACGACCAGAACGACAATGCGTGGAACGAGCGGCCAAGTGCCAACGTCGTTGGGGTTGAGGTGCTTGAAGTCCTCGACGATTGCTTTGAAATCAACCTGAGGCACCTTGGGGGCGCGGGGCAGAGAAAGGGATTTCATTTTTTCTCCTTTGCTGCCGGTTTGCCAGGCTCTTGGGCCTTCGGTCGTTTCAGGCTCACATTCATCACAAAATCGTTCATCCGGCGCCCGTCTTGCAATACGGCCTTGATTTCCACCAGGTCCGGTTTTTCGAGATGCTGCGAGTTTTCGATATTGCGCATCAGTGTCGATACGCGTGCATTGGATTGGGCGAGACCATTTAGCTTAACCGACGCACCACTTTGCTTGGCACTTTTCAGATAAACCCCATCAGGAATTTGTTTGGCCAGTTCGCTAAGCAAAAACACGGTTTCGTTACGGTCACGCTGCAATGATTCGATCACCTGCTTGCGTGCGAGCAGTGCAGCTGTCTGTTCCTTGAGCCGTTTGATCTCTTCAAGTTGTTTGTCCAGTGCGCCGATTTCTTTTTTCAGGAAAGCGTTCTTACTTTGCTGGTTGCTGATATAGCCTTCCAGGGCAGTAAATCCCAGCAGGATGACCAGGCCGCCGAGGATGGCAACCATGGCGGCCAGCGAGAAAAACTGAATGCGGCGTGCCTTGCGCGCTTCCTCGCGATAGGGCAGAAGGTTGATGCGAATCATGATGGATCAAACCTCCGCAGAGCCAGGCCGCACGCGACCATCAGTGATGACGAATCAGCCAGCAGGTTCCTCGCTCTGACGTTGCTTGCCAACACCATGTTGGCAAATGGATTGGCGATGACGGTGTTGATCTGCGTGCGGGTGGCGACCATTTCATCGATACCGGGAATGACCGCGCAGCCACCGGCAAGCACAATATGATCGACTTGGTTGTACTGGGTGGAGGTGAAAAAGAACTGCAGCGCGCGCGAAATTTCCAGCGCGAGATTTTCCATGAACGGAACCTGCAATTCGGTTTCGTAGCCTTCGGGAAGGTTTCCGGCGCGTTTCGCCGCTTCCGCCTCCTCGTAGGTCATCCCGTAATGGCGCATGATGTCTTGGGTCAGTTGGCCGCCGCCGAAAGCTTGCTCGCGGGTGTACAACTGCTGTCCGTTGCGCAGAACGGTAACGTTCATGACGCTGGAACCGGCATCGATCAGTGCCACGATTTGATTGCGACCTTCTTCGGGTAGCTGGCGTTCGACCAGTTCAAAAGCTGCCAGCGCGGCGAGCGATTCAACATCCATGACCAACGGGCTGAGGCCCGCGGCTTCCGCTACCGCAACCCGGTCTTCCACGCGCTCCTTCTTGGAAGCAGCGATCAGGACTTCCAGTTCATCAGGAACCGACGGTGCCGGGCCGACGATCTGGTAATCGAGATTGACTTCGTCGATCGAGAACGGAATGTACTGATTCGCCTCGGATTCGACCTGAACTTCTAGCTCTTCGTCGCGCAATCCGGCGGGAACGATGATCTTCTTGGTGATGACCGCGGAGGCAGGCAAGGCCATGGCGACATTGCGCGTTGAAGTCGCCATGCGCTTCCATGCCCGCTTGACGCAATCGACCACGCCTTCCATGTTGGCCACGTTGCCATCGGACATCGCGTCTTTGGGCAACACCTCAATGGCATAACGCTCGACGCGGTAGCCGTCTTTCCCGTTGGCGGACAGTTCGACCATCTTGATCGACGACGAACTGATATCGAGCCCGAGTAGCGAGCGCGCCTTGGGATTGAATATCGACAAATCCAAACGCATCCGGCCCCCAAAAAATCCTTTACAAATTGCGAGTTTAGGTGAGAAACCAATAATTCACGTTAGATGCTAGCAACAACCCTAGGGCATGTAAAGCAATTTTTCTTGCGAAAAGACCTTCGGCGTATAATCCGCGCAACGAATATCCGCCGTCCGAGAATACCTTGTCAAAAATCCGCTTGGCATTACGCCTGACTCTTTACCCGGTCGCTTTTGTCCTTGGCCTGTTCGCGATAGGCCTGGCGTTGGCGATGATCGTGCTGGTGTTGCTCTATCCGAATTTGCCGTCGCTGGAGGTGTTGACCGATTACCGGCCGAAAATCCCTTTGCGCGTCTATTCGGCCGACGGGCACATCATTGGCGAGTTTGGCGAAGAGCGTCGTGCCCTGGTCAAAATCAGCGAAGTGCCGCCGCTGATGAAGCAGGCGATCCTGGCGGCTGAGGACGATCGTTTCTACCAGCACGTCGGGGTCGATGCAATTGGTATGGCGCGGGCGGCGGCGGTGAATATCTTTGGCGGTGGCAAGAAGCAGGGGGCTTCGACCATCACCCAGCAGGTTGCACGCAATTTCTTTCTGTCTTCGGAAAAGACTTACACCCGCAAGCTCTACGAAATTCTTCTCTCTTTCAAGATCGAGAACAATCTTTCCAAGGATCAGATTCTTGAGCTTTACGTCAACCAGATTTTCCTCGGGCAGCGTGCCTACGGTTTTGCCGCGGCCGCCCAGATCTATTTCGGCAAGCCGCTGAAGGATATCTCAGCGGCCGAAGCAGCCATGCTGGCGGGGTTGCCCAAGGCTCCATCGACTTTCAATCCAGTGGTTAACCCCAAGCGTGCCAAGATCCGTCAGCAATACGTGCTCAAGCGCATGCTCGAACTGGGCTATATCGATGACAAAAAGTACGAGGCGGCAATCTCGGAACCGCTGGTGGTTCGCCGTGATCTGGGCGGTTTTTCCGGGCATGCCGAGTACGTTGCCGAAATGGCCCGTCAGATCGCTGCCGAACGTTTCCCCGACGATGTATATACCCGCGGCCTGCGTGTCTATACCACGGTGCTTTTCGAGGAGCAGGACGCCGCATACCAGAGCCTGCGCAAGGGGGTGATGGATTATGACCGTCGCCATGGCTATCGCGGTGCGGAGTCGTATATCGATATGGCCGGGATCAAATCCGATCAGGATGAAGAAATCGACGAGGCGCTTGCCGACGTGCCCAGCGCGGGCGACCTGATTCCAGCCCTGGTATTGGCGGCGGACAGCAGGCAGCTGAGGCTGTACAAGTTTGGTGGAGAGATGGTTACCCTGAGCGGTGATGCGCTCAAATGGGTGGCACGCATGCTGGACGACAAGGCGCCGCCGAACAAACGCCTCAAGCGCGGAGCGATCGTCCGCTTGCAGAAGGACGAGAAAGGCCAGTGGCAAATGGCGCAATTGCCGGAAGTCGAGTCCGCTTTCGTCGCCATCGATCCGCAGAACGGAGCTATTCGCGCCTTGGTTGGCGGCTTCGACTTCGGGCGCAACAAATTCAATCACGTGACCCAGGCGTGGCGCCAGCCGGGGTCGAGTTTCAAGCCGTTCATCTATTCTGCGGCGCTGGAAAAAGGTTACAGCCCCAACAGTGTCATCGCCGACGAACCGATTACCATCACCAGTGCTCAGACGGGTGGCCAGACCTGGACGCCGCATAATTACGATAACAAGTACGAAGGCCCGATGAAAATGCGCACGGCGCTGGCCAAGTCAAAGAACATGGTCTCCATTCGTCTGCTGCAGGCGGTCGGTACCCACTATGCCCAGGATTATTCCGCCCGTTTCGGGTTCGATGCTGACAAGCATCCGCCCTATTTGACCATGGCCTTGGGCGCTGGCAGCGTTACCCCCTGGCAGATGGTGAGTGCCTACTCGGTGTTTGCCAATGGCGGGTTCAAGGTGCAGCCCTACATCGTTCGCGATATCCGCGACGAGCGCGGGCAGGTGCTTGCCGCGTTTCCTCCGCCACCGACCGGCGACGAGGCCATGCGTGCCATCGATGCCCGCAATGCCTACCTGATGGACAGCATGTTGCGCGACGTGACTATTTACGGAACGGCGGCCAAAGCCTCTGTGGCGCTCAAGCGCCAGGATCTGGCCGGCAAGACCGGCACCACCAACGAATACGTCGATGCCTGGTTCTGCGGTTATCAGCGCACGGCGGCTGGGTGCGCCTGGATCGGCTTTGATCAGCCCAAGAAACTGGGCGACAAGGAAACCGGTGGTGCGGCTGCCTTGCCGATCTGGATCGGCTATATGAACCGCGCCTTGCGGGGCGTTCCGGTCAGCCTGCCGGACCCGCCGGAAGGGCTGGTTGCGGGCGGTGCTTCGGGTAAGGATTACGTCTACAAGGAAAACGCCGAGAAAGCTCCGGCCAACGAAGCCGAGCAGGCCGTTGCCGATGCGCCGGCGCCGAAGCCGGAATTGGACAAGCCGCCGACCGACTGATCAGCGCAAGAGGATTTTTCCCCCGGACTGTTCGCCAATCAGTCGGTTCAATTTGGCGAACAGTTCCTCGCCGTCGCGCGTATCCAGCCATCGTTCGCCGTCGTGGCGAAAATGAAAGCCGCCGCTGCGTGCCGCCACCCAGATTTCCCGGGCAACGCTGTGTCGGTTAACCACCATCTTGCTGCCGTCGTCGAACTCGATTTCGATGATTCCACCGGCCAGCATTTCGAAGTCGAGTCCGGACTCGACAGCTTCCAGCATTTCTTCGATACGGGTCAATGCGGCGTCTGCCAGTGCGTTGAAATTCCTGTCGTCCATGCTGTGCTAACATCCTTCGCTTATCCATCCAACGCACTCAACCATGCGCGTCTTCATCATTTCGTTGCTGCTGGCGGGCATTGCGGCCTGCGGAACCAAGGGCTCCTTGCAACTGCCGCCGGGACCACCGCCCGAACCGCTGCTGGGCAATGCCAAATCCCCCACGGAAAAATCGGCTGCGCCCGCCAGGACACAAGGGGATGTTAGCACGAGCAAGGATACTCCCCGATGAATCCGTTTGCTCTCAAGAATGGCATCCTCCATGCCGAATCCGTGGCGCTGAGTGCGATTGCAGAGCGCTATGGCACACCGACCTATGTGTATTCTCGCGCTGCGTTGATTGGAGCGCTGAGTGAGTTTCAGCAAGAGATGGCGGCGCATCCTGCCGGTCAGAACGCATTGGTGTGCTATGCGGTCAAGGCCAACTCCAGTCTGGCGATTCTCAACCTGTTTGCCCGTCAGGGCGCAGGCTTCGATATCGTGTCCGGTGGCGAGCTGCAGCGCGTATTGGCGGCAGGTGCCGATCCGCGAAAAATCGTCTTTTCCGGGGTAGGCAAGAGCGTTGCCGAAATGCGTCAGGCATTGGATGCCGGCATCTTCTGTTTCAATGTCGAATCGGCTCCGGAACTGGAGCGGTTGAACGAAGTTGCCATGGCTGCGGGCAAGCGCGCGCCGGTCAGCCTGCGGGTCAATCCCGACGTCGACGCCAAGACCCATCCCTATATCTCGACCGGTCTGCGCGACAACAAATTCGGCGTGGCCTACGACGATGCCCGCAGCACCTATCGCCGCGCCGCCAGTCTGCCGGGCATTGCGGTGACCGGGATCGACTGCCACATCGGGTCGCAGCTGCTCGACCCCTCGCCCTTTGCCGAAGCGCTGGAGCGTTTGTTGCTGCTGATCGATCAATTGGCGGGCGACGGAATTGCGATCGATCACCTCGATCTGGGTGGGGGGCTGGGTATTCGCTATCGTCAGGATGAGGAACAGGTGCCTGTTGCCGATTACCTGCGGCCCTTGCTCGACCGTCTGGCCGGTCGCAACTTGCGGATTGTCATCGAGCCTGGGCGCCGATTGGTCGGTAATGCCGGGCTGCTGTTGACCCGGATCGAATATCTCAAGGCGGGAGTGGAAAAGAACTTTGCCATTATCGATGCGGCGATGAATGACCTGATGCGCCCGGCGCTGTACGAAGCCTGGCACGAGATCGTTGCGGTCGCCCCGTGCGACCGGGCCCAAGTCGTTTATGACGTGGTTGGCCCGGTGTGCGAAAGCGGCGATTTTCTTGGCCTGCAACGGCCGCTGGCGGTCGCCGCCGGCGATCTGCTGGCGGTGATGTCGGCCGGTGCCTACGGCATGGCGATGAGTTCCAATTACAACACCCGGCCGCGTGCTGCTGAAGTGATGGTTGACGGCGACCGTGTGCACGTCATCCGCCGCCGCGAGACGGTCGAAGAATTATTTGCTGCCGAACAAATCCTGCCGGCATGAGATTTCTGTTCCCCATCCTGCTGGTACTTGTGGCCTGCGCTGAGAAACCGGCGGAGAAAAAAGGGCCGCCGCCGACGCTGATCACCGTGACGCAGGCACGGGCGATGACCCTCGAAATCAGCGAGCAGACGCTGGGCAGTGTGGAGGCGGTCAATGACCCCAAAATTGCTGCCGAGGTGGCCGGGAAATTGGTTGAAATCCGCGTACGTGCCGGGCAGGCCGTAAAAAAGGGCGAGTTGCTGGCCCGCATGGACCCAGCCGATGCCGATAATCAGGCAGCTTCCGACCGCGGCGAAATCGCCCGTCTCGAAGCCCTGCTGGCACAGCAGGAACGGGTGGTGGCGCGGCAGGGCGAACTGGTGCAGAAACACTTTATTTCGCGCAATGCGCTTGATGATGCTACCGCCCAGCGCGATGCATTGAAGAGCCAGCTGGCGGCAGCGCGGGCCCGGGGCGGCCTTTCCGCTGCCAACGTCAACAAAACCCGGCTCGTTGCGCCTTTTGACGGCGTGATCGAAGAGCAACTGGTGGCGGTGGGCGATTACGTCAAGTTGGGCGATCCACTGTTCCGCTTGGTTTCCAATACCCGCCTGCGTGCACACCTGCCTTTTCCCGAAGGTGCCCTGCCGCGCCTGAAGGCGGGGCAGCCGGTTCGCCTGAGCAGTCCGTTGCAGCCCGACCAAACCATTGAGGGCGTCATCGAGGATATCCGCCCCACGGTCAGCGAGGGCAATCGCGCGGTGACCGCCATCGCCCGCATTGATGTACCGGGAGCATTGCGTGGAGGCGGCTCGGTCAATGCGGCGGTGATTACCGGGCGCAAGGAAAACGCTGTTGTGGTCCCCGAACAGTCGGTGGTCCTGCGTCCGGCCGGCAAGGTGGTCTATGTGATTGCCGAGGGCAAAGCGATGCAACGGGTCGTCGAAGTAGGTGGCAAGCAGAATGGTCTGATGGAAATCGTCAAGGGCGTGCAGGATCAGGAGAGCGTGGCGCTCGATGGCGCGGGCTTCCTGACCCACGGTGCTGCCGTCACCGTCAAGGAAAGCACCCCCAAGACACCGCCCGTCAAAGCGCCGGATGCGGCCAAGAACTCCTGAGCGATGCGTACCCCGGCCGAAGCGCGATGACCCTGCCCGAATTATCGATCAAACGGCATGTGCTGGCCTGGATGCTCAATGCCGTGCTGGTGTTGTTCGGCATTATCAGCTTTGGCCGCATCGGCATGGATCGCTATCCGTATATCGAGTTTCCGGTCATTTCGGTCAGTACCACCCTGAAGGGTGCCAATCCGGAAATCGTCGATACATCGATTACCAATCTCATCGAAGGTTCGGTCAATTCGGTGCCCGGCATCGAGCATATCCAGTCGACCTCCTCGCCCGGCATATCGGTGGTGGCGATCACTTTCGGGCTGGAGAAGAAGGTCGATGTCGCCTTCAACGAGGTGCAGGCCAAGGTCAATCAGGTACTGCGCCGTCTGCCCAAGGACGTTGATCCGCCAGTCGTCGCCAAGGTGGAAACCAACGCGCAGCCGATTTTCTGGATGGCCTTGCAGGGCGACCGTACCCAGCAACAACTCAATCAGTACGCCATCAACATCCTCAAGAAACGTCTGGAAACCATCGACGGCGTGGGCGAGGTGCGGATCGGCGGCCGGCGCGACCGTACCATCCGCGCCAATCTGCTGCCGGCTAGAATGGCCGCGCACAGCATCACCGCGCAGGATATTGCCGATGCTTTCAACCGCGAGCACATCCAGATGGCCGGAGGTTTTGTCGTCGGCCACACCACCGAACATCTGGTCAAACTCGATCTGGAGTTCCATAGCGTCGAGGATCTCGAACAGATGGTCGTGGCCTGGCGCGGCGGAGCGCCGATCCGTTTGAAGGATGTGGCCGAGGTTGAAGACGGGTTGACCGATAACCGCCAGTTGGCCCGCTTCAATGGGGAAACCACGGTCGGCCTCGGCATCGTTAAAGTGACCAATGCCAATACCGTGGCCATCGTCGAACGGGTCAAGGAAAAACTGGATAAGGAACTGCGCCCGCAATTGCCGCCGGGGATGCAATTGCACGTGGTTTCCAACGATGCGGTGTTCATCCTCGAAATCGTCAATTCGCTCAAGGAACACCTGCTCGAAGGCACATTGCTGGCGGCGCTGGTGGTCTGGCTATTTCTGCGCTCGGTACGCTCGACCATCATCATTGCGCTGGCGATTCCGATCTCGCTGCTCGGCGCCATCGCGGTGATCTACTTCTTCGGCTACACGCTCAATTCGTTGACCTTGCTGGCCCTGCTGCTCTTGATCGGTGTCGTGGTTGACGACGCCATCGTGGTACTGGAGAACATCTTCCGTCACCGCGAGGAAATCGACCCCGACCCGGTGTCGGCGGCGATCAACGGCTCGCAGGAAGTGGTCTTCGCCGTGTTTGCCGCCTCGATGGCGCTGGTTTGCATTTTTGCGCCGGTCATTTTCATGAGTGGCATCATTGGCCAGTTTTTCCGTTCCTTCGCGGTGGTGGTGACCTTCGGGGTGCTGGTTTCCCTGTTTGTTTCGCTGACCCTGACCCCGATGCTCTGCTCGCGCTATCTCAAGGTCACCGAGAAAGGTCAGCATCACGGTCGCTTCTACCAGGCGATCGAGCATTTCTTCAACCGCCTGGAGGCGGGTTATCGCAAGTCGCTCGACTGGTCCTTGCAGCATCGCGGCAAGGTGGTGCTGCTGACGGCGCTGACCGTGGCTTCAAGCGGCTATTTCTTCGGCAATATCGGCAAGGCTTTCGCCCCGGAACAGGACGAAGGGCGCTTCCTGGTCTATCTGCGCACGCCTCTGGGCTCTTCCATCGATTACACCGACACCCGCCTGCGCATGGTCGAGGCCGTCCTCAAGAAACATCCCGAGGTGGTCACCGAGTTCGCGTTGATCGGCCTGGGCAGCGCCGGTCAGGTGAATCAGGGAACCGTCGTGGCGCGGATGGCGCCGCGCGAGCAACGCCGTATCACTCAGCAGGAATTGTTGCCGATGATCCGTAAGGAACTGGCGGAAATCCCCGGTGTGCGCGCCTTCGCTGCACCTTACCCGATGGTTCAGGGGCAGCGCGGCGAGCCGTTGCAATTTGTGCTGGCTGGCGAGAATCTGGCCGAAATGGGCCGTCTGGCGCGCGAACTGCAGCAGAAACTGCTGGCGATTCCCGGCTTGGGACGCATCGATACCGATCTGCAGCTTGATCTGCCGCAACTGGTCTTTCAGCCGGACCGGCTGCGCATTGCCAGTTCCAACCTCAGTACCGCCGATGTCGCGCTGGCCATCAACATGCTGACCGGCGGAATCGACATTGCCAAATTCAACGATGGTTCCGGCGACGGGCAGCGCTACGACATCCGTGTCAAGGGGCGCGAGGGGGAATTTACTCAGCCTGCGGATCTGGCCAAGATATTCCTGCGCGCCCGCGATGGCAGAATGGTCCGTCTCGATTCGGTGGCCAGTTTCCAGGAAACGCTGGGCCCGGCAGTGATTGGCCGCTTCGATCTGCAATACGCCGCCACCTTCTTCGCTACCCCGACCATGCCGCTGGGCGACGCGGTCAATGCAGTCAAGGCGGCCGCGGCAGATCTGCCGCCCGGCTATCAGGTCAAACTGATCGGTCAGGCCGAAGAATTCGGCAAGACGGTGAAGTACATGGTGTTTGCCTTTGTGCTGGCGCTAATACTGCTCTACATGGTGCTGGCCAGCCAGTTCAACTCCTTCCTGCAACCGGCCATCGTCATGCTGGCGCAGCCGCTGGCGGTGATCGGCGGGGTCTTGGCCTTGTGGCTGACCGGGCAGACACTGAATATCTATTCGATGATCGGCTTGGTCCTGCTGATCGGTCTGGTGGCCAAGAACTCCATCCTGCTGGTGGACCTGACCAACCAGCGTCGCGATGGTGGCATGCCCGTGGATGCGGCCTTGCGCGATGCCTGCCCGGTACGCATGCGACCGGTACTGATGACCTCGGCGACGGTGATTCTGGCGCTGACCCCGTCGGCCCTCGGTCTGGGCGCGGGGTCGGAAACCAACCAGCCGCTGGCGATTGCAGTCATTGGCGGCATGGTGTCTTCAACGCTGCTGACCCTGGTGGTGGTACCGGCGGTGTATTCGCTGGTCGAGAACTGGCAGGCTCGCCGGCGCGCTACAAACTGAGCGCCAGGGCGATCGGCAGGAAAATCAGCGCCGCCAGGTTGCCAACCAGCACCAGCGGTGCGACCCGCTCCGGTTCCTGGCGATAGCGCTCGGCAAAAAGAAAATTGAGCACGGCTGGCGGCAAAGCGCCAAATACCAAAAGCATTGCCGCGTCGCGGCCCTGCAGGCCGAGCAGCTGAATTGCACCGTAAGCGAAAGCCATCCCGGCCAACGGCCGAAAGGCCGCGCCGGTCAGCGTCAGCCTCCAGTCATGCAGCGACACATCCTGCATGCGCACGCCCAGTGCGAAGAGCAGCAGCGGAATGGAGATGTCGCCGAGCAGTTTCACCGCAGTCAATACCGGGGACCAAAGCGGCATGCCGCTGACGCTAACGGCGATGCCGGCCAGCGACGCCGCTACCACCGGAACTCGCCACAACGTCAGCAGCCGGGCCTTGGGGTCGAGCATGCGGGCACCAAGCGAGAAATGCAGCGTGTTTTCGACCAAAAAGAGGATGATCGCTGCCGGCATTGCCGCCGGACCCCAAGCCAGCAACGCCAGGGGCAGACCCATGTTGCCGGAGTTGTTGAACATCATCGGCGGCACCAAGGTCTTGGGGGCGACCCCCATCCAGCATGCCAGTGGCCAGGCCAGCAGTCCGGGACCGAGCACCACGATCAGTCCCCCCAGGGCCAGCGCGCCGAATTCGTCCAGCGCAAACGATTTTCCGGCCAGTGTGGCGAAGACCAGCGCCGGAACGAAAACATCCATGTTGAGCCGGTTGGCCACCGCCATTTCCGGCTTGTGCCAGCGGCCGTAGGCGAATCCCGCAGCCACGATGGCAAAGATCGGCAGCAGGATTTCAACGATGCGCAGCAGCATGTCAGCGAGCGGATCAGAGGATGAAGCGGGAAAGATCCTCGTTGACTGCCAGCTCGCCCAAGCGTTGGTCGACATAGGCGGCATCAACGGTCAGCCGCTCCATGCCGGCCTTGCCGGCTTCGAAAGAGATTTCCTCGAGCAGGCGTTCCATCACTGTGTACAACCGTCGGGCACCGATGTTTTCGGTTTTCTCGTTCACCTGAAAGGCGATCTCCGCCAGGCGGCGGATGCCATCGCCGGTAAACGACAACTGAACGCCTTCGGTCGCCAGCAGGGCTTCGTACTGGCGGGTCAGGCAGGCGTCGGTCTGGGTCAGGATACGCTCGAAATCAGCCACCGACAGCGAATCGAGTTCGACGCGGATCGGTAGCCGCCCTTGCAATTCCGGGATCAGATCGGAAGGTTTGGCCAGATGGAAGGCACCGGAGGCAATGAACAGGATGTGATCGGTCTTGATCATGCCGAATTTGGTCGATACGGTGGTGCCTTCGACCAGCGGCAGCAAATCACGCTGAACACCCTGGCGCGAAACATCGGCACCCTGCATTTCGGAACGGCTGGCGATCTTGTCGATTTCGTCGAGAAAGACGATACCGTTCTGCTCAACGTTCTTGACCGCTTCCAGCTTGATTTCCTCGTCGTTGACCAGCTTGCCGGCTTCTTCCTCGATCAGCAGCTTGAGCGCTTCGGATATTTTGAGCTTGCGGGTCTTCTTGCGACCGCCGCCCATGTTCTGGAACATGCCCTGAATCTGGCTGGTCAGTTCTTCCATGCCCGGCGGTGCGAAAATCTCCGCCTGCATGCTCGGTCCGGCCACCTCGATTTCGATTTCCTTGTCGTTCAATTCGCCTTCGCGCAGCTTTTTGCGGAATTTCTGGCGGGTGTTGGTCTCTTCTCCAGAAGCGGCGCTGTTCTCGGCAAAAAAACCGCCGTTGCGCGGGGTGGGCAACAGGGCGTCGAGCACCCGTTCCTCAGCGGCGTCCTCGGCACGGGCGCGCACCCGTTTCATCGCCTGTTCGCGTTGGCTCTTGACCGCGGTTTCGGCCAGATCGCGGATGATGGTGTCGACATCGCGGCCGACATAGCCCACCTCGGTGAACTTGGTCGCTTCGACCTTGATGAACGGCGCATTGGCCAGACGGGCCAGACGTCGGGCGATTTCGGTTTTGCCGACGCCGGTCGGACCAATCATCAGAATATTCTTGGGAGTGATTTCCTGGCGCAGCGGCTCGGCTACCTGGGCACGGCGCCAGCGGTTGCGCAGGGCCACCGCCACCGCTTTTTTGGCCTTGTGCTGGCCGACAATGTGCTTGTCGAGTTCGCTGACGATTTCCGGCGGGGTCATGCTGCTCATTCCAGCACCTCCAGCGTGAAATTGCGATTGGTGTAAATGCACAGATCACCGGCAATCTCCAGCGACTTGGTGACCACCTCGGCAGGCGGCAGTGCGGTGTTTTCCAGCAGGGCGCGCGCGGCGCTCTGCGCGTAGGCGCCGCCGGAACCGATGGCGACGATGCCGAACTCCGGCTCGAGTACGTCGCCGTTGCCGGTAATGATCAGCGAATGGTCGCGGTCGGCGACTGCCAGCATTGCCTCCAGCCGGCGCAACATGCGGTCGGTGCGCCAGTCCTTGGCCAGTTCGACTGCCGAGCGCAACAGATTGCCCTGATGCTTGTCGAGCTTGGCTTCGAAACGCTCGAACAGGGTGAAGGCATCTGCCGTGCCGCCAGCAAAGCCGGCGAGGATGCGTTCCTGATAGAGGCGGCGCACCTTGCGCGCCGAACTCTTGATGACGATACTGCCGAGGGTGACCTGGCCGTCGCCGCCCATGGCGACAGACGTCCCGCGGCGCACCGACAGAATAGTGGTGCCGTGGTATTGCTCCATTGTGCTTCCTAGAATTTGGTGACGATGATCTTGGCGACGGTGTTGACGCCGACGATATTGAACAATTCAGCCGCCAGGTGGTGCGGGTGGCGGATGACGACCTCCTTGCCTTTTTGTGCATACGGGCTGAGCAGGTTGCGCAGGGTGCCGGCCGAGGAGAAATCGATCCGCTTCAGGCGCACGCAATCGATGACCGGATGGTCGTGCATGTCGAGAAAAGCCTGTAAATCCTCGAAGCGGCAGCTCTTGTATTCGCCTTCAAGCTGGTAAGACGTGTCGGGTGGGGCCAATTCATCCTTGACTGCCTTGATGGTACCCGCCTTGACCGTTTCCCAGGACGGCGGTGAAACCTCGAAGGCGATGGCGTAATCGACAGCCTTTTCCTCGAAGCGCTCCTGAACACCGAGCAGTTGGTAGAGTTCGAGCAACAGCAACCAGCCTTTCTCGAACTCTTTCTGTTCCGGCGACAGTCGGCCCTCCAGGCGCCCAACCATGCCGTCTGCGCCTTCCAGGGTGATGGCCAGGCCAAATTTTCGGGCCTTGCGGAACAGATCAAGCAGTACTCCGGCGGCCAGGTCGTCGAGGCTGGCGAGCTTGCCGAGGTTGACCTGGATGGGTTGCTTTCTGTCGACCGCTTCGCGCAGTTTGGCGATGCCCGGCGAATCGCTGCCGGCGATGACGCCTTGCAGGATGACCGAAGAAGACGAGGCGGCCGCCCCGGCCTTGGGTTGCGCCTGATCGCCGGAACGCCAGGTGGGTGGGGATTTTTCGCAAATTTCGGCGAATTCCATGCCCAGTTTCTCGAAGGCCGGCTGATCACCCAAAACCTGCAGCAGATCGAGCAGCATGCGCCACAGGCGCTCGGCATCGGCTCCTGTGTGGGCGCGTGCCGAAGTTTCCAGCAGGGCACGGGCGGCGGAATCCTGGCTGTTGGCAAAGAGAACGGCAGCCTGCTCGATATCGACTTTGACCGGGTCGACGTCGTGCTCGACGTGAATGTCCATGACATTCGACAAGGTGAATTCCTCGCCGAACATACTGTCGCGAAATGGGGCGGGGGCGCTGTCGCGTGCGGATGGCCGTTCGCCGCTGGCGGCGGGAGGCGTTTTCCCGGCTGGCGGCGTCGCGGCTTCCGGCGCGCCTTTTGGTTTGGCTGCTGGCCGCTCCGGCATTTTTTCTGCCGGTTTTTTCAGAAAGGAGAAAACCATTGTCCTGATCTTCGCAAGAGCCTGACTTTTAGCATGTTCATGGCGATTGTGCAATTGCGGGATTGCGCAATCGTGCTGCATCTGCGGTGTAGACGGCTGTTTGCGGCAACTGTTCAGTCGACCTGAATCAGCAATCCCTTGAGATATTCCCCTTCCGGGAAATTCAGTGCTACCGGATGATCAGCGGCCCCGGCCAGACGTTCGACGATGCGCGCTTCGCGGCCGGCGTCGAGCGCTGCGCCGGCGACAATTTTCTGGAACAGTTCCAGCCCGATACCGCCGGAGCAGGAATAGGTCATCAACAAGCCGCCAGGCTTGAGCAACCGGCAAGCCAGCAGGTTGATATCCTTGTAGGCGCGCGCGGCGCGATCGGCGTGGGCGGCAGAAGGGGCAAACTTGGGCGGGTCGAGGACAATGATGTCGAATTGCCGTCCAGCTTTCTTGAATTCGCGCAGCGCCTGGAACACATCGTCCTCTTGCCAGATAGCGCGATCGGCGGGCAACTGCGGGTTAAGTGCCAGATTGGCCCTGGCTTGGGCCAAAGCCGGCCCGGAGGAGTCGATGGACAGTACTTCCGTTGCGCCGCCGGCCAGTGCCTGTAAAGAAAAGCCGCCGGTGTAGCAAAAGCAGTTGAGCACCGATTTTCCGGCCGAGAGCGCGCCAAGCAGGCGGCGGTTGTCGCGCTGATCGAGATAAAACCCGGTCTTGTGACCGCCGGCGATATCGATGCCAAGGCGGACGCCGTTTTCCACAATGCTGCACGGGGTCGTCGGAGCTTCACCATGCAGCCAGCCGGTGGTTGGTTGCAGTCCTTCCAGCCCGCGCACTTCCGAATCCGAGCGCTCATAGACACGGGCACAGCCGGTGGCCTTGATCAGGGCGCCGACGATGGCATTGCGCCATTTGTCAGCCCCGGCCGAGGTCAACTGGACGACGACGGTGTCGCCGTACTGATCGGCGATGCTGCCCGGCAGGCCGTCCGATTCGGCGTGAATCAGACGCCGCCCTTCCTGAC